>Ga0079224_100010344_pt1 | contig 12796 bp, 10 predicted proteins | sample Stecom2015_FD_80414 | JGI IMG/M metagenome (GOLD analysis project Ga0079224, IMG submission 80414) | Agricultural soil microbial communities from Utah to study Nitrogen management - Steer compost 2015 | ecosystem: Environmental > Terrestrial > Soil > Agricultural land | place: USA: Utah...
AATACAATAATACTTTTAAAACAAGTGTTTTTCTTGAATCGTGGTAAAATAAAATATATAGCAAACTAAAAAAAGAATTCAAAGCGAAACTTTAAAGCATTTTGAAAGGAGATCTTAATGAAATCATTAATTCTTGCCGAAAAGCCGAGTGTAGCTCGTGAAATTGCCAGAGTACTCGGCTTGAAGGATCACCATAAATCATATATTGAAGGAGAAAAATATATCGTTACTTGGGCGCTTGGGCATTTAGTAGAATTAAAAATGCCGGAACATTACAACCCCAAATATAAAACATGGCGTTTAGAAGATTTACCCATTATTCCGGAAAAGATGGATATAAAAGTGATGAAACAAACGAGACACCAGTTTAGAAGCATTGAACAACTAACTAAGCGTAAAGATATTAAAGATTTTATTATTGCGACAGATGCAGGTCGTGAAGGAGAGCTCGTTGCTCGTTGGATATTAGAAAAGTTACATTTTCGGAAACCGGTAAAACGTCTTTGGATTTCATCGGTAACCGACCGGGCAATTCAGGACGGCTTTAACAATTTAAGACCTGGTAAAGACTACGAGAATCTGTATCATTCCGCCGTCTGTCGAGCAGAAGCTGATTGGCTAATTGGACTCAATGTTTCACGCGCACTGACAACAAAATATAAAGACCCACTTTCTGCTGGTCGTGTTCAAACACCGACACTTGCTTTAATTATTGAAAGGGAAAAACAAATTCAAAAATTTGTACCAACTAAATTTTGGTCTATTCTTGCTCAACTAAATACTTTTGAAGCTACTTGGGAAAAACACGGTAAAAAAAGAATTTACTCAAAAGAAGAAGCCGAACAAATTGCCAAAAAATTAAATGGACAAAAAGCACAAGTTAAAGAAATGATTAAAGTAGAAAAAACAGAGCCTCAACCTTTACCTTATGACTTAAATGAATTGCAAAGGGAAGCCAATAAAAGATTTAGCTATTCTGCCAAAAAAACGTTAACCATTTTACAAAGGTTATACGAAGAACATAAACTGATTACTTATCCTCGGACAGATTCACGGTATTTAACAACAGATATGGCTGATACAATGTCAGAACGTCTACAAGCTGTTGCTTCCGCTTATAACAAAGAAGTACAACCAATTTTACAGAAAAGAGGAAAAGTATACGCCCGTCAAGTATTTAATAATAATAAAGTTACTGATCATCATGCTATCATTCCTACAGAAGAAAAAGTACATTTCGAAAACTTAACAGCCGAAGAACAGAAAATCTATGATTTAATTGTTCGCCGTTTTTTAACAATGTTTTTACCTCCTTACAAATATGAAACAATCCATATCACATTGGAAGCATGTGGTGAAACATTAACTGCAAGGACAAAGAATATTACAGATCTCGGATTTAAAAAAGTGTTACACTTGAATGAAGAGATAATAGACAATAAAAAATTCCAACAAATTATGAAAGGAAAAATATTTACAATTAAACAGGTACATTCTGTAGAAAAATTTACTGAACCACCGCAAAGACTTACAGAGGCAGATATCCTTGGCCAAATGGAAAAATATGGTTTAGGTACACCAGCTACCCGTGCAGAAATTATTGAGAAACTTGTGTCATCAGAATCTGTTGAACGGAAACATGGTCGCTTCTATTCAACCCAAAAAGGAAAACAGTTGATAGATTTAGTGAACGAAGAGTTGAAATCACCTAAATTAACAGCGAAATGGGAAAAGGAATTAGAATTAATTGCCCGTGGAAAAGCAAAACCAGAAGTATTCTTGAAAAAAATTCGCCAAAAAACAAAAGCTCTTGTCGCTGAAATTAAACAAAGTGATAAAACATACCGTACACCAAATTTGACCGGTTCAAAATGTCCTGACTGTGGATCATTCTTGAAGGAGAAAAATACGAGGGACGGTAAGATTTTAATATGTTCGAATCTGGAGTGTTCTTACAAAAGAAGAAAGGATCCGAAATTATCAAATCGCCGTTGCCCACAATGCCATAAGCGAATGGAAATACATCAAGGTGTAGCTGGTGCTTATTTCCAATGCCGTCGCTGTAATATTGTAGAAAAAGCTGAGGAAAAGCAAAAACTGGTTAATAAACGAGAAGAACGGAAACTTATCCAAAAATATACAAAAAAAGATAACACTTTTGGAACAAGTTTAGGCGATTTACTAAAAGCAGTATTACAAGAAAAAGAATAAGCCTTTTGAAATGTTTATATTTAGATTCAAGGGTTGTTCCAGATTTTCTGGTCATCCCTTTTTTAATTTATACTAAAGTTTTCATTTTTTTGGTCAGTAATCCAATGAATTCACCTCAATTCATTCCTTCAAGTCTAAATTATATAAAAAAATAATTTAGGTATGCACTCAATAAATGTTACTCACATATTGTAGTCTAGAAACTCGAATTGTTCTGAAAACTGCATATTCACATATTTATTCTTCTTTTATATCAAGGAGTGTATCGGGGTGGAAAAATTAATTATTTTAGCTTTTGTAGGTTTTTGTGCACAATTAGTTGATGGAGCATTAGGGATGGCTTATGGTGTTACTTCAACCTCACTATTACTCTTATCAGGTATATCACCAGCCATTGCCTCTGCTTCCGTCCATATGGCTGAAGTAGTAACAACTGCAGCTTCTGGGATATCCCATATTAAATTTGGCAATGTAGATAGGCAAGTTGTAAAACGATTAATTATACCTGGTTCAATTGGAGCATTTCTCGGAGCTACTTTTTTAAGTAATGTGCCTGGAGAAATTATTAAACCATATATTGCGATTTTTCTATTATCTTTAGGTTTTTTCGTCATTTATAAATTTTTGTTTAAAATCAATAAAAAGCAGCCCACTCAACTGAAAACAACTGCAAACAGTAAACAACTTGCACCGTTAGGCTTTATCGCTGGATTTATGGATTCAACTGGCGGTGGGGGTTGGGGACCGATTGCAACTCCTGTACTATTAACAAGTCATAAAATGGATCCTCGTAAAGTAGTAGGGTCCGTCGATACAAGTGAATTTGCCGTTGCTCTTTCTGCCTCTTTAGTCTTTTTAATTTCACTAGGGTGGCAGGAAGTTGCCTTTGAATGGGTTATAGCGTTAATGATTGGCGGTATTTTTGCTGCACCTATTGCAGCTTGGCTTGTTAAAATAATCCCTTCTATTTTATTAGGTACATTAGTTGGCGGAGTCATCATTATCACTAACGTACGTACATTACTTGGAGTTGTTATTATTTCTAAAACACTTACGCTCATGATTTATGTCGCCCTATTTATCTTATGGATTGCTGCAATTAGTTATGCTGTTTATATTGTCCGCAAAAGAAAAAATGAGACGTAAAAAATTACTTGATCAAATATACCTATATACTATTATTCACCTTTAAATTCTCCATTCTGGCTAGCCAAATAAAAGTCCCTCACTATATTACTCAATCTACACTTGAGTAATTAGTGAGGGGGTGTCCAAAGCATTTTTATGCAATTTAACTAAATCATCAAAAGTAACAATCCCACCAACAGATTCTCCCTTACTTCCTATCTCATATTTTTCTTAATTGCACCCACTATATCATAATTAGATGGATCAATTTCCAATGATTTTCCTAATATGAAACAAGCTAACTGATAACCGAGATATGGTCCAACAGTTAACCCAGATGCGCCTAGCCCATTCGCAACATACAATCGTTGATATCCTGGAATTTCACCAAACATTGGCAAAAAGTTAGGGGTATAGGGACGAAAACCAACTCGAATATCTTTAATACTTGCGTTTCCCAACCCCGGAGCAACTGCCAGAACTTGACCAAGTATGTCATCTACCCCACCTGCTGTAACACGCATATCAAAACCTGTATTTTTCTCATGAGTAGAGCCAATGACAATTTCACCATGATCAAAGGCTAGGATACTTTTGTTACCTGGTGGCATAACAACAGGCCAACTATTTGTATTTGTCCGTTCCATTTGTAAATGGATAATTTGCCCCTTTTGAAATGTAAAATCAAATTTAATCCCAATGGGGGAAAGTAATTGATTTGTCCAAGCACCAGCACTTACTACAATGGAATCAGCAAAAATCCGCTCACCAGCTACAGTTATCCCTTTTGCAGTACCTGAGTCATAAATTAGATCTGCTTTTCCTGTAATGACTTTTACTCCATGATTTTTACATGCTCCCATTAATGCACGGCGAAGAGCCCTTCCATTTACTCGTGCAGCACCACTAACAAAAATCGAGGAGTACCCCTCAGCAATTGGTGGGAAAAGTTTTGCTGTTTCCACTTCATTCAATTGATAAACCTCTCCTATTTCGGGTGCATCTTCTCGTCTCTTCAATGCCCGCTTTTCCATCTCTTGTAACTTTACAGGATCGGTATGTATACTTATTGCTCCAACTTTTTTATATCCTGTATCCGTTTCACCGTCTTCCTCTAATAATTGAATTAGGTGGTTAAAATATGCTGCACCATTCTTTGCAAGTGTATACCAAGTTTTATTACGTCTTTGAGATAACCAAGGGCAAATAATACCTGCTGCCGCATCGGTAGCTTGACCTTTAAAGTTACCATCGACTAACGTTACATTTGAACCCATTCTGGCAAGGTGATAAGCTGTAGACGCCCCAAGCACCCCTGCACCAATTACAATGACTTCATTCATAATAAAAACCTCTTTTTCTTCTTTTAATATTTATTTTAACCTAAATCTTACTTCATTGTTTTCATAAATCCAAAATTGCATGCTCTGATTATTAATACAATTTTTTGTAAAATAATGAAAAAATTCACTTAATATCCGATATAGATATTAAAGTATAGTAAAAATCTCATGATCTTCAAACATTTTATACGTTACTGTTTTATATCAAAATTAGAAAATAACAAATCTAACTCGATATGGGGTGTCTTTTCTTGAAGGTATTTTTTAATTTAAAAAGTATCAAAACGAAATTATTACTAGGATTTTTTATCGTTATTTTTCTTGTATTGATACTAACAAGCTACTATTTATACTCTGTGTTTCTAACAAATAAAAATACAAAAGATATTATCGATCAAGAATTAGAGCTAGTTCTTGTGAGTAATCAATTAGCCTATAATGTATCTGAACGGTTAGCTTTAGTACGAGGTTATATATTATTTGATGATGTTGAATATCGAAAACAATTTAATACACTGACAGGGCAAAGTAAAGAACTTGAAAAGCAAATACTTCAACTTGATCATTCTGAAGAAGTGAAACATTTATTAAAATTAAGCCAAGAATGGGAAGAGACAATTGTTAATGATGTATTTGCACGTATTTCGGCACAAAATCGTGAAACTGCATTAGAAATATTAGCAGAAAAAGTTGAACCATTGTCCGATGAGTTGACAACCAGTTTTAAACAACTTTCAACAGAACAAGAAAAGTCAATTTACAAAAAAGGACAAGGAATTATTAAACATGGACAATTTATGACGCTACTAAGCTTTAGTATTTCATTGATTGTCATTGTTTGTTCATTTTTCATTTCAATCTTCTTGGCAAGACATATTACAAAAGCTATCCGTAAAGTAATGAAGAGAATGAAAGCAATCGCAAGTGGTGACTTAAGTGCCCAACCAATTGAGACAAGATTAAAGGATGAAACAGGACAATTAATTACTGTAACAAACGATATGATGCTTCAAATGCGCAGTTTGCTCATGAATATTAAAACGGTTTTAGAGATCGTAACTATACAAAGCGGAAACTTAACACAATCAGCAAACGAAGTAAAAATGGGATCTGAACAAACCTCCACTACGATGCAAGAACTAGCTAGTGGTGCTGAAGAACAAGCCACTCGCACACAAGAACTGGAAACGATGATGAATAATTTTTATACGAAAGTCATGGAGGCGTACCAAAACGGAGAACAAATTGAACATGCATCAATGAAAGTACATGAAATAACGAATGAAGGTAAGCAATATATCTCATTATCTGCTAACCAAATGGAAAATATTAATGGAATAGTTAAGCAATCTGTTCAAAAAATACAAGCCCTAGATATCGAGTCACAAAAAATTTCTAAATTAGTGTCGGTCATTAAAGAAATTGCTGAACAAACAAATTTATTAGCATTAAATGCCGCCATTGAAGCAGCAAGGGCTGGGGAACACGGAAAAGGTTTCGCTGTTGTTGCTGAAGAGGTAAGAAAACTTGCGGAAGGAGTTTCTGCATCCGTTAAAGACATTACTTCAATTGTAAAAAATATTCAAACCGAGGTCGGAAATGTCACCGCTACTTTACAACTCGGCTATAAAGAAGTGGAACAAGGTAATGTACAAATGAAAATGACACAAGAGAAATTCTCTGACATTAATGATTCAATTAATGTTACGGTGAAAAACATAAAATCAATTACAGGACATTTACTAGAAATTGTAGAAGAAAGCGGTGAAATTCAAAAATCTATTGAAGGCATTTCTGCAATATCTGAAGAGGCTGCTGCAGGGATTGAACAAACATCAGCAGCATCTCAACAAACAACAAGTTCTATGGAAGTTGTTACTGAAAGTGCAAATGAATTATCTAAACTAGCAGATAAATTGAATCACTTAATTCAAAAGTTTAAGTTATAGTCATGCCTTTTTCTAAAAAACTAATTATGCAAAGTTTATGGCCTCGTCACTCTACTGACGAGGCCTTCGATTCTATACAAACTGTTCCTCTTCTGTTGATCCTTTCAATGCAACAGTAGATGCTGTTCCACCGGATACGATTGTCGCTACTTCATCGAAATAACCTGTTCCAACCTCACGTTGATGTCTAGTCGCTGTATATCCTCTAGACTCACTCGCAAATTCTTCTTGTTGGAAATCAGCATAAGCAGCCATACCACGATCACGATAATCGTAAGCTAATTCAAACATGCTATGGTTGAGCGTGTGGAATCCTGCTAGTGTAACAAATTGGAACTTGTAACCCATTTTACCAAGTTCTTTTTGGAAATCAGCGATCGTTTTGTCATCTAATTTCCGTTTCCAGTTAAAGGACGGTGAGCAGTTATAAGCTAATAGTTTACCAGGATATTTTTCATGAATGGCTTCAGCAAATCGTCTTGCTTCTTCTAAGTTTGGTTCAGATGTCTCGCACCAAACCATATCAGCATACGGTGCATAAGCAAGTCCTCTAGCAATCGCTTGATCTAATCCTGCTTTCACATAATAGAAACCTTCAGCTGAACGCTCACCCGTTAAAAACTGATGATCATAAGGATCTACATCACTTTGAAGTAGTTGAGCAGCATTGGCATCTGTTCTTGCAATTAATACCGTAGGAACTCCCATTACATCACTAGCTAGGCGGGCAGAAATTAGATTACGTACGGCATGTTGGGTCGGCAGTAATACTTTACCACCTAAATGACCACACTTTTTCTCAGATGATAATTGGTCTTCGAAGTGAACACCTGCAGCACCCGCTTCTATCATTTGCTTCATTAATTCGAAAACATTAAGTGCTCCACCAAATCCAGCCTCAGCATCGGCAACAATCGGAGCGAACCAATCAAAACCTTCACGTCCCTCCACGCTATCAATTTGATCAGCCCGTTGTAATGCTTGATTAATACGTTTAACAACATGTGGTACACTATTAGCTGGATATAAACTTTGGTCTGGATACATATGACCTGAAAGGTTAGCATCAGCTGCTACTTGCCAACCACTCAAATAAATCGCTTTTAACCCTGCTTTTACCTGTTGCACTGCTTGGTTTCCAGTTAATGCACCAAGCGCATTAATAAAATCTTCCTCATTAACAAGCTTCCATAATTTCTCTGCTCCTTTTTTTGCTAACGTATGCTCCACCAAAACGGAACCACGAAGTTTTACAACATCAGAAGCAGAATATGGACGTGTAATTCCTTTCCAACGCTCCCCTTTCCATTGTTCTTCTAATTGTCTAATTTGTTCTTCCTTTGACATTGTCATTGTAGTTTCCTCCCTCTTTTTCTATCTATAATTAATTTAATTTTTCATAGCCAGGTAATGTTAAAAATTCAGTAAACTCATCTTGTTCAATTAATTCTCTAAACAGCTCAGTTGCTTCTTCAAATCTTCCATTGACATAACGTTCATTCCCAATATGAACTTTAATTTTCTCCAGCTCTTCTTCAATTAATTGATTGACCAATTCAAGAGTTACTTTTCTTCCATCATTTAAAACTCCCTTTGGATGACGAATCCATTGCCACACCTGTGCACGTGAAATTTCTGCGGTTGCAGCATCCTCCATCAAATTGAAAAGCGGTACCGCACCTCTTCCACCTAGCCACGCCTCAATATATTGAATACCAACACTAATATTAATTCGTAATCCCTCTTCGGTTATTTCCCCATCTGGCACTTCTAACAATTGTTCAGCTGTTACTTCAATATCATTTCGTTTGCGCTCGATTTGGTTTGATTTTGGCATATGTTCGTTAAATACATTCAGCACAGTTGGAACAAGTCCTGGGTGAGCTACCCAACTTCCATCAAAACCATCTTTTACTTCACGTTCTTTATCTTTCTTTACCTTTTCAAAAGCAATTTGATTGGCTTTCTCATCGTTTTTTACAGGAATTTGCGCCGCCATGCCGCCAATTGCAGGCGCATTACGTTTATGACAAACTTTAACAACATATAAACAATAAGCTCGCATAAATGGAACTTCCATTGTGACAAGGGCGCGATCTGGCAATATAAAATCTTGATGATTTTTAAACTTTTTAATTGTGCTAAAAATATAATCCCAACGCCCACAATTTAAACCTGCACTATGTTCTTTTAATTCATATAAAATTTCATCTGCTTCAAATGCGGCTGTAATGGTTTCAATTAGTACAGTTGCTTTAATCGTTCCCTGAGGAATCCCTAACTCATTTTGTGCAAATATAAACACATCGTTCCAGAGACGAGCTTCCTCAGCACTTTCTAGTTTTGGTAAATAGAAGTACGGACCTGACTCTTTTTCAATGAGTGTTTTTGCATTGTGGAAAAAGAATAAACCGAAGTCAAATAAACTTCCTGAGATCGGTTCACCGTCCACGATGAAATGTCGTTCAATCAAATGCCATCCTCTTGGACGAACAATGAGTACAGCCCTTTCTTTATTTAATTGATAAAATTTGCCGGATGGTGCAGTATAAGTTAATGTGCCCCGAATCGCATCTCGCAGATTAATTTGACCTTGAATATTATTTTTGTACGTAGGCGAATTGGCATCCTCAAAATCAGCCATAAACATTTTGGCACCAGAATTAAACGCATTGATCACCATTTTCGGGTCACTTGCAGGACCAGTAATTTCAACCCGACGATCTTGTAAATCTTTTGGCAACGGTGCAATTGTCCATTTTCCTTCACGAATAGATTTTGTCTCTTCTAAAAACGTTGGAGTTTTCCCTCGATCAAACTCCCTCTGCCTTTCTTCTCTCAAACGTAAAATTTCTTTTCTTCTTTTTTCAAATTTGTTATGGAGTCTTACAAGAAATTGTGCTGCTTCCTCTGTTAATATTTCTGACTTTTCATACTGGAGCCGAACTTGCAACCTTTCCATTTCTACACCTCTTTTATTTGTTATCTTTAAAATTTTATAGTTAATCTAAATGATGCGTTACAAACAAAGTCTTGAAAACCATTAATCTATTATTCCTGATCCATTACATCGAGGACATTCAACGATCCCCTCACCATGACAATGATCGCAATGATGTGGATGGGCAGAATTACATGTGCAAGTGATTTCACCATTTCCATTGCATGCTTGACAATTCATCTTAGGATCCCTCCCTGTTTTAAAACAGATATCATTTTCTTGTTATCTATTATATAACACATCTCCGCTTTTTGTTCAACACATTTTTCTGAATTTTTCCTCGACATTTTTCTACATCGTCCTTCTTTTGTTACTCCAATAAAGCAGGGAACAGGGTTGTGATTATTCATTCCCGATATAAATACATTGGGATTTTACATTTGAAAAAATTTCTCAATAAAAAAAAGGATAGATGGAACATTCATGTTCCTCTATCCTTTTCACTTCATTTACACTGTTGCCACTTCTTTATTAATTGTAAAAAAGCAGGTACTGTTGCAATCATAATAATCGTTAAAATTGCACCAGAGATAAAAAAAATAAAATTGGGGACAAATTTAAAATGAATAAAAACAATCGATGAAAAAATAAATAACCCGACAAGGAAAATCTCAAACAGTAATAATAGGCTTAAAAAAAGTAAATATGAAAACACAAATTGCTTATGTTTTACGTGTTTTAATGTAAACACATCCCAAGTGTATTCTGCTAGTTTCTCCAATATTTCCACCCCTATATAGTCATGTTTACTAATTAGTATGTCCATCGGGGAAGAAATATTATCGAAAAATTCCAAATTAAAATAAATTTATTTTTTAACGTGTTCTTCTAAAGTGAAGTACTAAAAAAATTGAAGAAATTATTATTTTTTCTTTATTTAAGTAAACACTATTAAAACTATAACAGATAGTTTTGTTTATTTGTTCACAAATTACTTTCATTATCAATTCTATTCATGATAAACTTTCTATTTGGAAAGGTGGGAGAACATTGGAGGCAGCTATTCGATTTGAACATGTCAATTACTCAATAAATCACTTACATATACTAAAAAATTTATCGGGTATCTTTCCTAAAGGGAAAATTACAACTTTAGTCGGGCCCTCTGGTGCTGGTAAGTCAACAGTTTTTCGGCTTTGTAATGGCCTTCGTTCAGCGAATACTGGGAAAATATTTATTCATGGCAAATTAATTACCGACTATCACCCGGTTGACTTACGTCGTAATGTCGGTTTAGCCTTACAAAGTGCACCGATGATCGATGGTACAGTTTTAGAGAATTTACAGTTACCATTACAACTTCAAGGAAAAAAACTACCAGAATCAGAAGCAAAACATTTGTTACAACTTGTTGGCTTAGATAACTCATTCCTTCATCATCATGCGAATGATTTATCTGGTGGACAAAGACAGAAAGTTTCCATAGCCCGTACTCTTGTAAACCGTCCAAAAATACTCCTATTAGATGAAATTACATCTGCGCTTGATCGGGTTTCACAACAAGATATAGAAAATTTGATTTTACGGATTAATGAAAAATTTGGAACAACGATATTGTGGATTACCCACAACTTGCAACAGGCATTAGATGTTGGTGATTACACTTGGGTGATGATGAATGGTGAATTAGTAGAATCAGGTAAAACTTCTTTACTCGAATCACCTACAGATGATCGGGTTAGAGAGTTTGTAAAGGGGGACGGAACGAATTGAGTTATCTGAATTTGACTTTGTCGCTTGTTTTCGTTCTTATTCCAATTTTATTATCAAAAACTTTAAATTTAGGTTTAGAAAAAGATACTGTGATAGCTGTTGTCCGTTCAACCATCCAGTTGTTAGCCGTCGGATTTATTCTACATTTCGTATTTAACTCAAAAAATTATATATATATTATCTTAATGATTATTTTAATGATTGTAGCTGCTACACATAATGCTCGTAAAAAGGGGACATCCATACAAGGAATTACATGGAAATTAGTCGTTACTTTTATTTTTATTGAGATATTAACACAAGGTATTCTTTTAGGATTACAAATTGTCCCACCAACAGCCCAATATATTATTCCAATTAGTGGGATGATGATTGGTAATTCAATGGTGTTAGGAATCCTTTTTCTTAACCGTTTTACTGCAGAATTAAAGAATCATCAAGATCAAACTGAATTAATTCTTTCTCTGGGAGGTACACCGAAACAAGCAGTCCATAATCAACTTGTATCTGCAATTAAAGCAAGTACCATCCCAACAATCGAAAGTCAAAAAACTATGGGGCTCGTGCAACTTCCTGGTATGATGAGTGGTCAAATTATTGCTGGAGCTGATCCAGTACAAGCGGTACAATTCCAGTTACTAGTCTTATTTCTATTACTAACAACAGCCGTTGTCACCGCTATTTTACTAGGTTTCTTATCTTATCCGACACTTTTTAATGAACGGATGCAATTTCTAAAAGAACGAATACAATCTGAATAAATAAATACTATTAAGCTGTTTTTTTGTGGACTACCCCCATTCAAGTAAGATATTTTAAGCGGCTTTAGTTCTGTATTCAACAGGACTAAGGCCGTTAAGTCTATCTTGATATCTTTCATTGTTATAGAAGTAAAGTATTGCTCTTGCGAATTCATCAAATGCTTCATATCAATGTAAATTATACTTTTTGCATTTGAGAGATCCCCAAACGATTCCTTCGGCGTTATCAATACGTATTTTTTAACTAATCCACCTTAAGATGATCATATCATTGTAACAACTTTTTTATTTCTTATCATGAATTAATTTCAAAATTATTCATACTATTTTTTATTAGGTATTGAAATTTTCTGAAGATTTTAATAAATTTTATAATAGAGTAATGCTATTTACTCTTTTAAGCATAACTTTATATTAACTACATACAGAAAGCAGTTTACGTTCTTTTATTAAAGAAAGGGGGATAATCATGGACGTAAATGGTATTTTACAGGTAGTAAAAAACAGTCAATTCGTTTTTCCTGACAAAGAAAAAGAAAAACAAACGGCGATAGGTTCAAGTAAGGAATTTGAAAGACTACTTCAATTTTCCCATGAAAATCCGATTCAATTTTGGGATCAGGTTGCAAAAGAGCTCGTTTGGTATGAACCTTGGAAAGAAACTTTGAAAGGAGAATTACCTGACTTTGA
>Ga0079224_100010345_pt1 | contig 12796 bp, 10 predicted proteins | sample Stecom2015_FD_80414 | JGI IMG/M metagenome (GOLD analysis project Ga0079224, IMG submission 80414) | Agricultural soil microbial communities from Utah to study Nitrogen management - Steer compost 2015 | ecosystem: Environmental > Terrestrial > Soil > Agricultural land | place: USA: Utah...
GCAATTTGTCCATCATGATACTCGGGATAAAGTGCTCTGTATTTATCAATAAATAGCTTCTTGATAATCGGGTCTTCACTTACATAATTGGCTACCTTATCTATGAAAACCAATGAAAGGCATTTGATACCCTGTTCCTGTAATTTTTCCTTCTTTGTAAAATGCCGGATAATCAGCCATTCCAATTGCAGGTCCCATATACTCTGAATACTCCCTGAAGTTTGTTTTTCAAAAATCTGCGTTCCATTGGTGAAGGTAACTGACCATTTTTGCGTTCGCAAACTCTTATTGATCCGTTCAATACGATAATTGAGATAACTGGGGTTGTTTGTTATTGTTCCCAGGTTATCCCCGTCTTTCAGCCATTTTGTTTCCTTAAATTCTATTTTGCCACTGGCGGATTGATGCCATGCCCTGATTTTTGCCCTTATCGGGTTTTTACCGTTCTGAATTTCGGTCAACTCCAATTTCAACGTTGCTTCATCGTTCTTCTCAGTAACGGTCAAAACTTCGATTTTCTTGACCAGACCTTGCTTGTAACTATCATAGGGAGTAAGACGGTAAACCAGATTTTTGACCACTTTGTGCGTAGCCGAATAGCGTAGCTTAAAAAGTGGATTTAGTTTACCGATCTGTTTAATGGAATTGGCTGTATCCATCCCTTCCTGTGGCTCGTCCATTACAATTATCGGGTTGGTTTTGCCCAATGATACTATATGGGGCAAATTATTAAACAGATCTTCCCGTTTTGCTTGATTCAGAATTTTGTCCTCAGAATTGAATGAGGCCAAGGTCATTATCATTATCTGCGGATGTTGCTCCTCAATAAAGTTGGTTACCTTATTTAGTTTCTTACTGCTGTATTCAAAAGAATTGGGTACGAATCCATAGAGGTCCTCCAATTGCTTTCCAAATGTTTTCAATGTTTTCAGGACCCCCTGACGAATGGCGACCGAGGGCACCAAAATGATGAATTTTGTAAAGCCGTAATGCTGGTACAGTTCACAAATGGTTTTAACATAAACAAGTGTTTTACCCGTCCCCGTTTCCATTTCAATGGTCAGCTCCCAATCCTTGGAAGTCATTGCCGTTTTTTCTTCAATGCCATTTTCTGTGCAAACATCCCTTATGTTTTCTGAAATTTGTTCAGGGGACAAAGTAGCAGTATTGGATCGAATACCCTCAAAACACGAATTGTCGAACGTATTTTTGATAGTGCCATCAAATACTTTAACAACCGATTGGATGGCAACCTGCTGATACTTGAGTTCTTCTAATTTTATTTGCATTGATCGTTGGTATTGATCTTACTTTGGTATTTGATTTTCTGTTCGGCCAATTTTAAGGCCTTCATCCCAAGTTCCTCATCCTTGATTTCAATTAGAATCCTGTCACTCAGATATTGGATCGTAAGTTCGCTTTCATCCAAATCTAGAATTTCAGCGAGTTTAACTACTTGTTCTTTCGTGGCTTTCCTTTCATTGCGTTCTATTTTACTGAGAATGGCCGTATCCACATCCAATGCCGCACAAACATGACGTAAAAGCAATCCTTTTTCAACCCGTGCATCTCGTAGGATTTGACCTATTGTCCTAATTTTTTTCATTTGTCATATAATGATGTTCATATATATTTTGACATATATGGTCAAATATAAAACATTCCCATATGGTATCCTAGGTTTTTCGAAGAAAAAATCCCTTCCGCCAAGGAGCAAAAGGGATTGGTTTTCAATATTTTATTTTGTGCTCAGGCCTTTTCCAATTCAGGGGTGTCGGAACCTTCGTCGACTTTTCCTTCCCCTTCCTCGGCCCCATGGGTCAAGCGTTTCAAGGGTTTCAACAGTGCGATGACGCAGAGTCCGAACAGGGACCAGATGACCGTGATGCCCAAAAAGATTTCAAATTCCCCCAAGTGTTGGGAATACCTTCCGATCAAACTTGCTCCCATATTTCCAAGCCCTGTGGCCGCCCAATAGAGTCCCATGATGATGGAAGCATACTTCAATGGCGCCAATTTGGTGATGAAGGAGAGGGATACGGGGGAAGCACAGAGTTCCCCTATGGTATGGAACAGGTAGGCCAAGATCAACCAGTACATGGCCGAGGAGCCCGCATTTTCATATTGTACGGAAGCCGCGGTCATAAAGCCAAAACCCAAGGCCATGATGATCAGGCCCACAGCCATCTTGAACAGGGAGGAGGATTCTTTGCCCGCCTTGCGCCAGCGCAGCCAAAAGGCTCCCACGGCCGTGGCCAGGGTAATGATGAAGAAGGAGTTCACCGATTGGAATACCGAGGCCGGAATTTCAAAGAGTCCGAAGAAATTCCGATCCGTCTTTTGACTGGCATAGAGGTTCATCAAGCCCCCGGCCTGTTCAAAGGCGGCCCAAAAGAGAATGATCAACAGAAAGGACAACAACAGTACCTTGACCCGATCCTTTTCAATGGCCGTAAGGGGCCGGTCCAAAATGGCCCGATCTGCTTCGTTCTTCCTGGATATCAGATTTCCCACATGGGGAATGTACCGCTGCCCCCAGATATAGACCGCCTGCCCCAGGAACATCCCGATGGCGGCCAATCCGAATCCGTAATGCCAGTTATAGGTTTCCCCGACCCACCCGCAGAGGATGGGGGCCAGAAAACCACCGATGTTGATTCCCATATAGAAGATATAGAATCCCAGGTCCCTGCGCTCATCCTTCTCCTTGTACAGCCCCCCTACCATGGAGGAAATATTGGGTTTGAGACATCCCACCCCCATGATCACAAAAAGACAGCCAAGATAAAAGGTCAATTCAGAGTTCAGGGCCAAAACGGCATGTCCGATACAGAGTAGGGCTCCCCCCAACATGACGGTTTTCTTCTGCCCCAAGAGCCTATCGGCGATCCAGCCCCCGGGCACCGAGGCGAGATAGACCAGCATGGTGTACCAACCATAAAGGGCCAGGGCCTCTTGGTTGGTCCAGCCAAATCCGGGGTTTTTGGATCCGGTCTCGGACACCAAAAAGAGAACAAACAGGGCCCGCATCCCATAATAGGAAAAGCGTTCCCACATTTCGGTAAAGAACAGCACGTACAGTCCCACGGGATGTCCAAATAGTTCTCTTTGGTGTATTGCCTTTTTTGTCGCTGACATAGGGTTTGGATTAGGTTAGAGGTTTTCCTTTACGAATTGGGTCAATTTGGTAAAGAGGTGCAAGCGGGTGTTCCCACCTGAGATTCCATGGTTCTTGTCCGGGTAGATCAACCACTCAAAGGGCTTGTTGGCCTGCACCAGGGCCTCGATCATCCGCATGCTGTTCTGTACGTGCACATTGTCGTCCCCACTGCCGTGGACCAACAGGTACTTGCCCTTCAACAGTTCGGGATAGTTGAAGGGGGAGTTTTCATCATAGCCGCTTGGATTCTCCTGGGGGGTCTGCATATAGCGTTCCGTGTATATGGTATCGTAGAACCTCCACGAGGTCACCGGGGCCACTGCTATGGCCATTTCGAACACCTCATTGCCCTTGAGGATGCAATTGGTGGACATAAAGCCCCCGTAGCTCCAGCCCCAGATTCCCGTCCTGTTTTCATCGATATAGGGAAGTTCGCTCAGTTTCCGGGCCGCTGCGATCTGGTCCTCCACCTCGTATTTTCCGAGTTCCAATTGGGTGAGTTTTTTAAAGTCCCGGCCCTTGAGCCCGGTCCCCCGACCGTCCACACAGGCCACGATATACCCTTCGGAGGCCAAAAGTTGGTGCCAGTAGTCGTTGCTGCCCATCCAGGAGTTGGACACCGATTGGGAGCCCGGACCGCTGTATTGGAACATAAAGAGGGGATATTTTTTGTTGGGGTCGAAATCCACCGGTTTGATCATCCACATGTTCAATGGGTTCCCATTGATCTCCAAGGTGGAAAACTCCTTAAAGGAAACCTCATAGCCCTTCAATTTCTCCAAAAGGGCCGAATTGTCCTTGATGGCCTTGAGCATTTTTCCGTCCGAGGCCCTGTGAAGGGTATAGGCCGGGGGGGTGGTCGCACTGGAAAAAGTGTTGATGTAATAGGTATGATCGGCACTGAAAGCCGCGGAATTCCTTCCCTGAAGGGTGGAGAGCCGTTTCTTTTTGCTCCCTTTTGTGGAACAGCTGTAAATGTCCCTGTTGATCGATCCGTTTTCAACGGATTGATAGAAGATCCGGTCATTTTTTTGGTCATATCCATAATACCGGGTCACCTCCCAGGGTCCCTTGGTGATCTGGTTTTTGAGCTTCCCGTCCCTGCCGTAGAGGTAGAGGTGGTTGAAGCCATCGGCCTCGGAGGTCCAAATGAAACTGTCATCGGCCAAAAAAGTAAGGTCGTCATCGATGTCCACATAGGCGTCGTCCCGTTCCTCCAGCAGCAGGGATACCGAATTGTCCCCTGCATCGACCCTAAGCAACTTGAGTTGGTTCTGGTGCCGGTTCAGGGTCTGTACGGACAGACCATTGGGATCGTTCATCCATTTGATCCTAGGGATATAATGGGGGTTCCCCAAATCGACCGCTGAAATGTTTCCTGAGACCATGTCCACTATATGAAGGCTTACCAGGGAATTGGCTTCCCCGGCCTTGGGATACTTGAATTCGTGTTGGGTGGGATACAGGCCACTCCCATAGACGTCCATGGAAAATAGGGGCACAAGGGACTCATCAAATCGCAAAAAAGCGATTTTGCTGCCATCCGAATTCCAGGCAAAGGCACGTACAAAGCCAAATTCCTCCTCGTACACCCAATCCGTGACCCCGTTGATGATACTGCCCTTTGCCCCATCCTGGGTCAACTGCCTGTGGTTCTTCCCGGCCAGGTCCATGACGTATAGGTTGTTCTCCCTTACATAGGCAACTTGGGAACCGTCCGGGGAAAGGGTGGGTTCCTGGATCTTCTCCTCGGAAATGCGGATCAGTTCCTTGGAAGCCAGGTCATAGACATAATATATTCCCAGGGTGGACCTTCTAAAGATGGACTCCACCTGGGTGGCCAGGAGTACCTTGGACTCGTCATCGCTGAAACTGTAGGAGCTAAAGTAAGGGATCGTGGAAGAGGAGGCCACCAAGGTCCCCACCTTTTCCAAGGTCCTGTAGTCGTATTGGTCCAAACTGCTGGTACGGGGGGATCCGCTCCTGTTCAAAACGGTATAGTGTTTGCCGTCGTCCATAGATCGGAGCACATCCATGGATTCGGTCCTGAATTCGCCTCCCCAGATCTCCTCCAGGCTGATTTTCTTCTGCTGGGCCGTGGAAAGGGCAAAAATCCCAAAAAGGGAAATACACACTAAAATCCGTTTTCTCATAAGGTGATAAAATTATTATAACCCCCAAGTTTACTAATATTTATCGGAATACTAAACTTTGTTGTTGGATTTACAACAGGGACAAGGGCCGTTCAAAAAGGTTACCGGGTCCCGAAATGGGACGAAAACCCCTCCACAGGTCCCGTTCAAAACCCGGGATTTGCCCTCCAAAAGGGGATCTTGTTCCAACCACATTATAGCAACCTAAAGGCAAAGGGCGCCAATGCTTTGGTCTAAATCGACTCCCCGGCCCACGGCCGTACTCCCAAAAACAGGCCCCTTTCCCATCCAAAGGGATAAACGTTGGATTCTTTATCTTTGGGAGCATTAACCCACAACCCTATGGACAGTCCCGTAGAAGGATTTTCAAAACGTTCCAAGGCGGAGAAACTGGAATGGATCGCCCAAAACCATACCGCAGATCCCCAGGCCAGCATCGAATTGCTGCAATCCTATTGGAACCCGGACCCCAAGGTCCAGAAATTGCACGATGAGTTTATAGAGAACACCCTCTCCAACCATTACCTCCCCTATGCGGTGGCCCCCAACTTCCTGATCGATGGCGCACTGTACACCATCCCCATGGTCATAGAGGAAAGCTCAGTGGTGGCCGCTGCCAGCAAGGCCGCCAAGTTCTGGTTGGATCGGGGCGGTTTCAGTACCCGGGTCTTGGGCACCGAAAAAGTGGGACAGGTCCACTTCATTTACAAGGGGGACAAAAACAAATTGCCCGCCTTCTTTGAAGGGCTCAAACCTGAGCTCCTAAAGAGCATTTCCACGATCGGGGCCAATATGGAAAAAAGGGGCGGGGGATTAAAGGAAGTCGAACTCCGTGACCTGGACCATAAAATAAAGGGATACCACCAATTGCACTGCACCTTTGAGACCAAGGATGCCATGGGGGCCAATTTCATCAATTCCTGCCTGGAGGCCTTTGCCCAATGCCTAAGGGAAAAGGCACTGGAATACGAAGCCTTTACCGAGGAGGAGAAAAAAGTGGAGGTGGTCATGTCCATCCTATCCAATCACGTCCCCGATTGCCTGGTGCGGGTCCAGGTCAGCTGTCCGGTCTCCCAAATGGGAAACTCCGGGATGGGCGGGGAGGAATTCGTCCAAAAGTTCCTCCGGGCAGTGGCCATCGCCGAGGTGGAGCCCCATAGGGCCGTGACCCACAACAAGGGCATCATGAACGGGGTCGATGCCGTCGTCCTGGCCACGGGCAATGATTTCAGGGCGGTGGAGGCCGCGGTACATGCCCATGCCGCAAAGGAGGGAACCTACTCCAGTTTGAGCCATGCCACCATAGAGGACGGGATATTCAAATTTTGGATGGAACTGCCCTTGGCCCTGGGCACCGTGGGAGGCCTTACCTCCCTGCATCCCATGGCCAAACTATCCCTTGAAATCCTTCAAAGACCCAGTGCGGAACAACTCATGCGCATCGTGGCCGTGGCCGGACTGGCACAGAATTTTGCCGCCCTCCGTTCCCTGGTCACAACAGGCATCCAAAAGGGGCATATGAAGATGCACTTGCTCAACATCATCAACCAATTGGGGGCCAATGAGGAGGAAAAACAAAGCCTGTTGGAGCATTTTAAAAAACACAGGGTGACCCATACCACGGTACGGGAAGCCTTGGAGGGAATCAGGTCAAAATCATGAAAAAGCGCTTTTACAGCAACGGCAAACTCCTGTTGTCCGGGGAATACGCCATTTTGGACGGGGCAAGGGGCCTGGCGATCCCCACATCCTATGGGCAATCCCTACAGGTCGGACCCACAAATTCCGGCCTATTGGAATGGAAGAGCTATGATGAAAATCAAAGCCTTTGGTTCACCGCCGTTTACAAGCTAGAATCCCTGGAGCTGGTTTCCACATCCGATCAAGGGGTGGCAAGCCTGCTCCAAAAACTACTTCGGGACGCAAAAACCCAAAACCCACTTATTATGGGGGAGGTCGATGGGCTACTGATGGAGTCCGATTTGAGCTTTCCCAGAACCTGGGGCCTGGGCAGCTCCTCCACCTTGATCAACAATCTGGCCCAATGGGCCAGGGTAGATCCCTATGGCCTGCTCTGGAACAGCTTGGGAGGCAGTGGCTACGACATCGCCTGTGCCCGCCATCATCGCCCCATCAGCTATCGATTGAAGGCAGGAAGGCCCGAAATCCGGGAAATTGACTTCAATCCCCCCTTCAGGGGCTCCCTGTACTTTGTCCACCTCAATCAAAAACAAAGCAGCAAGGAAGCCATAGCCGCCTATAGGAACCGGGTTTTTGACAAGGAATCCCTAGTACATGAAATCGACCAGATCACCCATAAGATGGTATCGGCCCCCACCTTGAGTGAATTCGAGATCCTGATGGAACGACACGAGGAAATCCTGTCCAAGATCCTGGGCATTCCCCCGGTCAAACAACAGGTGTTTCCCGACCATCCCGGAGCGATAAAAAGCCTTGGGGCATGGGGAGGGGATTTCATCCTGGCCACAGGGGACCAGGGGTGCCGGGGATATTTCGAGGGAAAGGGATATCCAACGGTGATTCCCTATACGAGAATGATCCTTTGACAGCATCCGTCCAAGGAAGAATCCCTAAATGGTCTGATGGACTTTGTTATCATTCCCCAAAAACTAAGCCGGGCAAGGGGAGCCGCACAACCAAAAGCCCGAAACTGCACCCTATATATGGACCATCCCTAAAACGAAGCCCCGGTGAAAACCATATGCCTCCTCCTGCTTGGACTTGTCCTTTTCAGTTGTTCCAAGGATGACGATGGGGGCCTCAAAAGGGGCGTCAATGGATCCGTAATGGGCCCTGTTTCCTGTGGCTCGGAAGGAATGGGCCTTGCCTATGGCATTGTTCCAAGCAATTTTGACCTTAGTTCGGGTTTTATCATAACGGCGACCTTGCCCGATGAATTCAAGGAAGAAGGGCTGAAAATCAAATTTGACATGAAACCCTCCAAAAAATACATCACCTATTGTACGGCCAATTTCTTTCCGGATCAATTTTATGAACTGTTCAATGTCGAACTTTTGGAAGATCGGGATTGAATCCAAGAAAACCGGAATCCCCGGCCCCAGAAATAAAAAACCGCCCTGGAACCATAGTCCCGGACGGTCTTTTGTGTTCTTTTAACCCTACAGCCTAATAGAAATTGGCCCGCATGTCCTCGATTTCGGCCTTTTCCATCAAGGCATTGAAAACGGCACCGTTCACCTGGGCCGCGGCTGCGGTGCCCAAGCTGTTGGCATAGGTACTGTAATTGTCCAATACCGGGGCGGGCACCTTATTGGTCACCTTGATCATATAGACCCCGCTTTCCCCTTCGATCAGCCCGGAGGTCTGGTCCTTGTCCAGGGCAAAAGCGGTTCCCACCACCATGGGCTCCCTACCTGCGCCGGGCAGGGTCGGGGCGTTCAGGGTAAGGGCCGAAGCCGGGGTGATCGAAACGTTGTTGTTGGCGGCGATATCCTCCATGGACCTCCCTTTGTTGGCGGCGATGATCTGCTCGGCCTTGCGTTGTTTTCTAATCTCCGGCAGGGCGGTCGTGGAAGCGTCCTCAGGGGACATCAAGCCTTTTCTGTACTTCCTGGTCAACTGGGCCACTACATACCCATTGTTCACATTGAAGCGTCGGATATCCCCGACCTCGGTGTCCTTGTTGAAGGTCCACTGTACGATGCTGCGCTGGGACCCAAGTCCGGGAAGGCTCTCCTCCATTTCCTTGATCTTGTTCACAGGCCGCACCACAAGGCCCTTTTCCCGGGCAATGTCCCCAAAGTCCTCGGGCTCTGCCTCGTGCACTGCCATTTCAAAACTGGTGGCATCGGTAAAAAGGGTGTTCATGGTCAAGTCGGAGGGCTCAACGCCCCTGCTCAGGGTGGCCACCTGGAACACATCCCTTTTGTCGTCCACCTTGATGATGTGGAAGCCGAATTCGGTCTCCACCATACCTATGGCCCCTACCGGGTTCCCAAAACAGAAATCATTGAATGCATCGGTCATGATCCCTTCCTGAAAATAACCCAGATCCCCCCCTCGTGGCGCTGTGGGCCCATCGGAATTTTCCCGTGCCAAGGTGGTGAAGACCGCACCATCCCGTCTGGCCTCCGCCAAAAGCTCCCTGGCCCTGGCCTCTGCTTCCGCCTTGGTCCTTGTAACGGCCGGGTTGGCACGCTCGGCACCTTCCCAGGAAATCAGGATATGACTGGCCTTGACCGAACCATTGGCCTTCTTGTCCATAAGCTTGGAGACCCTGAAGGAATCCCCTTCCCTATAGGGACCATATACTTCCCCGATTCCCAAAGCCGTCAGGCTATCGGCGGCAACCGAGGGCAATTCGCTCTTGGCCTTATATATCGTATCGAACTTGCTATCGGAATACCGATCCAAAAAGTAGGCCATGTCCCCAGTGTTCAAAAAGCCGGGAATGGTATCGTAGGTGTCCGTTTCCGCTGAATACTCCACAGTGTTTTCCAAAAGGGCCAAAATGGATTCCCGCACCTCGTTCTCATCCTCCACCGAAGGCCTTTCCTCAAAATACACGAAACGAATGTCCCTGGCATCCTCCTGTTGAAAACGGTTGCTGTGCGCTTTGATGTATTTCTCGATCTCCCCTTTGGAGACCGCTATGCTGCTGTCGGCTATGGAGCTGTAGGGAATCCTCACGTATTGGATGGCAACCTGGTCATTCACAAGTTTGTATTCGAACTCCCCTTCGGCAAGGGTGGCTCCCACCCCGCCCTTGATCAGGTTGAAGTACAACCGTTCCTTGGCGGCTTCGATAATGGCCCGCTCATCCTGTAACCAGGCTTCAAAACGCAGGGGGTCGTTGGCCCTCCAATCGGCAATGGTGCTCTTGAAAATCGCTTCGTTGAAAACCCCATTGGAATCCTGGAAATCCGGAATCTGTGCATACCCTTGGGAACGGACAAATTCAATGATTTGATCGCTTTCCACATCCACCCCCAAATTCTCGAACTGCTGGTTCAGGATGGTCCTTCGGACCTCTTGGTCGTATACCATATTGACCACTTGGGTGGAAGTGAAACCGGGGCCGTAGTTTCTGGAGGCCGTTTCCACCTTCCTTCTGAACTGATCGATGGAAATATCCTCCCCATTTACCTCGGCCACAGAGGATCCGATCTTCCCTGCGCCGGAAAAATCACCACTGGTGAATACCCCTGATATTACAAATGCGAAAAGGGCCAAACCGATGATCAAGATCAACACCGTTGTCCGTTTTCTAATGTTTTCCAATATTGCCATTCTACTCTTGGTTTTCTTTATTTTCAGTGGGCGAAATTACCACTTTCTTTTTAAATACTAAAGCTAAAATCCAGGCGGAAGCCATTAATCCTCAGTACGCACCTTTAGTCTTACCAAATCGATTTTGGTGTTGGACACTTCCAAAATTTCAAAGGTAAAACCCTCAATGTCCACCTCGGATCCCTGGTCGGGAATATGGCCGGTCTTGTTGACGATCAGCCCCCCCAAGGTTTCGTACTCCTCCCCCTCGGGCAGTTCCAATCGATAGGTCTCATTGATATAGTCCACTTCCAATCGGGCAGAGAACCTATACTCCCCCTCACCCACCTTCTCCTCCAATAGATCGACGGTATCGTGTTCGTCCTCGATTTCCCCAAAGAGCTCCTCCACAATATCCTCCACGGTCATTATTCCGGCCGTCCCTCCATATTCATCGAGGACCACGGCCATGCTCTTCCTTTTTTTGGTCAATACATTGAGGATGTCCTGGATCAACATGGTCTCTGGCACGAATTCCACGGGCATCAACATCCCCTTGATGGTCTTGGGCTTGTTGAAGAGTTCATAGGAATGTACATAACCTATGATTTCGTCTATGTTGCCCTTGTAGACCAAGATCTTGGAGTATCCGGTCTCGATAAAGAGTTTGGTCAGGGCCTTGGGGGTTTCCCCCAGCTCCACGGCCGTGATCTCCGTTCGGGGCACCATCACTTCCCGGGCCTTGAGGGTTGAAAACTGGAGGGCGTTCTGAAAAATTTGGATCTCCGAGTCCATTTCCTCCTCCCCATTGCCGGTCTCCATATGTTCACTGATATAGTCCTCGAGCTCCAACTTGCCAAAGGACAACTGCAATTCCTCTTCCCTGCTCCTGAGCATCGGCCATAAGATCAGCTTTGAAATCCTCAAAACCGACCAGGAGACCGGGGAGAGCAACAGATGGAACAGATAGGCAGGAATGGCCAGGGCCTTGAGCAGGACATTTGAATAGACCTGGAAGAACACCCTGGGCAAAAAAGCCGCGGTCGACAAAAAGATCAGGGCGGTCAACAGGATTTGGGGGATCAGGGCATAATCCGAAAAAAGGGAATTCCAAAATCCACTCTGGAGGGGCAGCCACCCCTGAAACCATTCCAAGACCCATTCCCCCATATACAGGCAGTATACCACCAGGGAAATGCAATTCCCAATGATAAGACTGGCCAAGAAACGGGAAGGTCGATCTGTGATCTTGGTCAGGATCTTGCCCAGGACCCCTCCCTTCTTCTTCTCCATTTCAATATGGATCCTATTGGCGGAAATAAAGGCCATTTCCATCCCCGAGAAAAACGCGGAGAACAACAGACTGATCAAAATAAGGGTCAGGGAGGGGTCCAAGGTCAATCTTGATTTTCCTTTTGCCGGGCCTCAAAGCGCTTTCTATACCTTCTTCTAAAGGTGAACATGGCAATGGAGACCACCGCAAAGAATATAAAAATATAGGTTTCCTTGGGGTTGATGCCCCAAAGGGTGACAATTTTGTAAATGGATACCACTGCCACAAGGAGGTAGAGGTATTCGGTATACCTTAAAATCTTGATCATATCATTCTTCTTTTATGGTCATGACCCCAAAGGTCCTGTGTGCCTTGAAAAAACTAAAATCCCTGTTGAAATCCATACCCTCTCCGTCCATGACCGTCCCATCCTCCGGATTGGTATAGGTGAAAGCGGTCTCGGTAAAGACCCTGTTGTTCTTTCGGTCAAAGTACAATTGGTCGGCCTCCAACCTTTTGCCATCATGGGTCTCAATGACCACATTGCCCTGCAAATCTATTAAAATGGTTTGGGAATATACAATCCCGTAATCCGCGGTGATGACACTTCTTTGGTCGGATTCATCAAACACATCGACCTTGAGTCCCTCGGGAAAGGTTCGGAACTTAAAGGTTTGGTTGTCAAAATCCTCGGATAAGGGACTGCTCAGTATGGCGACTACCCTTGACCGTGCGGAGTCCTGGGAGTTCATGGGCTCCCGGGTTTCGGTATAGGTCAATGTGAAATTCTGTGCCACCCCCTGTGGAAAAATGGGCCGGATCCGTTCTTCCCCCACCCGTTTATAATCGTCCCCACAGGACATAAAAAGGATTGCCACGGCGAATACCGTGGCAAGATCCCTTATGGTGTTATGTATGTTGTTCCGTTTCACATTATAGATTGGGCACCTTTACACTGCC
>Ga0079224_100010346_pt1 | contig 12796 bp, 11 predicted proteins | sample Stecom2015_FD_80414 | JGI IMG/M metagenome (GOLD analysis project Ga0079224, IMG submission 80414) | Agricultural soil microbial communities from Utah to study Nitrogen management - Steer compost 2015 | ecosystem: Environmental > Terrestrial > Soil > Agricultural land | place: USA: Utah...
GCATATAGTGAACTGAATGATCCAATAGACCAGCGTGAGCGATTTATGGAACAGATGAAATTGGCAGAACGAGGAGATGAAGAAGCCACTTCCTACATAGATTTTGATTTCCTTCGTGCTTTAGAATACGGAATGCCACCCACAAGTGGAATGGGAATAGGAATGGACCGACTGGTAATGTTCTTAACAAACAACGCCTCTATTCAAGAAGTTCTATTCTTTCCACAGATGAGACCTGAACAGAAAAAACCGGTTTTAACTGAGGACGAAATGAAACTTTTGAGTCTTTTCGGTGATGCCTCAAGCCTTCCATTAGAAGATCTAAAGCAGAAAAGTGGGCTTAGTAACAAGAAATGGGATAAAACCATCAAAGGACTTACCGCATCAAAAACAGTTTTGGTCAAGAAAGTGGAAGACGTTTTAACCATTGAGAAGCTCTAGAATAAAAAAATGGCGCGTTTCTTGCTATTTACCATAAGAAATAATTACATTAGTAGATTGAAAATCTAAAAATCAGCTGAAATGAAAAAAATCTTGACAATATTCGCTTTTACGGCATCCATGTTTGTAGGAATACAATCAGTGGCGGCACAATCTTTATCTGAGGACCAAAACCGTCCGGAAGTTGTAGCTAAAACTGAAACACATACTATGACAGAGAAATATGGTCTTAATGGTGATCAAACGCGAGCAGTATTTCGTGCTTTAGTAAATAAAGAAGTAGATTATCAAAAACACGTAACAGGGAAAGATATTAATTCAGCCACCGTAAAAGCTGAGAAGGACAAAATTGACTCAAAGCTGCGTGAAGAAATGAAAAAGATTCTTACTTCAGATCAATTTACACAATGGCAGAAAGATTATAAATAAGATACTATTTTGAAGATTAAAAAGCCTCCCGGATGCACTCCGGGAGGCTTTTTTTATTGAAGCTTTTAATTTTCTACAGGATGAAGATAGAGTGTCTGACCGATGGAGATGGTATTATCGGTAAGTCCGTTGTATTTCATTAACGTGTCTACCGTCAGGTTAAATCTTCTTGAAATATTATACAATGTATCGCCCGGCTGCACAGTATAAGTTGCTATTTTGCTTTCATCGGGTGCCGGAGTTGATTCTTCAATCGTTCCTCCAAGAACCTCTCTGTCAAATTGATTCAGGTTGTAACGTTCAATGATTCCGATTACCTTTTCCGGATAACGTGGATCAGTAGCATATCCTGCTTTTTTTAATCCGCGAGCCCATCCTCTGTAATCATCTTTCTTCAATGAAAACAAATCCCGATACCTGCTTCGCTCAGTCAGAAAGAGGGAATGATCCCGATAGGAATATTTCGGATGCGTATATTTTCTGAAACATTCACCTTCAGCATCATCATTATGATACACACGATCGCCCTCCCAGCCTGTGTGACATTTGATTCCGAAATGATTATTTGAACGTACTGCCAACTCTCCCATTCCCGCACCGCTTTCCAGAATTCCTTGTGCTATTTTTATACTCGCAGGGATTCCATATTGCACCATTTCTTCTTGCGCTATCCCTTTGAATTCCTTTATATACAGGGCTACTCTCTCATTATAAGGAATATTGGCAGGAGCCGTAGAAACATAAACTTCTTCATTTGATGTTGATGGCGATTTGCGAGTATCTTTGGCTACCGGCGTTTTTGTTCGCACGGGACGTTCTATATGATGTTTCCTTTTTTGATAGGCGGTAGGTCTTTTAGATTTACAACCTGTTGCTACAACACCTAAAGCGATGATTACCCAGAAATACCTTTTGAGCATATTATTCAATTAATTCTAATTTTTTACTTCTTAAGACATCATTCATTCCGGAAATACCTTGTAAACCTCCGGTATGGATAGCCAAGATCTTTGAATTCTTTGGCCACTTTTTATTTTTCATTTGATCGAAAACTCCGTACACCATCTTCCCGGTATAAACGGGATCCAGCGCGATGTTGGTTTTTCTTTTGAAGTCATTCATAAAACGTATAAGTTCCGGATCTATTTTGCCATACCCGCCAAAAGAATATTCTTTAAATATTTTAAAGTCATGCCTTTTGGAGAATTTTCGAATTTTTTCCTGCTGATAATCTGAATTTAAAGCAGAAAAACCACAGACTTCCTGATCTTCTCGTGCTGCGTTAATTATTCCTGCCATAGTTCCTCCTGTCCCTAATGCAAGACAAATGTAGTTATAAACTTTATCGTCTTCATTTAAAATTTCTTCACAGCCCTTCACAGCTTCAGCATTGGTTCCTCCCTCAGGAATGAGGTAGAATGGACCCAATCGGACTTGTAATTCCCGGATAAACGCAGTTTCTTCCTTCCTTTTATATTGTTCGCGACTGATAAAAACCAGTTGCATCCCTTGCTGATAACAAAAATTCAATGTCGGATTTGACAAGAATTTCTTTTCCAGTTCTTCACCTCTGACAATTCCTATTGTTTTAAAACCAAATTCCTTTCCCGCAGCAGCCGTAGCAAAGAGATGGTTGGAATAAGCTCCTCCAAAGGTGAGTAGTGTTTCATAATCTTCTTTTCTCGCTTTTCCGAGATTATATTTTAGTTTGCGGAATTTATTCCCGGAGATTGTGGGATGTATCAAATCTTCTCTTTTTAATGAGAGAAAATAATCATAAATTCCAAATGCTTTTAAATCAATATGCTCAACCTTTGAAATCATGGTTTCAATAAAAAAGCCGGAAATTCCGGCTCGATAATTAAGAAACTGCTTTCAATCGCTGCATTGAAAACTGTCCTAGTTTTTCCCTTACGTATTCTTTTGTCACTTCCAGATGTTTCACATCTGTTCCCGGAAGCTCATACATTGCGTCTGTAAGTACCGCTTCACATAATGAACGCAATCCTCTTGCCCCCAATTTATATTCCAACGCTTGATCTACAATATGATCCAGTGCATCTTCTGTGATGGTAAAATCAATATGATCCATTTCAAAGAGCTTTTCATATTGTTTTATGATAGCATTTTTGGGTTCTGTGAGAATCATTCTCAAGGTTTCGCGATCCAATGGATTCATATAAGTCAACACCGGCAACCTTCCTATAATTTCAGGAATAAGACCAAAATCTTTTAAATCTTTCGGTATTATATACTGCAGCATATTCTTCCGATCCAGTTGTTGTTCATTGCGAGCAGCAGTAAACCCTACGGCTTGCATGTTTAGACGCTTTGAAATATGTCTTTCTATTCCGTCAAATGCTCCACCGGCAATAAACAGTATGTTTTCTGTATTAAACTCGATAAACTTTTGGTCCGGATGTTTTCTACCACCTTTTGGCGGAACATTTACAACCGTTCCTTCCAATAGTTTCAAAAGTGCTTGTTGTACTCCTTCGCCGCTAACGTCTCGAGTAATGGAGGGATTATCTCCTTTACGCGCAATTTTATCAATTTCGTCGATAAAGACGATTCCATTTTGTGCTTTTTCCAAGTTATAATCAGCAGCTTGAAGCAATCTCGTTAAGATTCCTTCTACATCTTCTCCTACATAGCCCGCTTCCGTCAATACCGTAGCATCTACAATGGCGAGAGGAACGTTTAACATTTTTGCAATAGTTTTCGCTATCAACGTTTTTCCGGTTCCCGTTTGACCGACAATTACAATATTACTTTTTTGAATTTCGATATCATCTTCATTTCTTGACTGCAATAATCTTTTATAGTGATTATACACAGCCACTGACATTACTTTTTTGGTGTGATCTTGCCCTATGATATAATCATCAAGAAACTCTTTAATGACTCTGGGTTTTTTCAGCATTAAGTCTGAAGACAACAATTGATTTCCGGAATGCATAGCCTCTTCCAGCACAATTCCATGAGCCTGCTCAATACATCGATCGCAAATATGTGCATCTAGCCCTGCAATTAGTAGGTTAGTTTCTGCCTTTTTACGACCGCAAAATGAACATTCCAAATCTTCTTTTGCCATAATTCCTGTTTTTTTATTTTTTCAACACTTCATCTATCATTCCATATTCCTTGGCCTTATCGGCTTTCATCCAGTAATCTCTATCACTGTCTTCATAGACTCTTTCATAAGACTGACCGGTATGTTTCGCAATGATATTATAAAGTTCCTCTTTTAAGGATATTATTTCCCGTGCGGTTATTTCAATATCACTTGCTTGTCCCTGAGCACCTCCCAGCGGTTGGTGTATCATAACTCTTGCGTGCGGCAAAGCACTTCTTTTTCCCTTTTCTCCTGCACATAGCAAAATTGCAGCCATAGAAGCAGCCATTCCGGTACAGATGGTGGAAACTTTGGGCTCTATGAATTGCATAGTATCATAAATTCCAAGTCCAGCATACACGCTTCCGCCGGGTGAGTTAATGTAAATTTGGATATCTCTAGACGCATCGGTGCTGGCAAGAAACAATAATTGTGCCTGAATTATGTTGGCCACCTGATCGGAAACTGCGGTGCCAAGAAAGATGATTCGGTCCATCATTAAACGCGAAAAAACGTCCATAGCGACGGCATTCATTTGTCTTTCTTCAATGATATTGGGAGTTAATCCCACAGGATACATACTACTGACAATCTTGTCATAATACATAGAATTAATCCCTTGATCTTTTATTGCGAAATTTTTAAATTCTTTAGTGAAATCCATAAAATTTATTCTTCCTTTATAAATGTTATTTGCAAAATTCTAAAAAATACCTTTTGGATAAAACAAAAAGCGTCGAAAATAAATTATTCGACGCCTAAAGATACTTATATTTTCGCCGAATTACCCATATACTTCTTCCACGAACTCGCGGTAATTGAGTTCTTTGGTTTTCAGCTTTGCATTTTCTTTGAAAAATTGGAGAAGCTTAGAGGTTTGAAGTTGTTCCGTTAGTCTCTCAACTTCTTCTCTATTTGCCAAAACTCTTGCTGCAATGGCGTCTAATTCCTCTTCTTCAGGATTTGTTTGTCCATATTGTGCCATTTGTGCTCTAAGCAGAGACTTGGCATACTCTTTCATTTCATTAAAAGTGACATTGAGGTTATTCTCTGCACGTAGTTTTCCTTCGATTAGCTGATATCTAATTCCTTTTTCACTTTTCTCATATTCAGCTTTCGCTTCTTCTTCAGATAATCTTTTCTCTCCGGCGCGAGCAATCCATTTTTGAAGAAAGTCTTCAGGAAGTTCAAATTTGGTATTTGAAATCAACGATTCCACCACATCATCAAGAAGTTTTTGATCACTATCTTGGTTGTATCGGGCCTCCATGCCTTCTTTTAATTTCTTTTTCATCTCTTCTTCAGAAGTAACTTCACCTTCTCCGAAAACTTTATCAAAAAACTCTTGGCTAAGATCAGCCAATTCCATCTCCACTATCTCCTGAACTTCAAAATCCACTACAATATCAAGCCCGTGAGCATCGTCGTGCTCAACACCCAAGTATCTTTGGTTCAAATGCTCATCTTCAAAAAGACCTAAAGTTTTTAATTCTATGATTTGCCCTTGAGTTGCTCCTAGTAGCGCTTTCTTTTGTTCTTCTCCATGAATCACACTCATTTCAAACACCGTCTCATGCTCAATTTTAGGTTCATCTTCATTTTCAGAAGCGTTCGTGAATTTCCCGGTGACGCGGTCATTTTCTCCAATCTCCGATTTTGAGATCATCTTTCCGTATTGCCTTCTGATTCGTTCTACTTGATCATCAAGCACTTTGTCATCTGCAATAATTTTGTATTGCACCACTTCATTTGCTTTTAAATCAATTTCAAATTGAGGAGCAAGTCCAAGTTCAAATTCGAATTTGTAATTCTCATCATTCCAATTTATCTCATCCTCGTTAACCGGCACGGGATATCCAAGAATATTCAGCTTCTCATCCGCTAAAAATTCTTGTATTGCATTTTGGATCAGCTTATTGACTTCCTCTACAAGCACAGCTCTTCCATATTGTTTCTTTACCATTCCCATGGGGACTTGTCCTTTTCTAAACCCTGGGATATTGGCTGTTTTTCTATAATTTTTAAGGATACCTTCTACCTTATCGGCGTAATCTTCTTTAGATATTTCAACAGTCAAGACAGCATTCAAGTCGTCTATTTCTCTTTTGGTAATATTCATTTTCTTTTGAGAATTAAGGGTGGCAAAAGTAGGGCTTTTTGTAGTAAAGCACAAACATTTAGCACATACTTATATTTTATCTGTAGAAGCTAATCTTCTTTAATTACAGAGAATAAAACTGATTCAAAAATTGCGAGAAGCAGGGAGAACAGCATAGCAATCCAGACAGAAGAAACTGCGAAACCGGACACCACGTAGGGAACCATCATTACGATAAAAGCATTTATAAAAAGAAGGAAGAGACCGAATGTCAGAATTGTTATAGGTAGGGTAAAAAGAATCAAGAGAGGTTTGACGATGAGCCTTAACAATGCTAGAACGATGGCTACTAAAATTGCGACCCCATAGCTTTCTACTTCAACACCGGGCATGATTTTAGCCAGAACTACCACGGCAATAGCGGTTAATAGAATTTTTACAATGCTTTTCATAACTGTGATTTTGAGATTATCCTTTTTTGAGTTATTTCCTGCGTTTAAAAATAGAAAAAATACGCTATTTAGCTAATGCCTTTTATGAGGTTTTGCGTCAACGTAATATTCGAAATTCATTGACTAAAGGCCATAAAAAAAATCTCCGGAAAAGTAGGTCTCTCCGGAGATTCTTCGCTTTATTTTATGGATTAATTATTATGCAAAGTAATTGTAGGATAATCTCCCACATTTACCCTTGGAATGGTAGCCTCATAGGTATGATTTATGGCATCAATAGCCAGGTTTGTTATGAATGCATATCCTCTTGGTGTAGGGTGCACCCCGTCTAATGAAAAAGTTCCACCTGTAACAAATTGGGCTGTTAACACTCCGCCATCATATGGTAAACCATCTGTAGCTACTCTTGTCATTGCCTGATTGACATCTACAAAAGCCAGACCTTTAGCTCCTGCTATGGCACGGATTGTTGCGTTATAGGAAGCCGTGGCTATTCTCACTCTATCTTGTTCCTTTCTAGACAGCACCCATTTATCTGCCAGAGGAATGGTAACCCCAACGATTCCCATTGGATTTCCCGGATCGGGAGTAGAGCCTAAGATGGATGAAGCAGGAAGAACGATAAGATCATCGCTATTAACCTGTCTTAATTGACCGAGCAATCCTGCAGTTTGTTGTGGCAAATTGAATGGAGGCCCCATAAGCATCTGCGTCAGATTTGTCAAGTCATCATCAGTCATGATCGGGAAGTTTTGTCCCGCTTCAAAGTTAATTTTTCTCAAAGCCGCTTCCTGTTGAGTAATTACGGATGCTGCAGCAAGAGCCGGTAAAATTTGATTGTTATAAACAGCAAATTGTGCATTCAACTGCGCAGCAGTTCCGGCATCTAAGGGAATAACTTTTGTAGGTACTGTTGTAAAATAAGGAACAGATGTAACTTCAGGGAGATTAAACAACACTCCTTTTGCTCCGGATCCTACCAAGGCATCCACTTGTTGTGAATAAACGGCTGCAAAAACGTTTGGATCTGTGATGTCATTAGATCCGTATGAAGACGGATTCATATTCCCTGTTTGATCCACTCCCACCCCTCCGGATGTTGCATAAGAAAGAATATCATTATTTCCAATCCACAGACTGAAGAAGGTAGGCTGTTGTGCAGAAGCATCTCCTATGACTGTTGCATTATCTGAGCTTGCGAATCGTGCAAAATATGGATTTGCCATTCCTGCTGCAATTCCTGCAGGATTTCCATATCCGGGAGCAACTAAATGAAAACTTTTAGCCCCGGGCACTCCCATATTCTGAAAAGTTCCGGATAGTTTTTGAGCGGCATCTGTTGAGGGTGTACCTTGCAGCCTCACCGGTCCGGGGTTTCCATTGGCTCCAACTTCAAGAATTAACCTATTCTCAAGAATTTGCGTTCCGCCTAATAGCATTCCACCCATATTGTCATTCATTAGAGGTTGTGTAAATTCTCCGCCTCCCACGAAAGCAAATTTCTCAGCCATCAGGTTTGGATAACTATATTTTTGTCCTGTAATGAAAAGCGCACCATCAGAATATCCGGCTGTTAGGGAATTACCTACTGCAACGTATCGGGAGAAGTCTGCATTTCCGCTGCTATAAAAACCGGGATCATTTACTGAGTTTTCGAATTCGGGCTCGCAGCTTACTAAACCTACAGCCAGAATTGCACAAGTATATTTGAATATATTTTTCATTTTAATTCTGTTTAAAAATTAGAGTTTGTAAGTCAATCCGATTGCCGGAATAAAGCCATTTGTTTTATAAGTTCCTCTAAAGGGCACTGCATTTCCATCTTCAAAATAATAATCGTAAGATTCATTAACTTCTTTAAAATGTGAATACAAGAAGGCCGCATCAATTTGGAAATGTTCTCCAATATTTACACTAAGTCCGGCTGTAAAGTTATTGCTGTCATTTCGCGGAGTTTCGGGAGCAAAATATCCCGGTCTTACAGGAGTCTCATCAAAATAATACCCGGCACGGAAGGTGAACATTTCTGTTGCATCATATTGGATTCCTACACGATAAATGGAAGAGTTCTTATAATTTCTTGCATTTCTAGAGTCGGGAATGGCCGGATTGGCAAACTCGATATCCAAGGACTTATATACATTCCAGAAACTGCGATTAAAATCAAAAGCAAAAGTCCATTTGTCATAGTCATATGAAACACCTAGAGAAAGTTCGGCGGGCATTGGAAGTCCTGCTTTAATGTCAGAATCTGCAAAAGGCGTTAGAGAAGAATTCGGAATATTGTGAAATTTAGCTGTTCCATCTTCCGCTTCCAATAGAATCTCTGAACGATATGTTACCCCGAAGTGCAGATCTTCTGTAAAATTGATCATTGTACTGGCTACCCAACCCCAATTGCTTACACCTGAAGCGTCAACCTCTACTGTGGAGCGATTTCCTTCAAGATCAGCTAATGTTCTGTTAAGGCTTCTTTCAAAATTTACTGATCCGATAGCATAGATAGGTCCACCTCCCACACTGATCATTTCATTAATTTTAAATGCAACTGTAGGCTGAATGTAGATGGCCTGAAGTGCAATAGAGTTTACAAGGTGAGATCCGGCCCATTCTTCCGGATATTTTACAGTACTTCCGTATGGTGTATAAACTCCAAGCCCCACGGTCAACCAGTCATTTGCTTGATAGGAAGCATACAGATAAAGTGGAGTTCCCATTGGACTGTCTGAATTTACGGAAGCTCCGGTTTCAGCATTTTGAAATGCAATATTGGAGAACACCCCACTGACTCCGGCAGAAACGTTTAGTTTATTATCCAGATAAGACAATCCGGCGGGATTGAAAAAGACAGATTCACTGCTATTTACAACAGCTACTCCGGTGTGTCCCATCGCAAGAGCTTTTTGCCCTTGGAGACTCACCCGATATCCTCCGCCATAGGATAGCGCTGCTGTTAGAGCGAGTGCGGAAAAGAGTAAGACTTTTTTCATAAAAATAAAAATTAGGTTCAAAAATTTGTTTAGGCTGTGCTTTATCTTATGCGTGCATAAGAAAAGTCTTTACAATTATATGAAAAAATAGCTTACTCTCTTAATTTAGCCTGATGAAATAAAGAATATTTTACTAGAAGTTTCTAAAAGATTAATTACTTCTATTCCTTGAAAAATTTCATGGATAAATTGTAGAACATTTCGGGATTTTCAGCGTGCAGCCAATGTCCGGCTTCCCTCACCGTTTCAATTTTCACATCAGGGAAATGTTTTTCGATAAGGCTTTTGTCTTCATCTTTTATGTAGCCGCTTTTATCTCCACGCAAGAACAAGGTGGCACCGTTATAAACCGCATCTTGAGGTAAGGCTTCTCCAATAGCTTCCATCTTCTCTGATAAAATGGGAAGGTTCATTCTCCATCCAAATTCCGTCCTTGTTTTTCGAAACAAATTTTTCAACAGAAACAGCCGCACTCCCTCATCCTCAAGATATTTGGAAAGGATATCATCAGCTTCGGTGCGCAAACCTATTTCAGACAGGTCTATTTTTTCCAAAGCATTCAGAATATCGTGATGATGTGGAGGGTATTCTTTGGGTCCGATATCGGCAATGAGGAGTTTTTTCACTTTTTCGGGATATTGCGTAGCAAAAAGCATTGCTACTTTCCCCCCCATAGAGTGTCCAATTAGAAATATTTTCTTGAGACTGTGTGCGCCGCAATAATTTTTCAGATCCTGTACCATGATTTCATAAGAAAATTTCTCACTATGAAAACTTCGTCCATGATTTCTCAGATCTATAAGATGCACTTCAAAACCTTCTTCTGCATATTGCATTCCCAAAGATTTCCAGTTATCGCTCATACCCAAAAAACCATGTAGAATAACTAAGGGCATTCCTTCCCCGAGAACTTGAGAATGTAAAGTATTATCTTTCATTTCCACTTCTTTTAACCTATGCTAATTTATCCAAATATTGCGCAATAACCTTTTCCAATCCTTGATATAAAGACTCACTAATAAGTGCATGCCCTATACTTACTTCCAATAAATGCGGTACTTGTTGTTTAAAAAACCGGATATTGTCTAATGATAAATCATGTCCGGCATTCACCCCTATCCCAAAGGAATGTGCAAGACGCGCACAATCGGCATAAGCTTTTACCCCGTCAAGATTTCCTGCGGCATATTGTATGGCATATTCTTCAGTATATAGCTCGACACGATCGGCTTCTGTTTCTACAGCTCCTTCAATCATTTTCAAATCCGGATCTACAAAAATGGAAGTGCGGATTCCATTTCTCTTAAATTCCTGAATCACTTCTTTTAAAAAATCCTTGTGCTTGACCGTATTCCATCCGGCGTTGGAAGTTAGTGCATCTTCCGCATCAGGAACCAGTGTTACCTGTGTAGGTTTCACTTCCAAAACCAAGTCAACAAATCTCGGGATCGGATTTCCTTCGATGTTGTATTCTGTTTTGACAATAGGTATCAGATCATACACATCCCGGTATTTTATGTGTCTTTCATCAGGCCGAGGATGTATCGTTATACCTTGAGCTCCAAATTTTTGTACATCTTCAGCTACTTTTAACAGGTTGGGAACGTTTCCTCCGCGAGAATTTCTTAAAGTTGCGATTTTGTTTATATTAACGCTTAATTGGGTCATGATAATAGTTTAAGAATCGATTTTAATTTTAACTCCATTCCAAAAATTAAAGTATTTACAAAAGTACAAACCATTTCGCGCTAAGACTTCATTATTTGTTAATTTGCGTTCAAAAGCTATGACTATGAATATTCACCATTACATCTTAAACGATTTTGATCCTTTGGATGTATCTGTTTCCGTGAGAGAAGCCAGGGAATTGGCGCGACAGTTTACTTATACTCACATTCCGGTTTCAAAAGAAGGTCAATTTATTGGTTGCATGTCTGAGACTGATGCCGGCTGCTTTGAAGGAGATCGGATTCTCGAAGATTTCTCTTATGCCATAGAGCCTATTTTTGTGAGTTTGGAGACGAATTGGCTGGATGTTTTAGAAGCTTTTGCAGTTCATGACAGTAACATAATGCCTGTCATGGATGAAAGCCGGTATTTGGGATATTATGAACTTAGCGATATTATCGAGATTTTTAATAACACTCCTTTTCTTTCAGAGCCGGGAGGAATCATAGTTATAGAAAAAGGTTTGCATGACTATTCTTTCAGTGAGATTTCGCAAATTGTTGAATCCAATAATGCGCATCTCTATGGAATAATTGTTTCTGAGATTAAAGATGATATGGTGGAGGTTACTTTAAAAATAGGGCAGCAGAATATTAACAACGTAGTTCAGACTTTGCGCCGCTACAATTATACTATTTTGAGCCAGCACGATGAGGATAAAATGGCAGAGGATTTAAAGCAACGGTCGAAGTATCTTGATAAATATCTCAATATTTAGACCTATGAAAGTCGCCATTTACTGACAGTTTTACCACCAGCATACAGAACGATATCTGCACATTCTTCTGGAAGCTCTTCAGAAAAAAGGAGCAAGAGTTTTCATCGAGAAAGAGTTTATGCAGCTACTGTCTCAGAAACCGGAAGTTCCTCCACTGATTTTTTCCTGTGAGACTTTTGAAAAAGTAGATGACGATTTTCATTTATTTTTTAGTATCGGAGGAGATGGAACTATTTTAAAAGCAGTTGCTTTTGTAAAAGATTTGAACATTCCCATTGTGGGAATCAACTTAGGCCGATTAGGATTTTTGGCTACCATTCAAAAGGAAGATATTCATACGATGCTCGCAAAAATCCTCGAAGGAGAATATACTATTTCTGAGCGAACCTTACTCACTACAGCCCTTGAACCTTTTTCAGACGCATTTGGTTCGCTAAATTTCGCTTTAAATGAAGTGGCTGTTAATAGAAGGAATACAAGCTCTATGATTCAGGTAGAGACGTGGATCAATGATAACTACCTTACCTCCTATTGGTCTGACGGGTTAATAATTGCTACTCCCACCGGCTCCACCGGGTATTCGTTGAGTTGCGGAGGCCCCATTATAGAACCCAGTGCCAAAAACATTCTTCTTACTCCCATTGCACCACATAATTTGAGTGCGCGCCCTTTGGTAGTGCCTGATTCGGTTGTGTTGGGTGTCAAGGTCACCGGCAGAGAAGACAGCTATTTACTTTCTTTAGATTCAAGAACCATTACGGTAGCCAATGAAACGAAGGTTTTTATAAAGAAAGCCCCTTTTAGAATTAAACTCTTACAACTCCA
>Ga0079224_100010347_pt1 | contig 12795 bp, 10 predicted proteins | sample Stecom2015_FD_80414 | JGI IMG/M metagenome (GOLD analysis project Ga0079224, IMG submission 80414) | Agricultural soil microbial communities from Utah to study Nitrogen management - Steer compost 2015 | ecosystem: Environmental > Terrestrial > Soil > Agricultural land | place: USA: Utah...
AGGCCGCGAGATCGTGGTGAGCCGCGGCGAGATGGTCGAGATCGGCGACGGGTTCCGCCTGCCGGAGCTGTTGGCGTCCACCGGAGCGACCCTGCACGAGGTCGGCACCACGAACCGCACGTCGCTGTCCGATTACGCCGACGCCGTCGGCCCCGAGACCGGCTTCGTCCTCAAGGTCCATCCATCCAACTTCGTGGTGCACGGGTTCACGTCGTCGGTGCCGCTGGCCGAACTCGCTGAGTTGCCGGTCCCGGTGGTCGTCGACATCGGCTCGGGCCTGCTCGAGCCGGACCGGCTGCTGCCCGCCGAGCCCGACGCCGCCACGGCATTGCGCGACGGCGCGGCCCTGGTGACCGCCAGCGGCGACAAACTGCTCGGCGGGCCGCAGGCCGGGCTCCTGCTCGGGCGCGCCGATCTGGTCGACCGGCTGCGCCGTCATCCGCTCGCCCGCGCCGTGCGGGTGGACAAGCTCACCCTGGCCGCGCTCGAGGCGACGCTGCGCGGCCCGGAGCCACCGGCCTGGCAAGCGCTGCGGCGCGATCCCGCCGCCGTGCGAGCGCGGGTCGAGGCCGTGGCGCAGGCGCTTCGAGCGGACGGCGTACCGACCGAGGTCGTGCGGACGGCCAGCGTGGTGGGCGGCGGCGGCGCGCCCGGGGTGGAGCTGCCCTCGTGGGGCCTGGGCCTCGACGCCGCGCTGGCGGCGCCGCTGCGCACCGGGCACCCGCCGGTCGTGGGCCGGGTCGAGCGTGATCAGCTCGTCCTCGACCTGCGGTGCGTGGCGCCCGAGGACGACGACACGGTACGGGCCGCCGTCGTTGCCGCCGCGGAGGCGTGAGGTGTACGTCGTCGCCACCGCGGGCCATGTCGACCACGGCAAGTCGACGCTGATCCAGGCGCTGACCGGCATGCAACCGGACCGGTGGGCCGAAGAACGCCGCCGGGGGCTGACCATCGATCTCGGCTTCGCCTGGACGGACCTGCCCTCCGGCGCCACGGTGGCCTTCGTCGACGTCCCCGGGCACGAGCGGTTCGTGCCCAACATGCTCGCCGGTATCGGTGCCGTGCCCGCGGCGCTGTTCGTCGTGGCCGCCGACGAAGGCTGGATGCCGCAGTCGGCCGAGCACCTCGCTGCGCTGGACGCACTGGACGTTCGCCATGCCGTCCTCGCCGTCACCCGTGCCGACCTCGCCGACCCGGCGCCGGCGGCCGCCCAGGCCCGAGCCGAGCTCGCGCGCACCGCGCTCGGCGAGGTCGAGGCCGTTGCGGTCAGCGCCCCGCACGGCCGTGGGCTGGACGACCTGACGGCCGCGCTCGATCGCCTGCTGCTTCGACTGCCCGCACCCGACGCCGACGCGCCGGTCCGGCTGTGGGTCGACCGCTCGTTCAGCGTCAAAGGCAGCGGGACGGTGATCACCGGCACCCTCACCGCAGGCCGGCTGCGCCTGGGTGACGAGCTCGAGGTCGCAGCGTCGGGGCGCCGAGCCGGCGTGAAGGGGTTGCAGTCCTTGGGCCGCCCGGTGGACGTCGCCGCGGCCGTCTCGCGGGTCGCGGTGAATCTGCGCGGCGTGTCCGCCCACGAGCTGACGCGTGGCGATGCCGTGCTCTCCCCCGGCCGGTTCCGCATCGGTGACCTGGTGGACGTGCGGGTGCACGGCGATCCGAGCGCCGAGCTGCCCCGGTCGGTCATGCTGCACATCGGCTCCGCGGCTGTCTCCGTTCAGGTTCGCCCGCTCGGTGCCGACACCGCCCGGCTGCGCCTGGCCCGCCCGCTGCCGTTACGGATCGGCGATCGCGGCCTGCTCCGTGACCCCGGGTGGCATCACATCGGCGGCGGCGTCACCGTGCTGGACGTGTCGCCGCCGCCGCTGACCCGCCGCGGCGCCGCCGCGGCCCGCGCCGAGGTCTTGGCCACCCTCGACGGGCGTGCGGACGAAGATGCCGAGTTGCGCCGGCGCCGGCTGGTGCGCCGGGACGACCTCGAGCGGATGGGGGTCCCCGTCACCCGCCGGCCGGTGGCCGCCGACTGGCTGGTCGACGAGACGTTCTGGGCGCATCTCCGCAAGCGGCTGCCGCAGGTGGTGGACGAGTGGCGGGCCAGGCACCCGCTCGAGGCGGGGCCACCGGTGGACGTGGTCCGCCAGGCTCTGAGGCTGCCGGACCGGGCCCTGGTCCACGCGCTGGTGGACTCGCCGTTGACGACGAACGACGGGCGCGTGGTCCGTGCACGCGACGTCACCCACCTGCCGCCGGGCATCGCCGCCGCGGTGGAGCACCTGCGCGCGGACCTGCGCGATCACCCGTTCGCCGCGCCTGACCAGGCCCGGCTCAGCACGCTCGGGCTGGGCCCGGCCGAACTCGCGGCGGCCGAGCGGGCCGGGGTGGTGATCCGCCTGGCCGCTGGGGTGGTGCTCCTCCCGGAGGCGATGGCCCAGGCGGCGGCCGAACTGGCGGCACTCCCCCAGCCATTCACCGTCGCCCAGGCACGCACCGCGTTGGCGACGACCCGCCGGGTGGCCGTCCCGCTGCTCGAGCGTCTCGATCGCGACGGACTGACCCGCCGGCTGCCCGACGATCGCCGCCAACTGGCCTGAAGCCGGGCTAGCCGGCCTGGCCGGCCGCGGGGACGAAGCTCGCGGTCACCGGCTGGGCGGCGCGTCCGTCGAGACGTTCACGTTGTGGCACGACGGTGTATTTCGGATCCTTGGCGGCGGCCATCCCGGCCTCGAACACGCCGAAGCGGGTGCACAGCGCCCCGGCGAGCAGCGCGGCGCCGGAGAGCACCGACACCGCCCGGCTGCGCCGGCCGGCGACCACCCCGAGCGCACCAGCAGCAGCAAGCGCCCGTCCCGCGCGCATCCAGCGACCGGGCCGCCCGGTCTCGTACGGCTCGGCGAGCATGCCGAGCCGGGCGGTCATCCGGGACTCCGCGGCCAGCTCCATCGCCGCCCCCGTGACCGCCAGCGCCCGCGCCGCGTCGGCCTCGCCGCCGGTCGGCGCGGCCAGCACGCCCACGCCACCGCCGCTGAGCAGCGCGCTGCCGGCGAAGACGAACGGCAGCTCGCGATACGCCTCGTGCCAGTTGGGGACGGCGGTGTCGGCGACCAGGATCGCGGTGTAGGTCATCATCACCGGACTCAGCGCTGCCGCCCCGGCCTTGGCCAGCCGGGCGAGGCCCGGCAGTACCCCTGTGACCGACGACAACGCGGCCGCTCCGGACAAGCTGGCATACCCCGCGAGCACCCACGATCCGGTGTTCAGCGGCGAGGTCGGCTTGATGACGCGCAGCATGTTGAGAAACCGCTCCGGTCGGCCGAGGTCGTGGATCAGCGCGACGGTCCCCCCGGCCGCTCCGGCCGCCGCCGTGAGGTAACCCACCCGGGCGGCACGCTCGCGTCCGGTCAGCTCCGCCATCGCCGCCATCGCCGACGATGACCCGGCCAGCCCGCCGAGGAAGAAGTACACCGGCACGTCCGGCGTCTTCCACGTCGGCGACTTGATCACCGGCTGCCCGTAATAGGACCGGAACTCAGCGTCGGGGACCATCGAGCGCTCGGCACGGGGGCTCATCGCCGACTCCCCAGGAACGCCGCGACCACGGCGCCCGCGGCGGCCACGGCCGCGGCACCGGCATAGCGCCACATCGACGGCAGGTCCCTGGTCGTGACGACGGGATCCGGCGGCAACCCGTAGACTTCGGGCTCGTCGAGCAGCAGGAAGAACGCCCCGTCACCGCCCACGCCGTCGGTGGGGTCCGCGCCGTACAGGCGGGCCTGGCTCACCCCGTCGGCGTGCAATCGCTCGACGCGCTGCTCGGCACGTTCCCGCAACTCGTCGAGGACGCCGAACTGGATGGAGTCCGTCGGACAGGCCTTGGCGCAGGCCGGTTCCAGGCCGTCGCCGAGCCGGTCGTAACACAACGTGCACTTCCAGGCCCGCCCGTCACCCGGCCGGATGTCGATGACTCCGTACGGGCAAGCCGGGACGCAGTACCCGCAGCCGTTGCAGATGTCCTCCTGCACCACGACGGTGCCGAACTCGGTCCGGAACAGCGAGCCGGTCGGGCACACGTCCAAACAGGCGGCGTGGGTGCAGTGCTTGCACACGTCGGACATCATCAGCCACTGCAGTTCGCGGTCGGGCTCGGCGGTCTCCTGCCCACCGGAGGGCCCGCTGGCCGGCAGGCTCGGCATGCCGAGATCGACCGGTTCACGTCGAGGCGCGGTCTGCTCGATGAACGCGACGTGCCGCCATGTGCTGGCGCCCAGATCACCGGTGTTGTCATACGAAGTCCCCAGCAGATCGAGGCCGTCCTCGGGCACGAGGTTCCACTCCTTGCAGGCCACCTCACAGGCCTTGCAGCCAATGCACACGCTGGTGTCGGTGAAGAACCCCACCCGCGGTGGATGATCCTCGGGATATCCGCTGCGCGCAGCGACGTCGAACACGTCCGCCTGGGCGTCGGCCTGCGGGTCGCGCACTCGGTTGCTCACGAGGTCACCGTCCTTTCCCCACCCGGTGGCTCGTCGATGCCGGCGCGTCGCCGGTAATCGTCGAGGAATCTCAACAGCGCCGGCCCGCGCGGACGCCGTCCCGGCCGGATGTCGCAGGTTGCGGCCTTCGCCTCTTGAATGTGCACGTTCGGATCCACCACGACCGGCAGCAGCTCGTTGCCGGCGTCACCGGTGCTCAGGCCGTTCGGACCCCAGTGGTACGGAATCCCGATCTGGTGCACGGTCCGGCCCTGCATCGTCAACGGCCGCATCCGCTCGGTGACCAGGACCCGCGCCTCGACGGCCGTGCGTGCCGTCACCACCGTGGCCCAGCCCAGATGTTCCAGGCCCCGTTCCGCGGCCAGCTGCGGCGACACCTCACAGAAGAACGCCGGCTGCAGCTCGGACAGATACGGCAGGAACCGGCTCATGCCGCCGGCCGTGTGGTGCTCGGTCAACCGGTAGGTGGTGAACACGTACGGGAACACGTCGTGGCCCGGCTCCCCGGGCGGCGGATGGTAGCGGTTGGCTCGATGTGGATACATCTGGCGCGTCGGGTTGGCCTGCTGGGCGTACAGCACGTTGGCGAACGGCGACTCGTGCGGCTCGTAATGCACCGGCAACGGGCCGTCGAGCAACCCGGTGGGCACGTAGAGCCAGGCCCGCCCATCAGTCTGCATGATGAACGCGTCGGTTCCGGCCAGCGCGTGCTGCGCCTTGGCGCCCGGTTCGGGTTCGAAGTCCGGCGGCTTGGTCGCCTCGAAGTCGGGGACGTCGTGACCGGTCCAGCGCCCGGCCTCGCGGTCCCACCACACGTAGGCCTTGCGCTCACTCCACGGCCGCCCCTCGGGATCGGCCGAGGCCCGGTTGTAGATGATCCGGCGGTTGGACGGCCACGCCCACGCCCACTCGGGGGCGACCCACGACTGCTGCTCTCCGGGCTTGCGCCGGGCGGTCTGGTTGACGCCGTCGGCGTAGCACCCGCAGTAGATCCAGCAGCCACACGTCGTGGACCCGTCGTCGGCCAGCTCGGTGTACGACGACAGCAGGGCGCCGTCAGGCCCGTACCCGTTGATCTCGCGCAACACGGCGTCGGCGCTGGGCTCCTCGGTGTCACCCTCAACCGGATAGTCCCAGGTCAGGTCCAGAACGGGCCGGTCACGCTCGGCGGTGGAGCCGGCCAGCTTCGCCCGGATCCGGCGGCCGAGATGGTAGTAGAACCACAGGTCGCTGCGTTGATCACCACGCGGCTGCACGGCCTGGTGGTGCCACTGCAACAAGCGCTGGGTGTTGGTGAACGTGCCGTCCTTTTCGGTGTGGGCGGCCGCGGGCAGGAAGAACACCTCGGTGCCGATCTGATCGGTCGACATCTCGCCGGTCTCGATCTCCGGACCGTCCTTCCAGAACGTCGCCGTCTCGATCATCTGGAAGTCACGAACGACGAGCCACTCGAGATTGGCCAGGCCGAGCCGCTGGAGTTTGGCGTTGGCCGATCCGACCGCCGGGTTCTCACCGATGACGAAGTACCCCTTGACCAGGCCCTCGATCTGGTCGAGCACGGTGCGATAGCTGCCGTGGTCTCCGGTCAGCCGGGGCAAGTAGTCGAAGCAGAAGTCGTTGTCGGCGGTGGCCGCCGCGCCGAACCACGCCTTGAGCAAGCTGACGGTGTACGCCTTCATGTTGCCCCAGAACCCGGTGCTTCCCGCGTCGCTCTCGACGAACTTCGTCAGGTCGAGGTCGGCGTGAGCATGCGGCATCGGGATGTAGCCGGGCAGGATGTTGAACAGCGTGGGAATGTCGGTGGATCCCTGAATCGAGGCGTGCCCGCGCAGCGCGAGGATGCCCCCACCGGGACGGCCGATGTTGCCCAGGAGCAACTGCAGGATGGCCGCAGTACGGATGTACTGCACACCGACGGTGTGCTGAGTCCAGCCGACGGAGTAGACGAACGACGTCGTGTGGTCCCGCCCCGAGTTGCGCGTGATGGCATCGGCCACCGTGGCGAACGTGTCGCGATCGATGCCGCAGACCTGCTCGACCACCTCCGGCGTGTACCGGGCGAAGTGGCGCTTGACGATCTGGTACACACACCGCGGATGTTGCAGCGTGGGGTCCATCTGCGGTTTCGCCGACAGCGACGCTCCGGCGGCGCCGTGGGTGTCGCCGTGCGCGGTACGCGCCGCACCCCCTTTTGGCATCTCGCGGCTGCCGGCCGCCGCCGCGGCCTGCGCGTCTTGATAGGCCCAGCTCTCCGGGTGATAGGTCATCGTCTCGGGGTCGTAGCCAGAGAACAGCCCGTCGAGGTCCTCGGTGTCTTGGAAGCGCTCGTCGACGATCGCCGCGGCGTTGGTGTAGGCGAGCAGGTAGTCGCGGAAGTCGAGCTCGTTCTGCAGGACGTGGTTGACCAGTGCGCCCAGGAACGCGATGTCCGAGCCGGCCCGCAGCGGAACGTGCAGGTCAGCCAGTGCCGAGGTGCGGGTGAACCGTGGGTCGACGTGGATCACCGTGGCGCCTCGCTGCTTGGCCTCCATGACCCATTGGAACGCGACCGGATGGCACTCGGCCATGTTGGAGCCCTCGATGACGATGCAGTCGGAGTTCTGTAGGTCCTGCTGGAAGGTCGTGGCGCCGCCACGTCCGAACGAGGTCCCCAGACCGGGAACCGTGGAGGAGTGTCAAAGCCGCGCCTGGTTCTCGACCTGGATCGCGCCGAGAGCCGTGTAGAGCTTCTTGATGAGGTAGTTCTCCTCGTTGTCGAGGGTGGCGCCGCCGAGGTGCGAGATGCCCATGGTGCGGCGCAGGTGGCGGCCTTCCTCGTCGGTGTCCTGCCAGGTCCGCGCGCGCGTGTCGATGACCCGGTCGGCGATCATGTCCATCGCGGTGTCGAGGTCGAGGTCTTCCCACTCGGTGCCGTAGGGCCTGCGGTATCGCACGACCGTCTCGCGGGTCGGCGAGTTGACCAGTTGCTCGCTGGCGGCGCCCTTCGGGCACAGCCGCCCCCGCGAGATGGGGCTGTCGGGATCGCCCTCGATCTGGGTGACCTTGTCGTCCTCGACGTACACGTTCTGGCCGCAACCGACGGCGCAGTACGGGCAGACCGACTTGACGACGCGTTCGGCGGTTCGTGTTCGTGGGGTGAGCTCGGCGCTGCGCTGCGACTTGCTGGCCGCTCCGCGGCCCAGCGGGTCGTCCCCCGTCAGTTGCCGGTAGACCGGCCACTGCCCGATCCAGGTCTTGACTCCCACGGTCATCCCCCTCAAATGATCATGTTCACTAGGGTATCGCCTGCTGTACCACCCGTACACGCCTCTTGATGCGACATAACTCCTCGTGGTGTACCCGACGTGGTGTACCCGGCATCACCGTGACCCATGCGCGACACGCTCGGCGGCGATCTCGGCCACACGCTCGAACCGGGCGAGCTCGCCCGCGGCAGATTCGCCTTCACCCCCGGTCAGCAACGCGAAGGTCACCAGGCGGAAGATCACCGCGCGCACCAGCAGCTGGGCACCGACCGGCCCTGGCACAGCCAGAGCGACCAGCTCGTCCCCGGCGTCGTGATACAGCAGGCCGTCTGCGGCCACGATGGCGTCGGCGTAACCAACCGGTCGCCAATAGGGCGAGAAGTCGATGATCACCGGCGGTTGCCCGGGGGCGAACAGCACGTTTCCAGTCAGGTCACCATGCACGAGCTGTGGTCGGGCCCGCACCGGCCCGACCACGTCCCGCAGCCGCTGCAGCACCGTCGCCACGTGCGCCGGGACTCCGACGTCAGCCTCACCCCAAGCGACCTGGTCAGCTCTCGCCCAGGGATCGACACGCCTACCGAGCACCGGTGGCCGCTCGACATCGCGCAACGCCTGGTGGAAGGAACGACCAGCGGCCAGGATCTCGGCCCAACGACCGTCCGGACCGGGCTCACCCGGAACGTAGCGCGTCGCCGTCCAACCATCGACCACGAACGCACCGGAGGTGGCACGGATCGGATCAGGCACCCGAAAATCGTGGCTTCCCGCCAGCGACGCCAGCACGCCGGTCGTCCATACGGCCACGGCATCGTCGCCCGCAGGCTTCAGGACCACGTCGCCCACCCGAACGCACGTCCCCTCCCCTCCAGGAAGCCGCTGGACGGGTCCATCCAGCCCGAACTCCACCAGGACGGTCGCGGGCGGCACGGCGGCGGCGTCGTCCTCGCTCACTTCGACATCATCGTCCTGGCAGCCGACACGTGCACGGAAATTTCCGTCGACCGACGTTGCCGAACCCAACGCTGCACCCGTTCCCGTAACCTCGGGTGGCAGGGCAGGTGATGTACAAATGGCAGCGGTGATCGGCGTCGTGGGTCCCCACGATGTCGTCGATGCCGTGATCCCCTACTGCTTCGAGCAGGACGACGTCACCGCGCTGAGTCTCGACTACGCGGACGAGGCCGAAGCACCGGCCATCGTGGCCGCTCAGGCCGACAACGTCTCCGGTTGGCTGTTCACCGGCATCGGCCCGTACACGCGAGCCGAACGAGCCGGCGTCATCGACCGCCCGGCCGTCTACCTCCCCTACACCCGCGAGGCCTTGCAGCTCGCGCTCGTCGGGCTGTTGCGGTCGCACCAGGACATCGACCGGCTGTCGATCGACACCATGTCGCACAACGCCGTCCAGCACTGCTTCGAGCACGCCGGGATCGACACGTCGCACATCCGGGTCCTTCCGTTCCGGGCGGACCTGACCACGAGCGACTACGCCGAGTTCCACCGTCGCGCCCATCGCGACGAGACCGCCGCCAGCCACGCCATCACCTGCTTGTCCTCGGTGCACGAACTGGTCGGTGCCGAGTTGCCGACGATCCGGCTGCGCCCCACCAGGCACGCGATCCGCAACACGCTGCGGCACCTGAAACTCAGTGTCGACGAAGCCGCGCTCGGCCACGCGCAGATCGTCCTCGGCTTGATCGAGACCTCGCCCAGTACGTCGAACGTCATCCGTCACCTCACCGAGTTGAGCGCGTCGGTGGGGCAGCGCCCGGACGGCACCTTGCTGATCGCCACCACGCGCGGCCGGCTGGCCGAGGCGAGCCACGAGTTCACCGAACTACCTTTACTGAGACGGCTGGCCGAGCTCAGCGACCGCGTCCAGGTCGGCTTCGGCTTGGGGCGCACCGCCGCCGAAGCCGAACTTCTGGCCCGTCGCGCCTTGACCCGTGCCCGCCGCGCCGGTCCCGTCGCTGCAGTGCTCTCACGGCGCAACGACGCCGATGTCGTCCTCGCCGAGAAGGCGCCGGCAACGGCGGGACGGCCGCAGACTCTCGACGAGCTCGCCCAGCAGACTGGAATCGCGTCCAACACGCTGAGCGTGATCCAGACCCTCGACGGCGACGTCCCGGTCACCGCCATGCTCCTGGCCGACCGGCTCGGGCTCCAGGCCCGCAGTGCGCGCCGGGTTCTGGCCAAGCTCGAGGGTGCCGGGCTCGCCCAGCGTGCCGGCGAAGCTCCCAGCGGTTCCCGCGGCCGCCCGGCCACCGTCTACCGGATTCAGCTGCCGTGAGCAGGACGATCGGCGTGGTGGCGCCGCACGACCTGATGCCGGGCATCGCCTCGGTCGTGCGCGAGCAGCCGGGCACCGTCGTCCTCGAACTGGCCTACCGCGACGACACCGAGGTGCCCGGGCTGGTCGGCGCCAACGGCACCGAGGTCGACGGCTGGTTGTTCTCCGACATCGTTCCGTACGCGGCGGCGCTGGCCGCACCCGAGCCGCCCGCCGCTCCTGCGGTGTACGTCGAGTACAGCGGCCCCACCCTGGCCCAGGCCCTGCTGGTGCTCTCACGGCGCGGCCACGACGTCGCCCGGCTGTCCATCGACACCCTGCCCGCCGACGACGTCAAGCACACCTTCGGTGAGGCCGGCGTCTCGACCGACGACCTGCACATCCTGCCGTTCTCCGCGGGCGTCACCACCGCCGACATCGTCGAGTTCCACCGTCGCCGTCATCTCGGGCCCGCGCGCGCGGAGGTCGCCATCACCTCCGTCTCGGCCGTACACGACGCACTCGCCCCCGAGATCCCGACGTTCCGTCTCGCGCCGCTGGCTGCCTCGGTGCGCATCGCGTTGCGCCACCTGCTGCTGACCGCCACCAACCAGCTCGCCGAGGACGCCCAGATCGCCGTCGGACTGATCCAGACCTCCCATGGCGATACCGGCCTGGCCTCGGAGGTGTCAGCGCTCGGCGGGAGCCTCTCGACGGCCATCGGCGGCTCACACCTGCTCATCACCACCCGGGGACCGCTCTACGCCGCGACGTCGGGCTTCACGTGGCTGCCGATGCTCGGACGGCTCGCCGACCATCACCGCGTCGTCCGTGTCGGCCTCGGCCTCGGCGACACTGCCGCCGCGGCGGAGACCCGAGCGCGCCACGCTCTCGCCCGGGCCCGGGTCCTGGGCGACGTCCGGGCCGTGCTGTCGTTACGTGACGGCACGGACATGGTGCTGGACGTGCCCGCCGCGCAGGCCACCACCGACACCACGAGCCTGTCGGTCCTGGCCCGACGCGTCGGCGTCGCGGTGTCCACGTTGCGTTCCCTGCAGGCACTGCGCGAGGCCACCGACGACGAACCCATCGTCATCCGCGACATCGCCGATCACCTCGGCATCCGCGTGCGCGCCGCCCACCGGATCGTCCAGCGCCTGGAACTCGGCGGGCTGGCCGAACGGACCGGGCAGCGCAAATCCGCCGGCGCAGGCAGGCCGAACACGCTGTACAAGCTGACGGTTTGACGCGTTCGGCGGCCGAACCTCGCCACGCCGATTCTCCGGCTCCGTCGTCCAAATGATCATGTTCACTTGCCAATTCCCTGCCACACCACCCATGCACGCCTTTTGGTGCAGCACAACGCCTCGTGATGCACACGCTCCAGTCGCAGGCGCGGGCCGCGCGCTCCAGGATCAGCCGCGCCTGGTACCCGGTGGCGTCGAACCCGATCGGCATGGCACAGTCGCTACCTTTCCGGCGAGGCAGGCACGACGGAGGGGCGACAGGTCCGTGGAAGCGCTCGGTGTGGCATTGACGGCGGCGTTCCTGTACGCCCTCTACTTCGTCGTTCGGGCCGGAGTCCGCGACGGCGTCCGGCAGGCTCTCAGCGATCGGGCCGCCGATACCGCTGGCGACGACGGCGCTCCGATCCCGGGCGGGCAGCAAGACTGACGGCACCCGCCTGTGTAGGGAACGCGCGGGCGACAGTGCTTTGACGGACACCACGAGGTCTTCTGTTGCACCAGAAGGCGTGCATGGGTGGTGTGGCAGGGAATCGCCAAGTGAACATGATCATTTCACTGGCGCCGGAGAAACCGGGTGGTGGGAGAAGGTTTACTTCGGGCAAACCGGTTTGCGTGCCCATCGTTTTGTGCTCAAGTGGCGAATTAGACGATGGATTGGCTCGCGGAACTGCCGGCCAGGGCGCCGGCAAGCCCGGACGTTCCGAGAGGCGGATGCCCATGCGACCTGACGCCCCCCAGGTACTCGCCACTGTGGCGATGGATCTCCACGAAGAGCGCAGCCCCAATCGCACCTTGGCCGCCCTGACCCGCCACGCATGGCACCTCGTCGGCACGGGCGACGCCGGGCTGCTCACCCGGCGGCCGGACGGATCGATGCGGTCGGCCGCTTGCACCCACCGGCTGGTGAGCAGGGCCCACGACCTGCAGATCAGGCTCGCTGACGGTCCGTCGTTGAGTTGTATGCACGACGGGACGGCGATCGTCGTCCACGACCTCACCACCGAGCAGCGGTGGCCGGAGTGGGCGGCCCGCGCCGCGGACCTGAACTGGCGCAGCATGATGGCCGTGGCTCTCGGCACGCCGGATCAACGCGTCGGGGTGGCCGACTTCTACGCCGAAGCCCCGGGCGCGTTCGGCCCGGACGAGCTCGAACTCGGCTCCGCGTTCGCCCGGCACGCCTCCGTGGCCCTGATGTCGTCAGCCGCCGAGGATCGCCTCCGCGAGCAGGTCGACGTGTCCAACATGGTCGGTCAGGCCGAAGGCATCCTCATGGAACGCTACGGCGTCGACGCTGAACAGGCGTTCGCGATGCTTCGCCGTCGTTCGACCGAGCAGCACTCCGAACTACGCGAAACCGCGGCCGCGATCATCCAGACTCGGCGCGCGAGCGACATCTGACCCGCCTGGGCTCACGCGTCGGTGGCCAGCAGCGGGCCGAGCGGCCCGAGGTCGATGTTGAGATCTTCGACGCTCAGGTCGTAGCGGCCGCGCAGCTCCGCCATCGCCTGGTCGAGCCGCATGAGCGCCACCCCCAGCGCCTC
>Ga0079224_100010348_pt1 | contig 12795 bp, 12 predicted proteins | sample Stecom2015_FD_80414 | JGI IMG/M metagenome (GOLD analysis project Ga0079224, IMG submission 80414) | Agricultural soil microbial communities from Utah to study Nitrogen management - Steer compost 2015 | ecosystem: Environmental > Terrestrial > Soil > Agricultural land | place: USA: Utah...
AGCGCTCGACCATGCCCTTGAAGCTGCGCGCGACCTTCTCCGGCCCGAGGTGCGCCATCGAGATGTAGAGGCCGCCGTGGGGCGTCACGTTGCCGCTTCGCATCTCCGCGAACATGGCGCGCGAGACGATGTCGCGGGTGGCCCGCTCGGCTCTCGCGTCGTACTTGTGCATGAAACGCTCTTTCGCGCCGTTCAGCAGGTAGCCGCCGGCGCCGCGCAGCCCTTCCTCCAGAACGGTGCCGGTCATGCGCGTATGCGTGCCGGCGAGAAGGCCGGTCGGATGGAACTGCACCATCTCCATGTCGCGCAACGAGAGCCCTGCCCTGAGCGCCATCGCGAGCCCGTCGCAGCTCTTGTCGCCGGAGGGCGTGTGGTACTTGTACATCGTGGGCCCGCCGCCCGTGGCAAGAAGAACCGCCTTGGCGCGGACGAACACGTACTCGCCGGTGCGCATGTCCACGAAGAGGACGCCCGCGAGGGCATCGCCCGAAGGCGTCCTCACGAGCTCGACCGCGCGTTGCTCCTCGAGGCGACTGATGCGCCGTGCCCAGACCTGCTCGGCGAGCCGGTTGATGATCTCGATGCCGGTGAGGTCGCCCTTGTGGACCGTGCGGTCGAACGTCTGGCCGGCGAACGCCTTCTGGTGGACCGTGCCGTCGGGGTTGCGATCGAAGAAGCAGCCGAGCTCGTTCTCGAGCTCGTGGATGCGCTCAACCGCGAGCGTGACGAGCTTCCACGCGAGCTCCTGGTGCGGCAGCCACTTGCCGCCCTCGATCGTGTCCATGAAATGGCGCTCGACGGAGTCCTCGGCGGCGAGCGCGACGTTGAAGCCGCCCTGCACCATGCGAGTACAACCGCACTTGCCGAGCAGGCCCTTCACTGCCACGGCGATGCGAAGCTCCGGATCGGCCTTGTGCGCATGGAGCGCGGCGAAGAGGCCCGCGCCCCCGGATCCGAGGATCAGGATGTCGGTATCAAGCGTTCGCACGTCGGCGGCGGAGGCGGAGGAACTGGGAGACCAGGACGTAGGCCACCATGGCGAAGCCCACCGCGTTTCCCTGCTTCGCCGGATAAACGAGCAGGAAGCCCGCGGCGATCATCATCCAGCGCTCGTAGACCGGCAGGCGGCTGAAGAGCCAGCCCTGGAAGCCGCCCGAGAGCGCCAGGATGCCGACTGCGGCGGTAAAGGTGAGCATGATGATCGACCCCCAGTTCGCCTGGGCGAGCGTCTTCAGCGAGCCGGTGAGCAGCAGTCCCGTGCCGGCAGGATCGAGCACGAAGATGAACGGCACGAGGAACGCCGGCAGGCAGTACTTCCAGCACTGCAGCGTCGTCTTGTACGGGTCCCCGCCGGTGATGGCGGCCGCCGCGAAGGGCGAGAGCGCCGTGGGCGGCGAGACCTCCGAGAGGACCGCGTAGTAGAAGATGAACATGTGGGCGGCGAATTCGGGCACCTTGAGCGCGATCAGGGCCGGCGCGGCGATCACCGCGCAGATGATGTAGCTCGCGGTGACGGGCACGGCGAGGCCCACGATCCAGACGATGAGCGCCGTGTAGATGGCGGTGAGGAGGAGCGACCCGCCGGCGTAGGCAAGGACGATGGAGCTGAACTTGAGCCCGAGGCCCGTCAGCGTGACCACGCCGACGATCAGCCCGGCGCCGGCGCAGGTGGCCGCGACGTTCAGCACGGCGACCGCGCCGCCCTTGAGCGCCTGGATCAGCCCCGACTCGAGGAAGCCGCGCACGAGGGGCGCGCGGCCGGTGAGGACCTCGTACGGGATGAGCGCAGTGTCGCGGTGCAGCATGCTCGTCACGCCGGAGACGATGGTGGCCCAGAACACCGAGAGCTCCGGCGAGAAGCCCATGAGCATGAAGCCGATGATGGAAACGAGCGACAGAAAGTGGAACCAGTACTTCTTCGTCAGGCTCCAGGCCGACTCCACGCGCTCGAAGACCGTCTCGGCCATGCCGAACTTGCGCGCGTCGATCTCCACCATGATGAAGAGCGTGAGGTAGAAGAGGCCGGTCGGGATGACGGCCATCAGCAGCACGTCGAGGTAGGAGATGTGGAGGAACTCCGCGATCAGGAACGCCGCCGCGCCGAGCACCGGCGGAGAGATGATCGCGCCGAGCCCCCCCGCCGAGAGGAGGCCGCCGGCTGCGTCCTTCGAGTAGCCCACCTTCCTCAGCATCGGCCATGCGACCGCTCCGAGCGTCACGGTGGTCGCCACGCCCGAGCCCGAGGGGCCCCCGAGCAGGAAGGAGGAAAGCGTCACCGTGCGCCCGGCGCCGGTGGGCTTGCCGCCCATCAGCGCGAACGAGAAGTCGATGAAGAACTTGCCCGCGCCCGAGTACTGGAGGAAGGCGCCGAAGATGGTGAACAGGATGATGAGCGACGAGGACACGGCGATCGCGGTGCCGTAGATGCCCTCCAGCGTCATGTACATGTGCCCGACGAGGCGCGGGATCTCGTAGCCCTTGTGGGTCCACGGCGCCGGCAGGTACGCGCCGAAGAACGCGTAGAGCAGGAAGCACGACGTGACGAAGGGCATCACCCAGCCCGTGGTGCGGCGCATCGCCTCGAGCACGAGAAGCGAGAGCGTGACGCCGAAGACGATGTCCCAGGTCTCCGGCAGGATGGAGCGGTCGAAGAACTCGTCGCCGCCCATGATCAGGTACACGGCCGTCGCCACGCCCGCCGCGGCGAGCAGCCAGTCCCACCACATCACGCGGTGGCGGAAGCGGCGGGAGACCGGGAAGAGGAGAAAGGTGAGCAGCAGCACGAGCGCCACGTGGGTCGCGCGCAGGTGCTCGGGCCGCACGATGGCGTACGCCGTATAGAGGTGGAAGAGCGAGGTGCCGACGGCCACGGCGCCCACGAACGCCGCGACCCAGCCGCGCAGCTTGTTGTGCGCGCCTTCCTCCTGCTCGACCAGCTCCTCGGCGCGCTGCAGCGCCTCTTCGCTGATCTCGGCTGCCGGCTTGTGAAGGTGTGCCGCGTGCTCGCTCATGGCTCGCCTTTCTGGCCGTCCTCAAACGAAAAAGAGCCCCGCCAGCGCGCTGGACGGGGCTCCGGCCGTCTCGACCCCTACTTGATCTTGACGCCCTTCTCCGCGAAGTACTTGATGGCGCCCGGATGGAACGGCAGCGGCGACGCGTCTGCCTTCTGGTTCTCCAGCTTGATGTTCGCCGCCTCCTTGTGCACGCGCACGAGCTCGTCGCGCTTCTCGAAGATCGTCTTCACGATGTTGTAGGCGGTCTTCTCGTCCATGTCCTTGTGCGCGACGAGGATGTTCATGACGGTGGCCTGGTGGTTGTCCTTGTCCATGCCGCTGTACACGTCCTTGCCGATGACGTCCTTCACGTACAGGTTGCCGTACTTCTTGTTCATGGCCGGGACCAGGTCCGCGTGGTCGATCATCTTGATCTTCACCCCCGGCGTGCTGGCGAGGTCGGTCACCGCCGCCGTCGGCAGGCCGCCCACCCAGAAGAACGCGTCGATCTTGCGGTCCTTGAGCGCCGAGACGGACTCGGCGACGCCGAGGCGCTCGCGCTGGATGTCGCGGTCCTTGTCGAGGCCCGCCGCCTCGATGACGCGGAAGGCCATGACCTCGGTCGCGCTGCCGCCGGAGCCGGTGGACACGCGCTTGCCCTTCATGTCCTTGATCGAGTTGATGCCCGTGCCCTCGATCGTCACCACGTGCATGCGGTTGGGGTAGAGCACGGCGAGGGTGCGCACGGGAACGGCGCGCCCCTTGAACTTGCCCTGGCCCTGCAGCGCGTCGAGCGCCGCGTCGTTCATCGACAGGCCGATGTAGGGCTTGCCCGTGCCGATGAGCTGCAGGTTCGCGACCGAGCCCCCCGTCACCTCGGCGGTCGCCTGCATGCCGTCGACGTACTTGGAGAGCACCGCCGCCATGCCGCCGCCCAGCGGATAGTAGACGCCGCCGGTGCCGCCGGTGGCGATCGAGAGATTCTGGGCCTGCGCCGACATCGCGACGACGCCGAAGAGCAATGCTGCAAAGCGCAATAGCTGCTTCATGGGATCTCCTTGCCTTCCGTGTCGAAAAGTGCGCGCGATTCTAACCTACGCTACCGGACGCCGAGCCTGCGCAATGCCTCCGTCCGGCGGCCTGCGGAGCGCTCCTTCACCTGCGAGTAGAGGCTCGCCCCGTGGCTGTCCATCGCCACGAGAAGCGGGCCGAAATTGCGCACCCGGAACTTCCAGAGGGATTCCGGATGCAGGTCGTCGAGGTCCACGTCCTCGATCGCCTCGATCCAGGTGGTCTCGAGCGCCGCGGTGCCGCCGATGATCGCCAGGTAGACGCCCCCCAGGTCGGCGAAGGCCTTGAGGGAGCCCTCTCGCAGGCCGCCCTTCCCGATGATCAGGCGCACCCCATACTGCTCCATGAGGGGGCGCGTGAAGCGCTCCATGCGGTCGCTCGTCGTCGTGCCGATGCAAAGCGGCGCGTAGCCGGCGGGATGCGCCTCGCCGGGCGCGACCTTGCGCACATTCGGCGCGGTATGGATGACGGCGTGCCCCGAGAGGTCGAAGCGCGTCCTTCGCCCGCGGTCGAACATGTGGATCTGCGTGGCGTCGCGGATGCCGAACAAAGTGCCGTTCAGCGTCACGGTGTCGTTCACCTTCAACGCGCGCGCCTGCTGCTCGCTGATCGGCATGTCGAAGTCGTAGTGCGCCATGGTCGTCGCCTGGGGGAGCTGCCGCTCGAGTCTAGTAGCCGTAGGCTATGCCGGCCGCGGTGATCGTCGCGCGCGCCCGGCGAGCCGAGTGGCATTGCATGTTCACCGCCACCGGGTTCATCGTGATGTGGGTGGCCGCCGTCTCGACGTGAACCGCGAAAGCGGTGGAGTCGCCACCGAGGCCCTGCGGGCCCACGCCGAGCATGTTCACCGCCGCGCCGAGCTCCGCCTCGAGCGCCGCGCCCTCGGGATCGTCGCACCGCGAGCCGAGCGGCCGGGTGGCGGCCACCTTGGCGAGATGCACGCAGAGGTCCGCCGTGCCGCCGACCCCGACGCCGACGATCGTCGGCGGGCAGGTCTTGCCCCCCGCCTCCAGCACGCAATCGACGACGAAGGTTTTGATCGCGTTGATGCCCTCGGCCGGTATCGCCATGCGCAGCCACGAGTTGTTCTCGGAGCCCGAGCCCTTGGGGATCATCTCGAGCGTCAGCGTGCCCGGCTCGTCGGAGAAGTCGATGTTGATGACCGGCACGCCGCGTCCGCACGAGGTCTGCTCGTTCTTGCGGGTGGTCGGATGCACGACCGAGGAGCGGAAGGAGTACTCGCGCGTCGAGCGCTCGCAGCCGCGCCGGATCGCCTCCTTGAGCGCCCAGCCGTCCACCTCGACGCCGCGCCCGATGCGCAGGTTGTAGATCGGGAGGCCGGTGTCCTGGCAGAGGAGGTTGTCGGTCTGCTCGGCCACGGCGATGTTGCGGATCATGGTGCCGAGCATGCGCCGGGCGCCCGCGTCCGATTCTCCCGCCTGCAGCCCCGAGAACCCCTCCTTGATGTCGGGAGGCAGCCGCTTCAGGGCCCTGATATAGAGCTCCTTGGCGGCTTCCTCGACGATGGCCGGATCGATCTTCACTTCACCGAGATCTTGCGTTCCTTCACCACTTTCGCCCAGAGGGCGGTCTCCTCCTTGAGCTCGCGCGCGAGCTCGTCCGGGGTGTTCCCCACCGGGGCGAGGCCCTGGGCATAGAAGCGGGCTTTCATCCTCGTGTCCTCGAGCGCCTTCTTGGTGTCGAGGTATACCTTGCGGATGATGTCTTGCGGCGTGCCCGACGGAGCGACGATGCCGAACCAGCCGGCGTTCTCGAAGCCCGGGACGGTGTCGGCGATCGCCGGCACGCCCGGAAGCTGCGGCGCCGGCGTCTTGCTCGTCACGCCGAGCGCCCGCAGGCGACCCGAGTTGATGTGCCCGATGGCGGCCGCCACGTTGCCGAGGAAGAAGTGCGTCTCTCCGCCGACGTGCGCGGCGAGGCCCGGCCCCTCGCCCTTGTACGGCACCGCGATGGCGTCGATCTTCGCCTGCCAGACGAAGTTCTCGGCGGCAAGGTGCGTCTGGGAACCGATCCCGGCGTGGCCGAAGGTAAGCTTGCCCGGCTCCTTCTTCGCCGCGTCGATGAGCTCCTTGACCGACTTGAAGGGAGAAGAAGCCGGCACCGTCAGCACCTGCGGCCCGGACACCACCTTGGTCACCGGCACGAAGTCCTTCTCCGGGTTGTAGTTCAGCTTGGCGTAGATGTGCTGGTTCGCGGTGACCACCGACCCCGACGGGAAGAACAGCGTATAGCCGTCCGGCGTCGCGCGCGCCGCCTCGGCGGCGCCCAGTCCGCCACCCGCGCCGGCGCGATTCTCGATGATGACCTGCTGGCCCCAGATCTGGGTGAGCTGCTCGCCGAGCAGGCGGGCCGAGATATCGGTCGCGCCGCCGGGCGAGAACGGAACAATGAAGCGAACCGGCCTTTGCGGCCAGTTCTGCGCGGAAGCGTGCAGCGCGACGAGCGCGAACGCCAGGAATGCGACCAGCTTGCGTGCCATTTCGAGCCTCCTCCTCGTTTGGACATGCGAAAACCCGGACAATACACTAGAGATTGCACAGATGCGGCCAGCCGGATGATTCCGACGCCCGCCCCGGGGGCGGGCGTCTCTTGGGGCGGCTGACTATTATAGGGACACAATGAAAAAGCCCAATCTGCTGGTCATCCTCATCGACGATCTGCGCTACGACGAATTCGGCGCGGGAGGCCATCCGTACATGAGGACGCCGCACATCGACCGCCTGGCCCACGAGGGCGCGCTCTTCGAGCGCGCCTTTCACACGACGCCCATCTGCTCGCCGAACCGGGCGTCGATCATGACGGGGCAGTACGCCAGCCGCCACGGCATCATCGACAACGTCGCGCGCGACGCCATGAGCCACCGGCTCGACAACTACCACCTCGTGCTCCAGAAGCTCGGCTACGAGACCGCGCACATCGGCAAGTGGCACATGGGCAACGACAGCCGGCCGCGACCCGGGTACGACCACTGGATCTCGTTCGACGGCCACGGCCGGCTCGAGAACCCCAGGCTGAACGTCAACGGCCGGTACGTGAAGCGCCGGGGCTACATGACCGACCTTCTGAACGATTTCGCCGTCGAGTATCTCGAGCGCCGGCGCCGCAAGCCGTTCTCCCTCTTCTTCGCGCACAAGGCAGTCCATCCGGACGCGGAGCAGGCGGCCGACGGAACGCTCGACCTGGTGGGCTACGTGCCCGCCCGGCGGCATAGGAATCTGTACAAGGGATGCGTCTTTCCGCCGCTGCCCAACATGCTGCCGCCCGCGAAGGTGGTGAAGCAGAAGCCGGCCTGGGCCGAAGCGTTCAAGCTCAAGCAGTCGGACAGGTCGCGGGCGCTGCTCGAGCCGATCCATGCCGGCCAGCAGGAGGAGATCCGCCTGCGCGCGGCGATGATGGCCTCGGTCGACGAAGGGGTCGGCCGGATCCTCGAGGTGCTCGAGCGGCGCGGCGAGCTCGACAATACGGCGATTCTCTTCCTGGGCGACAACGGCTACTTCTTCGGCGAGCATGGCCTGGGACCCGAGCGCCGGTTCGCCTACGAGGCGGGCATCCGCGCTCCGTTCGTTCTGCGCTTTCCGCCGCTCGTGAAGCCGGGCACGCGCCTCAAGGACCTGGTCATCTGCCAGGACATCGCTCCCACCTTCATCGAGCTTGCCGGCGGCACGCCCGGGCCCCAGATCCAGGGTCGCTCGCTCCTGCCCCTTCTCTCCCGCGGCAGAAGGCGCGGCTGGCGCAAGTCCATTCTCGTGGAGTACTGGGCCGAGCAGGCGATGCCCTGGCTCGTTGGCATGACGTACAAGGCGGTGCGCACCGATCGCTACAAGTACATCCATTGGGTCAACCGCGGCCGGGCGGGCGAGCTCGACGAGCTGTACGACCTCGCGACCGATCCGTACGAGATGAAGAACCTCGCGGCGAGCGGCCGCCACGCCGCCGTCCGGTCTCGCATGGTTCGCGAGCTGAGGCGCCTCGTCGCCGAGGCTGCCGCGCTCTAGCGGCGTCCCCGACCGGCGCGTCCCTGACCAGACGCGCTAGAGAGCGAGCGCGAAGGCGAGCCCGACGCCGAGCGTGAGCGCCACCGCGCTCGCCGCCAGGCCCTTCTGCCAGTCACGCCAGGGAAGGAGCTCGAGCGCGAGGACGCGCAGGCCGCAGCCCAGGTGGGCGGCGAGCGCCGTGACGATCGCCCATTCGGAAGCCTTGACGAGCGGCTGGTCGGTCCACGAGAGGAACGCATCCAGGCCGCCCGCTTCGAGCGCCTGGCCAAGCGCCCAGAAGTGGAGCGGCAGGAATGCCGCCAGCGCCACGCCGGAGACGCGGTGCACCACGGCCACCCAGTAGGAAGATGTCCTTTTCGCGGAAGCCATCTTCCTCACCCGAACACCGCCATGGCGGCGCGAAGCCCCATGGCGGCCATCATCGCGCCGAACAGGAACACGAAGACCCCGCGCGAGCGACCACGCCAGCCGAGCCACTCCCCGAGCACGCTGCGAAGGCCGATCGGTGCGTGGACCGCGGCGGCGAGCACGAAGAGCGAGTAGAAGGCGAGCCAGGCGCCGTTCCCGCGCGTGCGGGCGAGGATCTCGGCCGCGCTCAGGCCGCCCTGCACCGCGTGGACGATCGTGGCGAGATGGACGACGACGCAGAAGGCGAGCACTACGGCGCTCGCGCGCTGCGCGATCCAGAGCCAGGTTTCGATCCTCGCTCTCACAGCTCGCCTTTCATCGCCGCCCTGAGGACGGCCCGCTTGAGCCCGGAGATACCGGCCGTGGGCGCAATGTGCTTCGGGCAGCGCGCGGTGCAGCTGAGATGGGTGTGGCAGGCGTGGCAGCCGGCATCGCCGGCGACCGCGCGCAGTCGCTCGGCCTTCCCCGCGTCCCGCTCGTCGCAGACGAGCGTCCATGCGCGGTTGAGCGCGGCCGGGCCCAGATAAGCGGGGTTCCAGGAGACGACCTCGCACGAGCTGTAGCACACGGCGCAGCCGATGCACTCGATGCCGGCATCGGCGCGCACGCGATCGGGAGAATCGGGCCGGACCGCCTCGAAATCGTCCGCTCTCGTGCGCCGGCCGGTGAACGAGCCCCTGGCCGCGGCCCACTTGTCGAAGAACTCGCGCATGTCGGTGACCAGGTCCCGGATCACCGGCAGGTTGCGCAGCGGCGCGACGGAGAGCGCGCCGCCTTCCGAAACCTTGTCCACGTGGGTGCGACAGGTCCAGCGCGCCACGCCGTTCACCGTCATGGCGCAGGAGCCGCACATGCCGACGCGGCACGCGAAGCGGTACGCGAGCGTCGGGTCGAGGCTGCGCTGGATGTAGGTCACGACGTCCAGCACCGTCTGGCTCGGATGGCGCGGAACCTCGAACGACTGGAAGGCGCCGTCCGCGCCGCCGCGCCAGACTCTTACGTCGAGGACGTCCCGTTCCAAGAGCGGCGGGACGTCAGGCGCTTTCGTAGAGCCGCGTCAGGACGAACTCCCGGTGCCCGAGCGCCTCGGCCGAGGTCAGCCGCCCGTTGGCGGTGCGGAACATGCACTCGAGGAGCTTGTCGCCCGCCTGGTCGGGCGTGAGCTCCTTCCGGAGGAGGCCGGTGACGTCGACGTCGATGTGCTCGGACATGGTGCGCACCGTGCGCGGGTTCGCGCATAGCTTGATTACGGGCAGGATCGGGTTGCCGATCACGTTGCCCTGGCCGGTGGGGAAGAAATGCACCACGAAGCCGGCCGCGGCGCACAGCGTCACCATCTCCGCCGCTGCCGAGGACGAGTCCATGAACCAAAGGCCCGGCCCGGTGGGCGTCTCGGCCTTGTCGAGCACGCCGTCGACCATGCACTTGCGGCCGATCTTCTGGATGTTGCCGAGCGCCTTCTCCTCGATGGTAGTGAGGCCGCCCTCGATGTTGCCCTTGGTCGGCTGCGAGTCCATGAGGTCGCTCGTCTTGTGCCGCTCGACCACCTGCTGGTAGCGGTCGAACATGAACTGGAACTTCTTGCGCACCTCGTCGTTGCGGCAGCGCGCCGCCACGAGGTGCTCGCCGCCGGTGAGCTCGGTGGTCTCGCCGAAAACCAGCGTCACGCCGTGCGGATACAGCTTGTCGAAGGCGTTGCCCACGGTGGGGTTCGCGCCGCAGCCGGAGGTGGTGTCGGACTCCCCGCACTTGGTCGACACCCACAGGTCCTTGAGCGGCCGCTCCTCGCGCTTCAGCTCGCTCGCCCACTGCACGAATTCCTTCGCCGCCTTGGACGCGCGCATGATCGTGTCGTGGTCGCCGTGCTGCTCGATGCCGAAGTGCGCGACCGGTTTGCCGGTGGCGCGGATGCCGTCGGCGACCTTCTTCGCCCACTGCTCCTCGATGCAGATCACCACCACCGCGGCGACGTTGGGGTTCGACCCGGTGCCGATCAGGGTGCGGAAGTGCAGATCGAGGTCGGCACCGAACTGCAGCCGCCCGTACGGGTGCGGCAGCGCGAGCGTGCCCTTGATGTTGTGCTCCACCGCCTGGCAGGCGGCATTGGACAGATCGTCGACGGGCAGGATCACCACGTGGTTGCGCACGCCGATGCGCCCGTTTTCCCGACGATAGCCCCAGAACGTTGCTTTGGCGAGATCCATCGTTACCACCGCTTGGTTTTGACGTTGTGGACGTGCAGGTGCTCGCCCTTGGCAATGGGCGCGACCACCTTGCCGATGTCCACGCCGTACTTGATCACCGTGTCGCCCGGCTTGTAGTCGCGCAGCGCCACCTTGTGACCGATCGGGATATCGCTCTTCGCCTTCACTTCGACATCCTTGTCGTCTTCCATGATCCAGCCGCTCAGCGACTGTCCGGCCTTGACGCCTTCCACGACGACGACGCCGACGCCATCGCCTTCTTCATGCACTACGAAATGAATCATTGCGCGCTCCGCGAAGCTCCTCCGGGAAGCGGCTATTCTAGTCGCATGGCCAGCCGCCGAAGCTTTCTGCAGGGTCTTGCCGCGCTCGCTGTTTCGAGCCCGCTCGCGGAGCCTCGCGCGCAGGGCGCGGCCGAACCGCCCGCTGACCCGTTCGGGCTCGGCATCGCTTCCGGATACCCCGGGCCGCGCGGCGTCGTCCTTTGGACTCGCCTCGTCGGCGCCGTCAGCGCCTCGCCCGTTACCGTTCGCTGGGAAGTGGCCGCGGACGAAGGCATGCGGCGCGTCGTCGCCGGAGGCGAGACCGTGGCCGAGCCGCAATGGGCGCATTCGGTCCATGTCGAAGTGGACGGGCTCCAGCCCGACCGCTGGTACTGGTACCGGTTTCGCACCCGGGAAGCCGAAAGTGCGATCGGGCGCACGAGGACGGCGCCCGCGCCCGGCACGCCGGCGGCGCGGCTTCGCTTCGCCGTCGCGGCGTGCCAGCAATACGAGCACGGCTACTACGCCGCCTACCGGCACATGGCGGCGGACGCGCCCGACCTCGTCGTCTTCCTGGGCGACTACATCTACGAGGCGACGTGGGGGCGGGAGCTCCTTCGCAGCCACGGGGCGCCGGAGGCGTTCACGCTCGCGGACTATCGGGCGCGGTACGCGCTCTACAAGAGCGACCCCGATTTGCAGGCCATGCATGCCGCCTGTCCCTGGATCGTCACGTGGGACGACCATGAAGTGGTGAACGACTACGCGGCCGACCGCGGATCCGCCTTCGTCGAGCCCGCCGAGTTCTTCCTTCGCCGCGCCGCCGCCTACCAGGCGTTCTACGAGCACATGCCGCTGCCGGCGCGCATGCGACCGAGCCGGGGCGCGCTGCCGCTGCACTGCGCGCTCGACTGGGGAACGCTCGCCCGGTTCTGCATGCTCGACGATCGACAGTACCGCGCGCAGCACGCCTGCCCGCAGCCCCGCCGGCGCGGCGGCGGCTCCACGCGCGTCGACGTCGAGGCCTGCCCGGACCTTGCGGCGCCCGAGCGCTCGCTGCTCGGCTGGCCGCAGGAGCGCTGGCTCGAGGGCGTGCTTGCCGCCTCGCCGGCGCATTGGAACGTGCTGGCGCAGCAGACCCGCATGGCACAGTGGGATCAGCGGCCCGGGAGCGGCCGCAATGCATGGACCGACGGCTGGGACGGCTATCCGGCCGCGCGCCGGCGGCTGCTCGAGCTTCTTGGCGAGGGACGTGCGCGCAATCCGGTTGTCCTGGGCGGCGACATCCATGCGTTCCACGTCGCCGAGCTGAAGCCCGACTTCGACGACCCGGCGTCGGCGGCGGTCGCCGCCGAGTTCGTCACGACCTCGATCAGCTCCTACGGACCTTCGTACGAGCGCCTGCAAGCAGCGCTTCCCGAGAATCCTCACGTGCTGCTCGCCGACGGACGATATCGCGGGTACCTGCGGGTGGATCTCGTTCCGGGGCTATGGCGCGCCGACCTTCGCGCGATGGATCACGTGAGAAGCCGCGACGCCCCATGCCGGACGCTCGCTTCCTATGTTCTCGAAGACGCCCGCCCAAGACCGCAGCGGCTCTAGAGAGCGCTCTATTTACAGCGCAGGTTGCCCGCCGAGAAATCGATGGGCTGCGTGCAGTCCTGCTCGGCGATGCGCCGCTCGGGCGCCATTTCGGGAACCGGGGTGGTATTGCCCGGCACGAGGTCCGACAGGCGCGGGGCGGGATGCTCTTCGCGCGCATGCTCCACCATGCCGGCAAGAAGCGCGATGGCTACGAGGACGGTGGCGAGACCGCTGCCGCCATGCGCGAGACGGCCAA
>Ga0079224_100010349_pt1 | contig 12793 bp, 16 predicted proteins | sample Stecom2015_FD_80414 | JGI IMG/M metagenome (GOLD analysis project Ga0079224, IMG submission 80414) | Agricultural soil microbial communities from Utah to study Nitrogen management - Steer compost 2015 | ecosystem: Environmental > Terrestrial > Soil > Agricultural land | place: USA: Utah...
AAAAGATTCTCGTAGGAGAATCTTTTTTTCATTTAAAATATATTGTTCTATCTTATTGAAGACGGAATTGAATTGGTAATGTATAACTTACCGCAGTTGGCATATTACGTTGTTTTGCTGGTTGCATTTTAGGGAAGTTACGTACTACACGCATAGCTTCTTCTTCTAATCCATAACCAATTTTACGATCAGGAATAGCAAGATTTACATCTTTAACTACACCATCTTTACCTATGGTAAATTTAACATAAACCACACCTTCTTTACCCATCTCACGAGCACGAGAAGGATAATTAACATTTTTACCTAAGAATTTACCAACTTGTTCTTGGAAACACTCTAATAAAGCTTGGTTATCTTTAATTCCTTCGCAACCAGGATACACTGGGTATTCCTCAACTGCTAAGAATTCAACCACTTCGTCAACTAGGGGAACCTCACCAGTACCTCCGATAACTCCACCTTCAACCCCTTCAGATTGATTCATATCAGATACGTCAATATTCAATTCTGTATCTATTTCCACTTCATTATCTGCTATCTCAATAATCTCTGGTGCAGATGGTGGTGGCGGTGGTGGTGGTGGCGCAGTAGTTGGTGGTGGAGTAGTTAATTCTACTACAGCCACTTCTTCTATCGGACCAAGTTGTACCACAGGCCCTATTACCTCTTTTATAGCTTCTGTAAAGGTTTTCCACTCAAATGCTACAAGCAGGAAAGACAAACCAAAAACTAACCCTACCGTAAAGAATAGAGCTCTTTGCTTGCCTAAATTTTGTTTATTATTCTTTTCTATGCTCATTTTGACAAATGGATATTTGCGGTTGTAAATATATTATGCTTTTTTTAAAAACAAACTAATTCAATTGAAATTTAACGGAAGTTATAAAGCGTTGCTTCACTTTATGCGACTCCTGACGTGCTGGTTTCCAGCTTCCCATATTCGAAATAGCCTCTATAACTTGTTGATCTAGTTTTTGATGAATCCCTTTAATTAAAGTTACATTATTCACATTCCCGTTTTCGTCAACCACATATTCTACAGCAACTAATCCTTGCACCCCTTTACGTATCATTTCTAAATCGTACTTAACAGTCTTCTGAATATACGAAATTACATTATTCTGAGTACAATTTAATTTTTCTTGATAATCTTCAATTCCTTCACAATTACCATATGTTGCAATTATTTCTGGAAAAAATAGGGCTTCTACCTCCTCCCCTAAATCTATAGTTGAAGAAGAATTCGAATCTTCAGATAAATTGTTTAAACCCTCTATATTATCAATTCCATCTAAATTTTTATCAATAAATTCATCCAATTCTACCAGATCAGGTTCAATTTTAATAATGTCGGATAAATCTTTAAGCTTAGGGCTAACGGCTTTAGGTAAAGAAACAGGTTTTTCAGGAGCTGGAGGAAGAAAAGTCTCCATAATAACCGGTGAAGGTAAGATAGGGTCGTATCTAAATGCTTTGGTTTCGAAAGCTCTATATTCAAAACTAGCTAAAAGAAGGCTACTTCCGGTAGTAATACCAGCAAATAAGTAAAAGAGCCTTCTATACTTTGTGTTTGCTTGGGAATTTTTCATATAGCTTATAATTTAATTTTCCGTGTATAAATCTGAAAGCGAAAAGACCTAAACCCAAACCAATTATATCAGCAGCAAGGTCAAAAAGGTCGCCTTCTCTGTTTATTACAAATGAACTTTGAAAAAGTTCAATTAAGGCTGCGTAAAAAATTGAAATAATTATTGTAGCCTTTACAGGTATTAAACGGAAAATGTATAAACTATATTGTTTTTGAAAGAAAGTTAGCATCTGGAATGCTAAAACCATAAATAAAAAGGCATGAACTAACTTGTCCATGCCCCAAAAAGGACTCTCTGGCATCCCCGAACCGGGCGACAAACAGAGTAAAGCTATACAGACTGCTGTACAAAATGTAGTAAAGCCATGTCTGAAAAACATATATTAAGCTCCTATTAAAGACTTATAAGCCTCAGCGTCTAATAAATCGTTTAATTCTGCCGGATTAGCAATTTTAATTTTAACCATCCGACCCTGGTTATAAGGGTCTTGGTTTACTAATTCTGGAGCATCGTTAAGTGCCGGATTAACCTCTAAAATCTCACCAGAAACAGGTAAATACAAGTTAGAAACTGTTTTTACTGCTTCAACTGATCCAAAAATTTCGTTAGCTCCAAGACTTTGACCTTGAGTCTCAATCTCTACAAATACGATATCACCTAATTCGCTTTGAGCAAACTCGGTAATTCCAACAAATGCAAAATCGCCTTCCACTCTGATCCACTCGTGATCTTTTGAGTATTTTAATTCTTGAGGTATATTCATGATATTGTTAAATTTCGGTGTAAATGTAAGTTTTTCCTTATATAAAAGGAAGTATTTTATTCATTCCAAAATAGCTTTTTTAATTCTACAGCATCATCTGGCTTCATTTTACCAGCAAGGATCAAACTTAATTGTCGTCTCCTTAAGGCCGCATCATATCGCGCTTTTTCTAATTCAGTCTCTGGAATTATTTCAGGAACCGGACAAGCCTTCCCATCTTCTCCTATAGCAACAAATGTATATATAGCTTCATTACATTTTTTTCGCTCCCCAGTTATATGATCTTCAACAAAAACGTCTATTATAACTTCCATGCTCGATTTAAACGAACGCGAAACCTTTGCTTCTAATGTTACTATATCGGCTAATTTAATAGGTTGATTAAAAGATACATTATTAACAGAAGCCGTAACTACCACCCGTCTGCTATGCCTTTGAGCCGAAATGGCCGCCACTATGTCCATCCATAACATTAATCTACCCCCAAATAGATTCCCTAAGGTATTTGTATCATTGGGCATAACTATTTCGGTCTGGATAGTTAACGATTCACTTGGAGTTTTTGGCCTCATAATTAATTCTTAAATTGCGGCAAATATACCTTGTTTATAAGAAAGTAGGGGTCTAAAATACACTTTTTCAATTTTTTTTGTTGAAAAGTTTGGGATTTAAAACTAAAGCCATAACTTTGCACTCCCGAAAAATTCAGAATAAAGAATACAGTTAAAAATATTGTGTTATGTCAAAAAGAACATTTCAACCGTCTAGAAGAAAGAGAGTAAACAAGCATGGATTCCGCAAGCGTATGGAATCAGCTAACGGACGTCGTGTATTAGCTGCTCGTAGAAAAAGAGGCCGTAAAAAATTAACGGTTTCTGATGAGAAAAGATTTAAATGGTAATTTTTACCTTCTAAATATTATTCAGCCGTTTCCCAAAAAGGAAACGGCTTTTTTGCTTTCATGCTTTGTTTTTCAATCTAACATAATATTTTTGCAATATTAGAGTTATCTTAGATTCAGATTTGACCTATTTTGAAAAATCGTCTTTACATACTTGGACCACTAGTTTTGTTACTAATCCTCTCCTCTTGTTCTACAAGAAGAGATAAGTGGCTTAACCGTAATTGGCACGCTATGAATACCCGCTACAACGGTTTATATAATGGTCGTTTAGCTATTCAAGACGCTTTCTTCGACCTGGCCAAGGCGCATCAAGAGGATTATAACAAACCTATCCATGTTTATAAACACGGTAATAAAGACATAGCTCAATCCGTTAATCCACTCACCGATAGAGCCCTCGAAAAAGGTGCTAAAATGATCAAAAAACACTCCATGCTTATTAATGGAGAACAAAAAAATAAATACATAGACGATTGTTACTTCTTACTCGGACAAGCTAATTTCATTAAAAGAGAAACTTTTCCTGCCATTCAGCAATTCAGATACGTTATCCAAACTTCTGAAAGCAAAAATATGAAAGATATCGCCCGACTTTGGATGATCCTTTCTTATAACGACCTGGGAGAATTCTCTCAAGCTGAATCTGAATTCAACCACTTCCTTGATAAAACTCCTCACAAAAAAGTGCTTCCACTTTATTATGGAGCTATGGCCGATTTCTTCATTAAATCTGAAGAATATCCTCCGGCCATTATCCCTTTAACCGAATTAGAAAAAATCACTAAAAAGAAAAAAGATAAAGCACGTTATAACTTTATTATTGGCCAAATTTGGCAAACCCTAGGCAATTCCGATGAAGCTAATAAATACTTCGTTAAGTCCATTAAATATAAACCAGAATACGAATTAGAATTCCAAGCTGCCATTTCGGTTGCTATTTCTACTCAAGAAGGCAATAATAACGAGGGACTAAAAAAAACTCTTAAGAAAATGCTTCGCGATGATAAAAATATAGATTATCGCGACCAAATTTACTATGCTATGGGCATACTTGCCCAAAAAGAAAATAACGAAGCCCTTGCTATCGAAAACTTCACCAAATCAGCTAAAGCTTCTACTAAAAATAGAACTCAAAAAGGTGTTTCTTACGCTGCTATCGCAGATATTTTCTACAGCAAACCAGATTATGTAAGAGCTCAAAAGTATTACGATAGCGCTAGTGTAAACCTAGACTCTAAACATCCGGTTGCTGCAAAAGCTACGCTTTTAGCTAAAAACTTGAAAGATGTTGTAAAATATACCAATCAAATTATTGAATCTGATAGTCTATTAACCTTAGTTTCTTTAACTCCTGAACAACAAGAAGCCAGAATTAACGACTATATCGAAAAACTTAAAAAATTAGATAAGGAAGAAAAAATAAGATTAGAGCAAGCAGCTCTTAATGCTTTAAATACGCCTACTAACCCTAATTTACTTGAAAATAACGGTAAATGGTATTTCTTTAACCCACAAACAGTTGCCTTTGGTAAACAAGAGTTTAAGAAATTATGGGGCACCCGTAAAAACGAAGATAACTGGAGAAGAAAAAACAAAATGAGCATAGGTGGCGACGGACCTATTGTTGAAGAAAACGTGGGCTCTGACCCGAATAAACCTAATGTGCGCGACGAAGATAATCCGCGCTACGACCCACAAACATATTTAGCTTTAATTCCTCGCGGAATTAATACCATTGATTCTCTTTTAGCAAAATTATACGAAGGTCATTTTAATCTTGGCCTCGTTTATAAAGATCGCTTAAGAGCCTATCCTCAAGCAATTGAATCGTTTAATAATTTATTAAAACGTAGTACAAACAATGCTCACGTTCCGGAAGTGTATTATCAACTTTATATTGCACACAAACTATTGAACCAAGATGCAGATGCAAATAGACAAAAAGACATACTTTTAACGCAATATCCATCGAGCGATTATGCCAATTTAATTCTAGACCCTAACTATTTAAGCAAAAAGGATAATAAAACTGAAGAGGCCGAGAAAGCATACGAAGTGGCTTATAACTATTATTTAGGTAGAGATTATGCAAGAGTACTTCAAGAGTGTGAGTTAGCGAAAATTAATTATGAAGGGTCACCTGTACTTCCTAAATTCTCACTATTAAAAGCATTAGCGAGTGGTTCTTCACAAGGTAGAGAATCATATATAAACTCATTACAAGAAACGGTAAATTTATACGCATCTACAAGCGAAGGAAAAAAAGCACAAAGCATATTAGACATCTTAAACAGACCAGATGCTCAAGCAAAAGGGGAAACAAATAATGCAATTGGAGCCTCATATTTACCAGGCGACATGGAGAAACATTATTATGTAATTTCAGTTCCAGAAGCAAATATCAACCTAAACGAAACTAAAAAACAAATCTCACAATTTAATACTCAGTATTACCGAAATTCGAACTTACAAGTACAAGAAGTAGCCTTTGGCGACGATAAGAAGTTTTTAGTAATAAAAGAATTCCCATCAGCTACGGGAGCTATAACTTACTACAAAAGTTTTGAATCAAATTCAGATATAATAGAAAATATCCCCTCCGAACAGATCCCTGTTGCCTTTGCCATTAGTGTATCGAATTATGTAAAATTAATGAAATCAGGTTCATTACCTGAGTACATGAAATTCTTCTTCGATACATATAAGTTTAATAATTAAAAAAAGGATTATGTTAGGTAGAAAAAACAAACTGGAAACTGCTGTAGCTACACCCAATGCCACTGAAACAAGTACAATTATTCCTAATTGTCACATCTCAGGAACTTTTAAAAGCGATGGGAATATTCGTTTAGAAGGTTCAGTAGAAGGAAAAATCATTTGCAAAGGAAAAGTTGTAATTGGTGAATCTGGAAAAGTAGAAGGAGATATTGAATGCGTAGATGCAGATATCTCTGGAACTATCATTGGAAATATCAGTGCATCTGGTATTGTGAATATTAACAAAGGTGGAAATGTGAACGGCGATATCACTGCCGAAAACATTAAAATGGATTTAGGGGCGAAATTTATTGGACGTTCGTTGATGAAAACTCAACCTTCACAGATAAAAGTACCACAAATTGAAACCAAAAATCCAGAAAAAGTCGGATAAACCGAACGAAGCTTTAAAATATGTTGATTTAGGTTGGCGTATGCTCGCCATTGTTGGCGCTAGCGTAGCAGCTGGTTATTTTTTGAATAAAAAATTCCCACAAACCTACCCATTATTTCTTGTGAGCCTCCCTTTATTAGGCTTAGGCATTTCTATGTATATGCTTATTAAAGCCGGTAGCACTAAAAAGAAAAATTAATCATGCGAGTTACTATTCAACGTGTAAAAAGCGCTAAAGTCTCTATTGGAGGAAAGATCAAAGGAAAAATTGGACAAGGGTTACTTATATTTTTAGGTGTGGAAGACTCTGATACACTTGAAGATATCACTAAACTCACTTATAAAATTACAAGACTACGCATCTTCCCCGACCAACACGGTAAAATGAACTTGTCGCTTTGGGATACAGATTATAGAGCTTTAGTAATTAGTCAGTTTACCCTATTTGCTTCTACCAAAAAAGGAAGTAGACCTTCTTTTATTAATGCTGGGAAACCTGAATTTGCACGTATGATGTACGAAATGTTCTGTTTACAATTAGAAAAAGAATTAAATAGTAAGGTTGAAACCGGCGAATTTGGAGCTGATATGCAAGTTAGTTTAGTAAACGATGGGCCTGTTACTATTAATATTGACACAAAATCTTGGGAATAATTTTATATTCGCTTCTGGTTAATGAAAAGTTAATTAGATTTGCAAGGTAAACTTAAGGTATTATTTTTGCGTTCTTACATTAGAAAATACTAAAATGAAAAAATTATTAAACGTTTTACTTGTCGCTATTCTTGTAACAGCTTCAACTGCTGTAGCATCTGCTCAAACCAAAAAAATTGGTATCATTAATATGGAGAAAATTGTATCTCTAATGCCTGAAAAAGCTAAAGCAGATACTATGGTATATGAATACCAAATGGAGCTTTTCAAAGAATACGAAGCAAAACAAAAAGTATTACAAGAAAAAATAACTGAATATCAGAAAAAAGTAAGCGAAGGAACTTACTCTGAAGCTATGAAACAATTAAAAGCTAACGAAATTCAAGAAGATGAATACCGTCTTCAAACTTTTGGTAGCCAAATTGAAGAAGAGTTATTAGAAAAACGTAATAAATTATATGCTCCTATTATGGAGAAAATTACAAACGCTGCTAAAGAAGTTTGTAAAGAAAAAGGTTATTCTCATGTAGTTGACTCTTCTATGTTTATCTACTTCGATGAATCTGACCTTTTAGATGAATTCATCATCACTAAATTAAAATTAACCAAACCTGCTGGTTCTAAGTAAGCACCTTTAAGCTACGATTAAACGATTTTTAATATATATAATTATCGATATTTATGAGGCGACTTTTTAGTCGCCTTTTTTATTTATTTACCTTTGCACTATGGAAAAGGTTACTGTTATACGTAAAGCTCAATTTAATGCCGCCCACCGCTTACACAACCCCAATTGGGATCAGGCAAAAAATACTGCAGTATTTGGAAAATGTAGTATGCCTAATTATCACGGCCATAATTATACCATCGAAATTGCTTTAACTGGCCCCATTGACCCTGAAACAGGTTATGTTTTCGACCTTGGACTATTAGCCCAAATAGTTAAAGATGAAATCGAAGAAAGATTCGACCACAGAAACTTAAATTTAGATACAGTTGAATTTAAAAATCTTAATCCAACTGCAGAAAATATAACTTTAGTTATATATCAGCTCTTGAGAAAAAGAATTGATGCTAGCCTTGACCTTAGAATTAAACTCTACGAAACCGAAAGAAATATGGTTATTTACCCGCCTCTGCCTTAGCCTTCGCTTTAGCCTCTTTTTCTTTCGCCTTCTTTCTTAATTGCTTATTAACCGACATCTTGCTAACGTCTATCAAGAATCGTTTCCATGCATCTCCACGATGTCCTTTTACCGAACCATTTCTAAAGGTATCGAAGTATAATTTCACATACATCGATGAATAAATTGCACATACTTCATGATTAAACTTAGGACCAACATGCGTTTTCTTAAGATTTTTAGCCCCGTTCTTCTTCATCACTTTATATGCAACTAATGCATTTTTATAGGTAACCTGCTCGTCGGCCTTACAATAACATAGCATCATAGGCGACTCAGGCTTCCAATCATATAAATTATTCGACTCTAATAGCTTGCGTAATGCATTTGTACTATCGTTAAGATATGCATGCAATACTTCATCTTTAAAAATATCAGCTGGAATCTTAGGCAAATGCTTATTTACCTCCCCAAAATCTTTAACTCCATCAAATAATACAGGAACTAATGTATCGTATGGAGCTTTTAATAATTCTGATGGATGCCACCCTAAATCATATACTTGATGATATCCCATCAAAATATATGGTAAATACATTGGATGATCATATTCTTTAAACATTACCTCTGCCTGAACTCCCGTCATATCATACGCACCACTCATCGGTGCCGCAGCTGTAACCTTAAATTCCCCTTTGCAACGCTCTTGTATAAATTTGGTGGTACTCATACTCGCGTGCCCACCTTGCGAATACCCTGTTACAAATAATTTATCTGAATACTTTATATTTAGATCTTTTAGTATGTTCTGCGAAGCTCTAAGCATATCTACCGACGCTTGTGCCTCCGATTCTGCATGCTGATATGGATGAAATCCCTCTCCTTTTCCTATGCCAAAATAATCTGGAAATACCATTATATACCCATCTCCAGCAAATGCAGCACATATAAATTGCTCTCCCTGTAAATCTATTTCTCTATTTTTTACTAATTGGGTTCCATGATTGTATATAATAATCGGCATTTCTCCCTCTACTCCCGTTGGCACAAACAAAATGCCACTCGCTTTTACTTCTCGACCATTCGGATACGCAGAAGTATAAATCACTTCATATACATCTACCCCATTCTTGACAGAAATAATAACTTCTGGAACTTTATACTTCTTAAACATGGAAAGAAGTTCCTCTTTACTTAAACTAATTACTTTCTCAGAAGAAATTACTTCGCCATTTTTAGCGAATACAGTGCTGGTCGCCACTAAAGCGATAAAACAAATTAAACTAAATACCTTTTTCATGAATTGTGTTACGTTGCCCAAATATACAAAATATTATGCATGCATCCTATTTCTTTGGACTTTAAAAACAAGTTTTTAAAGCCTCACTTAAGTAACTGTACTTAAACTTATATCCCGTGTCTTTAATTTTATGATTCGAGGCTGGAGAACCTTCTAAAAGTATACACGACATTTCTCCTAAAATCAGTTTAATCAAAAATTTAGGCAAATAAATACGGGGTCTTTTCTTCAATTTTCCTAATTCTTCCATAAACATGGAATTATTTGGAATTTCGTCAGAAAGCATATTATAACTTCCACTTGGGACTGAATGAGAAAGTGCATGAAGTATAATTCCGTTTAGGTCATCTATATGAATCCAAGGCATCCATTGCGCGCCAGATCCCATTACCACTGCAGGCCCAAAATTCATGGTATTTGCTATTTTCTGAACTGCGCCACCATCTTTACTTAAAACCATTGAGATGCGCAGTTTTATTACTTTATTAGCTATTTTATTAAATTCATCTGCAGCCTGTTCCCAATCTACACTTAATTGAGCTAAAAAATCTGTACCAGGCTTGTCGCTTTCTACAAATGGCTCTCTTTGTGTTACTGTACCATAATAAGAAATTCCAGAGGCCGAAATAAAATGACTTAAACTAAGTCCTTTCTCCTCGCAATATTTCTTTAAAAGTTTGCTTGATTCAATTCTTGAAGAATATAAATTTCGTTTTTGTGTGTCTGTCCATCTTTTCTCTCCAACATTTTCACCAGCTAAATGTATAATAGCATCAATAGACTCGAATGCACCTTCTTCAACAAAACCATTGTTGATATTCCATAAATACGACTCAATGGCAGGATTAGAAATACGGGATCTGGATAAAGTCTTAACCCTATGCCCATTTGCAATTAAGAGTGGAATTAAATGCGTCCCAACTAAACCACTTGCTCCCGTAAGAAGTATATTCATCCTAGTTAAATCTGTGTTTTTCTAATTTTTGTTGTACATCATCTTTAAATGTAGTTCCAATCGTTAGAAGCTCATCTTTAATACGGAAGGAATTGCCTTCAATCTCTTTAACATGCTTAAGATTAATAATATAAGACCTATGAATACGAATAAAATTATCTAATTTCATAAGTAATGTTTCGATATTTTTCATGGTATTATGCGTAATAATTCTAGAGTCTTTCAAATGAATTATCACATAATCTTTAAGTCCTTCTACGTAATAAATATCGTTTAAAATAACCTTAATATGTTTACCATCAGCCTTTACGAAGATATAATCAGGAGTTTCTTCAGAGGCAGAATTCGCATTTCCATTCGAGCGTTTGCTAAGACGATCTTTTGCTTTTTCAACCGCTTTAATAAATCGATCAAAAGCTACAGGTTTAAGCAGGTAGTCGGCTGCATCAATTTCGTACGACTCAAGGGCATAATTTTGATAAGCAGTAGTAAATACAACTAAAGGTGGGTTTTTCAAGCTTTTTAATAGTTCCAAACCTGTAACTTCAGGCATTTGAATATCGAGAAACATTAAATCTATCTCTCCACTACTTAAAACCGAATATGCATCGCTAGCGCTATTTACTTTAGCAACCATTTGAAGGTCTGGAATTCTTTGCACGAAAGATTCTATAATATCAGCGGCTAGTGGCTCGTCATCAACAATTAAACAACGTATCATAGGTTATGAATTTTTAATGATTAAAGTTACTGAATATAATTGGTTATCGCTCTTAATTAATAAAGTATGTCGATGTGGATAAATCAAGGCTAAGCGTTTACGAGTGTTTTCAATACCTATTCCACCAGCTCTTTCGGGGTCGTGTATAGTTGGACTAAAATTATTTACACAAGTAAAGCGGATTGCATTATCATTAATATCAATTACAATACGAACAAAACCATCCGAAGCTTTTGAATTTAAGCCATGTTTAATAGCATTTTCAACGAAAGGAATCCATAATAAAGGAGCTATAATTTTACCACTTGGATCTCCAGAAATTTGTAGAGAAATTGCTTCTTTATTTTTTAAACGAATTTGTTCTAGTTCGAGATAACTTTGGGTAACATGAATTTCTTTTTCCAGGGCAATAAATTCCGTTTCGCATTCATAAAGCATATAACGTAGCAAGTCGCTAAGTTTTAAAACCACTTCAGGAGCTTCATCCGACTTCTTAAGAGATAATGCATAAATAGAGTTAAGGGTATTAAATAAAAAATGTGGGTTAATTTGAGCTTTAAGGAAGTTTAATTCACTTTCAATTTGCTTACTTTCAATACTTCTCAAACGATCTTCAGAAGAGAAATAATCGTTTGCAAATTTAGTAAGAGTAAAACCAAAAATAAAAACAGCATTAATAATTAAAACCTCAAAGAAACCAATACTCACAATGCTTCCAGAATCGGTAGTATAGAGTTGAGGGAATAATCTAAATAAGAAATTATAAGAAAACTCTAAAATGAAAGTAGAAACAACCAACCAAATCAGCATTACAAAAACATACGCTGAATATTTTTTCTTTTCAAAATAGAGAGGTAAGAGGATAAGGTTGTTTACATAAACAACCATAGCCATAAGTAAAATAACAATAATATTCACTGTAAGAAAAGGACCGGCCAAAGCAGGGCCATACCCTTCTCTAAAAAAGGTCAAGAGCTGAATAGCAAGGAAAATTATCCAGAAATATATATTTCTGGCAAATCTGCTATTCAAAACAAGAATACTTTTTTTATTAGTCATAATTACTGCACGAATATGAACGTAATTTAGTAGAATATTCGTTTAAATTAGACTAATAATAGCAAATAAAAGACATATACATACTATTTCACATAGTAAGTACAAGTAAAAGAAGGCAGAAAAACATTAAATAACAGAGAGAGTATAAATCTATTTAAGTCTACTGATTAGATTTTTGAAGAAAATAGCTGTTTCTTCATTGTAATTAGTAAGAATAGCCATAGATCTAAAATGGATATACTTAGTTAAAAACTCTTCTAAGTTTGAGTCGTAACGACTTAAGAATTCAGGATCTGCGGCTCTTTCATATACTAAATCCTCGGTCATAGCCAAGATTTTAATATCTAAATCAGCACGAATAAATCCATCACGTTGAGCTTGCTTGTAAAACTCTCCAACAATCTTAACTAATTCATTTCTGAAGCTCTCCACTTGCTTATACAATTCAGGATACTCCAATTTTAAATCCGCTAAAAATGCATTAGATAAGCCTGATACAGCAAAACAAGATAATTCAGTAGATTTTAGATATCTCTCATAATAATTAATGGAGTTATCCATTAAAACAGG
>Ga0079224_100010350_pt1 | contig 12793 bp, 13 predicted proteins | sample Stecom2015_FD_80414 | JGI IMG/M metagenome (GOLD analysis project Ga0079224, IMG submission 80414) | Agricultural soil microbial communities from Utah to study Nitrogen management - Steer compost 2015 | ecosystem: Environmental > Terrestrial > Soil > Agricultural land | place: USA: Utah...
CCCCACCGCCGCGATCGCGCACGCCTGCTGCACGACGAAGAGCAGGCGGGCGGCCGATCGCCGCGGGTGCTCGACGAGGATCGTCGTCGCGACGTAGCCGGCGAGAAAGAACGCGTACGTTGCGATCCACACCCCGGGCGGCACGCGCAGGACCTCGGGCGATCGCAGGATCTCGACGACGACCGGCACGGCGATCGCGATGCACAGCAGCACGACGAACCCGAGCACCAGGATCCCGGGATCGACGCGACGCATGCCCTCACGCTATCGACCGCGGGCGCCCCGCGTCGTGTGCCGGAAGTCATGGTCCGGATCCGTGACCGGCGGCACATGTACCCGCCCGCCGCGCGTCCGTAGCGTCGGCGGTGCGACGCGGATCCACCGCGGCGCGAGAGGAGCGGGCATGTTGACGGCAGTGGAGGTGCGCGGGCTGCGCCGCAGCTACCGCGGGCGAACCGTGCTGGACGGGGTCGACCTGACGGTCGCCGAGGGCGAGACGCTCGGCATCCTGGGGCACAACGGCGCAGGCAAGACGACGCTCGTCGAGACGATCGCGGGCCTGCGGCGCCCCTCGTCGGGATCCGTGCGCGTGCTCGGGCTCGATCCGCAGGCCGACAGGCGGCGAGTGCGCGGCGTGCTCGGCGTGCAGCTGCAGCACGCGATCCTGCATCACGACCTGACGGTGCGCGAGAACCTGCGCCTGCACCGCTCGTTCTATCGCTCGGGGGAGGACCCCGATGCGCTCATCGATCGGCTGGGCCTCGCCGATGTGCGCGATGTGCGCTTCCAGCGTCTTTCGGGCGGCCAGGCGCAGCGCCTGTCGGTCGCCGTGGCGCTCGTGGGCGCGCCGCGCATCGTGATCCTCGACGAGCTCACGACGGGGCTCGACCCCGAGGGGCGCCGCGGCATCTGGCGCGTCGTGGAGGATCTGCAGACCCGCGGCGTGACGATCCTGCTCGTGAGCCACCAGATGGAGGAGGTCGAGCGGCTGTGCGAACGCGTGATCGTCCTCGACGGCGGGCGGATCCGCGCGCACGGCGCACCCGCCGCGCTGCGCAGTCAGACGGGCACCGAGACGCTGGAGGACGCGTTCCTCGCGCTGCGTTCCGGTGCGGCGAGCGAGGGGAGTGCGGCATGAGCGCCACGGGATACGACCTTCCGGCGCAGCCCGCGCCGGGGGTCCGCGCGTGGGCTCAGCTCACGCTCGCCGAGATGCGCAGCGTCGTGCGCGACACGTCGGGGCTCATCGTGCCGATCGGCATGCCGAGCCTCTTCCTGCTCGTGCAGGGGTTCGCGTCGAGCAGCGAGGTGGTGCCGGGCACGGGCGGCCGCTCCGTGCTCGAGCTGTTCGTGCTGCCCCTCATGCTCGTCATGGTCGTCGCGCTCGTCGGCGTCGTGAACATGCCGTCGTTCCTCGCCACCTACCGCAAGGGCGGGCTGCTGAAGCGGCTGGCCGCGACGCCCGCGCGGCCCTCGATGGTGCTCGGCGCGCAGGTCATCACGTCGCTCGCGCAGACCGCCGTCGGAGTCGCGCTCGCGGTCGGCCTCGCGTGGGGAGCCTTCGGCCTCGTCGGCCCCGAGCGCCCGTGGCTCGCCGTCGCGGTGTTCGCCGCGATCTGCGCATCGCTCTACGGCTGCGGCCTCGTCGTCGCCGCAATCGCGCCCACGCCGAACGCGTCGGTCGCGATCGGCCTCGTGGTCTTCTTCGCGCTCGGCGCGGTCGGCGGCCTGTTCGGCGGACTGCAGTCGCTGCCGGATCCGATCGCGGCGATCGGGGAGTGGACGCCCTTCGGGGCGGGCGTCGTTGCGTTGCAGTGCGCGTGGGTCGGCGAGCCGGTTCCGGCGCAGAGCGTCATCGCGCTCGTGGTGACGGCCGTCGTCGGTGCGGCGTTCGCGATCCGCTTCTTCCGATGGGATCGCTGACGGCTCACAGCCCCGCGATCGCACGGAGCGCCGCGAGGTGCCTCGCATAGGCGGCGGATCCGCGGCCCGTCGGCCGCACCCACACGCGTGGGCGCCGGCCGACGGAGCCGCGCCGGGTCTTGACGTAGCCGGCGTCCTCGAGCGTCGCGATCGCCTTGCTGACGGCCGAGTCGCTCGTCTCGAGCAGGTCGCGGATGGCGCCGAACTCGATCTCCTCGTCCGCATCGAGCGCGGCCATGAGCGAGAGGCGCACGGGCGTCGCGAACGCGGGATCGAGGTCGTGTCGCGGGTGCGGCATCAGCGGCGCACGAGCGTGACGAAGGCGGAAGCGCAGAGGGGCGCTGCGCCGATGACGGCGAGCGCGACGGACGCGGGCCACGAGTACCCCGGCACGGTCGCAGCGAGGAGCACCGATGCGAACACCGCGGTGGAAGCGCACGCGAACGCGAGCCAGTGGATCCATCGCCACTCGTACCCGAGGCGTGCGGCGCCGAAGGGCGTGACCCACGCGAGCAGCATCGCCATCATGACGGGAAGCGAGATGAGCGCGCCGAACGTCGGGGCGAATTCCCACGGGGTCGTGGCGGCGAAGGCGGCGAAGAGCACCGCGACGATCGTCGTCGCGCACCGCGCGGGGACGGAGAGGATCGGCGCGAGCCACGTCGACGCGTCGTCCGCGACGGCGTGACGCCAGGTGCGCACCCGGTTGAGGGCGAGCGCCGCCGCGAAGAGCGCGACGACCAGCGCGGCCGCCCACGAGGGGAAGTCCACGTCGAGGAGTGTGAACGCCATGAGCAGCACGAAGCCCGCTGCGAACGGCACGAATGCGAGGAGCTCGGTCGCGCGCGACCGCGGCCGCACCGAGAAGCGCTCGCCTGCCCCGCCGACCGCCGCCGACCCGACGAGCATCACGACGAGGAGCGCGTTCACGTGCCGCCCGGCGCCGCCCGGCGCCGCGACCTCCGCGAACAGGAACGTCGCGAGATACACGACCGTGAGCGCGTCCGCTCCGGTCAGCAGCAGCGCGTACTCGCGCGACACCGCCGAGGCGCGGGCCCGCTGCGCGACGCGATCGTGCTCGGCGAGCGCCGCGACTGCAGGCCCGGACTCCGACTCACTTTCCATATGGAAAGAGTATGCGAGTCGGAAAGTTCTGGGAAGGGTTTGAACGAGCAGAACGAAAGACTCGCGCGTGACAGGATGGACGGCGATGACGCCCCAGGATTCCGGCCGCGCTCGCCGCGGCGTGCAGCACGTGTTCGAGGTCCTGTCGACCGAGCGGATCTCGCCCCACCTCGTGCGGGTGCACCTCGGCGGCGACGGCTTCGCCGCATTCGCCGACGGCATCGACGAGGCGAAGGCGCGCAAGACCGACAAGTACGTCAAGCTGCTGTTCACGCGACCCGAGCTGGGGCTCACGCCGCCCTACGACCTCGACGCCCTGCGCGAGCGGCTCGCGCCGGAGGACATGCCGTCGCGCCGCACGTACACGGTGCGCTCGATCGACCTCGAGGCAGGCTCGATGGCGGTGGACTTCGTCGTGCACGGCGACGAGGGCATCGCGGGCCCGTGGGCGGCGTCGGCGAAGCCCGGCGACCGGATCGCGCTGTCCGGGCCCGGCGGGCAGTACGAGCCCGCAGCCGAGGTCGGCTTCCACGTGCTGCTCGGCGACGATTCGGCGGTGCCCGCGATCGCGGCGGCGCTCGAGGCGCTGGCAGGCGACGCGCGCGGGCTCGCGATCATCGAGGTCGGATCCGCCGCCGACGAGCTGGATCTCCGGGCGCCGGCGGGCGTCGAGGTGCGCTGGGTGCACCGAGCCGGCGCGCCGTACGGCGAGCCGCTCGTCGCGGCGGTCGAGGCGCTCGAGGCGCCCGCAGAGCCGGTCGACGTCTTCGCGCACGGCGAGCGCGAGGCGATGAAGCGCCTGCGCCCGCTGCTGCAGAAGCAGTGGGGCATCGACCGCTCGCGCTTGTCGCTCTCGGCCTACTGGGCGTACGGCCGCGCGGAGGACACGTTCCAGGCCGAGAAACGCGAGCCGATCGGGCAGATCTTCGAGCCCGAGGCGCCGGGCGCCTCGCGGTAGGGACAGCCCCCGCATTCCGGGGAACCTCCCGGGCGGGAGCGCGGCGGCCCGGTAGCGTGGAGATCATGCCTACCGACGAGCTGCCCGAGGTCGTGCGCATCGCGCGCGACCTCATCCGCATCGACACCACCAACTACGGCGGCGGCAGGGCGAAGGGCGAGCGCGAGGCGGCCGAGTACGTCGGCGCGTTCCTCGAGAGTCTGGGCCTCGAGCCGCACTACTACGAGCCGTTCGAGCGGCGCACGAACGTCATGGCGCGCGTCGCGGGCCGCAACCCCGAGAAGCCGGCGCTCGTGCTGCACGGCCACCTCGACGTCGTGCCGGCCGTGGCGGAGGACTGGACGGTCGACCCGTTCGCGGGCGAGATCCGCGACGGCCTGCTGTGGGGGCGCGGCGCCGTCGACATGAAGAACATGGACGCGATGATCCTCGCGTCGGTCGCCGACCTGCTGCGCCGCGGCGAGCGCCCCGAGCGCGACCTCATCCTCTGCTTCTTCAGCGACGAGGAGAACGGCGGCGTCGAGGGCTCGGCCCGCGTCGTCGAGGCTCACCCCGAGTGGTTCGAGGGCGCGACCGAGGCCATCAGCGAGGTCGGCGGCTACTCGATCCCCGTCGGCGACCGCTCCGCCTACCTGCTGCAGGTGGGGGAGAAGGCGCTCATGTGGATCACGCTGCGTGCCCGCGGCCGCGCCGGCCACGGCAGCCGCGTGCACCCGGACAACGCCGTCACGCGCCTCGCGCGCGCGGTCGAGGCGCTCGGATCCCGCGCGTGGCCCGTCGAGCTGACCGACACGACGCGCGCGCTCCTCGACGGGATGCGGGGGCTGTGCGGATCCGACATCGACGACCCCGACGAGCTCGCGGCGCAGGCGGGGCCGGCCGAGGCGTTCCTCGCGTCGACGTGGCGCACGACGGCGAATCCCACGGGCCTCGAGGCGGGCTACAAGCACAACGTGATCCCCGACGCCGCGAGCGCCACGGTCGACGTGCGGGTGCTGCCCGGCATGGAGGACCGCGTGCTCGCCGAGATCCAGCAGATCATCGGCGACGACATCGAGATCGAGATGTTCCATCGTGACATCGGCCTCGAGGTGCCCTTCGAGGGCGAGCTCGTCGACGCCATGGTGCGCGCGCTCGACGCACACGACCCGGGCGTGCCCGTGCTGCCGTACCTGCTGGGCGCGGGCACCGACAACAAGGCGCTGTCGACGATCGGCATCACGGGCTACGGCTTCGCGCCGCTGAAGCTGCCCCGCGAGCTCGACTTCACGGGCATGTTCCACGGGATCGACGAGCGCGTGCCCCTCGACGCCCTCGTCTTCGGCCAGCGCGTGCTGACCGATCTTATCCGCACCTACTGACCCAGGAAGAACCGAATGCACATCATCGAGGCGATCGTCCTCGGGCTCGTTCAGGGCCTGACGGAGTTCCTGCCGATCTCGTCGAGCGCGCACATCCGCATCGTCGGCGAGTTCCTGCCGTCGGCGGCCGACCCGGGCGCGACGTTCACGGCCATCACGCAGATCGGCACCGAGCTCGCGGTGCTCGTGTACTTCTGGGCGAAGATCGTGCGGATCGTCAAGCAGTGGGCGCTGTCGCTCGTGGGCCGCGTGCCGCGCAACGATCCCGACGCGCGCATGGGATGGCTCGTGATCCTCGGATCCATCCCCATCGGCATCCTCGGCTTCACGCTGCAGGAGTACATCCGCGACACGTTCCGCAACCTGTGGCTCGTCGCGGCCGTGCTGATCGTCTTCGGCATCATCCTCGGCGCGGTCGACCGCTACGCGCGGCGCGACCGCGAGATGGACGACGTGACCTACCCGCACGGCCTCACGATCGGCGTCGCGCAGGCGCTCGCGCTCGTGCCGGGCGTGTCGCGCTCTGGCGCGACGACGACCGCCGCCCGTGCCCTCGGCTACAACCGCACGGCGGCGGCCGAGTTCGCGTTCCTGCTCGCGGTGCCCGCAGTGTTCGGCTCGGGCCTCTACGAGCTGAAGGAGGGCCTCGAGACGGGCGACCCGGGCCCCTACGGCTGGGCGGGCGCGATCATCGCGACGATCGTGTCGGGCATCGTCGGCTGGGTCGTGATCGCCTACCTCATGCGCTACCTCAAGACGGGCAGCTTCATGCCGTTCGTCATCTACCGAGTGCTGCTCGGAGCGGCGATCATGGTGCTGCTCGCGATGGGCGTGCTGACGCCCTACGGCACGGCCTGACGGATTAGCCGCGCGGCGGGCGGCCCCGGCCGGGGCCCCCGTCGCCGCGCAGGTACTTCTCGAACGCCTGCGCGATCGCGTCGCCCGACGCCTCGGGCGAGTCCCACGTGTCGCGGGCCTCCTCGAGCTGGTGGATGTAGTCGGTCATCTCTTCGTCGTCGGCGGCCGCCGCATCGACGGTCGCCTCCCACGCCGCCGCCTCGGTCGGCAGCGTGCCGAGGTCGATCTCGCGCGAGGTGATCTCGCCGAGCTTCTCGAGCAGCGCGAGCGTCGCCTTGGGCGACGGCGTCGTGCCCGCGACGTAGTGCGGCACGCTGGCCCAGAGCGACAGCGTCGGGATCCCCGCGCGCTCAGCCGCGTCGCCCAGCACGCCGAGGATCCCCGTGGGCCCCTCGTAGCGGCTGCGGTCGATCTCGAGCTGGTTGCGCAGCAGCTCGTTGTCGCTCGTCGCGTGCACCGCGATCGGGCGCGTGTGCGGCACGTCGCTCATCATGGCGCCGATCATGACGAGGCCCGTGACGTCCTCCGACAGCAGCGCGTCGATGAACTCGGCCGTGAAGCTGCGCCAGGCGCGCGCGGGCTCGACGCCCCGCAGCGTCCAGAAGCCGTTCGGGTCGTCGGGGCGATAGAGGTTGGCCTCGGGCCAGTCGAGGAATCGCCGACCCTCGCCGTCGGTGCGCAGGAACGGGCGCGTGTACTGATAGTCGAAGAACAGCTCGGGGTCGACGGTCGCGACCTCGATTCCCGGCTGCGAGTCGCGCAGCACGCTGGCGGCCTGCGAGGCGGCCTCCCCGGCGTCGTTCCAGCCGTCGAAGGCCGCGACCGCGACGCGCGGCCCGAGCGCCTGCTGAATGCTGTCGTCCACCCGGATCCCTCCTCTTCGGTGTCCCACCAGGCTATCCCCCTAGGCTGGTGCGGTGACTTCTCTCCACAATCCCGGGCCGAAGGCCGTGCTGTGGGACATGGACGGCACGCTCGTCGACACCGAGCCGTACTGGATCGCCGCCGAGACGCCGCTCGTCGAGAGCTTTGGCGGCACCTGGACGCACGAGGACGCGCTGCAGCTCGTCGGCAACGACCTCGAGAGCTCGGCGCGGATCTTCCAGCGCCACGGCGTTGACATGGGCGTCGAGGAGATCGTCGAGCACCTCACCGACCGCGTGCTCGCGCAGATCGCCGAACAGGGCGTGCCCTATCGGCCGGGCGCGCGCGACTTCCTCCTCTCGCTGCGCGAGGCGGGTTACCGCACGGCGCTCGTGACGATGTCGCGGCACCGCATGGCCGAGCGCATCGCGGGCCTCATCGACTTCGACGCGTTCGACGCGATCCTGGGCGGCGACGACGTCGCGCGCCCGAAGCCCCATCCCGAGCCGTACCTCGCCGGGGCGCGCGCCCTCGGCGTCGACATCCACGACTGCGTCGCGATCGAGGACTCGCCGACGGGCCTGACGGCGGCGATCGCGTCGGGCGCGGCGACGATCGGCGTGCCGAGCCTCGTTGCCCTCGGCGGCGTCGGCGCGACCCAGCTGTGGGATTCGCTCGAGGGACGCTCCGTCGACGACCTCGTCGCCCTGTGGCAGGGCCACAGGGCGGAGGCCCGCGCGTGAGCGCGCCTCGCGGGCCCTTCCGCTACGGCGACCGCGTGCAGCTGACGGGCCCCAAGGGCAAGCTGCAGACCATCACGCTGCGCGAGGACGGCGAGCTGCACACACACCTCGGCGTGCTGCGCCACCGCGACATCGAGGGCGCCGACGACGGATCCGTTGTGCGCAACAGCGACGGACACGAGTACCTCTGCCTGCGCCCGCTGCTGCGCGATTTCGTCATGTCGATGCCGCGCGGCGCCGCGATCGTCTATCCGAAGGACGCCGCGCAGATCGTCACGCAGGCCGACATCTTCCCGGGCGCGGTCGTCGTCGAGGCGGGGGTCGGGTCCGGCGCCCTGTCGATGTCGCTGCTGCGCGCGGTCGGCGAGGAGGGGCGCCTCATGTCCTTCGAGCGCCGCGAGGAATTCGCCGAGGTCGCGCGGGCGAACGTCGAGACGTTCTTCGGCGAGATTCCCCCGCAGTGGGCGATCCACTTCGGCGACCTCGCCGAGGCGCTGCCCCGCGACGTCGAGGACGGCACGGTCGACCGCGTCGTGCTCGACATGCTCGCGCCGTGGGAGGTGCTGCCGGCCGTCTCCGACGCGCTCGCGCCCGGCGGCGTCGTGCTCTGCTACGTCGCGACCGCGACCCAGCTCAGCCGCATCGCGGAGTTCCTTCGCGGCATGGGCAGCTTCACCGAGCCCGAGGCGACCGAGACGATGGTGCGCGGCTGGCACGTCGACGGCCTCGCCGTGCGCCCCGATCACCGCATGGTCGGCCACACGGGCTTCCTCATCACGGCGCGCAAGCTCGCGGCGGGATCCGTGCCTCCCGAGGTCAAGCGCCGCGCGTCGAAGCGCAGCTACGGCGACGAGGACCAGGAGATTTGGACGCCGGGCGCCGTGGGCGATCGCGAGATCACCGACAAGAACCTCCGCAAGCGCATCCGGGAGGCCGAGAAGGCCGCCGCCGGGGCGCGACACGCCGCGGACCTGCGGTCCGCGGAGGCGGAGGGCGGATCCATAGCGGACGGCGTTTAAACTGTGCCGGTGCGCAAGACGACAGCCGTAGTCAGTGTTCTGGGCCTGGGCGCCCTCGCCCTCGTGGGGTGCTCCGCCGCACCGCAGACCGCCGAGCCGTGCGGGCGCGTCGCCGTGACGGACGACGCGCTGGCAGGCGCAGAGGTGTCGGGCGAGATCGGGGCGGATCTCGCCGTCGACCTCCCCGCGTCGTTCCGATCGGCGCACGCGGGACACGCCGACGTGACGACGGGCGACGGTGCCTTGATCGAATCGATGGGCCAGAGCGCGGTGCTCGACGTCGCCCTCGTCGACCCCGCGACCGGCGTCTCGCTGCCGGTCAACGCGAGCGGCGGCGACGAGACGCAGGTGTTCCCTCTGTCGGCGTTCCTCGACCTCATGCCAGGGCTCGAGTCGTCGCTCGAGTGCGCGAGCGAGGGCAGCACGTTCGTCGCGTCGCTCGGCGAGAAGGGCTTCTCGGATGACTTCGCGCAGCAGGCGCAGCTCGCATTCGCGCAGCAGGTGATGACGGAGTCGGGCGGGGGCGAGACGCCCGAGGTCCCGGATCCCGAGTCGCTCGTCGCGGTCGTCGAGGTCCATCGCGTCCTGCCCGCGTCGGCCGACGGGTCGCCCGTCTACAACGCGGCCTTCGGCATGCCGAGCGTCGTGCGCGACCCCGACGGCGTGCCGGGCGTCACGATCCCCGACGCCGCGGCGCCGACCGAGCAGACGACGCAGACGCTGCTGCAGGGCGACGGCGAGAAGGTCGCGGAGAGCGACGTCGTCACGCTGCAGTACACGAGCGTCGGCTGGGCCACCCGAGCCGTCACGACCTCGACGTGGCAGAGCGGTGCGCCGACGACGACCACGATCGATCAGCTTCCCCCGGGCTTCGCCGAGGCGATCACGGGCGCGCAGGTCGGCTCGCAGATCCTCACGGTCGTGCCGGGCTCCGACGGCGACGCGACGGTGTCGGTCATCGACGTCCTCGGCACGGTTCCCGCGGCCTGATCGCCTGCGCGCCGCGCGCCGCGGCGCCCCGTAGGATTGCCGCGTGGCACAGAGGATCCGCCCCGAAGAGCGCCTGATGAACCTCACGGTCGCCCTCCTGGGCACCGAGGTGGGCCTCACGCGCGCGCAGATCTTCGACTCGGTCACGGGGTACGTCGAGCAGGTGCGCGCCGGCGTCGATGAGCCCGCGCTCGAGCGCATGTTCGAGCGCGACAAGGAGGCGCTCACCGAGCTCGGCACGCACATCGAGGTGATCGGCGATCCCGACAACCCGCAGAACCTCCGGGGCGCCCGCTACCGCATTCCGCGCGTCGAGAACGAGCTGCCCGACGACATCGAGTTCACCCCGGCCGAGCTGGCGGTGCTGAGCCTCGCGGCCGACGCCTGGAGCGAGGCGACCATGTCGCGCGAGGCGCGGGCGGGCGTGCGCAAGATCCGGGCGCTCGGCATCGACGTCGACGAGCCGATCCTCGGGTTCACGCCCCGGCTCAGCGCGCGCGAGCCCGCGTTCGCACCGCTGCAGGACGCGATCGCGCGCGGCATGGAGGTGCGATTCGACTATCTGCGGCCCGGCAGCCAGCGGGTGCGGTCGCGCCGCGTCCGCCCGCTCGCGCTCGTGCAGTTCGAGGGGCGATGGCACCTCTACGGGCACGACGAGGGGCTCGATGAGCCGCGCACGTTCCTCCTCAGCCGCATCGTGTCGGACGTCGCCTCGACGGGTCGCCGCGGCGAGGTCCCCGAGCAGGACGGCGCGGCCGAGCGCGCCCTCGCGGGGCTCCGAGCGCTCGCGTCCGGCCAGGTCGCGACGATCGGCGTGACGCCGGGCTCCGAGGCGGCGCTGCGCCTGCGGCACCGCGCGCGGCAGGGCGGCGATGAGACGATGCTCGAGGTGCCGTACGTCGACCCGTACGTGTTCGCCGACGAGCTGGCCTCCTACGGCCCCGACGTCCGCGTCATCGCGCCCGACGAGCTGCGCGCTCTCGTCGTCGACAGGCTGCGGGCGACGCGGATCCTGCACGACCGTCCGGCCGACCTCGCGGCCGCCGAGGAGGCGACGCCGGTGAAGCCGCCGCGCCGGTCGCCCGTCGCCTCCGCCGAGCGCGTGCGCATCTTCCTGACGCTCGTGCCGTGGCTGCTCGAGCGGGGCGACGTCTCGGTCGCCGAGGCCGCGCGCGAGTTCGAGGTGTCGGCCGACCAGATGCGGTCGATGCTCGCGACGCTCACGGTCGTGGGCGAGCCCGCCGCGGGCTACTACACGGGCGAGATGTTCGACATCGACTGGGACCTGCTCGACGAGCAGGACATCGTTCGCCTCACCCGCACGGTCGGGATCGACCGCGTGCAGCGCTTCACGCCGCGCGAGGCGGCCGCCCTCATCGCGGGCCTGCAGCTCGTCGCCGCGGTTCCCGGCGTCGCCGACGCGGCGACCGTCTCGTCGCTGCGCGACAAGCTCGCACGCGGATCCGCCGGCGCGGCGGTCGACGCCGTCGCCGTCGACGAGCCGCTCGACGACCTGCGCGCCGCGCTGTCCTCCGCCGTGCGCGAGCACCGCGCCGTGCGCTTCGGCTACACGAGGCCCGACGGCGGCGAGACGAGCCGCACGGTCGACCCGTCGCGCCTGCTGCTCACGGGAGGGGAGTGGTACCTGCAGGGCTGGTGCCACCTGCGCCGCGCGCCCCGCACGTTCCACCTCGAGCGCATGAGCGACCTCGTCGTGACGGATGACCCGGCCGCCCATGCCGACGAGGGCCGCCCCGAGCCGTTCGCGCCGGGCGGCGACGACGTCATCGTCACGCTGCGGTTCCCGACGCGGCTGCGCCCGCTGCTCGCCGACCTCATCGAGCACGCCGAGATCCGCGAGCTCGGGCCCGATACGTTCGCGAGGATCCCGCTCGCCGACGCGGGCGTCGCGCGGCGTGTCGCGGCGCGTGGGGGCGGCGACATCGAGGTCGTCGCGCCGCAGGGGGCACGCGACGCGGCGAGAGACTGGGCGGCGGCCGCCGAGATTCTCTCGAACACGGCGGTAGACTGAGCGGAACCACCCCCACCCCAGGATGGAGTTCGTATGCCTTTCGGGAACGCCGGTATCTGGCAGATCCTGCTGATCCTCGTGATCGTGCTGCTCATCTTCGGCGCCTCGCGGCTGCCCGCCCTCGCGAAGAGCCTCGGCCAGTCGGCCCGCGCCTTCAAGGGCGAGATGAAGCAGATGAAGGACGAAAGCAAGACCGAGAGCGAGGCCGCGCCGCAGAACGACGCGCGCGGCGAGACGCCTCTGACGCCTCCGCCGTCGGACGGCTCGTCGTCCGACAGCAGCAACACGACGAAGTAGTCGCAGGTGACAGGTTCCCTCTCCGGCGAGGGAGCCCCGGGCGAGCGCGCCCTGCCGAAGGATCGGAAGATGACGCTCGCGGGGCACCTGCGCGAGCTTCGTCGCCGGCTCTTCTTCTCCGTCCTGGGCCTCGCGGCCGGCATGATCGTCGCGGCATTCCTGACCGACTGGATCATCAGCTGGCTCACCTTCCCGATCAAGGTCGTCTCCGAGAACCTCGACGACCCGGACATCGGCCTGACGTTCACGACCGTCACGGGCGCGTTCGACATGCGCCTGCGGATCTCGTTCGTCGCGGGCCTCGTCTTCTCATCGCCCGTGTGGCTGTGGCAGATCTGGCGCTTCGTCACGCCGGGCCTCACGCGGCGCGAGTTCTGGTACGGCATGGGCTTCATGGCCGCTGGGATCCCGCTCTTCGTCGGCGGCGTCGTGCTCGCGGTGCTCCTGTTGCCGAACATCATCACGATCATGGCGTCGTTCTTCCCGTCCGACCTCCAGAACGTCAATCAGCTCTTCACGGCGAACGAGTACTACAACTTCGTCTTCCGCACGCTGCTCATCATCGGCATCGGGTTCGTGACCCCCGTCGTCGTCGTCGCGCTCAACCTGCTCGACGTCGTGCG
>Ga0079224_100010352_pt1 | contig 12792 bp, 6 predicted proteins | sample Stecom2015_FD_80414 | JGI IMG/M metagenome (GOLD analysis project Ga0079224, IMG submission 80414) | Agricultural soil microbial communities from Utah to study Nitrogen management - Steer compost 2015 | ecosystem: Environmental > Terrestrial > Soil > Agricultural land | place: USA: Utah...
GCGAGGAACATCAGCCCGATCACGCTCGCCAGCCCCTGCTCGGCCGGCTTCTCCCGCAGGATGTCGCCGATCGAGGCCTGGCCGGAGCGGCCGCGCACGTCGTTGACGTGGGAGGTGAGGCCGACGAGGTCGATGTCGTTGGTGCGCACCAGGTCCTGGAGCACCTCGACGCTGAGCGAGGTCGCATCGTGCACCTCGGCCTCCGCGGGTGCGCCCGGATCGGTGGGGTCCTTCAGCCGGTGCTGGGAGACGGAGGAGAGCTGGACCCGGGAGAGGTCGAGCTCGAGCGGGAAGGGGGTGCGGGTGGGCACCTCGTCCTTCTGCGCCAGCGCCACTCCCTGCGCCTCCTGCAGCGCCTCCAGCAGCACCCGGTGCTGGCGGAAGTCCTGCGATCGCACGAAGCGGGCCAGCGAGCGGTACAGCTCCGTCTTGACGTCGAGGACCTCCTGCGCGGGCTCGTAGAGGTCGCTGAACACATTGGCGAGCCGTTCGCGCTCGTCCCGGGAGAGGGAGCGGGAGAAGTCCCGCTCGAGCAGACGGTCCACGAGCTCCTGCGTGGCACGGGTCTGCGCGGGATCGTTGAGCATGCGGAAGAAGGCCGTGAAGGTGCGGCCGACGGTCGACTGGCCCAGCAGGTCGTCCCCGGCCAGCAGCTGCTCGAGGATCTCGCCGCGCGAGCCCTCCGGGGAGAGGATCTGCTCGCGCAGGTGCAGGTCCACGGCGCGCAGGTCCTCGCGGTACTGGAGGAAGTCGCCGGAGAGCTCCTGGGCGATCTGCAGGATGTCCCGCAGGCGGTCCACCGACGCCTCGGCGCTGGGGAGCATCAGCTCACCTTCGGCGAGCTCGCGGATCTCCTGCTCGATCCGCTCGCGGCGGCGCTGGAGATCGGCGAGCCGCACGTCGCGGTCGGTCTCCGTCTCCTGGGCGAGGCGGTCGAACTGCTGGATGACCAGCTGCAGGCGCGACTGGGTGGTCGTCGGCCGGTGCTCCTCGAGCGAGGCGATGAACTGGATCGCGTCGATCGTGGCGGGGCTCGGCTCGAAGGTCGTCTCGGTGCGCTGGGGGTCGTCGCGACGGGTCAGGTAGCCCTCGCGCACCCACCCGTCGACGTACTCGGCGGCGCTGCGACCGCCGCGCGCCTCGACCTCGGCGCCGTCGGCCGAGGCGGCCCCGTCCGCCGCGGAGGTCCCGTCGGCCGGGCCCTCGTCGTCGTGCAGCAGCGAGAGGTGCGCGCCCACGCGGGCGATGAGCTCGCTGCGCGGCAGCCGACGGTCGCCGGCCGGGAAGGTGGCCTGCAGGATCGCGAGCACCGCCGGGGCCTTGGTCGCGGCGAGCAGGCGCCAGGTGCTGGCCCGCCGCAGCTGCTCGTAGGCCTCCTTGCGCGCGGACACGGCGTCGCTGCGTCGGTCCGTCCACCGGTTCGGCTCGGTCGTGGTCACGGTCAGCGAGTCTAGCGGTCCGCTCCCCGCCTCGATGCAGGGCCTCGACCCCGGCCGACGCCAGGCCTTCCCCTGCGCCGTCGCCCGGTGCTGCATCAGGACCATCACCAAGCCGGCCGCCTCGGTGACGGTCCTGATGCAGCTCTCGGAGCGTGTGACGGGCCGCGCGCCTGCCCCGCCCCAGTCCCCCGCCCGGCCCCGACCGCCCCCGGCCATCGGCCCTCACCGCCGAGTGGCGTGTTTCGACCGGTATCCGGCACGAATACCGGTCGAAACACGCCATTCGGCGTCGTGCGGACCCAAGGCTCCGCACACAGGCCGACGAAGGCGTGGGTACACTCGTTCGTGAACGTTCACGACACCGTCTCGTGACCGCCCCGCCGACCCAGGAGAGACTCACCGATGAGCACCCCCGCCACCCCGGACGCCCGCGCCGGGCACACCGCACCCCAGGACGCCGCCCTGCCTCCCGCCGACCGCACCGACCGCTGGTGGGAGGACCTCGCCGGCGGCCGCAACCGCCTCCGCGGCCGCGCGCACCTGCACTCCGACGCCCCCGCGCTGAGCCTCGACGGGACCTGGGAGTTCCGCTATGGCACCCGCGCCGACGGCACCGACCTGGGCGAGCCCGGCGAGATCGCCGTGCCGGGCCTGTGGCAGCTGCAGGGCCACGGCGCCCCGCAGTACACCAACGTCGTCTACCCGATCCCGATGGACGTCCCCCACGTCCCGGACGAGAACCCGACCGGCCATTACTCCCGCACCGTCACCGTCCCCGCCGAATGGGCCGACTCCCTCGACTCCGGCGCGAAGGTGCTGCTGCGCTTCCAGGGCGTGGACTCCGCGGCGAAGGTCTGGATCGACGGCACCGAGATCGGCGTGACCTCCGGCTCGCGCCTGACCCAGGAGTTCGACGTCACCGACGCCCTCTCGGCCCCGGGCGAGCACCGCCTGGACGTGCGGGTCGTGCAGTGGTCGGCGAACACCTATGTCGAGGACCAGGACATGTGGTGGGCCTCGGGCATCTTCCGCTCCGTGGACCTGCTGCTGCGCCCCGCCGGCGGGATCCACGACCTCGCGACCCATGCGGACTTCGACCCCGCGACCGGCCGTGGCACCCTCACCGCCACCGCCTACGGCGCCGGCGGCGAGATCGTCCCCGCGACGGTGCGGATCCCGGAGCTCGGGATCGAGGCCGCGGCCGACGGGGCCGAGATCGCCGCCGGCGAGGTCTCCCCCTGGAGCGCGGAGTCGCCGCGGCTGTACGAGGCGAGCGTCTCCACCGACGCCGGCACCGAGACGGTGACGATGAAGCTCGGCTTCCGCCGCGTGGAGGTGGACGGGGAGATCTTCCGCGTCAACGGCGAGCGGATCGTGTTCCGCGGCGTGAACCGTCACGAGGCGGACCCGGTCGTCGGCCGCACCCAGCACCTGGAGAACCAGGACCTGGACGTCGCGCTGATGAAGCAGCACAACCTCAACGCCGTGCGCACCTCCCACTACCCGCCCCACCAGCGCTTCCTCGAGATGTGCGACGAGGCGGGGCTGTACGTGATCTGCGAGGGCGACTTCGAGACGCACGGCTTCCACGTCGACTCCACCTGGGGCGAGGACGGCACCGGCGCGGCCGAGCGCCCGGCGGCGGACGACCGCTTCCGCCCGATGCTGTGCGAGCGGTCCGAGCGCTTCGTGCTGCGGGACCGCAACCACGCCTCGATCGTCATGTGGTCGATCGGGAACGAGGCCTCCACCGGCCCGGTCACCGAGGCGATGATCGAGACGGTCCGCGCCACGGACCCGACCCGCCCCGTCATCTACGAGCAGGACTACCGCGCCGAGACCGTGGACGTCTTCTCGCTGATGTATCCCACCCATGACGAGACCGAGCAGATCGGCCGTCGGGCGCTGACCGAGGAGTACCGCGAGAAGCTCATCGGGATGCTGCACCACCTGGGCGTGGACCCGGGCGAGGCGGGCTTCGGCTCCGACGAGTCGCCGATGCCGGCGCTGTCGAAGCCCTTCCTGTGGATCGAGTACGCGCATGCGATGGGCAATGGCGCGGGCGCCCTGAAGGAGTACATGGACCTCGTCCACCGCTACCCGGCGCTGCACGGCGGCTTCATCTGGGAATGGATCGACCACGGCATCGTCACCACCGACGCCGAGGGCAACGAGATCTACGGCTACGGCGGCGACTTCGGCGAGCGCCTGCACGACGGGAACTTCGTCGCCGACGGGCTGCTGCTGCCCGATCGCACCCCGTCCCCGGCGCTGCTGGACGCGAAGCACCACTACTCCCCCGTCGGCCTCGAGGTCGGCGCCGCCACGGCGAGCATCGTGAACCGCTACGCCTTCTCGGACCTCTCCCACCTGCGCGCCGAGGTCTCCATCGACCTGCAGGCGAGCTGGCAGGAGCTCGAGCTGCCGGCCCTCGCCCCGGGCGAGAGCGCCGAGCTGGCGCTGCCGCAGGGCGAGCACGCCGCGGTGACGGTGCGCCTCACCACCCGGGAAGCCGACGGGCCGGTCCCGGCCGGGCACGAGATCGTCGCGGCCTCGCACGTGGACGCGGAGCGTCTGGCCGCCTCGGTCACCCCGGCCCCCGCCGAGGCGGTCGCGCCGCAGCAGGCGACCGACGGCACCTGGCTGGTGGGGCCCGCGCGCCTGGACGACCTGGGCCGGCTCGTCGGCCTCGGCGAGCTCGCCCTCGAGCACGCGGGGGCGGACCTGTACCGCGCCCCGGTGGACAACGAGCGGGCCCGCACCCGCTACCCGCTCGAGGCGCGGTGGAAGCGGATCGGGCTGGACGTCGCCCGTCGCCGTCTGGTCGGGATCGAGGCGGGCGGCGAGCAGCTCGTGGTCCGCTCCCGGATCGGGCTGGACGGCAACGCCCTGCACGCCGACGTCACCGAGACCTGGCGCGCCGACGCGGACGGGGTCGAGCTCGCGGTGACGGTGACCCCGTCGGCGCTGTGGCCCGAGGACCTGCCGCTGCCGCGGATCGGCTGGAGCTTCGCGCTGCCGGCGGCGCCCGGCGAGGTGGAGTACGAGGGTTTCGGCCCGCACGAGATGTATCCGGACACCGGCGGCGGCACCACCTTCGCGCGCCGCACCGCGAGCGTCGAGGAGCTGCAGGTCCCGTACGTGTTCCCGCAGGAGAACGGCAACCGCGCGGGCGTGGTGCGGGCCGTGCTGAGCGGCGGGGAGGCGGGCTCCGGCCTCGAGCTCACCGCGCCGGAGGGTCTCGGCCTCGCGGTGCGGCCCTGGTCCACCGCGGAGCTCGACGTCCGTGCGCACGACGGGGCGCTGCGTCCCGACGGCCGCACCTGGGTGACCCTCTCGGCGGCGCTGCACGGCGTGGGCTCGGCGGCCTGCGGCCCGGAGCCGCTGCCCCAGCACGTGCTCACCGCCCGGGAGGAGAGCTTCCGGATCCGCTTCGCGCCTGCCGGGCGCTGAGCCTCGCTCGGGCCGGCGGCCACCTCGCCCTCCGCGGGGAGGCCGCCGGCCCGTCATGCCCGATACCCTGATCGGGGCGTCAGAGCGGCGCCCGGAGACCTGCCCCGTGCAGAGCGGGGCTCGAGGGGGACGCATGACTCAGGGGTACGGACCGCAGGGCGGCCGGCAGGGGCAGTGGGGCGGTCAGCCGCCGCAGCTCGGTCAGCCGCCGCAGGGCCGGCGGGACGGGCAGGGTGCATCGCCGCAGCAGTGGAGCCAGGGCTCGCCGGCCCCGGCCTCCCCGGGCTGGGGGCAGGGCTCCCCCGGCCCGGGGGCGGGCGGCTACCCCGGCGCAGCCGGTGCCGTGCCGTCGGGCTCCGGCGACGGCGTGAACTGGCCTCGTGTGAAGACGCTCGGCATGGTGCTGCTCATCGGCGCCGTGCTGCTGCTGGCGATCCGGGTGGGCATCGACCTCGCCGCGATCGTCGGCGCCGACGGGGTCGCGGCCTCGAGCGCCGGCGGCGAGATCACCGGCGGCGTCGCGATCGGCTCGAGCCTCGTCCTGCTGCTGCTGTTCATCGCGAACCTGCTGGTCAGCCTCGTGGTGATGGTCCTCGGCATCATCGCAGCGGTCATGGGCCGGGGCCGGGCCCGTCTCGGCGGCGTCCTCGTCGCCGTCGGCATCCCCGTCGCCACGATCCTGTACTGGATCCTCTCGATCGTGATGGGCATCGTGCTCGCGGCCTCCGGCGCGGTGGACGCGAGCGGCGAGCTCACCGCCTCCCACTTCCGCCTGGTCTACGGCGTGGACATCGTCCGCGCGGTGCTGATGGGCGCGGTGATCCTCCTGGGCGCCTTCTTCGTGCACTCCACCGCCAAGAAGAAGCTCTCCGCCTGACCTCCCCGGTCCGGAAGGCGGACGCCCGGATCGAGACCGCACCGTCACCCGCGCACGAGTCGGGCCGCGGCGGCGCCCGATACGCTGGACCGGGCGCCGCCGCGGCGCCGTACGACGACGTCCCCGCCGATGCGGCGGGGCCATGAGGGAGACGCATGACGCAGGGGTACGGACCGCAGGGCGGCCAGCAGGGCCAGTGGGGGCCGCAGGGCCAGGAGCCGCAGCAGCCGGCGCAGCAGCCGCAGTGGGGCCAGCCCTCTCCGCCGCCGGCCGCGCCGCAGTGGGGGCAGCAGCCTTCCGGCCCGGCTCCTCAGCAGGGTGAGCAGCAGTGGGGCGGGCAGCCGTCGGCGCAGCCCCAGCCCGCCGCCTCGCCGGCGCAGCCGCAGTGGGGCGAGCCGTCCGCGCCCCCGGCCTCCCCGGCGCAGCAGTGGAGCCAGGCCTCCCCGCCGCCCGCTCCGGGCGGGTACCCCGGTGCCGCCGGCTCCCAGGGCTTCGCGAGCGCCGGCGCCTCGGGCGCCGTCGGCGGCGGGTCGAACGTCGCGAAGCTCATCACCTGGATGTTCTACGCGGTGCTCGCCGTGGTCGCCGTGCGGCTGATCGCCAACGTCATCGTCTTCGCCGTGCAGTTCGCGGGCGGCGCCACCGGCTCCGCGACCACGGTCGGCGTCGGCGGGGTCCTCGGGATCCTGGGCCTGCTCGCCAACGGGCTCGTCACCCTCGCCCTGATCGTCCTGGCGGTGATCGTCGCGATCCAGGCGTCCGGCCGCGGCCGGACCGGCGCGATCATCGTCCTGGCGACGCTGGTCCTCGCCGTCATCGCGTACTGGATCCTCTACGGGATCCTCCTCCTGATCGCCGCGAACGCCGACTACAGCACGGTCGGACTCTTCTCGCTGATCTACCTGATCGCGGAGATCATCCGTGCGCTGGTCGTGTTCGCGGCGCTGATCGTCGGCGCGCTCATGTCCCGCCGCTGGGCGAAGGCGAACGCCTGACGGCTCGTCTGCTCCGCCGCGCCCCGGTCCTGCTCGCAGGGCCGGGGCGCCGTGCATCCGGGGCCCGTCGCGCAGGTGGCCCGATCAGCCCCCGAGCAGCACGGCCCCCTCGTCGGTGCTGATCAGGGCGCGTCCGCCGCTGAGGGGGTGCCAGGCGGTGACCTCCTCGTCGAGGACGAGCTCGTCGCTCACCTCGCCGTCCTCGGCGGTGATCACGCGCAGCCGCTGCGCGCCGCGGGGGTCCAGGGGCTCCTCCCGCGCGATCTCGTCGAGCACGACGGCGGTGCCCGAGGCGAGGCCGCCGCGCACCTCGGCCTCGGGGTCGTCGAGCGGGAGGGTCCAGCTGTTCGTCCCGGTCGCGGTGTCGTAGGCGAGGAGCTGCCCGGCCTCGTTGGTCAGCACCATCCGGGTCCCGTCGATGCCGATGCGGGCGGTGAACGCCTCGGCCTGCGCCACGCCGCCCCCGCCCGGCGCGGTCCAGTCCGCGCCGTGCTCGGAGGCGAGGATCTCGCCCTCGGTCGTGGTCCCGGCCTCGGTGCCGGAGGCGAGGACGCGGCCCGCCTCGAGCAGCACCGTCCAGTCCCCGGCCGGGGAGGGCGCGGACTCCCACAGCGGTGCGCCGTCGCGGAAGGCGGTCGCGGTCAGCGCACCGTCCTCCCCCGCGCAGACGGTGAGCACGAGCGGTCCCTGCTCCTGCACGGACTGCGGGTCGGGCGGGGCGGGGGTCGCCGCGATGCGGCAGTCGGCGTCGGCGGGGGCGAGGACCCGGCCGACGGGGAACCCGGTGGCGGCATCGATCTGCAGCCAGCCCTGGGCGGGGTCGAAGCGCAGCGGCACCGACGGCAGCACCCCGGTCGCGGCGACGGCGTCGAGCAGGCCGGGCGGGGCCTCGGCCCGGGCGGGGAGCGCAAGGCCCGCCTGGTCGGGTCCGCGGGTCTCCTCGGCGTCCATGACGGTCCACAGCGGCTCGTCGGGGGCGGCCAGGTCGATGCCCCGCACCCGGCAGACGTCCTCCTCGCAGTCGCGGACCACGAGCAGATCGCCGTCGAGGGCGAGCGGGGTCCCGGCCACCTCGACGGGTGCGGAGCGGCCTCCGGCCTCGCCGGCGCCGCTCCCCTCGGCATCGCTCCCGCCGCCGAGCTCGTGCACCCGCGTGACCTTCCCGCTCACCTGGACGAGCCGGGTCCCGTCGGCGGAGAGGGCGAGCACGTCGTCGGGCGCGGACTCGACCTCGCGCGCTCCGGTCGCGGGCTCGAGCAGCTGCGCGGTGCCGTCGGCGCGGCGCACCAGCACAGGCCCCTGCCCGCCGGGGGCGGAGGCGACCGTGTCCCCCTCGCCGAGCGGTGCGATCTCCGCGGCGGCGGCGCTGCCCAGCGAGTCGACGCGGGTGGCGAGCACGGCGGGGACGGTGAGAGCGAGGGCCACGACGAGCGCGAGGCCCGCGGCGAGGAGCGTCCGCGTCCGGCGGCGGAGGCGACCGCCGAGCAGGGCGATCAGCAGCACGCCGAGGCCGGCCCCGGCGAGCACGCCGGCCGCGAGACGCAGCGCACCGAGCAGGAAGTGGTCGCCGAGCAGGGCGCTGATCCCGGCGAGCGCGAGCAGCACCACCGCCAGGCCCAGCGCCGTCGCCGCGTCCGGCGCGTGCTCACCGGCCGGCGCCTGGTCCTCGCTCACCGCGGCTCGCCGTAGTAGGCGCCGGTGGTCTCCTCCCGCAGGGCGTCGAAGGTGCCGTCCTGGAGGGAGGCCCGGATCCGGTCCACGAGCCGCACCACGAAGCGCTCGTTGTGGATCGTGCACAGGGTCGAGGAGAGCATCTCCTTGGCCCGGAAGAGGTGGTGCAAGTAGGCGGCGGTGTAGTGGGTGCAGGTGTAGCAGTCGCAGGTCTCGTCGATCGGCGCGAACTGTCGGCGGTAGCGGGAGCCGGTGAGGTTCACGCGGCCGGTACGGGTGTAGACCGCGCTGTTGCGCGCCACGCGCGAGGGCGAGACGCAGTCGAAGGTGTCGGCCCCGGCGGCGATCGCGACGAAGAGGTCATCGACCTCGCTGATGCCCAGCAGGTGGCGGGGCTTGTCCTCGGGCAGCTCGTCGGTCACCCAGCCGACGATGGTGCCGAGGTTCTCCTTCTCCAGCGCCCCGCCGATCCCGAAGCCGTCGAAGGACCAGCCCTCGACCTCCATGCCGCCGAGGTCATGGGCGGCCTGTCGCCGCAGGTCCTCGTACTGCGCGCCCTGGATGACGCCCCACAGCTGCTGGTAGGGGCGGTGGGTGCGCTCGTGGGTGAGACGGGCGTGCTCCGCCAGGCAGCGCAGCGCCCACAGCCTCGTGCGCTCGAGCGCCTGCTCCTGATAGCCGCGGGAGTTCATGAGCGTGGTCAGCTCGTCGAAGGCGAACATGATGTCCGCGCCGAGGCCGTGCTGGATCTGCATGGAGATCTCGGGGGTGAAGCGGTGCTCGTCGCCGTTGATGAAGGAGCGGAAGGTGACGCCGTCGTCGTCGACGTGGGCAAGACGCTCCTTGCCCTCGCGGACGGCGTCGTCCTCGCCGTTGGCGGTGCGGGCCTTCTCGCCGCCGGAGAACTCGGAGGAGAGCACCTTCTGGAAGCCGGCCCCGAGGCTCATCACCTGGAAGCCGCCGGAGTCGGTGTAGGTGGGGCCGGGCCAGTTCATGAAGGCGCCGAGGCCGCCCGCCTCGTCCACGAGGTCGTGACCGGGCTGGAGGTAGAGGTGGTAGGCGTTCGCCAGCAGCGCCTGCGCGCCGAGCTCCGCCATCGACTCCGGCAGCACGCTCTTCACCGTCGCCTTGGTGCCCACCGGCACGAAGGCCGGGGTCGCGATGTCGCCGTGCGGGGTGGTGATCACCCCGGCGCGGGCCTTCTCGCCGTGACGGGCGGTGATCTCGAAGCCGCCGTCGGCGGGGGACGGGGCGGCGGCAGGCGTCTCGGCCGCGGAGGGCGCAGGGGGCGGGGGCGTGGTCACCGTCCCATGGTCCCACGGCCTACCGCGCCGTAAGATCGCGGAGGCCGCACGACCCGCACCGCAGGAGGGACCATGTCGACACCCCCGACCGACGCCCTGGCGTCGTCGCTGCCGTCGACTCCTCCCGCCGCGTGCGCGGTCGGCCGGGCCTCGTCGGGAGGGGTGCGCGATCAGCTCCCCCAGTGACCCGCCCGCTCCGCGCCGCGGGGGCCGACGGGTACGGCCGCAGGAGGACGGGGAGCACGCCGAGGGCGACGCCCCGCGCCTGGCCGACGACCTCTCCGACTGGACGCAGGAGGCCGAGGACGCATCGGCGCCCGGCCCGACGCCCGAGCCCGCGGCCACGACCACCCCCGCCCCGTCCCGGCCGCGCTCCTCCCTCGCCGCGTGGACCGCGGATGCGCTGCCCTCCTCGACCTCGTCGCTGGACGACTGGCTGCAGGGCCCCGTCGAGGCGCATGCCGAGCGGGAGGCGGAGGACGCCTGGTCCACCAGCGGCTCCGTCTCCGGCACCTGGCGGCCCGAGGGCGAGGAGAGCCGATCGCGTGACGCGGCGAGCGCCCCCTCCGTCGGAGTCGCCGGCGGCCCCGCACCGGCCGGCGCCCCCACGCCGCCGCGGCCCGCCTTCCGCCGCGAGCTGCACGGCCTGCGCGCCGTCGCACTCGGGCTCGTCGCCGTCTACCACATCTGGCTCGGCCGGGTCTCCGGCGGCGTGGACGTCTTCCTGTTCCTCTCCGCCTTCTTCCTCACCGGCACCTTCGTGCGCCGCCTCGAGAGCGGTCGCCCCCTCGGCGTGCCCCGCTACTGGCTGCACACCTTCAAGCGCCTGCTCCCGCCCGCGGCGGTGACGATCCTGCTCACGCTGCTGGCGACCGCGCTGCTGCTGCCCTCCTCGATCTGGCCGACGATCATGCAGCAGGCCGTCGCCTCCGCCGTCTACCTGCAGAACGCGCTGCTGGTGGGGATGCAGGTCGACTACCACGCCCGGGACGCGGGGGCCGCCTCCCCGCTGCAGCACTTCTGGTCGCTGTCGGTGCAGGGACAGGCGTTCATCGTGTGGCCGCTGCTGTTCCTGCTGGTGGTGCGCCGGGCCCGCGCCGGGAAATCGGTGCGCCGCCCGCTGATCGCGATCATCGCGGTGATCGGTGCGGCCTCGCTGACCTGGTCGATCCTCTCCACCCAGTCCCAGCAGCAGATCGCCTACTTCGACACCGCCGCCCGGATGTGGGAGTTCGCCGCGGGCTCCCTCCTCGCCCTCTCCCTGCCGGTTCTGGACCGGATCACCGGCGCCCGCCGCCCCGAGGACGGGGTCCCGCCGCGGATGCGCACGCTGCGCGCCCTGGCCGGCTGGGCCGGCATCGCCGCGCTCCTGGCCTGCGGGATCGTGCTGGACGTCTCCTCGATGTTCCCGGGCTGGATCGCGATCTGGCCGCTCGCCGCGGCCGCGGCCGTGGTCGTCGCCGGGCACTCGGGGCGGCGCTGGGGCGTGGATGCGCTGCTGTCCACCCGTTCGGCCGCATTCATCGGCGACATCTCTTACGCCCTCTATCTCGTGCACTGGCCGCTGCTGGTGCTCTGGCTCCACCGCAGCGGGCAGGAGCGCGCCGGCCTGCTGGACGGGTTCGCGGTGCTCGCGACCGCTGTCCTGCTGGCCTGGCTGCTCACCCGCGCCGTCGACGCGCCGGTGCGCCGCTCCCGCTGGCTCGAGGCCCGTCCCTGGCGGGCCCTCGTCGCGGTCGCGGCGAGCGTCGCCCTCGTGGCCGGGGCGGCCGGCGGCTGGTGGGGCATGCTGCAGCGCACCGCGTCCTCCCCGCCGCCGGTCGCGGGCGAGGACGCGGTCCCCACCGACGAGGTCGCGACCGAGGCCCCGGCGCAGCTGCGCCCGGAGGGCTGGGACCTCGGCAGCCAGTGGCCCGAGCTCCCCGAGAGCTGCTCGGGGGCGTGGGATCCCGCGAGCGACTTCCCGCACACGCGCTGCCAGCAGCTGCTGCCCGGGGATGCGGAGCCGGCCGAGACGATCGTGGTGGTCGGGAGCTCCCACGCCCGCCAGTTCATCCCCGCCCTGCTGCCCACGGCCGAGGCCCGCGACGCCCAGGTCGTGAACCTCGCGATGGACGGCTGCGGCTTCCTCGCCGGCACCGAGCGGTGGCCCTACTGCGCGGGCTACGACGAGTGGGTCCTGGAATACCTCGACGCCGTCCAGCCCGATCTGGTGATGACCACGGTGACCGAGACCGTCCCCGATTCCGCTGCGGAGACTCTGCCGGAGGGGACCGAGGGCGCGATCCAGACCCTCCTGGACCGTGGGATCGACGTGCTCGCGATGAGGGACACCCCGCGATGGGAGCAGGACCAGTACGCCTGCGCCGAGGCCGTGATCGAGGACGGCGGAACGCCCGTCGACGCCGACGCCGCCTGCGGCGCGGACGTCTCCGAGAAGCTCGCGCCGGAGAACCCCGCGGCCCCGCTCGCGACGCTCACCGGTCCCGGCTCCTCCGTGACCGTGCTGGACCTCACGCCGGAGGTCTGTCCCGAGGGACGCTGCTCCCCGATCCTCGGCGACACCTACGTGCACATGGACGACAACCACCTGACCCGCGTGTTCGTGGAGGAGGTCCTCGCCCCGTCGATGACCCGCGAGCTCGCGGCGGCGACCGGATGAGCAGGTCGCGGGCCCGACGGACGATTAGCATGATCCGGACCCACGGGGCGCCCACGCCCCGCCGTCGGACTGCAGGAGGCCGTGCGTGGACGTTCTGAGAGTGCTCGCCGTGCTGGTCGCGGCACTCTTCGTGCTCGGCGCGCCCGGACTGCCGACGGTCCTGGCGCTGCGGCTGCGGCCGCTGACGGCCCTCGCCGTGGTGCCCCCGGTCTCGGCCGTGCTGATCGCCGCGTCCGCGGAGCTCGGCCACCTCCTCTCGATCCCGTGGACGGTGCTCTCCCCGCTCGTGCTCGGCCTGGTCCTGGGCGGTCTGCTGTGGTCGGCCGGCATCGGCCGACGCCGCTCCCGGCACACCCACCGCGCCGGCGCCCCGGAGCCCGTCGCGCAGGAC
>Ga0079224_100010353_pt1 | contig 12792 bp, 9 predicted proteins | sample Stecom2015_FD_80414 | JGI IMG/M metagenome (GOLD analysis project Ga0079224, IMG submission 80414) | Agricultural soil microbial communities from Utah to study Nitrogen management - Steer compost 2015 | ecosystem: Environmental > Terrestrial > Soil > Agricultural land | place: USA: Utah...
TCGATGTTCTTGGTCAGAGCTCCGACAGATATATAATCCACCCCGGTTTCCGCAACGGTCCTCACCGTCGACAGGGACATATTCCCGGAAGCCTCCAGCACTGCCGGCGGATCGCCGTCCTTGCGATTCACCGCTACCGCCTCCCGCAGCTGTTCGACGCTGAAGTTGTCTAGCAGCAATCGCTCGGCCCCCGCCTGCAAACCCTGCCGCAGTTCGTCGATCGACTCGACCTCGACCTCGACCGGAACTCCCGGGTGCAGTCGGCGTGCCTCGCCGACCGCCGTGGCAATGCCCCCGGCGCCAAGGATGTGGTTTTCCTTGATCAGTATCGCGTCGTACAGGCCAAAACGGTGATTCACGCCGCCGCCGCATCGCACAGCATACTTCTGCGCGAGCCGCAGGCCCGGAATGGTCTTGCGGGTATCGAGAATCTTCGCGCGGGTGCCGGACACTGCTTCCACGAAGCGGGCGGTGGTTGTCGCCGTTGCAGAAAAGACCTGGAGAAAGTTGAGAGCCGTGCGTTCGCCGCTGAGCAGCGGCCGGGCAGGCCCTCGCAGGACGGCCACAGTCGCACCGGCGGCGACTTTATCGCCATCCCCGGCGGCCCATTCGATGACGATCCGCGAGTCGAGCCGACGATACACTTCGTCCACCCACGGTCGTCCGGCTTGCACCATGAACTCCCGGGCGACGATCGCCGCCTCGGCCGTTGCTTTCTCCTCGATCAGGGCGGCCGTGAGGTCGCCGGCACCCAGATCCTCGGCAATCCCGAGAGCGACGTTCTTTTCGATTTCGGCCTGTAACTCGTTCATCGCGGCTCTGATGGCAGGGGTCGATGGGCTCTATCATAAGGCCGGTGTCCGGAACGCGCGCAAATAAAAGCCCGGCACGATCCAACGTGCCGGGCTCCGGTCTTGCGACGTTACATGAAGAAACCGTGGCCGGCTCCGACCATGCACATGATCATCGGGATCGAGAGCAGCGTATTGGTTCGCGATGCGAGAAACGCGGTGCGTTTCGCCTTGCCGATTTCTTCGGCACCCGCTTCGACGAGTCCCAGAATTTTCTTCTGGTTCGGCCAAATGAGAACCCAGACGTTAAACAGCATGATGGTGCCGAGCCAGGCGCCCATGCCGATAGTGAGCGAGTAGGGATCGACAGGGTCCGTCAGCATCCCGAGCGCGAAGGCATCGTCCAGCAATCCGCGGTGCAGGAGAAATGCCGCGCCCGTAAGCCAGGTGGCGACGGCGCCCCAGCGGAACCATGCCAGAGCGCGAGGCGCTACATACTTCGTGATTCCGGCGCCGCCGGGACCGCCGGTGTCGCTGGCAGCATGTGCGAGCGCCGGAACCTGCACGAAATTGAAATAGTAGAGAATGCCGATCCAGGTAATTCCCGAGAGCACGTGCAGCCAGATCATGACCGAATTCACCGGGATGACGCCGACGATGTGATCGCCCATGGTCACCAGCACAAGGATAATTGCCAGGACCACACCTGCGATGATGGTGCCGGCAATGGAGTTCAAAGGATTCATGTATCGTTTCTCCCAGGGGATTATTGTTTGTTGTTGTCCCGATTCTTTTTCTGGTTGGCTTAATCGAGGCGCGACCATTATAAGGTGCGTGTTCCGCAAAAGCAGGTCCGGTTGCGGCAAGGGTAAAGCGTTCCGGATACGTCAATCAACATTAATAAACAAGCATATCTAGTTGAATCAACAGTAATTGATGCATCGAATTCGTAACCTGACCGGAATCGAACGGATGGCGAAGGACACGCGTACAATGGCACCCGCGATGACTAGGGAAAGCCCGGGGCGACGACAACAGGGAATGCGGCTTTGCATCGCAGCGATCCTGGTGCTCGGGCTTTCAAGCTGCACCGCCATGCTCCTTGGCGGCGGGAACAGTGACGGGACTCGCCTCGGCGGCGACCAGCGCTCCGCTAGCCAGGCCTCCGCCGATCGCGCTCTTGCCTCGAGGGTAAGCAACAGGTTGAAAGACGATTCGGTTCTGGGGCAGTACGACCTGCGAATCGAAACGGTGAACCGGCGGGTGATTCTGCACGGAACGGTCGGGAGCTACGAGGCGCGCGAACGCGCAATACGTCTGGCGGGTGCCGTTGACGGCGTGGAGCGTGTCGACAGTCGTTTGAGGATCGGAGGAACTTGAGCCGATTGACGGGGGTCGTAAGAGAAGTCACTGGAAGTATCGTTTCAGTCCCTGAGTCTGCGGGACGAATTAATCAACTCGGCAGGTAAGACAACGTGGATGTAAAGGAAAGAATCGAGCAGCAGTTGAAGGAAAACAAGGTGCTGCTTTACATGAAAGGCACTCCCGATTTTCCGCAGTGCGGCTTTTCGGGACAGACTGTGATGGCCCTCAAATCCATCGGGCAGCCTTTTGCTTATGTGAACATATTCGAGGACCCGGAAATTCGGGAAGGCCTGAAAACTTACTCCAACTGGCCGACATTTCCACAGCTCTACGTCAATGGCGAACTGATCGGCGGCTGCGATATCGTGGTGGAGATGTACAAGTCCGGCGAGCTGCAGCAACTCATGGCGGAGAATGCGGTCTAGCGACCTTCGCCGAACGTTTCCCCATTTTGCATCGCGTCTTCCATTACCTGGAAGTCTTGCTGCCGCGCGGATTCGAACACGCTGCGGAAGCGGTTGACGATCTCGCAGAAAACGTCTGCCGTGATCTCCGCGTCATAGGCGGCGGAGTGGGCCTGGCTTTCATCCCACTTCAGTCCCGCCGCATGTACAGCGCGCGAGAGGACGGTCTGCCCGAAGGCGACACCACACAACGTGGCGGTGTCGAAGCTGCTGAACGGGTGAAACGGATTACGCTTTATTTTGGTTCTCTCGATCGCCTCGTTCAAAAAGGCAAGGTCGAAAGAAGAATTATGGCCAACCAGGATTGCCCGCGAGCATCCTTGCGCGCGTACTGCATTCCTTACGTCACGAAAGACCCGCTGCAGCGCGTCGCGCTCATCTATCGCCGGACGTAACGGGTGGTTGGGATCGATGCCGATGACCGCAAGTGACGCAGGTTCCATGTTTGCGCCGTCGAAGGGCTTCACGTGGTAGCGGATGGTCTTGCCACGGGTCAACGTTCCATCTTCATGCGCATCCACGAAAACCGCTGCAATCTCGAGCAGAGCATCTGTCCGTGAGTTGAAACCGCCGGTTTCGACATCGACCACTACCGGAAGAAAACCGCGAAAGCGTTCACAGATCGCAAAGGGTTTCATCGAGAGAACCTTATCAGATCGAAACCCGTTATGTCGCGCGGCGAAGTTATCGGGTGTCGGGAGGATCCGGCAGCTGCTTGTCCATGACCAGGTCCATCGTCAGACTGACCCCGAACCCGGTAATGTCCGTTGCGATAGCCCCGAGTCCCCCTTTGCGTTTCGATGCGCTGAGGTCCACATGAATCCAGGGGATGTCGCTGTCAACGAACTCGTTCAGGAACGTCGCGGCCAGGATGTGATCGCCTCCCGCTTCCGGCGTGCATTGCTTGATGTCGGCGACCTCGCTCTCCAGTTCGTCCAGGAACTCTTTCCCTTGCGGAAATGGCCAGACGCGCTCGCCGCTGTCGCGGCCGGATTTCTTCAGTATCGGATGCCAGTCCGGACGGTTCGTGAAAACGCCACTGTAACCGCGGGTAATCGCATTGATGCAGGCTCCGGTCAGCGTGGCATAGTCGATGATGAGCCGGGGTTTTTCCCTGCAGGCAAAAACGAGAGCATCCGCAAGTGCGAGACGTCCCTCGGCATCCGTATGCACGACTTCGATCGTCTTGCCGTTCGCAGCCGTAATGACGTCCTGCGACTTGTAGGCACCGGGTCCGATCCGGTTCTCGGTAATCGGCATCCAGCAGTCGACGGCATGCGGGTACCCGAGTTCCGTCATCGCCAGCAGTGTTCCGGCGGCGACTGCGCTGCCGCCCATGTCGATGTGCATGTCCGCCATCGAGAGAAACGGCTTCAGGTTGTTCCCGCCGGTATCAAAAATGATGCCCTTGCCGACGAGGCTGACGGCCGGCGTATCGGTAGCGGCAGCAGGCCGGTACTGCAACCTGACGATGCCAGCGCTTTGATCCTGGTTGCCTTGCGCTACGGCCAGGAATGCTCCTGCACCCATTGACTCGAGTTCGCGGACGCCATACTTCTTGAAGCGCCAGCCGTACTCCTTCGAAAGCTTGCGCAAGAACGCGATGTACTCAGCGGCGTCCAGCTTGTTCGGAGGCATCGCCGTCAGCCAGCGCGCGAGATTATTGCCGCGCGCCTCGGCCTCAACCCGGCTTAGATCCACGCGGTCGCGAAGCCCGAGGATGCGAATACTGCTGATTCGTTGCGGCTTCGCCTTCGTCTTGAATTCCGCCAGATTGAAGGCCGATGCCAGGGCAGCGGTCGTGAGATGTGACGTGATGCGTTCGGCGTGATCGTCACTGAATCCCGTCACCAGGATGCCGAGATTGCCGCCGGGTTCGGACGCCGCGGCCGCCACCATCTTCCGCGCGAACGAAAGCAGATCGAATGTTTCGCCTTTTGCCGCGACAGTGCCGACCAGCAGCAGGGACTGACGCTTGTTGTTGATGCGGGTTCTCACCGCCGGTGCGTTCCCCGGCGAACGCCGCCTCATCAGCGCCTGGACCTTGTTGCCCTGCGGGATGTTTCGCCATGCGGCGGAGGGTACTTTTTCCGGCAGCACGACCAGCAACTGGTCGAGGCTCGCTATTGCTGCGCCGGTGGGGACCGCCGTTACCTGCGTGATTTTTATGCGGCTTTTTTCCTGTCCCTTCGTGTACATGCTTGCATGGGACTCATGTTCCATTTCAGCTGCCATTTCAACACTAACCTTTCCGGGCCTGTTGGGCCATAATACGCGACTCAAACGTACGTCGCCGGTGATCAACGAATCCCGGTTCGCCGTTTTCGGCAATACCCCACCCGCGGTGCAGTGCATCATTCAGTGGATACCCGGTGCATGGACAATTGCAGGGACAACTTTATTCATGATCTTATGGGCGCTTTATGACCGACCTATCTAAATACTGGGGCAGATTCGACGACATCGATCCGACCGAGACTCGCGAATGGCTGGAATCGATCGATTCAGTGCTGCAGCAGCACGGGCCGGAGCGTGCGCATTTCCTGCTCAACCAGGTCATCGATTTCGCCCGACGCTCCGGCGCGTATCTTCCGTACAGTCCGAATACCGCGTACCTGAACACGATTGCGACAGGCCGGCAGCCGGAATACCCGGGGGATCGCTCGATCGAGCAGCGTATCGAGTCCTACATACGCTGGAACGCCATGGCCATGGTGGTAGAGGCGAACCGGGAGAGTTCGGAGTACGGCGGCCATATTGCGAGCTATGCGTCGTCCGCAACGTTATACGAAATCGGCTTCAACCACTTCTGGCGCGCGCCGACGGAAGAGCATGGCGGCGACATGGTTTTCCTGCAGGGCCACTCATCGCCCGGGTTCTATGCGCGGGCTTACCTGGAAGGGCGGTTGGACGAGCAGCAACTGGGCCGCTTCCGCAAGGAAGTCGGCGGCGGGCTCTCGTCATACCCTCATCCGTGGCTGATGCCGGATTTCTGGCAGTACCCGACTGTCTCGATGGGACTGGGCCCCATGATGGCGATTTACCAGGCACGCTTCATGCGGTACCTGGAAAACCGCGACATGATCCCGGCCAGCGATCGAAAGGTGTGGTGCTTCCTCGGCGACGGCGAAATGGACGAGCCCGAGTCGATGGGCGCTATCACGATGCCGGTGCGCGAAGGGCTGGACAACCTCATATTCGTGGTGAACTGCAACCTGCAGCGGCTGGACGGGCCGGTGCGCGGCAACGGCAAGATCATCCAGGAACTGGAAGCGGCATTCGGCGGTGCCGGCTGGAACGTCATCAAGGTCATCTGGGGCTCGCGCTGGGATCCTCTGCTTGCCCGGGATCACAGCGGGCTGCTTCGCCGCGTGATGGAAGAGTGCGTGGACGGCGAGTACCAGAATTTCAAATCCAAGGACGGCGCCTACGTGCGCGAGAATTTCTTTGGCCGTTATCCCGAGACCAAGGCAATGGTTGCGGATATGTCCGACGAGGAGATCTGGCGCCTGAATCGCGGCGGGCATGATCCGCTGAAGGTGCATGCTGCCTACCACAGCGCCGTTCGTCACAAAGGCCGGCCGACGATCATCCTGGCGAAGACCATCAAGGGATACGGTATGGGCACGGCGGGCGAAGGCCAGAATATCGCCCACCAGGCGAAGAAGGTCGGCGTCGATGCGCTCAAGGCGTTCCGCGACCGCTTCAATATCCCGCTGTCGGACAAGGAGATCGACAACCACGTACCGTTCTGCAAGTTCAAGCCCGACAGCGCCGAACTCGAATACCTGCACGAAAGACGCAAGGCCCTCGGCGGCTACCTGCCGCAGCGGCGGACGAAACCCTTGCCCGCGCAAAAACTGAAAGCGCCACCACTCGATATGTTCAAGGCCGCCCTGGAAGGGACCGGCGATCGCGAAGCATCGACAACGATGGTCTTCGTTCGCATGTTGACGGCGCTGTTGCGCGACAAGGACTTCGGCAAATACGTCGTGCCGATCGTTCCCGACGAGGCGCGCACGTTCGGCATGGAAGGCATGTTCCGGCAGGTCGGCATCTATTCGTCCAAGGGACAGCTGTATACGCCGCAGGACGCCGAACAGTTGATGTTCTACAAGGAAGACAAGAAGGGCCAGATCCTCGAAGAAGGTATCAACGAAGCGGGTTCTTTCTGCTCCTGGCTGGCATCGGGTACCTCCTACAGCAACCATGGCATCCAGACGATTCCGTTCTACATCTATTACTCCATGTTCGGCTTCCAGCGTATCGGTGACTTCGTCTGGGCCGGCGCCGACCAGCGCTCCCGCGGGTTCATGGTTGGCGGTACCGCAGGACGCACCACGCTCGCCGGTGAAGGGTTACAACACCAGGACGGGCACAGCCACGTGCTTGCGTCGACCATACCGAACTGCGTGTCGTACGACCCCGCCTACGGTTATGAGATCGCTGTGATCGTGCAGGACGGCATGCGCCGGATGATCGACGAGCAGGAGAGCGTGTTTTTCTACTTTACCTGCATGAACGAGAACTACGTTCATCCTCCAATACCGGAAGGAGTAGAAAAGGGAATCCTGAAAGGAATGTATCTGTTGCAAAGCGGAGGCGAGGGGGACGTGCGCGTGCAGCTGATGGGCTCCGGCACCATTCTCAGGGAGGTGCTTGCTGCGGCCGAACTTCTGCAGGAGGATTTCGACATACCTTCGGATGTTTGGTCTGTCACCAGCTTCAACGAGCTGCGCCGCGACGCTCTCAAGGCGGAACGCTGGAACCAGCTGCATCCCGAGGAAGAACCACGTTCCAGCTACCTGGAGGAGTGCCTGGATGGAAGGCAGGGGCCGTTCGTCGCAGCCACGGACTACATGAAAATCGTGCCGGACCAGTTGCAGCGGTGGATGCCGGGCCAGTACGTGTCACTCGGGACCGATGGCTTCGGTCGCAGCGATGCCCGGAAGGCGTTGCGAGAATTCTTCGAAGTGGACCGGTATTACATCACCGTGGTCACGCTGAAGGCGCTCTCAGACGAGGGCAAGTTCGACAAGGCCCGGGTGACCGAGGCCATTGCGAGATACGGCATCGATCCCGACAAGGCCGACCCGGTAACACTGTAGGGAGCCGTTCCACGTGCGAAGGGATGCTAATCATGAATCTTATAAATCAATAGCCTATACATTATTTCTCGAGTTCTTCGAGGGTATCGTGCAAGGCTCTACGCGCTGAGGTTGAGTGGCAGGTGGCGAACAGCATCGACATAAAGGTTCCGGATCTCGGCGACTTCTCAGACGTTGAGGTCATTGAAGTGCTGGTGAAGGCTGGCGACCGCGTCTCGAAGGAAGACGGGTTGATCACGCTGGAAACGGACAAGGCCGCCATGGACGTGCCGGCGGAGGAAGAGGGCGAGGTCGAGGAGATCAGCGTTTCAGTTGGCGACAAGGTATCGACTGGCGATGTCATCGGTCGCCTGAAGACAGCAGCGGGCGCGGACGGTGGCGATGACAGCGGGCAGGTTGCAGGCGATGCCGATGCCCCGGGTGCCGAAGCGGAGGGGGAGTCGCCGACGGCTGGCGAAGGAAAAGCAGGAGAAGAACCGGGCTCCGACGGCGACCGCGAGAAGCGGGAGGAGGAGCCTGAAGACCAGGGCGAAGAGAAATCCGCCGGCAAGCAGACGGTGATGGTCCCGGACCTCGGGGATTTCAGTGACGTCGAAATTATCGAAGTTCACGTGAAGCCCGGCGACGAGATCCAGCTCGAGGACGGCCTCATCACGCTCGAAACCGACAAGGCCGCGATGGACGTACCCTCGACAGTCGCGGGGCGGGTGGAATCCGTGCTGGTGCAGACCGGTGACCGGGTATCGGAAGGATCGGAAATCGCGGTGATAGAGGTCACCGGCGGCGCTGAAACGGGGGAACCTGCCGAGCCTGGGGACAAGCCGGCCGAGACGCCCCCAGCGGCGAAAACGCAGCCGCAAGAGGAATCCCGCAAAAAGGAGTCGGCGCCGAAGCCAGCAGCGAAACAGGACAAGCCCGCGCGGAAGCTGCCACCAATCGATGAGGCGGGTTTTGCAAGGGCGCACGCGAGTCCCTCGGTGCGCAAGCTCGCAAGGGAACTCGGTGTCGATCTCGCCAGCGTCAGGGGCAGCGGCGAGAAGGACCGGATACTGCACGAAGACGTAAAAGCGTTCGTCAAGGAGATCCTCACAGGCGGTGGTGCCGGCGCGGCATTGCCGAAAGTCCCGAGCGTCGATTTCTCGAGCTTCGGCGAGACGGAACGGCAGCCGCTGTCGCGCATCCAGAAAATCGCGGGACCGCGCTTGCAGGCGAGTTGGATCAACCTGCCCCACGTGACGCAGCACGACCTCGCGGACATCACCGGCCTGGAAGAAAAGCGCCAGGAACTGAAAGCTTCGGCCAAGGAGCGCGGTATCAGCCTTACCGTGCTGGCGTTCATCATGAGGGCTTGTGTGGCGACACTTCGGGAGTACCCGAGAGCCAATGCCTCGCTTGCCGAGGATGGCGAGAACCTGGTGTACAAGAAGTACATACACCTGGGATTCGCTGCGGATACTGAAAACGGCCTGATGGTTCCGGTGATTCGCGATGCCGACAAGAAAGACGTGTATGAAATCGCGACGGAACTGGGCGAGCTTTCAAAGGCCGCGCGCGATGGCAAGCTGAAAGCCAACCAGATGCAGGGCGCCAGTTTCACCATCTCGAGCCTGGGCGGCATCGGCGGCACGGCGTTCACGCCGATCGTCAATGCACCTGAAGTGGCGATTCTCGGAGTGTCTCGTTCTTCGATGCAGCCGGTGTGGGACGGCTCCGAGTTCCGGCCGCGGCTCATGTTGCCGCTATCGTTGTCTTACGACCATCGTGTCATCGACGGCGCATACGCCGTACGCTTTACGACTTTCCTGAGTGAGACCCTGTCCGACGTCGACGCCCTGCTCGAGGCAATTCCGTAATGGCTTCAACACACTCGACCGAGCTGGTTGTAATCGGCGCCGGTCCGGGCGGCTATACCGCGGCTTTTCGCGCGGCCGATCTCGGCATGCGGGTCATGCTGGTGGAGCGATGGCCGATGCTCGGTGGCGTCTGTCTCAATGTCGGATGCATCCCGTCGAAGGCGTTCCTGCACGCGGCGAAGGTGATCGATGATGCCGCAGCGATGAACGCGAACGGCATTCACTTCGGTAAGCCACGGATCGACGCGGCGAGGCTTACGGCGTGGAAGAACCAGGTTGTCGGCAGGTTGACCGGCGGCCTCACCCAGCTTGCGCGTCAGCGCAAGGTCACAGTCGTGCACGCGACGGCAAAGTTCGAGACACCGACGCGACTCATGCTGGATAACGGCGAATCCGTCGACTTCAAGCAATGCATCATCGCCGCCGGCTCCGAGAGCGCGAAGCTTCCGGGGCTTCCGGACGACTCGCGCATCGTCGATTCCACGGGTGCGCTGGAACTCGCGCCGCTTCCGAAGCGCCTGCTGGTCGTTGGCGGCGGGATCATCGGGCTCGAGATGGCCTGTGTTTACAACGCGCTGGGCAGCAAGGTCAGTGTCGTTGAACTGACGGATGCGCTGATGCCGGGGACCGACCCGGATCTCGTCAGACCCTTCCGCAAGCACATCGATAAACATTACGAAGCGATCATGCTCGAGACCAAGGTCACCGGCATGCGCCCCACGGTTCCGGGAATCGAAGTCAAGTTCGAGGGCAAAGGTGCGCCGGAATCCGAACTGTACGACCGCGTGCTCATCGCCGTGGGACGCCGTGCGAATGGCGACAAGCTAGATGCTGAAAAAGCCGGAATCGAGGTGGAGAAGGGCGGCATCATCAAGGTCGACAAGCAGATGCGCACCAGTGTTGCGCATATCTTCGCCATCGGTGACCTGGCCGGCGGCCCCATGCTTGCTCACAAGGCTTCGCACGAAGGAAAAGTTGCCGCGGAAGTTGCTGCAGGTGAGAAGGTCGCATTCGATGCACGCGCCATTCCCTCCGTTGCCTATACCGATCCCGAAATTGCGTGGGTGGGACTGACGGAGACCGACGCCAGGCGCGACGCTGTCGATTTCGAGAAAACCAAGATTCCCTGGAGCGCCAGCGGTAGGGCGCTCGCGCTCGGGCGTCCGGAGGGCTTCACGAAGCTCCTGTTCGACAAGAAGACCGGCCAGGTGCTGGGCGGCGGCATCGTCGGTCCGTCAGCCGGCGATCTCATCTCGGAGGTAAGCCTCGCCATCGAGATGGGCGCAGACGCAGCCGACGTAAGTCTCACCATCCACCCGCACCCGACACTGTCGGAGACCATAGGCTTCGCCGCAGAGGCGCACGAGGGAACGCTCACGGACCTGTACATGCCGGTGAAGAAGCGTGGGAAGGGGTGATCGACGGTGATACGGGTGCGGTCGGCGGTGAAGCTCCCTCACAGCACGATCTCCACCCAAAGGCATTTGTCGCCCGTGGGGACGGGCTCCTACAGTCCTCTATTCCGGGCAGCGAAGTCTTAAGAACAGCAGGCTGTGGGAGCCCGTCTGACGGGCGACAAAAGGAAATCCGGAAGTCGCCGCTAACTGAAGCCACCATCGAACGCACCCGACCCAACATGTAGCAGCTGCAGTAACGGAGCGCCACATAGCGCTCAACCCCTTCATGCCGTACTCCTTATGGTTGCTCTTCCGGTCGCGGCGTTCGGGTACCCACCAGTATCCCGTCCGCCCGCATTTGCCCCAGTATTTCTGCGCCGTGCCGCATCATTGCCTCTTCGTCGAATGCGATCTCGGAGGCGATGAGCGACAACATGCTGCGCCCGGAATCGCCCGCGTCGTTCGCGATCAAGTGGAGCAGTCGCGCGGTGACCGAATTCAGTTCACGAAACTCCAGTTCTTCATCCGGCTTCCGAAATATAACCAGGTGCGTCCGCTGGTCCCCGGGGGCACGGGGGGTGAACTCCGGCGATATCCGGTGAACCGGGAAGCGGTAGGAGAGTGTCCACGCGAGCTTTGATTTTACTGGCACGCCCTCCAACAGGTCTCCCTCCGGATTTATCCCGGACAGGTCGTCTTCGACGTCCAGTATAGAGAGGGCCATTTCGGCCCATTCGTAATGGGCAAGTTCCAGCAGAAACGGGAAGTCACCCTCCTGGTCTCCTCGCCTGTTCTCCAGGTAATGCAGGAACTCGCGCGGGATCTCGAGAAAGTAGGGCGTGCGCGCGCGATGCTGCACAAGGAAGTCGCGTACCAATGACTTCCACTTCCCTGCTCCATGCAGCTTCCTGAGCACCGGGAAGGAGGTGCCCAGCAGGTTTGCCAGGTTATTGAAGAATAACTCTCGGTAAATTGCGAGGCGCCGTTCTTCGATACCCTCCGGCGCGGGATTGTTCTCCGGATCGCGTATGTGCGCCGCCAGTAAATATTGCTTGCGCCGGAAGTCGCCGCCCTCGAATGCGTCGCCCTTGGCATTTTGCTGCTCAGTCACGCGAAACCGCCTGCATTGCCTTGATACGCCGGACCTCTGACAGCAGCTCGCCGATCGGCGGGAAGTTGAAGTCGCGCTCCAGCAATGTCGGCAACGGGCCGAAGTGATCATAGGCCCGCGCCAGCAGGTCCCACGCCGCCTTGCTGACGGCTGCACCGTGAGTGTCGACCCGAAGATCCTCCGCTTCTACGTAATGACCCGCCTGGTGAAAGTAGCGCACCCGGTGTTTCGGCATGGCCAGCATGAATTCGTTAGCGTCGTAGCCGTGATTGATGCTGTTGACGATAATGTTATTGATGTCCAGCAACAGGTCACAGTCGGCTTCCTCGAGTACGGCCGTGGTGAATTCGATTTCGCTCAGGGAGCGGTCGGTGGGGGCATAGTAGGAGACGTTTTCGAGCGCGATGCGCCGCCCCAGTATGTCCTGCGTTCGGTGAACGCGGCCGGCGACGTAGCGGACAGCTTCGTCCGTGAAAGGAATCGGCATCAGGTCGTACAGGTGTCCATCGTCGCCACAGTAGCTCAGGTGCTCGGAATACGAATGAATGTCGTGCTCGTCCATGAAGTTCCTGATGTCGCGTAGCAGTGATTCATCCAGTGGTGCAGGGCCGCCGATGCTGAGCGACAGCCCGTGCAGCAGGAAGGGGTAACGCTCCGTAAAAGCGCGCAGCTTCCTGCCGAGCTTACCGCCCACGTGAATCCA
>Ga0079224_100010354_pt1 | contig 12792 bp, 11 predicted proteins | sample Stecom2015_FD_80414 | JGI IMG/M metagenome (GOLD analysis project Ga0079224, IMG submission 80414) | Agricultural soil microbial communities from Utah to study Nitrogen management - Steer compost 2015 | ecosystem: Environmental > Terrestrial > Soil > Agricultural land | place: USA: Utah...
GCAAGCCGGGCTGAGCAAGACAGCATCGCCCGCCTGGGCCCGCTCAAAGCCCCACCGTGTGGCCAGTTCAAGCGTGTCGTGTTGCGCCACCGGCAAGGGCAGACCCGTCGGCGTGGCGGCACCGGCCAGCATCTCGGCCAGGACCGGGGCATCGCGGCCGATCAGGGCCACGGCACGCGCAAAGCGGGCCACCGGTTCGCGCAGGGGCGCAAAATCCTGCCCCTTGCCATCTCCGCCCAAAATGAGCACCAGGCGACCGGGCGACAAGTCGGCCCCCAGGCCCAGCAGCGCCGCGACCGTGGCGCCCACATTGGTGCCCTTGCTGTCGTCGATGGCGTCCACCCCCGACACCGTGGCAATGCGCTCCACACGGTGCGACTCGCCACGGTATTCGCGCAGGCCATGCAGCATGGGTGCCAGCGGACATCCGATGGCGGTGGCCAGCGCCAGGGCGGCCAGGGCGTTGGAGGCGTTGTGGCGGCCACGGATGCGCAGGGCGTCGGCCGGCATGAGGCGCTGCACCAGGACCTCTTCCTCGGCTTCGCCTTTCTTGCGCTTGATCGTGGGGTCGGATTCATGGGCACGCGCCAGCCAGGCCATGCCGCCATCGTTCACCAGGCCGAAGTCTCCGGGGCGTTGCGGCGCCTCGAGGCCGAACTGCACCGTCTTGCGCTGGACCACGGTGGCGGGACGCCCGCGCACGCTGGACTTCACCAGCTCAGGCGCCGGCACCATGGCTGTCACGGTGGCGTCATCTCGATTGACGACCATCAGGGCATGCTGACCAAAGATGCGCGCCTTGGCCTGGGCGTAGGCCGCCATGTCACCGTGCCAGTCCAGGTGGTCTTGCGTGACGTTCAGGACCACGGCGGCACTGGGCTCGAAATTGCGCACCCCGTCCAACTGGAAGCTGGACAGCTCCAGCACCCAGACCTCGGGCAGTACCAGGAAGATCGGCGCCGATGGTGGGGGTGGCAGCAATTCGGTGAGTGGCGCCTCAAGGTCTTCGCCAGACAGTGCTTCGACGCGGGCGTCAACAGCGTCTGCCGCTTCCCCCGCATTCAGCGCCGCATCGACCTGGCGCGCCGTGGCGATGGCGGCATCTGCCTGATCGACCGCGCTGCTCACCGCCGACAAGTTTGCGGCGTCCGTCTCCGATGTCGAGGCGGCTTCGGCGTCGCGGGCATCCTGTTCTGCCTGGGCCAGCTCTTCCCGGTCCAGAGCGGTCGTCAGCGTGTCCAGCAAGGTCGGGCCGATGTTGCCTGCCACGGTGACGCGGCGACCGGCGCGCTCAACCAGTTGCGCAGTCAGCGAGGTGGTCGTCGTCTTGCCATTGGTGCCGGTGATCGCCAGCACGTGCGGGGCATAGCCGCGCTCGGCCTTGAGATCAAGCAGCGCGGAAGCAAACAGGGACAGTTCGCCCCGCACCGAAATGCCCAGTTCGCGCGCACGCGCCAGCAGGGGCCGCAAGGCGGCGTCCAGTGGAGACAGGCCGGGGCTCTTGAGCACCAGTTGCACGCCGTCCAGCAAGGCCGGATCGACGCCTTGCAGCAAGGTGGCGGCCGGCACTTCGCGCGCCAGAGCGGCGGCGTGCGGCGGTGCCTCACGCGTGTCCGTCACGCGCACCCGTGCACCACAGCGCGCACTCCAGCGCGCCATGGCCAGACCCGAGTCTCCCAGACCCAGGATCAGCACGGTGAGGTCGTGAAGGTCTTGCATCTCAGCGCAACTTCAGGGTGGACAGGCCCAGCAGGCACAGCAGCATGGTGATGATCCAGAAGCGCACCACCACCTGCGTTTCCTTCCAGCCGGACTTCTCGAAATGGTGATGCAGCGGGGCCATCAGCAAGATGCGCCGGCCCTCTCCATATTTCTTCCTGGTGTACTTGAAGTAGGTGACCTGGATCATCACGGACAAGGCCTCGACCACGAACACCCCACCCATCACCGCCAGCACGATCTCCTGGCGCACGATGACCGCGATGGTGCCCAGGGCGCCACCCAGCGCCAGCGCGCCCACATCGCCCATGAAGACCTCGGCCGGATAAGCGTTGAACCACAGGAAGGCCAGGCCCGCGCCGGCCAGGGCCGCACAGAAGACCATCAGCTCGCCGGCACCCGGGATGTGGGGCAACAGGAGGTACTTGGAAAACACCGCGTTGCCCGTCACATAGCAAAAGACGCCCAAAGCCGAGCCGACCATGACCACCGGCATGATGGCCAGGCCATCGAGCCCATCAGTGAGGTTGACCGCATTGCTGGTGCCCACAATGACGATGTAGCTCAGCACGATGAAGCCCCACACACCCAGCGGGTAGGTGATGGTCTTGAAGAAGGGGACCAGCAGGTCGGCCTTGGGCGGCAACTCGTTGGAGAAGCCCGAGGCGATCCATTCGTAGAAGAGCTGCAACACGCGCAGGTTGTCGGTCTCGGACACGCTGAACGCCAGATAGAGCGCGGCCACCAGGCCGATGAGGGACTGCCAGAAATACTTCTCGCGCGAACGCATGCCCTCCGGGTCCTTGTTCACGACCTTGCGCCAGTCATCGACCCAGCCGATGGCACCGAAACCGGTGGTGACGATCATCACGATCCAGACGAAGCGGTTGCTCCAGTCGAACCACAAGAGCGTGGACACCCCGATGGCCAACAGAATCAGGGCGCCGCCCATGGTCGGCGTGCCCCGCTTGCTGAGGTGGCTCTGCATCGCGTAGTCGCGAATGGGCTGCCCGATCTTGAGTTCGGCCAGCTTGCGGATGAGGGTGGGCCCCAGCGCCAGGCCGATGAGCAGAGCCGTCATGGCCGCCATCACTGCGCGGAAGGTGAGGTACTGGAACACCCGCAGGAATCCCCAGTCGGGATGCTGCGCCAGCAACCACTGCGTCAGGCTAAGCAGCATGCGAACCTCCCACCAGGGCGGAGACAACTTGTTCCATCTTCATGAACCGTGAACCTTTGACCAGGATGGACGCGACGTGCGGAGCCCCTCCATGGTCGTGAAGCGCCGCCACGATCTCGGCGGCACTGTTGAAATGGCGCGCAGCAGGACCAAAAGCCTGGGCGGCGTGTCTGGACAACTCACCGGCGGTCCAGACCTGTTCGATGTCTTGCTCGCGGGCGTACTCGCCCACCTCTTCGTGGAAGGCCACACCTTGTGTGCCCACCTCACCCATGTCGCCCAGCACCAGCCAGTGCGGACCGGGCAGGCCGGCGAGCATGTCGATGGCCGCGCGCACGGAGTCCGGGTTCGCGTTGTAGCTGTCGTCGATGAGGGTCTGGCGCTGACCATCGCTCTCGATGCTGTGCAGTTGGGATCGACCGCGCACGGGTTCGAAGGCTTCAAGGCCATCGACGATCTGCGCCAGCGGCACGCCCGCCCCCAAGGCCGCGGCGGTGGCCGCCAGGGCGTTGCGCACATTGTGCAGACCGGCCATGCCCAGGCGCAGCGAGGCCCCGCCCGCCGGTGTGTTCAGGTGCACGCGCCAGTGCGGCGTCAGACTGGACGACCCCGCCTGCCATTGCGCATGGCCGGTGACGGCCGCTTCGCCCTCCAGGGCGAAATCGATGACGCGGCAGCCCGCCGCCATGCTGCGCCACAGGGGCGCATGCGGGTCGTCGGCAGGAAAGACCGCCGCGCCATCGCGGGACAGGGACTGCAGGACCGCACCATTTTCCCGCGCCACGGCCTCGACGCCGGCCATGAACTCCTGGTGCTCGCGTTGGGCGTTGTTCACGAGGGCGACCGTGGGAGCCGCGATGGCGGCGAGGTGCTGAATTTCCCCGGGGTGGTTCATGCCCAACTCCACCACCCCGCAACGGTGCAGCCCCTGGCGCAAGCGCAGCAAGGTCAGGGGCAGACCGATGTCGTTGTTGAAATTGCCTTGCGTGGCCAGCGCAGTGCCGGGCGCACCCTGCGCGGCCACCCAGGTGTTCAGGATGGACGCCAGCATCTGGGTGACGGTGGTCTTGCCGTTGCTGCCGGTGACGGCCAGCAGAGGAAGAGAGAAACGCGCCCGCCACGCCGCCGCCAACCAGCCCAGGGCCGCTCGGGTGTCGGCGACTTCGAGGGTGGGCAGGCCTGCCACGGCATGGGCATCGGTATGGGCATGACCGCGCTGCACCAGGGCCGCCACCGCCCCCGCCTGCCGTGCCTGAGGCAGGAAGTCGTGGGCGTCGAAGCGCTCACCACGCAGCGCCACGAACAGATCGCCCTGCTGCAGGCTGCGGGTGTCTGAGTGAACCCGCAGCAGCACGGTCTGCGGGTCGCCTGTCAGGACGGAGCCGGGCAGGAGCTGGTGCGCCAGGGCCAGCGTCATCATGGGCGGGCACTGCCGGCGGATGCGTTCCTGGAGGGCTGCTTGCGCCACCTGCACATCGGAAAACGGCAGCTTGCATTCGCCCACTTCCTGGGTGGTTTCATGGCCCTTGCCGGCGATGAGCACCACGTCCTGGTCGGCACAGCGGGTCAGGGCATCGACGATGGCCTCACCCCGGTCCTCCAGCACATCCACATCTTCGTGGCGTGCGATGCCCGCCAGAATCTGGGAGAGGATGAAACCCGGCACTTCATTGCGGGGGTTGTCGCTGGTCAGCACCAGATGGTCGGCGCCGCGCTCGGCAGAAGCCCCCATCATTGGTCGCTTGATCGGATCGCGGTTGCCGCCACAACCAAACACGCACCACAGCCGCCCCCCACGCGCCTGGGCCAGGGGCCGCAGGGCGTGCAGGGTTTTCTGCAAGGCATCGGGGGTGTGGGCATAGTCCACCACCGCCAGCGGCGCGGGCGCCGGCGCCGGCGCGGCGGGCTCGACATACTGCATGCGTCCGGGCACCGCACCTAGGCCGGCGCAGGCCTTGACCGCTTCGGCCAGGCTCACCCCCAAGGCTCGCAGGGCGCCGATGACGGCCAGCAGGTTGGACACATTGAAATCGCCGATCAGGCAGGTGTGCACATCCTGATGATCCACCTCATTGAGCAGGTCCTCGCTGCGTTCGATCAGCGTGAAGAGCATGCCATCGGCCTGCTGACGCAGGCCAGATGCCTGCAGACGCGACATCTGGACCAGGCCGTAAGTCCACAGATCCAGACCACGGGCGCGCACGCCATCGGCCAGCGACTCACCCATGGGATCATCGAGGTTGATCACCGCCGCACGCAGGCCGGGCCAATCGAACAACGCCCGCTTGGCCGCCCAGTAATCCTCCATGGTGCCGTGGAAGTCGAGATGGTCCTGCGTGAAATTGGTGAACTGGGCCACCGCGATGCGTGTGCCCTGCAGGCGCGCTTCCTCCAGACCGATGGACGAAGCCTCGATGGCGGCGGCGACGCATCCCTGATCGACAAAGCGGCGGAAGGTGGCGTGCAAGGTGATGGGGTCGGGTGTGGTCAGGCCGGTGGACTCGATGTCACCCAAACCGGGCCGTCCGACGCCCAGGGTGCCCACCACGCCACAAGGGCGCGCCAGCGCGGCCAGGGCCTGCGCCGTCCACCAGGCGGTGGAGGTCTTGCCATTGGTGCCCGTCGCAGCCACCACGTCCAGCCGGGCGCTGGGTTCGGCGTAGAACGCGTGCGCCAGCTCGCCGCAGACCGCCTTGAGTCCGTGCAGGGCTGCCACGCGATCGTCGCCAAAGTCGAAGGCATCCACCTCGTGTGCCTCGACCAAGCAGGCGTGGGCACCGTCACGCAGGGCTTGCGCCACGTAAGCACGGCCATCGCGGGCCGCTCCCGGCCAGGCAATGAAGGCCACCGACTGATCGGCAAAGCGGGGCTCGGCCACGGCGCGGCTGTCGACGGTCAAGGCGCTGACACCACGGGCATGCAGCCACGCCAATGCCTCGTCCACCGAGGACAGGATGAGGGGTGAGCGCTTCATCAAAAACTCTCCTCCACATCGTGCATCGCGGCGATGTCGGGCTGCACGGCGAGGTCAGGCACCACACCCAGACGCGCCAGGGTCTGTTGCACCACCTGGCTGAACACCGGCGCGGCGACCGCCCCACCATAGTAGACCCCGGTGGGTTCATCGACCATCACGGCCACGACGATGCGCGGGTCGCTGATCGTCGCGATGCCGACGAACCAGGCGCGGTACTTGGAATCGGCATAGCCCTTGCCTTCCTGCTTGCGCGCCGTACCGGACTTGCCACCGACGCTGTACGCCATGGTCTGTGCGCGCACACCGGTGCCGCCATCGCCCGTGGCCATGGAAAGCATCTTGCGCATCTGTTGCGCGGTCCGCGGCGAGATCACGCGGGCACCGCGCACTTGCGGCGCGCCTTCAACGTCCTCGCCCCAGCGCACAGGAGACGCCACGACAGAGAAGGGCGGCACCACCGACGCATCGGTGGTCCGGATGGCGGGCGAGCGGACCGGCGCCGTCTCATGCGGATCGCGCTTGAGCAAGCTCATGGGAATGAACTCGCCGTCGCTGGCAAAAATGGTGTAGACCTGGGCCAGCTGAAACAAGCTGGCCGACAGCCCGTAGCCATAGCTCATGGTGGCCTGCTCGATGCGGCGCCAGCTCTTGTGCGGCCGCAAGCGCCCCGTCACGACACCCGGGAATCCCAGCGGGGGTTTCTGCCCCAGGCCCACGGCGCTGAACATTTCCCACATTTCGCGGGGTTGCATCTGCAGCGCCAGCTTGACCACCCCCACGTTGCTGGACTTCTGGATGACCTGCTCGACGGTGAGTGCATCGCTGCGGTGGGTGTCGGATATGGTTTTCCCGTCCAGGAGGAATCGCCCCCCCGACGTCTGGATCACGGTGTCGGGACGCACCCGACCGCTCTCCAGCGCCCAGGCCGCGATGAGCGGCTTGATGGTGGAACCGGGCTCGAAGGTGTCGGTCAGGGCGCGGTTGCGCAGCTGGGCCCCGGTCAGCTTGCTCCGATCGCTGGGGGAGTAGCTGGGCACATTGGCCAGCGCCAGAACCTCCCCCGTCTTGGCGTCAAGCACGACCACGCTGCCGGCCTTGGCCTTGTGCTCACGCACCGCATCGCGGATGCGCTGATAAGCATAGAACTGCACCTTCGCATCGATGGACAGGTGGATGTCCTGGCCATCGGTGGCCGGGATCTTGTCGCCCACCGACTCAACCACCCGGCCCAGACGGTCCTTTATGACATGGCGTTCACCATCGCGCCCTACCAGTTGCTTCTGGAAAGCCAGCTCGATGCCCTCCTGGCCCGCGTCTTCCACGTTGGTGAACCCCACGATGTGGGCCGCCGACTCACCTTCCGGGTAGTGCCGCTTGGCTTCCTTGATATCGTGCACGCCCTTGAGCTTGAGCTCGGCCACCTGGCGGGCAACGCCCTCATCGACCTGGCGGCGCAACCACACGAAGTTGTTGCTCGCGGCAAGGCGCTTGCGCAGCGTTTCGGGCTTCATGTCGAGCAGGCCGGCCAAGGCCTTGAACTGCGCTGGGGTGGCCTCGAAGTCTTTGGGAATGGCCCACAGCGACGGTGCCGGGATGCTGGTGGCCAGCAATTCGCCATGGCGATCGAAGATGCGTCCGCGCGCACCTGGCAGCTCGATGCGCCGCTCATAGCGATTCGCACCCTGCTTCAGATAGAAGTCGTTGTGGATGATCTGGATCCAGGCCGCACGACCGATGAGCGCGACAAACCCCAGCCCCAGCAAGGCCAGCAGGAACTTGACGCGCCAGGGCGGCGTGCGCGAAGCCAGCAGGGGGCTGGTGGCATAGCGCACCGTGGGCATGACAGCGGCGCTTTGCCTGCGGGGCAGGCTCGGCCTGCGACGCAGACGGCGCAGCAGGTCGGCCAGACGGCTCATGGCCCACCTCCCGCATCAGGGTGTGGCACCGTCGGCATGTCTGCCGTGCTGATGTAGTAAGTAACCGCCGGCGTGGCCGCCGACATCTTCAATTTGTCGCGGGCGAGCTTTTCCACACGCAAAGGGGTGGCCTGGGCGCGGCGGTCCAGCTGCAGGCGATCGCGCTCTTCGTGCAGGATCCGCTCCTGCTTCTGCGCCCGCTCAAGGGCCACGAACACGCGCCGCGACTCATGACTGGATTGAACCAGCCAGAAGCAGCTGGCCATCAAGGCCAGAAGCAGCACGAGGTTCACGCGGCTCATGAGCGATGCCCTGCGCGAGCCGGCTTCGCGCCCCGCTTGTCAGCTCGCACGGCGACCGAGCGCGAGGGCCCGGCCAATTCGGCCGACCATGGCACCTCGGTGCGTTCGGCCACCCGCAAGACCGCCGAGCGCGCGCGGGGGTTGCCCCGCACTTCGGTTTCGGAAGGCTTGACGCGCCCCAATGAGGCCAGCAACTGGGGTTTGGGAGGCGCAAAAGGCGCGCGGCGATCAACCTCGTCACGGCTGTGCCGGGCGATGAACGTCTTGACGATCCGGTCTTCCAGCGAATGGAAGCTGATGACCGCCAGCCGACCACCGGGGGCCAGCATGCTCAGTGCGCCCTCCAGCGCGTCTTCCAGCTCGGCGAGCTCGCGGTTGATGTGAATCCGTAGAGCTTGAAAGGTGCGCGTAGCGGGGTTTTGGCCGGCCTCACGCGTTTTGACCGCACCAGCCACGATGTGGGACAACTCGGCCGTGGTTCGCACGGGTTGGCCGGCATCGCGGCGAGCCACAAGCGCCTTTGCAATCGGGCGAGCAAACCGTTCTTCTCCATAGGTCTGGATCACGTGTGCGAGTTCATCGACCGAGACATGGGCCAGGTAGTCGGCCACGCTCTCGCCCTGGGTGGTGTCCATGCGCATGTCCAAGGGCGCATCGAACCGGAAACTGAAACCCCGCTCGGGGGTATCGATCTGGGGCGAGGACACCCCGATGTCCATCAAGAGGCCGTGCACGGGCCCCAGCCCCAGTTGCCCGACCACCTCGGCCCAGCCGGAGAAGGCCGCGTGCTTGATCTGAAAGCGCGGGTCGACAATGGCTTGCGGGCCCTGGGTGGCATGCGCCACGGCATCGGGGTCGCGGTCCAGCGCCAACAGGCGCGCCTGCGGGCCCAGCTGCGACAGGATCAGACGCGAGTGGCCACCTCGCCCGAACGTCGCGTCGACGTACAGGCCCTGAGGCTGCGGCCCGCGGTCCGCGTCCCACAAGGCACTGACCGCCTCGGACAGCAGGACGGTGGTGTGCGGCCAAGATGCTTGCTCCTCATGCATGGCGCGTCAGAAGGTGAAATCTTGAACGGCTTCGGGCACCGGACCACTCAGGGTGGCGGCTTCCTGTTCGGCGTGGCGCTTGACATCCCACAACTCGAAATAGCTGTTCATGCCCAGCAGCATCACGTCTTTGGTGAGCCCGGCGGCGACACGCAGTTCGGGTGAGACCAGCACGCGAGAGGCGCTGTCGATCTCCACATCCACGGCATTGCCCAGAAAGATGCGCTTCCAGCCAGAGGACGACATGGGCAAGGCTGCGACTTTGTCGCGGAACGCCTCCCAGGCCGGTCGCGGGAACACCATCAGGCAACCCTCCGGGCTTTTGGTGAAGGTCAATTGGCCGGCGCACAGCGCTTGTAAGGCGTCACGATGCCGCGCCGGAACGACCATTCGTCCCTTCGCATCAAGCGTCAGCGCTGAAGCACCCGTGAAGACCAGACTCACACAAATTCCCACAAATATGCACTTAGTCCCACTTTAACTGATCAACCCGCTCAAAAACAAGCGTCGATTGAAAAATTCTTAATGAAATCAAAGACTTACAAGCCATTTCACAGGAACGACGCAAGGAAAAGTCCTTATTAAATAAGGACTTGCACAGGGGTATGGAAGTGAAGCCTGAAGAGTGAGCGCTCCAGGACGAAGAAGGCCGCATGACGTCCATCGCGGCACGCAGAGCGGGCTGTCAGCGTTGTCTGACAGGGCTCGGTGGCATTCGCCGATGGGCGCCTCGTGAAAGTCACCCTAAGGTGGTTTGACGCGCTCCGCCAGGAACGCACCCTTCTACAAGGAGACCCTCATGCTGCACTACGCGCTTGTTTTCTTCGTCATCGCCATCATTGCCGCCGTACTTGGCTTCGGGGGCATCGCGGCCAGCGCCGCAGGCATCGCCAAGATTCTGTTTGTGGTGTTCATCGTGCTGGCCATCGCCAGCTTCATCATGAGCCTGATCAAGCGAGGTTGAGGCACCGCCCTCCAGGCACCCGCACCATGGGGTGCCCGACCCAGTTTCATCCGCCCGGCACCTTGTGCCCTTCACCCCCCCTGAAAGGACGCCTTATGAGTTCCCCAAAATCTGTTCAAACTGCCATCAGCTCTGCTGCAGAGGCCGTCGCCGACGAAGTGAGCGAGCGCAGCCAGGAAGTGCGCGAGCGCGTCGCGCCGGTGGTCAGCCGCATCGCGACCCAGGCCAACGACCTGAGCCACCGTGCCGTCGACGCCGTGCGTGAAGGTGCTTATCGAGTTCGTGACCGCGCGGCCAACGCCTCCGATTCCACCGTGCAGTACATCCGCAAGGAGCCGGTCAAGGCGATCCTGATTGCCGCAGCCGCTGGTGCCGCCCTGACGGTGCTGGCTCGCTTCTTCAGCAGCAGCCGCCATCACCACGAGTGACGACCGGTGCTCAAGGGGGCGCTCCTGGCGCCCCCGCTCCAAGCTCCAAGCCCGAACCTCAAAGCAAAAAACACAAACCACAAGGCCACCACTGAAAAGCGGTGGCCTTGTGGTTTGATCGCCTGCACAGGCAAGCACCCGGCGGAGCGGCTGAAGCCGCTCCTGCATCTTCAGTTCACACCATGGGCGCGCTTGGCGTTGGCAACGCAGCTGTCCTTGGCGTCTCCTGACAGCGCGTCACAACGCTCCTTGGCCACCTTGTAATCGGCTTCACGCTTGTCTTCCTTGGCGTCCTTGCTGGCACCGCGGGTGTCATGACCCAGCTTGATGTCGGCCATGGCCTTTTCCTTGTCGGCCTGGGCTTGCTTGACGCAGACATCCTTGTCATTGCCGGCCTTGTCGTCACAGCGCTCCTTCGCCACCTCGTAGGCCGTTTCAGCCTTCACCTCGGCCAGCTTCTCGCGGTCGCTGCCCTTGCCTGTGTGGCGCAGCTCGAGTTCCGCCTTGGCCACCTTTTCCTTGGCTTGCGCCTCTTCTTCACAGATGTCTTCGGCGTTGCCGGAGAACTTGTCGCAAGCGGCATTGTCGGCCTTGTAAGCCGCGCTGATGCGATCGTTCTCAGCCTTGTACTGAGCGCTGCTCAGGTTGGCAGCATGCACCCAGGACATGCCCATCAAACACACAGACAGGACGCCGGCTTTCAGATAGAGATTGGGGCTCATGGAATTTCCTTTGGTCTTGACAGAAAACAACCCGACGGTCTCGGCGGGGCTGATGCCAGTGTGCGAAATTGCCGGCGCGCACTCCAGCAGACGGCGCCGCAAGCCGTCGTAGTTCCATTCCTACGACACCGATGCGCCCGCCTGCCGGCCCGTAGGAAGCTTCCTACAGCGTCTCGGGGCATCCTCCAATGCGGGCCAACCGGCCGGCAGCGATAATCACGGCAACAGTCAACGCCAGCCATGGCCACCTTGAAAACCTACCTCGTCGAAGACAGCCCGGTGATACGCGACAACCTCGTCGCCACGCTGGAAGAACTGGTGCCCCTGCATGTGGTGGGGACGGCCGGGGAAGAAGCGACCGCGGTGCAATGGCTGCGCGAGGCCGCCAACGAATGCGACCTGGTCATCGTCGACATCTTCATCCGCCAGGGTTCGGGCCTGAACGTGCTCAAGCAGACTTGCGGAGATTTGGCCGCCGCACAGCGCAAGCACGTGGTGCTGAGCAACTACGCGACGCCCGACATGCGCAGCCGCTGCCTCGAGCTTGGAGCCGACCGGGTGTTCGACAAGTCGCAGGAAATCGACGGCCTCATCGAGTACTGCCGCAACCTGAGCCTCGCCCTTACTGGATCAGCCCATTCTTGAGCGCGTAATAGGTCAGGTCGCTATTGGAACTCAGGCCCATCTTTTCCATGACGCGCGATCGGTAGGTGCTGACCGTCTTGACGCTCAGCGACATGCTCTCGGCCATGACGCCAATGGTCTCGCCCTTGGCCAAGCGCAGGAAAACCTGAAACTCCCGTTCAGACAGTTGCTCGTGCAGGGGACGATCCACATCGCCCGAGAGGCCATCCGCCAGCATCTCTGCCACGGCCGGCGTGATGTAGCGCCGACCCCGGTAAACGGTGCGGATGGCCTGGATGATTTCCTCCGGATCACACTCCTTGTTGAGGTAACCATTGGCCCCCTGGCGCAACAAGGTGAGGGCGTAGTGCTCTTCGGGAAACCCGCTGAGGATCAGCACGGGCAGATCGGGCAGGCGTGCCTTGATGGCCACCAGTGCATCCACTCCGCCTTGGTCCGGCATGGACAGATCCATCAAGGCCACATCGACCTCGAGCTGGCGCAAGAGGTTGAGGGCTTCACGGCCATTGCTGGCCTCGCCGACCACTTGCAAGTCGACCTGCTCGGAGAAATACTGACGCAGGCCTGCGCGCACGACGGCGTGGTCGTCAATGATGGCAACTCGGATCATGCTGGCTGGATTCCACTAATGCCAAGAATATCAAACTGGGAGCGAGCTCATGATAAGCCTCACACGGCTCAACCGCAGCGCCTACGCGCTGCCTCTGGCGTTCCTCACGGCGGTGACCATGCTGATCATCAGCGAAGCCTCGTTCTGGAAAGCCACGGCATCCATGGATCGCCTGGACATGATCGCCCAAGGGCGCTACGAAGTCCATAAATTGCTGAGCCTCATGGTGGACGCAGAAACCGGGCAGCGCGGCTACCTGCTGACGGGACGCTCCGAATAC
>Ga0079224_100010355_pt1 | contig 12791 bp, 11 predicted proteins | sample Stecom2015_FD_80414 | JGI IMG/M metagenome (GOLD analysis project Ga0079224, IMG submission 80414) | Agricultural soil microbial communities from Utah to study Nitrogen management - Steer compost 2015 | ecosystem: Environmental > Terrestrial > Soil > Agricultural land | place: USA: Utah...
AGCAGACGATCCTCCAAACCCTGCAAGGATGGAATGTCCCTCAGCCTTCCCCACAAGGGCTGACTGACCAGCTGGTTCCAGACATTGACGGGATCAGTCGTTTCAAATACTAGAATAGCCTCCGCGGGAATGACATCAATGGCCCGTAGCCGCTTTTCAAAAAGAAAATTGGTGGTTAAAAAGTATGCGGCAGCACCCAAAAATATTACCAATAGAAGAACTAAGAAACTTTTGAAGATTTTCACCGCAGATATCAATTAGACTTTATGAATTTAAAGGTAATGCTGCTAGACTAAAGTAAAAAACGAAAAGCCGGCGACGGGGTGATTTTTTCCCCGAGGCCGACTTCATTTCTGTCCTAAACGGAACAATTGAATGGATTACTTATCAGATATTTTATCCAAAACTGCCATCACTTCTTTGACGTGGGATCTAGACACCTCCAAAAGCTCTTTTTCTTCAGCGTTGAGATCCAGTTCAATAACTTTCTCTATCCCGTTTTTGCCCAATATTACCGGAACGCCCAAGTAGCAGTCATCGATTCCATATTCACCTTCCAGCTTGATACATACTGGGAATACTCTTTTTTGGTTTTTAATGATGGCTTCCACCATTTGAGCTGCGGCAGATCCGGGAGCGTACCATGCGGAAGTTCCCATGAGTTTTACCAATTCACCACCGCCAAATTTGGTTCTTTCGATAATGGCGTTCAGCTTTTCTTCTCCGATCAGTTCAGTAACCGGGATACCCGCTACTGTGGTGTATCTTGGAAGGGGTACCATAGTGTCACCGTGACCTCCCAGAAGGATCGCCTGGATTTCCTTCGGAGAAATATCCAGTTCCTCTGCGATAAAAGCTCTGTAGCGGGCCGTGTCTAGGATTCCAGCCATACCGATCACCTTATTTCTGGAGAGACCGGAAGTAATATGAGCTTGGTAAGTCATCACGTCCAAGGGATTGGACACGACGATGATGATAGCGTCAGGAGAGTGCTTGACCACATTTTCGGTCACAGACTTCACAATACCTGCGTTCGTTTCGATCAAGTCATCCCGCGTCATCCCTGGTTTTCTTGGAAGACCGGAAGTGATCACAACTACATCAGAATTGGCGGTTTTTGCATAATCGTTGGTGCTTCCAACGGTTCTGCTATCGTAAGCATTGATGGGTGCCTTCTGCCAAATATCCAATGCCTTGCCTTCAGCTACTCCTTCTTTAATATCTACCAGCACGATCTCCTCTGCAATCTCTTTGTAGGCTAACACGTCGGCACAGGTTGCGCCCACGTTACCGGCTCCTACTACAGTTACTTTAGTCATGAAATATGAATTTAAATTTTAAGAATATTTTGATTTTAATGGTAGCAAAGATATTAAAAGAAGCCAGCTTTCAGAAACAAAGACCGGATTACTTACAGTGGAATTGAGCAAGTTGAAGGGGTTTTCGACTAGAGCCGGAGCCGTTAAAGCCGGCCTTTCCCCCCGTCCTGCACCTCGCCGTCTTTTTCGCTTCATAAAGACGCATTCGGCGACTTAGGAGCCCAGGTTGTTAAAGTAGCCAAAACATGCAACACACTTTCAAGGGCTTCGCAAAAGATGATTAAAGTTAATCCTTAATTGTTCTTCGTTTTTTGAAGTACAAGGCCGACTGGGTGGCCGGTGTGATTTTATAGCGGTCATCAATTCTGACGCCGATGACCCACACGATATCATCCCCTGAACACAGTACTTTGACGTTCTTTTTGTGGATAAGCGGCAGTTTCATGTCAATCAACACATCACTGATTTTTTTGAAATTTTTCATTCCCAGTGGGCGAAACCGGCCACCCTGCTGCCAAGAGCGGATTTTTAAGGGGAAATTCAATTTTTCACGGTCCAACATGGCCTCAGCGGAGGAAGCTGGAGGAGCGGCAGGTGGATCCAACACCAACAGGTCATATACATCATTCCCTATGTTCACCTCAATAGCCGAGACTTCGATACAGCTTTCCACAAATTCTTCTGAAGAAGATCCCAGGATCAGGTGCTCACGGTCCAAATTGAGCGCGTATTCTGCTGTCTGAAAAACTTTGCCCGCTTCCTTTCTCTCAAGGGCAGCAAGCACGTCATCCAGCTGCTGAAAACTGAACCCGTATGGTCTCAGCCAATAAAACAACAAAGACTTCTTTCCTGGAGCTTTTTCCAGTGCGGCAAGTTCCAGGTATTGAAAGCCCTCCTCATGCCGGACGTGGCGCGCTGCCCAGAGATCGTGTAGGTAAAAAAATGCTTTGCCCGTATCTTTGACCCTGTCAAAGCTGTGCTGCAACAGAGACAAGGCTCCAGGGTCAAAACCCTTCAACTGCGGCACAACCTGGTGTCGGATGTAGTTCCTTTTATAGTCGATGGTTGCATTGGAGCTGTCTTCCCGCCAGGTGATTCCTTCATTGGCGGCAAATTCTTCCAGCGAAGACCTGCTAAAAGGTAACAGGGGACGGATGATTTTCTCCCTGTTTTCGGACATGCCATATAATCCCTCGATGCCTGTTCCCCGGAGAAGGTTAAGCAATACCGTTTCTATCTGGTCATCCGCATGGTGGGCGACGATCAACCCTTTGTAGTCTTCCTGCTGCAACAGCTCGCTAAACCATTGATACCGGAGTTCCCGGGCAGCCATCTGGGTGGAGATACCCTTTTCCGAACCATAGGTTTGGGTGTCGAAGGATTTCACATGTACCTGCAATCCGAACTGACTTGCTAGCATTCTCACGAAGTGCTCATCGCCATCACTTTCTTCCCCTCTCAGGTTGAAGTTACAATGCGCCATACAAAAAGAGATCCCGGAACGGTGCAGCAGGTGCGCAAGCGCGGTGCTATCCAAACCGCCGCTGATGGCCAACAGGTAGCGTGCGCTGAAATCTAAAATGTTCTTTTCCCGTATATGTCGGATAAATCCCTCTAGCATAAACCAAAAATACCATTTTCTGCTAATTTTGTCGTTGATATCAATCGGAATGCAAAAAAAGAACCTTTTACTTCTCCTTTTCTTCTTTGGCTGGGGCCTTCAAGTACTTGCTCAGGATGATTCCGGTACCCAATCCCGGTTAGAAATCATCCATGCTGATCGTCTTCTCGGCGGAAAAGGTTTTGAAAGGTTGCTGGATGATGTGGTGATGAAACACCAGAACTCCATGATCTATTGCGACTCAGCCCACTTCTACGGGCAGCAGAATTTAGCCAAACTCTTTGGAAATGTTAGGATCGAAGACCCCGAGGATTCGGTTAACACTTATAGCGCCTACGGAGAGTATGACGGCAACACCCAACTAGCGAAATTGAGAACAGGGGTGGTCTTTAAGAATAAAGAAACCACCTTGTACACGGATTTTTTGGACTACAGCCGGGCCAGTGGTGAGGCGAACTATTTTAACTCCGGTAAGGTAGTGGACAGCACCAACGTGCTGACCAGCGAAAAAGGCCTCTACCAAACCCAAGAAGATCGAATTACCTTTTCCGAACAGGTAATCTTGGAAAATCCCGACTATACCCTGAAGTCCAACCTATTGGTATATAACACCCTCTCTAAAATAGCCGAAACCGAAGGAATCACCAATATCCAATCGAAAGAGGGCAATAAGCTCAACGCCAGAAAGGGCACCTATTACGATACGGAAGAAAAAATATTCAGGTTTTTTGACGGGGATGTGGAAACGGAGAACAGCTTAGTTTCTGCGGAAATCCTTTACTATGATGAAAACCAGCAATACTATGAAGCCACCGAAAATGTCAGTGTCTTCCACAAAGATAGAAATGTAGAAATCTTCGGTGAGGAAGGAAGGTATTGGGAAGACAAGAAATATTCCAAGGTGTACGGTAATGCCTTGGTGCAGAAATACTTTGAAAAGGACACGCTCTACATGATTGCCGACACGCTGATCTCCCAGGATAGTGAGGATGCAGACAACCGATACCTGCTCGCCTACGCCAATATGCGAATGATCAAATCGGACCTTTCCGGAAGATCGGACTCCATGGCTTACAAGTACGCTGATTCTACCATTTACCTTTACGGCGATCCGGTACTGTGGAACAACAGCAGCCAGATCACCGCTGATAGCATTAGTTTCCTGATTGCCAATGAAGATATAGACAAGGCGTTTCTGAAAGATAATGCTTTTGCCATCACCAAAGACACGGTGTCTAACTTTAACCAGATCCGGGGCAGAAAAATGACCGGGTTCTTTTTGGAAGGACAGATGAGTAAACTAGACGTAGAAGGCAACGGAGAGTCTCTGTACTTCGCACTCGAAAACGACACCACTTTACGGGGAGTAAACCGGCTGCTTTGCGGAAGGATCATCATGAGCTTCCAAAACGGAAGAGTGAGCAGCATCAACCATACGATTAAACCTGAAGCCTCCTTTACGCCTCCTCATATGCTGAAAGAAGAGGACACGGTGTTGGGTGGATTTCAATGGAGAGAAGAAGAAAGGCCGGATCTGGCTATGATCCGGGCATGGCGCAGGCCACTGGTTAAAAGAAAAGACGAATTTAACTTTTTCAATGAGCCGGATGTACAAGTACCCTACCCCAGCGAGGAGGAAATACGGGAGCGGCTGGAAGATGCGACATGAGGTTTGAGACATGAAACACGGGAAATTGAAGCCAAAAACGAGTTCAAGATGGGGCGGCTAACTACAGGATGCATCCTTATGTCCTTCCCCTGAAAAATAAAAATCTCCGGACGTACCTTACCCCTCCAGATCCGCTATAACGGAGGATGTTGGAGAAAATTTCATGACCATTAACATTTTTTAACCCATAAACCTTTCGAAGTCGAAACCTTATCCGTATTTTTATAGTATATCTGAGAAACTTATAAAACAACTACACGCTTATTGTTAAACATTTACATGAAACTTATCTTATCGTTTTGCACCATCTTATTCTTGTGGCTTCAGGCACCGGCTGACGCTCAGGTCCGTGTGCTAAATGATGCGGTAGAGTTCAATGGAAAGGTGAACACCACCCAGAGGAAATCTCTGATCCTCCAAAATGAATCTGATCAAGCTAAAGAGTACATTCTTAAATTCCTTCGTGGAAATATTGCTTCATCCCAGAATGTCAAAATCTGTTTAGGCAATACCTGTTATGACCCTAAGAAGGATTTGGCCAAGGTCAAGATAAAACTGGCCCCGGGAGAGATATATACAGATCTTTATCTGGAGTTTGATTTGGGAATTACTGAGGCGAAAGGCACCTTTGACCTCCATTTTGCCAATACGGAAAACCTTCGGGACGTCTTTATTATCGAAAGCATTTACCATGTAGAGAACACGTTGAATGACAACAGCACCGTGGACCACAAGGACATCACGATGGGCAGTATTTATCCCAACCCGAGTAGCAGGTTTGCCCAACTTGATTACCAGATAAAGAACCCTTCGGCTCAGGCAAGGATCGTTATTAATAGCTTTATCGGAAACCCAATGGTTGATCTACGCCTCGATCCCAGCCAAAACTCCATAGGCATCAATGTTTCGGATCTTAATCCCGGAATATATTTTTATACATTAATCGTAGACAACCAAAATATCGTCACCAAAAAGCTCGTTGTCAAAAGATAGATCCCTTGAACCACAAGTGGCACAGGTAGTTTGATGGGGAACATAAATCCTTTATATTTGCAGTCCGAAAAAATGAGAAAATCAGCTTTCTATATATTAGTACCTTTCGTTACAATCGTCTTGGCTTCCTGCGGGGAATTCTACAAGTTGGAGAAAAGCACCAATTGGGACGAATTGTATGATGCCGCTAACCGGTACTACCAAAACGAAGAATACAACAAAGCCATCATTTTATATGACAAGGTGCTGCCGGTGATAAGAGGCAGTGAAAAATCCGAGCTGGCAGAGTTCAATTATGCTTATGCCCATTTTCGTACGAAAAGATACATAGAGGCTGCAAGTTATTTTAAAACGTTTTTTGACACCTACAACAGGAGCCCCATGGCCGAGGAAGCGTTCTTTATGCACGCCTACTCCCTTTATTTGGATGCGCCCGACTATAACCTGGACCAGAGAAGCAGCAGAGAGGCCGTCAACGCCATCCAGTTGTTCATCAACAGATTTCCGACTTCTGACTCCTATGAAAGGGCCATGGAGATGATTGTTGATCTTCAGAAAAGGTTTGAAGAAAAGGCTTATCAGGAATCAAAAATGTACTACCGGTTGACCGGGGGCTTGTTCCCCGGAGATTTCTACCGGGCTTGTATCGTCAACTTCCAGAATTTCGCAAAAAACTATCCCGACAGCGACTACAATGAGGAGCTGGCTTTCAGGCTAGTTGAAGTGAGTCATAACTATGCGGATAACAGTATCTTTAACCAAAAGGAAGAAAGGTTGAAAGAGTCGCTGGAGTTTGGACGGGACTTCATGCGTAAGTTTCCCGAAAGTGCTTATTCTGGAAACGTGAACAATATCATGAAGCAAACCGAAACCGCCCTTGCCTCTCATGTAAAGTTAAAACAAGAGTATGAGCAGCGGACGGCTGAAGCCAAAAAGGCAGCTGAAGAGGAAGAATTAAGAAACAGAGAGGCCACAGAGGCCTTAAAAAACACACAGAACAACCAGAATTAAATCGAAATAAAATGGCAGTTAATCCATCTATCGTCACAAGAGATCTAGACAAGATAGCCGAGAAAACCGGCAATTTATATGAATCACTTCATGTTATCTCGCAGCGTGCAAAGCAGATTTCATCTTCTATGAAAGAAGAACTGAACAACAAACTGTCTGAATTTGCCTCAACGGTAGATAACCTTGAGGAGGTTTTCGAGAACAAAGAGCAGATTGAAATCTCCAAGTTCTACGAGAGGATGCCTAAGCCAACAACTTTGGCTATTGAGGAGTTTATGGAAGATAAAATCATGTTCCGTCATCCAGACGTAGAAACCCAGGAATAATATTCATGCTACTGCAGGGAAAGCGTATACTCTTAGGCGTGACCGGCAGTATTGCTGCCTACAAAGCAGCCCATTTGACGAGACTATTGATTAAAGAAGGGGCAGAAGTACAGGTCATTATGACTACTTCTGCCCTTGACTTTATCACCCCTCTCAGCCTCTCAACGCTCTCAAAAAAACCTGTGCTGCACAGTTCCCACAACCCACAAACCGGGGAATGGAACAACCATGTGGAACTAGGTCTGTGGGCAGATCTTTTTTTAATTGCCCCTTTAAGTGCCAACACCTTGGCCAAATTGGCTACAGGTTATTGCGACAATCTTTTGACCGCCACCTACCTGTCGGCCCGCTGCCCTGTAATGGTGGCGCCTGCGATGGATTTGGACATGTACCAACATCCCACCGTAAAGCAGAACCTCAAAAAAGTCCAGGAATATGGCAACATCCTTTTGGATGCGGAAGACGGCGAACTTGCCAGTGGCCTCTCCGGCCAAGGAAGACTGATGGAACCAGAGCAGATCCTACAAAATGTAGTGGAGCTTCTTTCCACTGAAAGACCCTTGAAAGGCAAGAGGTTTTTAGTAACGGCCGGCCCTACATATGAGGCGATTGACCCGGTGAGGTTTATCGGGAACCATTCCAGTGGCAAGATGGGAATAGCGATAACCAAAGCCCTAGCACACCAGGGCGCTGAGGTCATTTTAGTGCTGGGTCCCAGCGTTTTAGAGGTGCAGCACCCCTTGGTACAGACGGTACGCGTGACCAGCGCAAATGAAATGTATAAGGCCGCGCATAGCCATCACCTTCAGGTGGATGCTTGTATCTTTGCTGCTGCCGTAGCTGATTACCGTCCTGCCAGCGTTGCCACGGAAAAAATCAAGAAAGAAGCCGGGGAGATGAACATCTCTTTAAAACGCAATATTGATATTGCAAAAACACTGGGAGAATCCAAGCGCGAAGGACAGATCCATGTCGGTTTTGCCCTGGAGACCAATGATGAAGATTCCAATGCACTTGTTAAACTTAAGAAGAAGTATTTCGATTTGATTATATTGAATTCTTTAAATGATCCAGGTGCGGGATTCCAACATGACACCAACAAAGTCACCCTCTTTTTTAGAAATGGGGACAAGGAAACCTTTGGGCTCCTGCCTAAGACTGAAGTAGCGGCCCTCATCGTGCAAAAGATCAAAAAACTTTTGGCCCTATAATGGATTGCAGTTAATTAATTATCTTTATCCTCTAGGAGTACTGCAATGCAGAGGCGGAACCGGGCTTCCTTGCGTACTGCTTTGATACGTCTTGTGCGAGTAAAACTTACTCTTTATGAAAATCTTATCTGCTGTTTTCCTTGCTCTTCTTTTTCAAAGCGTCTCGGCCCAACAGCTGAATTTCACCGTCACCATCAACAGTGACCGGGCCAATACGCAAGAAAGGGATGTTTTCGACAACATGAAGACCTCTTTTGAACAGTTTCTGAATACCAGAAATTGGATAGAGGATGAATTTCGTCCCGAAGAAAGGATCAAGGGGAATCTGCTGATCACGATTAACGAAATGCCCAGTGTGGGATTGTTCAATGCAACGGTGCAGATTCAAACGGTCCGACCGATATACGGGTCAAATTATGAGAGTTTATTGTTTAACTTCGCAGACAGAAACTGGACATTCGAATATATCGAAGCTCAGCCCCTGGAATTTAATCGTTTTACCTTTTTAGACAATATTTCCTCGTTGCTGGCCTTCTACGTCTACGTTGCCATCGGTCTTGATTACGATTCTTTTTCCCAGCGATCGGGAGATCCTTATTTCGAAGTTGCCAACAACATCGTCTCGAATGCTCAGAAATCTCCCCGACCGGGCTGGAGCCAAAGCCCATCCGATAGAAGAAACCGCTACTGGCTTGCCAATGACCTATATAGTTCCCAGGTGATGGTGGCCATCCGGGATGCCTATTACCTTTACCATAGAAGAGGACTGGACATGCTGACTACCAAACCAGATGAAGCATACCGGAATATTTTGGAAGCCTTGAATTTGGTCGCGCAAGCAAACAACGCCCAGCCCAATAGCATACTTGCCATTACCTTTATGGACGCCAAATCCGACGAAATCAGCAAAATTTTAAAACAGGCTTCTGCGGAAATCAAAGCCGAAGCAGTAGAAATCTTATTGAAAGTCGATCCCAACAACGCCAGGAAGTACAACGACATTTTGAAGGGATAAGCCTCATAGCCGAAGGGCGGTATCATAATATTCATCATCCATGCTAAAAAGTCTAAGTATATCAAATTTTGCACTCATAGAATCCCTCGAAATGGAGCCCTCCACCGCCCTGAACATGATCACTGGCGAAACGGGAGCAGGTAAGTCCATTATGTTGGGAGCAGTAGGCCTGTTGCTGGGGAACCGCGCCGACACAAAAACATTATTTGATGAGGATAAAAAATGCATCATTGAAGGGCTTTTCGATATTGCCACCTATGGTCTTGAGCATTTTTTTGAGCAGGAAGACCTGGATCATGATCCCCAATGTATCATCCGGCGAGAAATCTTGCCATCGGGCAAATCAAGGGCTTTCATCAATGACACGCCGGTGCGCCTTGAAGTGCTCAAGGTATTGGGTAAGTCCTTGGTGGACATCCATTCCCAGCACGACAACCTGATGCTTGGGGCTGCCGACTATCAACTGTCGCTGGTAGATGCTTTTGCCGAAAGCAAGCCGGAACTCACAGCCTACACCAAAATTTACAAACAATACCAAAAATCCAAAAAGGCTTTAGATAAACTATCCAAAGAAGCCTTGGCTTTAAGAAAAGAAGCAGATTACAACCAATTTCAGCTGGAAGAACTGTCCGCAGTAAAGCTTGTTGCAGGCGAACAGGCGGAGTTAGAAGAGCAACAACGGGTGCTAGAGCATGCAGAGGAAATCAAAGCCAAGATCAATGAAATCCTCGAACAATTACACGCGGATCAGTTTGGGTCCATGATATCCCTAGGCCAGGTTAACCAAAACTTAGGGCAGCTTTCCCGATTTGGGCAAATCTTTCACGATCTTAAAGAGCGGTTTAATAGCGTCCTGATCGAACTGAACGACATTTCCGCAACCCTAGAAGCCGAAGACAACCAACTGGAAGTGGATTTCGACAAACTTACGAATGTCACGGATAGGCTCAGCCGGATCTACCAGTTGCAACAAAAACATGGCGTAGATACGGTGGAAAAATTGATTGAGATTGAATCTGATCTCGCGGATAAAGCTTTTCAGATCGGCAACCTGGACGAAGAGCTGGCTAAGCTGCAACAAGAAACCGACGCCTCTTGGAAGGAACTCCTGACTGCAGGAAGGTCACTGTCCGAAAAAAGAAGAGCATCATATACAGCCTTTGCGAGCAACATCATGGGCCTGCTGGCTCAGTTGGGTATGGAGAACGCATCCATTGAGGTAGTTGGCCGGAATGTTGAGCCAACAGCCACCGGGACAGATGAGATCGAGATCATGTTCTCGGCCAATAAGGGGATTAAGCCTCAGCCTATACGACAGGTGGCTTCAGGCGGGGAATTCTCCAGGCTGATGTTTGCTATCAAGTATATCATGGCCGACAAGATGGCGCTTCCTACCCTTATCTTTGATGAGATAGACACGGGGATATCCGGTGAGGTTGCCTTCAAAATGGTAGGCATGATGCAGAAGATCGCAAAGAAACACCAAGTAATCTGCATCAGCCATTTGCCTCAGGTAGCCGCCAAAGGGGAAAAGCATTATTTTGTCTATAAAGACAACAGTGCCGCAAAAACCATTAGTAAAATCAAACTGCTGAGCCAGGAAGAAAGAGAAACAGAGATCGCCAAGATGATTGCTGGATCCAATCCATCCGCCACGGCATTTGAGAGCGCCAGGGAGCTGCTGAGACAATAGAAGCCATTGTTTCTATCCTCGTGCAGGGATTAAGAATAAAAAACACTAATTTTGTTTGCTAATTCGTAAGTGAACCAACAACAAAAAAATATTATGTCCAACAATTTATTAAGTGGAAAGAAAGGCATCATTACCGGTGCTTTGGATGAAAATTCCATCGCTTGGCAAACTGCCCTGAAAGCAAAAGAAGAAGGTGCCCGTTTTGTATTGACCAATGCGCCCATTGCCATGAGAATGGGGGCGATCAAGGAGCTGGCAAAAGAATGTGACACCATCGTTATTCCTGCTGACGCTACTTCCATAGAAGACATAGAAAAACTATATGATGAAGCCAAGGAGTTCCTAGGTGGAAACTTTGACTTTATCCTCCATTCCATCGGCATGTCGCCCAACGTGCGGAAAGGCCGTCCATATGGTGACCTAAATTATGAATGGGTGGAAAAAACCTATGATATATCGGCCACTTCTTTCCACAAAATGCTCCAAGTCGCTGAGAAAAAGGACGTGATCAACGAATGGGGATCCGTGGTAGGCCTTTCCTATATCGCTGCCCAGCGGGTATATCCCTTCTATAACGACATGGGAGAGGCAAAAGCTTTGTTGGAAAGCATTGCTCGCAGCTATGGCTATCGATACGGAAAACTTAAAAAAGTAAGGGTAAATACCATTTCTCAATCTCCTACCAGAACCACTGCAGGAACAGGTATCGGTGGCTTCAGCGCTTTCTATAACTTTGCTGATGCCATGTCTCCACTTGGGAATGCTTCTGCTGAAGCCTGTGCTGAGTATATCATCTCACTGTTCTCCGACTATACCCGTATGGTGACCATGCAGAACCTGTTCCATGACGGGGGTTATTCCGCGACAGGAATCACAGAAGAAATCATAGAAAAATACAAAGACCTATAAATTAAAAGAGCCCCTCATGGGGCTCTTTTTTTCGATCACGGCTTACTCGAGAGGTTGATGAAGTTTTCTCTTGTCCTCTTTAGGCCGCGGTGTCAGCTTGTGTTTTTCAATAGATCTAGCACAGGCATTCCACCTTAAGATGGCATCACTGTTGTCCAAGGCACTCAAACTACTAGCCCGTTCATAGGCTCCCATCGCCTCTTTCAACCATTCATAAGCATCGTGCTGGCTATCCGGAAACTCACGGCTTAAGGCAGCTTTCCCCTCTCTTTCCAAGATGATACCCTGGTAATAAGCCTGCTGATAGTCATCCCTCAACCGAGCGCAAAGTGTCTCTGCCTCTTTACCGCTGTACCCCACTCCAAACTGATCGGTGAGCGTCAATATTAACTTGGCGATGGCCTCTTGGTGGTCAGGTTCTATTGCCAATATATCCCGGCATATGCTCTCGGCCTGTTCCGGATCATTCAACAGCCTATACCTGTCTACTTTTTCCAATGCCCTAGGTATAGCCTCTCGATTTATACGTTTTAATTCTGCCATGTCGTAAACTACGTTAGGTGTATCTCAACTCATTGTGTTTCAGCAATAAAAACAAACACTTTTTTAAACGCCCCTTTATCTTCCAAAGCGCCGTTGGGCCTTTGTAAATAGGTTTACTAAATAAAATTTAGCATTTTAGTAAAAAAAGGCATCAAAGATGCTGCGTATCTCACCAAAATCATTCCATTTTCTCTCGTCAAAATAACCACAATCGCATGCCAGAAAAGCATCCCTCCCAGACTACAATTGTTCAAGCTAAATCAGAAGTCACCAGTAACCCCAAACCAACCCTAGGATCGGGAGACGCCATCGCCATCATTATCGGTATTGTCATTGGAGCCGGAATCTTTCGATCGCCCTCCCTTGTTGCCTCCTCCGTCGACACAGAAAGCCTCTTGCTTACGGCTTGGTTCTTAGGAGGCTTGGTATCGTTCATTGGAGCGTTATGTTATGCAGAGCTTATCGCCGCTTTTCCCAATGC
>Ga0079224_100010356_pt1 | contig 12791 bp, 8 predicted proteins | sample Stecom2015_FD_80414 | JGI IMG/M metagenome (GOLD analysis project Ga0079224, IMG submission 80414) | Agricultural soil microbial communities from Utah to study Nitrogen management - Steer compost 2015 | ecosystem: Environmental > Terrestrial > Soil > Agricultural land | place: USA: Utah...
ACGGTCTTGAGCATCGTCTGGCCGGTCTTGAAGTCCTTGCCGCCGATGGCGACGCCCTCGCGCTCGGCGAGCTGCACCATCGCGGCGAAGTCGCAGGTCAGGTTGGGGGCGCCGTTGGCAAACGGCACGCCCTCCATGATCGACGCCCAGGCGTAGAGCTGCGACGGGGCGATCGACGGATCGTTCGCCTCCATCCCCTTCTCGAACGCCTCGATCGACTCGTGCACCGCGGTCGGGGTGATGAACACCTCGGTCGAGGCGCACCAGACCATCACGCAGCGCGAAACGCCGTTCTTTTCCTTGAAGTCACGAATGTCCTTGCGAAGCTGCTCGGCGAGGTCCCGCTTGTTGGCGCCGGTCTTGACGTTCCTGCCCTCGAGGCGCTTGACGTACTGCTGGTCGAACACCGCCGGCATCGGCACGATCTTCTCGAGGAAGTCGCGGATCGGCATCACGTGCTCGTGCTTGTCGAACACGCCGCAGTGGATCGCCGACTCGTAGCAGTTGTCCGGCACCGGATCCCAGGCACCGAACACCAGGTCATCGAGGCTGGTGAGCGGCACGAAGTCCTTGATCAGCGGAGCGCGGCCCTCCGTACGCTTGCCGAGCCGGATGGTCATCAACTGGGTGAGCGAACCGGTGGGCGAGGCCATCCCGCGACGCACCAGCTCGACGCCGGCGATGAAGGTCGATGCCACTGCGCCCAGGCCGACACACAACACGCCGAGCTTGCCGTCCGCCGGCTTGATCTGCCGGGCCGATGAATCCGTCACTGATGCGTCCTCAGGTCAAGGTTCGTTGCCGGCAGAGGCGGCCCGGTGAACCCAGGCGAACCGCTGGCCGACCGTGATGATTGACAGCAGGGTGAGCACCGCGACGATCGCGGTGAGCACCACACCGCCGGGTCCCGCACCGACGATCGCCGTCGGCAGTCCCAGCAGGACAATCCGCTCGGCCCGCTGCGCTATGCCAACCTTGCAGTCGAGTCCGAGTCCCTCGGCGCGCGCCCGCTGGTACGAAACCACCAGCGACGCCAGCACGCCGATCATGCACAGCAACACCGCTTCCTCGCGCCACCGGACGCCGGGGGTTGCCATCAGGTATGCCGCGATCCCGATGAAGCACGCCCCGTCGCCGATCCGATCAAGGGTCGAATCATAGAAGGCACCGAACTTCGAGGTCTGGGCGCCGAGCCTGGCGACCTGACCATCCAGGGTGTCGACTATTCCGGAGAAGAGGACCAGGCAGCCGCCGAGTCGGACCGCCCCGAGACCAAAGCAGATGGCGGAGGCGACGATGACCAGAGCCCCGAACGTGGTGATCGTGTTCGGGGTCACACCCGCCCGCAACAGCCCCCGGACCAGCGGCTCTGTCGCGCGCAGGAATCCCTGCTCCACCGCCAACGGAACCAGCTTCGTCACGCGCCCCCGTCGCCTTCAAGGTGGTTATCCGGCCGCCGACAGGGGGCGGCGGATTGCGGCGAGAATGTAACGGCCACGGTGGCCCGGAGCAACGAGAAACGGCCCGGCTATCGGTCAGTGATAGAGGTGGAATCGCTCCGAACGGCGCCGGAACTGCTCCAGTCCGGACTGCCAGCCGGCCACAATCTGGGCGGGCGAATCACCCCTCAGGAGCGCCTCGCGGAGTTCCCTGCCACCAGCGAGCCGATCGAACGAACCCCCGATCCGGATCCGGTCAGGATGCACCTCCCTGATCGCGGCCAGCAGGTGCACCGCCGTGGCAGTGGGGTCGTAGACGCTGCGGTCGCTGATGACCAGCCGGATTCCGGCCACGGTGGTGTCGGCGAACTTGCCATCACCCGGGTTGCGCGGGGTGAAGCTCACCGCCTCGAAGCCGACCCCAGGGAGGTTGGCACGCCACATCTTCTCGATGACCCGCCTGGCGTCGAGCCAGGGCGCACCCACCTGGTGGAAGGGGAAATCGGTCCCCCGTCCCACCGAGAGTGCAGTGCCCTCGAACAGGCAGGTGCCGGTGTAGTGGAACAGCGCGTCGACATCCTTGAGATTGGGGCTCGGCGCCTTGAACGGCAGGCCGGTCTCCTCGAAGTAAGCCCCGCGGCGCCAGCCGTCTGCTGGCACCACCAGCAGGGTGCCACCGATTCGGAGGTCCTCACGGGCCAGCCGCAGCCACTCTCCCATCGTGAGCCCGTGACGCATGGGCACCGCGAGGCGACCCACCATCGAGGCCACAGCGGTGTCGAGGATGTTGCCCTGCACGGTGCCGCCGATCGGATTGGGTCGGTCGGCGATGATCACCGGAATCCCCGCCGAATCGGCAGCGAACATCACCTCGACCGCGGTGGCGGGATAGGTGTAGTAGCGCGCCCCGACATCGGGCAGGTCGACCACCAGCACCTCGACGTCACGCAGCATCTCCGCGGTCGGTCGGCGAGTCGCGCCATAGAGCGAGTAGATTGGGATACGGCTGACGCTGTCGACCGTGGATTCGATCTTCTCGCCCGGAGCGGCGAGCGCACCGAGACCGTGCTCGGGTCCGAAGAGTGCCACCAGTGTGACCGGGGCACGCCGCATCAGCGTCACCGCATCGGTGCCATCGCCGCCCACTGCGGCAAGATTGGTGACCAGGCCGACACGCTTGCCGCGGATCAGGTGCAGCGAATCATTCAGCAGCACGTCGATCCCCGGCCGGACCTTGTCGGGCCTCGCCTCGGTAACCACCGCGTTGCCGGCACCGATCGCGGCACAACCAAGCAGCACCGCCGCCAGAGCAATCGCGTTGCCGTTCCACTTCAGACCTGCGGACGAATTGTGCGTCACTCCACCCTGCTCCTTTCGATGTCCGCCGCGCTGGCCTGCAGCGCCGCGGCCCAACCGGCAACCCGGGGCCCGCATCCCACCGCCACTCCGGTGGCCGAGGTGAGGGCCGACACGGTCGAGGCCCTGCTCCGAAGTCTCACCGTGCGCCAGAAGGTCGCGCAACTCGTGATGCCGTGGATTCTCGGCGACTCGGTCGCCGACAGCCACGAGACGATGCGGCGCGCCTACAACTGGGTTGAGAACCTCGAGCTCGGTGGAGTGATCGTCTCGACCGGCACTCCGTTGCACATCGCCGACAAGATGAACCGGTTGCAGCGGCGCGCGAAGCTGCCGCTGCTGGTCTCGGCCGACTTCGAGGCCGGCACCACGCTCCGGATGGCGACTGCCACTCCCTTCCCCACCCAGATGGGAATCGCGGCAACCGGCAATCCCGAATATGCCCGCGTGATGGGACGCGTGACAGCAGCCGAGGGACGCGCCGTGGGCGTTCACCTCGCATTCGCGCCGGTCGCAGACGTGAACAGCAATCCTGACAACCCGATCATCAACACCCGGTCGTTCGGCGGTGATCCGCGTGATGTGGCTCGCTTCGTCACAGCCGCGATCGAGGGGATGCGCGAGGGCGGGATCCTCTCCACCGCCAAGCACTTCCCCGGTCACGGCGACACCGAGACCGATTCGCACCTTGCACTGCCCACGATCACCGCGCCGTGGAGCAGGTTCGACACCCTGGAACTGGTGCCATTCCGTGCCGCGATCGCTGCCGGGGTGGACGCGGTGATGACTGCCCACATCGCACTGCCTGCACTCGACAATGGCGAGCGCAGGGCCGGCACCCTGTCGCCAGCGATCCTCACCGGCATCCTGCGTGACTCGCTCGGCTACCAGGGCCTGGTCGCCACCGATGCACTCGACATGGGTGCAATCGCCAAGGAGATCGGTCCGAGCGAGGCGGTGGTGCGGGCATTCGAGGCAGGAAGTGACCTGCTGCTGATGCCGACCAACCCCGCCGCCGCGATCGACGCGATGGTACAGGCCATCGAGAGCGGCCGAATCTCCCGGGAACGCCTCGATGCGTCGGTCCGGCGCATCCTCGAGTTCAAGCAGCGTATGGGACTCTTCGAGAACCGATTCGTCGACCTCGACCAGGTGCGGCGGGTGGTCGCGAACGACCAGTTCCTCGCACAGGCGCGCGAGATCACCGAACACTCGCTGGTGCTGCTCAAGGATTCGCTCGGCACCGTCGCCCGGCTCCGTCAGGCGCCCAGGTCGGTGGCCCTGATCAGTGTCTCCGATCGCCCGCTCGGCCGCACCCTGGCCGCCGAGCTGCGCAGTGCCGGATACACCGTGAACAGCGTCGAGGTTGGCGCTGAACCGACTGCAGAGCAGCGCAGCCGTGTCGATGCGGCCCTCAGGAATTCTCCGCTCACCATCCTCGCGACCGCAGTGCGCTGGGGATCGGCGCGCGGATCGATCGGACTCTCACCCGCCACTGCCCAGTTCCTCGATGGCGTGGCGCGACGGCAGCCAACCGTGCTGGTGTCATTCGGTTCTCCATACGTGATTCGACAGGTTCCTTCGGCATCGAGCTACCTGATAGGCTGGGCTTCGACCGCGATGGCGGAGCGCGCGGTTGCAGGCGCGCTCGCTGACAAGACTGCAATCACCGGCACGGCACCGATCGAGATTCCACCCGGATTCCCGATCCGCTCAGGGATCCGCCTGGAGACGACGCGATGAGGCGGCGCGCCGCCGCATTCGCGCTGATCGTCGTGGCCTCTGCTTGCGCGGGCGGGCCTCCCCCGGGCTCGCCACTGCCGACCAGCGCTCCGCTCGAGTCACGCCTCAAGCCGGCAACTCACCTGCTCGATTCGTTGATAGCAGACGGCGCTGCACCCGGTGCGGTGCTCGCCGTGTCCGTCAACGGCGAGCGGTTCATCTACGGAACCGGACGACTCGGCCTCGACGACCCGACTGTTCCGAATCGCGCCACTCTCTACGACATGGCATCGCTCACCAAGGTGATCGCACTCACCACGGTCGCGATGATGGCCGTGGAAGAATCGCGACTCGAACTCGATCGCCCCGTGGTCGACTACCTGCCGGAATTCGGGCGCGGCCTCGGTGCCAAGTCTGCCGTGACCGTGCGTGACCTCCTGCTGCACGACAGCGGCCTGCCTGCGCACCGCCGACTGTGGGAGGAGACGGTTGTACGGAGCGGAGGAATCCTTCGCAGCATCACCTCCGACCTGCAGAGCGAGCCCGGCACCGTGATGGTGTACTCCGACCTCGGCGCCATCACGCTCACGGCCATCCTGGAGCGGCTGTACGGCAAGCGATTCGATCGGATATTCGCTGAGAAGGTCGCCGAGCCGCTCGGAATGACGAGGACCCGGTACCTGCCGCCCAGGTCCTGGCACGCTGAGGTGGCACCCACCGAGAAGGATCCCTGGCGTGGTCGCGTCCTGCGTGGCGAGGTCCACGACGAGAACACCGCCAGACTCGATGGAGTGTCGGGGCACGCGGGACTCTTCTCCACTGCCGATGACCTGCTCCGCTTTGGGGAGTGGGCCCTCGCAGGCGCGCGTGGCGAGCAGTCGCCTGAACCGATTCAGCCGCCACGGTTGTTCGACGAGTGGACTCGCACCCAGAATCGACCCGAGGGTTCGTCACGCGCTCTCGGCTGGGACACGCCGAGCGGGCGCAGCAGCTCGGGGACGATAATGAGCGCACGGAGTTTTGGTCACACCGGCTTCACCGGGACCAGCATCTGGGTCGACCCACCTCGTCGCACCATCATCGTGCTGCTCACCAACCGGGTGCATCCCACGCGGGTGACCCCGAAGTTCACTCCGGTCAGGCCGTTGGTCGCCGATGCGGTCATGAAGGCGCTGTTCCCTGGCGCCGCCCCGCGCGACAGCGTGGCGAGAAGCAACTGACCATCACCGGTTGAGCCGAGATCGCTGGTCGACGCCGCCAACGCAAGCCGCCTACGGGATTCCGTAGGCGGCTTTTCGGTTGCCGGAATCTGCCGCGTTGAACCGGAGGACGATCACCTCCCTCGCGGCGCGATCGATCGGGTCACCGGGCTCCGAGGTGAAAGCCCTCAGCTCGTGGGAACATCGGGCACCTTGACGATGAACAACCCCTCGCGCACCGAGGTGAACACCACGATGCCACTCCTGAAGAACGGATAGTTGCTCCACGCACCACTCTGTGCCGCGCTGTGCCCGGGGCCGTCGTCATTGAGCGGCGCCGAGTCGAAGAACCCGATCTCGCGTGGCCTCACCCTGTCGGTAATGTCGAGCACCCTGAGCCCGCTGCCATAGTTCGCCTCGAACACCAGGTTGCCACGCACGAACAGGTTGTGGTCGGAGGACTTGACCGGGCCGATGTACTGGTGCGCCACGACGGGATCGTCCAGTCGAGAGAGATCCCACACGATGGTCCGGGTGCCGTCGACGACACCGTCGAGTTCGTCGCCCTCGTCGTTCATGTAGAAGTAGCGCTGCTCGTCGTCGAACCAGCCCTGGTGTGCATAGCTCACGTTGGGGTAGCTGTTGCGACCGATGAGCACGGGGTTCGCCTTGTCTGTCACGTCGGCAATGTTGATCTCGCGCTCGTTGGAGCCCACGCAGATCTCGCGACCCCGGTAGCGCGTGTCAGGACCACGGTACACCAGGCACTGCGCATCGTGGGTGTAACCGCGCGGGTTGGCACCAGCGCGATCGTTGTAGCAGCCGATGAAACGGAGCTGCCTGGGCTCGCGAGCGTCGACGATGTGAAGACCGCCACCGCACGTCTCGCCGCCACTGTTGGCGCCCACCACATAGAGGAAGCCCGACGTGGTGTCCACCACCACGTTGTGTGCGCTGTGGATCTCGTGGTAGGTGGTATCCGGCGCGAAGTTGACCGGTGTACCGCGCACTCCGCGCAGCCGGGTGAGGTCGAACACCTGCACGCCGTGGGCTCCGGCTCCGTCCGCCACGATGTACGCGTGGTCGTTCATCACCTTGATGTCCCGCCACACCGACGGAGGAGAACCGACGGTGCGCGGCAGGTTGCCGAGCAGTCGGGGCGAAGACGGATTGCTGAGGTCGACGAATGAGGTGCCATCGCGACGAGCGACGAGGGCGATCTCACGCTGGGTCTCCGGATCGGTCCAGCCCCACACGTCGTTGACCCAGGCACCGCGATCGCCGCCGAGCCCGCCGACCGGCACGTGCGCGGTCAGCTCGATGTTGCTGCAGGTGAAGGCGCCGAGCTTCCCGCCTTCGCAGCGTCCCGGCTCTGCGGCACGCCCACCGATCAGGTGGATCTCCCCGGTGAGCTGTTGCGTCTCCCGCCAGGTCCCGTTGCCCTGGGCAGCCACCATCACGCGTCCCTCGCCAAAGTCGCGCGATGGCATCGAGACGACCGCGCGACCACCAGCGTTGGCGATCGCGTACCCGAAGCCCAGCGGCCATTGGGTGCCATCGGCCGAATCAGCATCGAAGCGCGATGCACCCTGCCACTCGCCATCCTCGGCGCGGAGGAAGCGATACACCCGCCCGTTTCCTCCATTCACGCTCGGCGCCCCCACCCACATCTCGCTGCCGATCATCGCCATCGCGAAGCCGAACTGTGCGCCGCGAGGCGAGTCGAACGGCCGCAGTTCGGCGACGGGACTCCAGGACCCACTCGCGTCCTGCTCCAGCTCGTACACCGCTCCGGCTCCTGGGGCACTCACATAGGCACGGCCACCCGCGATCAGGACGGATGTGCCGAGCCGTGCGCCGCCCGGGGCCGTGACCCGCGGGAGGTTCAGCGCAACCGGCTCGCTCCATTCGCCATCGGACTGGCGGCGCGACACGTAGGCGCGTCCCGCGTTGGCTTCGGATGCCGGGGCACCGATCAGCAACCAGTCACCCTGGCGCGACATTGCGCTGCCAAAACCTACGACGCCGTCTCGGCTCGCTGGCCTCAAGGTGGCACGCAATGTCCAGTTGTCACCGCTGCGCTGGTAGTGATGGACCGCGCCGGTGCTGTCCGCCATCGGCGCGCCGACCAGCAGGTCATCCTGCGAGAGTGAGAGCGACGCGCCGAACTGGCCTGCCGATGGCGCCTCGAGGATCGCCGATTCGCGCCAGGCGGCGCCAGCCGATGCGCGCTCGAACGCATAGGCGACTCCGCCGCGCTTCCGCGGAGCGCCCACCACCAGCGTGTTGCCCTCGAAGGCAAGTGCCCGCCCGAAGTCATCCATGCGGCTCGAGTCGGAAGCCACCACCCGGACCCGCTCCTGCCAGCGGCCACCTGCGCCGAGCCGGTAGCCGTATACCGTACCGGGACCATACCAGTTGACGGGCTGGCCCACGAACAACTCGCTCTCACTCGCTGCGAGCGCGCGTCCGAAGTTCGGCTCCTGTCCCAGGACAGGCGGGGCCAGGAGGGCGAGTACCACTGGCACGACGAGGTGAAGCTGGCGCATGACTTCTCCGTTGCAACGATGCATTGCCGTGGGAGACCGGTACGATGGTCTCGAATTGCGGTGGGTATCGACTGCAGAGGACGGATTCGAACCTCCCCCGGCCCCGGTGTCAATGCACTCCCGCCCTGGGAGGCGCTCCCCGGGTCGCCGGGAATGCATCTCCGGGCTGGGGCCGGCCGCAGGGGCTCGCCATTGACCCCCAAGGCCAATCCGACGAAATTCCTCGGTGATTGTACCTGTCCTTGGAGGACACCATGGCAACCGAGACCGCCCCGAACGCCCTCCCCGAGGGATTCGTCCTGACCATCACCCCGACCGCCGCGTCCGAGGTGGCGAAGTTCCTCGCCGCTCCTGACGTCCCGCAGGAGACCGCAGGTCTCCGGATCTCGGTGATGCCGGGGGGCTGCTCGGGCTTCAAGTACTCGCTCAATATCGAGGACAACTCGGTCGAGGATGACATCACGGCGGAGATCGCCGGGGTGCGGGTCTTCATCGATTCGTTCTCCGCGCAGTACCTCAACGGTGTCACCATCGACTATGTGAGCTCGATGCAGGGCTCGGGGTTCACCTTCAACAACCCCAACGCCGTCGGCGGCTGCGGTTGCGGCAGCTCGTTCGCCGCCTGACCCCCGACGAGTGAACTGCTCGCGCTGATCCTGCAGGGGCCCCTCGCCGGGGCCTCTTTGCTTTGGTTCGCGTTAGACTTCTTCCAGCAGCCCCGAACCCGTGGCACCAACACCTCCCTGCGACACCTGACACGCGACTCGCGCCCAGAGAGAACGCCTTGTCCCTCGCCGACATCATCGTCGTAGCCGCCTACTTCCTCGCGATGCTCGCCCTCGGAATGTGGGTGTCGCGAGGCCAGAAGTCTTCGAGTGACTATTTCCTTGGAGCACGCAACCTCCCGGCGTGGAGCGTCCTCCTCTCGATCGTGGCCACCGAGACCTCGGCGGTGACGGTGATATCCACCCCCGGCATCGGTGCCCGCGGTGATCTCACCTTCCTGCAACTGCCCATCGGGTACCTGATCGGACGCCTGGGAGTCGCCTGGTGGTTGCTTCCCGGCTATTTCCGTGGCGAACAGGACACCGCCTACGCCAGGCTCGAGGCCCGCTTCGGCGGGGCAACACGGCGTACCCTTTCGATGGTGTTCCTGGTGACGCGATTCCTGGGTGATGGCGTCCGCATCTTCGCGGGTGCGATTCCGCTCGCGTTGCTCACCGGCTGGAGCATCCCCGCATCGATCGTCGGAATGGGCGTGGTGACCCTTGCCTACACCTACGTGGGCGGAATCAAGGCAGTCATCTGGGCTGATGTGGTGCAACTGGCGATCTATGTGACCGGTGGCATCGTGGCGCTCTTCCTGGCCTTCGACCTTGCAGGTGGTGCGTCCGTAGCTCTGGCGGCGGCGAGCGAGGCCGGCAAGTTGCGCGTCTTCGACTTCACCCCATCGCTCACGATCCCGTACACGTTCCTGGGTGGCTTGCTCGGTGGCGCGCTGCTCTCCGCTGCATCACACGGAACCGACCACCTCATCGTGCAGCGACTGCTCGCGACACGATCGCTGGCCGACGCGCGCCGCGCCTTGGTCGGCTCTGGCGTGATGGTGATCCTCCAGTTCCTGCTGTTCCTGCTGGTGGGCACCGCCATCTGGGCCGCCGGCCGCGCACCCGAGGGAATGGCCGGCGACCAGATCTTCTCGCGCTTCGTGATCGACATCTTCCCCACCGGACTCTCGGGCCTTGTGATCGCAGGAATCCTCGCCGCCGCGATGAGCACGCTGTCCAGCTCGATCAGTGCCCTTGCTTCATCGCTCACGCACGACCTTTACAGCTCGTGGACCGGGGAGCGTGACCCCGTACGGCTGTTGCGTGTGGGTCGCGTGGTTTCGCTCGGCTGGGGCCTCGCACTGGTACTTGGTGCTCTCGGATTCCATTCACTCGCCAGTGGCAACGACACGCCGGTCGTGGTATTGGCACTCTCGATCGCCTCGGTGACCTACGGTGCGCTCCTCGGCGCGTACATCCTGAGCGGTGCCGACCAGCGGATCACGGGGCCCGACGTGATCCGTGGTGCGGTTGTGACCTTGACCGTGATGCTGGTGACCATCTTCGCGGCTCGACTCGTGGCGGCCGGATTCGAGTTCCTCTCGCCGCTCGGTCGACTCGCCTGGCCCTGGTATGTGCCGATGGGCACCGCGATCACGGTCATCGTGGCCTGGCTTTCGAGCAGGCTGAGGCGCGCTCCGGCGTGAACGTGCTGAGCGCCGACCTCGGCGGCACCTCGGTGCGGGTGGTGCTGTACGTCGATCGCGATGAACGCGGTCGCGCCGAGGCACCGGGTGGACCGATGCGCACTGGCCAGGGCACGGAGATCGCAGCCCGACTCGCGTCACTCGCGCGTCCACTGCTCTCGCGAGAAGGCGTGGTTCGCGCCGATGCATTCGTGGTGGGTGCCGCCGGTGCGGGTCGCGAGTCGGAACGCACCGAACTCGAGCGTGCACTCAGCGAGGAGCGAATCGCCTGGCAGGTGATGGTCGTCACCGACGCCGAGCTGGCCCGTGCGGCTGCATTCGAGGGCGGACCAGGCGTGCTGTTGATCGCGGGAACCGGCAGCATTGCGATCGGTGCTGACGCGCAGGGCCGGGTGACCCGAGTTGGTGGCCTGGGCTGGCGCCTCGGCGACCAGGGATCCGCACACTGGCTGGGCGCCAGGGCACTCGAGGCGATCGGTGCAATGAATGACCGAATCGGACCCGTCACGCATCTGGCAGAGCGGATACCCGCGGCAGTGGGTGTGGCCGGAATCGCTGGGCTGGTTCGCTGGAGCACCACCGCCACGGTGGCACAGGTGGCCGCCCTGGGTCCAACCGTGGTCGAGACTGCCGACACCGGCGACCCGGTGGCCGGCGAGATAGTCGACGATGCGGTTCGACTCTTGAGCCGGCTCGCGGTGGCGGCCGGAGCTGGACCTCTCCCCGTGGCCCTGTCCGGCGGCCTGCTGGCGCCTGGCCGCCCACTGCGCGATCGCCTGATCAGGGAGCTCGTGGCGGAACACGGGGTCACGGTCCTGGAGTCGGCGGTCGATCCTTGCAGGGGCGGCGCTGTCATCGCAGAACTCGCCCGCAACTGACACGACCACGCCCCCCGATGCGTAGGGTGCGGTGTCCGTGCATCTTCCCGTGGCAACCTTCTCTGTTACAAGGACCTGTCCGTGCGTCGCAGATTGCTCGCTACCTCCGCCCTCCTGCTTCCAGTTGCCCTCGGCGGATTCCTGCTCGGCGCCAATGCCCGGGTGCGCGCCTCACTCGACCTGTTCAACCAGGTGTTCCAGCTGGTCTCGGAGACTTCACTCGATTCACTCCCCGACGAGGAGCTGTACACCCGCGCAGCACGCGGCCTGATCCGTGAGCTCGAGGATCCCTACGCCGACCTGATGTCTCCCGAGGAACGCGCCTCTTTCGAGCGCAACTCGATCGGCAATCGCTACGCTGGCACCGGGATGACGATTCGCAGTCACCGCGGCAAGGTGACCGCCTTCCGCGTGTTCGATGGCTCACCAGCCGCACAGGCCGGCCTCAAGCCCGGAGACCGGATCGTCGAGGTCGATGGCACTTCAGTCGTGGGCTGGGCCGCGGATTCCGTCACCACACTGTTGCTCGGCGCGCCCGACACCGACGTGCGGGTGACGGTCGAGCGCGCGGGACACGATGCACCGATCACCACCACGGTTCGTCGTGCGGTGGTGCGTGTTCCGGCAGTGCCGTACACCATCCTGCTCGAGAACCGGATCGGATACGTGCCGATCACCCGATTCAACGATGTCTCCGCGACAGACGTGGCCCGTGCGATCATCAACCTCGATCGCCAAGGCGCCCGCTCGTTCATTCTCGACCTGCGCGGCAATGGTGGCGGAGACCTCTACCAGTCGCTCCGGATGGCAGGACTGTTCCTTGAGCAGGGCAGCGAGATCGCCCGGGTGAAGCATCGTGGCAAGCCCAACGAGGTCTACCGCGCCGAGAACCCGCCCCTGTTGCCAAGCGCACCGCTGGCGGTGCTCATCGATGGCGGGTCCGCATCGGCAAGCGAAATCGTTGCCGGGTCACTCCAGGACCACGATCGCGCCCTGATCCTCGGCACCCGCTCGTTCGGGAAGGGACTGGTGCAGACCCAGGCGGTGCTCAACAACGGCTGGGCCGTGCGTCTCACGACCGGCAAGTGGTACACGCCGAGCGGTCGCAGCATCCAGGCTGAGCACAGTGCGCTCGCTGACAGTCGCTTCGTTGAGGACACCATCGGTGGCCCGGATCGACCGACCTACCGGTCGAAGGCCGGCCGCGAGATCCTGGGTGGAGGTGGTGTCACGCCCGACGTGATCGTGAACCAGGACACCGTGACCACTGCGGAGCGAGTGCTCGCGCGCGGGATCGGCAATCGCGCACTCGACCTGCAGGACGCGGTGTTCGAGGTCGCTCGCCAGCTGGTGGCGCACGAGAGCGACCCGCTTCGGGCCGTGAGCGCCTGGCG
>Ga0079224_100010357_pt1 | contig 12790 bp, 6 predicted proteins | sample Stecom2015_FD_80414 | JGI IMG/M metagenome (GOLD analysis project Ga0079224, IMG submission 80414) | Agricultural soil microbial communities from Utah to study Nitrogen management - Steer compost 2015 | ecosystem: Environmental > Terrestrial > Soil > Agricultural land | place: USA: Utah...
AGAATGCAAGGAGCTTTGTTATATACAATCGCAGGGCCAGAAGGACGTTGTGGTGGCTTGGTTTCTCACGCGACCGAAGAAAGCACGTTGAGGTGATTAAAATCTCCAATCCATAGAGCTACAGATTGTGCTTCAGACCCAATATGCTATAATACCGAAGATGGTCAAGGAATAGGTGGTTTAAATATGGCAGCTTGCTATAGTTGCACATTGATACCTGAAAACGCTTGCGAAGAGTTTAATTCATTCTTGGACCGTTCATTACTAATTGATGAAGAATATGGTTTTTTTAAAAATTTAATAAGATTATAGCAGAACGGGGTTACCGTATCAATTAAAAAAATTAAGAATAGAATGCCAATTTTGTTACAGGATATATGGAAAATTCATACTGATGTACAAGAGCAGATGTTGCAATTACGTTCTGTACCCGTCAGGGTCATTCCAGAACCACCTAGAATCGTAAATGACAAACTTTTTTTAAGGATTGATGAAAATGATGAAACAGACAAATTTTTAGAGTCTTTAGCAACAACGTTCAACATCAATTCAGAGCAAATTAATTTAAAAAATGAATATATTCATGTAGATACAAATCATGCAAATGAAATAAGTTTAGAACAAAAAAGGGAACTGTCAGTTAAGGCTTCTGCAAATTTCATTGAATTCCTTCCAAACCCCATTATTGATGGATATATAAACAAATTCAAATCACCGATTAGTGATTTAAAGGATGTAATGAATAACTTAAGCATTGATTATGAATTTGATAGAAATGGTAGGCTACAAATTTCAATTGACGACCTTAAATTGTTAAATGAAGAAAGCTCAAACAATATTAATATTCCTGAAAATGCAAGCATAATTATACCAGCATATCCAAACCCTTTATATTTTATTAAAAAGAAACTACCTTTTCTATCAGCAACTCACAAAACAAGTACTCATAGAAGAAATGGAAATATTACTTGGAATAGAATCATTGAAATATCCAGTGGATATCTAAAAGAGGAAATTACTGAAAAATTAAATAAAGAATTTGGATTAACACTTATTGGCTATGAATATGTTTTTTATGTAGATGAGAATGCTATTGGAAAATATAACCCCAAAGAATCCTCTCATACTTTACCAATATTAAATACTGAAAATAATTCATTCCTTTTTAAAACAAATCTTAAACGAAATCGTCAGGAAGATGGTATGTTAAAAGGTTATAATGATGAGAAATGGGAATTTAAAATGAAGTACAACCGTTTAAAAAAGTTTTTTCATTCTTTTTTCGGTTCAGAGAATGTCCAATTTGAATCAAAGTTTGTTTATAGTTATGATTTATATAAATATACCACTGAATTTTTACCTTCTATAAATTATAAACAGGAAGATTTTTGGCAAGAAGTATATAACTCTTTTAATGGAGATTCCATATCAGTTAGCGAAAACACAGAGAGTATTGGAATTGATTTTGATTGGAGAAATGAAGATATAATCGATGTTATTTTAAATAATATTAGTAAATGTCCTTTTATAAATTTTCACCTTTTTAGTAATCATAGATGCAATATTGATTTTCAAATTCAAGATGTATCATTAGATGAAACGGAAAAGCAACTGCGAGAAAAATTTCCCTCTATTAAAACCAAGAGAGATAATAGAAAGGGAACCTTATATTTTTATCAGGAGTATCAATCTAGTGAACAAGCTATTATGCTTAAAGAAATGATTCAATCTGAATTAAATGATTTTGATTCAGGTCTTTACCAGACAGGGTTGTATGATATTCCAAATAATATGGAAAAATATATTCTTTCCATAGATGATTTAGCAAAAAGAGAATCACAGTCTACTGCAATAAAAGAAATAAGGGGTGCTGATTTTAACTTTGATGGCAAGTATCTTGGAAAATTAATTAGAGTAAGTTTTCCAGAAATAACATTGGATATTTCAGGAGATCACTTTGAGAGAAATAGAAGATTACTTGAGGAGAATCAAATTGATACAATAGAACCCAATCTCATTGGTGATATAGAAAAAATCAATCGTTTAAAATCTTCTTTAAACAATATTGTCTCCGGGAACAATCTTCAAAATCCTAATTTATCGGATTTTATTTTTGATGCTTCAAAAGCTATAACAATTGAAGATATAGAATATCATATCCACAATTCAAGCGAAACATATAATAGTTTAAATAACCATTTGTTAAATAAAAGAATTAATGAACCCCAAAAACAGGCAATTATAAAAACATTGCTTGCGGAAGATTTAGCATTAATTCAGGGACCTCCAGGAACAGGGAAATCTACTGCTATTGCAGAAATTATTTGGCAGCATATTCGTAAGGATTCAAAGGAGAGAATTTTGTTGACTTCCGAAACTAACCTTGCTGTTGATAATGCCATTGATCGTATTGTTAACAGTTCTCACAATTTAGTAAAACCCATCCGTATTGGTGGAGAAGAGAAGTTAGAAATTGAAGGGCGTCAGTTTTCAATTGAAACAATGAAAAGATGGGTAGAAAAAGGTATAGTTGATGTAACTCATGACGAAATGAATGATGATGAGGAAAGTTTGCCCCAGAAACTGATATTGCTTAATTGGGTTAATAAAATAAAAAGTAGAATAGACAAAAGCGAGTTAGATGATACTATTTATGAGTTATGGTATAAAAATTTATCGAACCCCTCTAAAAATATGAGAGAGGTTTTTTATAACTCTTATGTTAAAAATTGTAATGTTATTGGAGCTACTTGTAGCTCTATTGGAAAGCATAATAAAGTTCTTTCAGACTTGTTATCAACAATGCACAAAAAGAATATAAAAATTCCAACAGCTTTTTATAAGCAATATTGCGAAATTTTTGGAAAAAAGAACCAATATGTAAATAAACAAGGGGAAAATAAAACTAAATATGAAGAGGTCGATTTATTTTTCACAACAGTAATTCAAGACGAATCGAGTAAAGCTACACCCGCGGAGCTATCACTTCCTCTTATTTATGGGAAAAAAAATATTATAATTGGAGATCATAGACAATTACCACCATTATTAGACAAAGAATCATTTATGATGTCTTTGGATTTTCTTTTAGATAGAATAGATAATGAGACGGAAATCAAAAAAATAAATAAACTTAAAAGGTTTGTGGACAAGAATTTTGACGTGCTTGAAGTCTCACATTTTGAACGTTTATTTAATGAGATAGATGATAGCTTAAAAGGTGTTTTCAATTTGCAATACAGGATGCACCCAGATATAAATGAGGTTATTAAACAGTTTTATGTAGATGATGGTGGCTTACAATGTGGTTTAATCGAACCAATTGATTTAGGTGTAAATGACCCTGACAAGGGTAATCCTGCATCTCGTTATCATGGAATAGAGATTGAAGATTTTCTGTCAAGCAATGACTTAACAAAGGATAATCATGTGATTTGGGTGGATACTGATTCTCCAGAATTGTTAGATGGTACTTCAAGGGTAAACTATGGAGAGGTTGAGGCCATTCAAGAAATATTGGAAAGCTTTCGTACATCTGAAAATTTTCATCAATATCAAAATTTTTGGAAAAATCCAGAAGACCAACAAATCGGTTTAATTAGTTTTTATGGGAAACAAATACGGTTATTAAAAGACTTGAGAAATAAGTTTAAGGATATACCTATTCGAGTAAGTACAGTTGACCGCTTTCAAGGTATGGAGCGTAATATCATTATTGTATCGATGGTTCGTAGTAATAGAATTGCTACTGATAAAAATCAAAAGCCTGATAGGACACTTTATGGAGATTTAGGTTACCAAGAACAAAAAGAATTAGGATTTGCAAAGTCTCCAAATAGATTAAATGTTGCATTATCACGAGCTAAACGGTTATTAATAATTGTTGGGAATAGTGAATTATTTAGACAAAAATCGATTTATGATAATGTATATAAAACTATTAATGATAATCCTAACGGTAAAATTATAAAATACGAAACTAAATGAATTGGCAGGATATAATAAAAAATGCTGAACTCGTGTATGCCTCTACTATAGATGATATTGGTTTTCGTACCTGGAGTTTAAAGAAAACAACATATAAAGTTTCATTTTATGAAGAGTATCAGATTGAAGACATTGATAAAATAGTCTGTTCAATTCTGAAATCCAATAGCGGAAGTATTGAACAAAAACGATTTGCTACAATTTTAGGATTTAATGTTATAGATAACTTTGAAGTAGAGCCTAAACGGTATGCTGATAGTGCTGAACTAGATGTTTTCAACCTGTTAATTCAACCGGTTATTGATTGGGGGCTTATTGATAAAGATGGAGATAATTATACATTAACTGCACTAGGTGAAAAGGCTTTAATTGAAGAAAAAAAATATGAATTCTTTACAGGAGAAAAAATATTGTATGATAACCCGAATTTAAAACCTAGTGATTCATTAGAAAATTTGTTTTTCCCGTTCAATGCAGCTTTAGGGGTTTATTCTGAAATAACGAATAAAAAGAAAATTGAATATGAAAAAATTAATGTAAGTGAGATTTTCCCAGTCGTTGAAACAGATTTAATTAAACGACACAAACAACAATCGAATAAAGAGTATTATATCTATCAATCTCAAGAATCACCGTATTTTAAATTTGATAGCTGTCAAGTAGATATTCGTCTTTTCAAACAAGAAGCTGTTTACATTCCAATTGTTTTTCATAACGAGAGTATAAGTATTCAAGCATCAGAATTATTAAATAGGTCGGAGAATATAACTCAAAAAGAAAAAAAGGTAGAATGGGCTTTGTATTTGAAACTAATTAAAGATCCAAAAGCTAAATTAGATTATGAAGCCATTATACCTTTTGAAGATTTATTAGAGCTGGATTCATTAATATTGGATAAGCGTTTAGTTTGGAATGATAAAAAACTATTTACCTATTTAGCTCAAAATGCAAATGCGGACCAATGGTTTGCAATTTCAAATGAATGTCCAGTTGAGATATTAAAATTATATTTTAACAAATATATATCAGAATTAGATTGGACAATCTTATCCTTGCGTATTGATGATGAATTTTTAATTAATAATGCAACCCACTTTCCATGGAATTATGGAGTTATATCTGCAAAAGAAGACATAAGTATTGAAGTAGTTAAAACGTTATTGCTCATTCCAGAATTAAAGGAAGAAGAATGGGATTGGGACGTAATAATGCCTCAATTAGATTTTCAATTCATTAAGTCCAATATTGATAAAGTTAATTTTGAACTAGGTGAGCTAACTAAAAATATTTCCGATGCAGCACCCTTGATTAGTAAATTCCCATCTAAAAAATGGGATTGGATTTTCATTTCAAATGACTATGATTTGTCATACATTTTGGAAAATGTTTTGAACTTTAGTGAACATCTAAACCTAATTAATACATTAAACAGAGCCTTCACTTCAAGTGAACATGTGGAACTCTATTGCAACTCACAATCCTTAAAAGAAGTATTAGCGAAGTATAAAGAAGACAAGTTAATGAGCTACGCTCCAAACCAATTAAATTATGTTTGGTCCGAAAGTTTGATAAATTTATTAGAAAGTAGTGGTTATTTAACTTGGGCTAGTGGTAATTATACTTTGGGTTTTGAATGTAACCCATATCTAGAATGGACTTATGATTTTTTTGGCAAATACACCAAAAAAGTTGTAACAGATAAAGGTTTTGATTTCTTGTCTTCACATATCACTGATACGCGAATAATTTCCGATTATATCCAGTTCAACTGGAATTGGGATTTAATTTCTACAAATACTAATCTAATAAACCAATCTGCTTTCATATTAGAATTTAAAAATAGATTGAATTATAATCTCCTATTGCCTGAAATTAAAGGTGAAACTTTAGAGATAATTTTTCAATCGGATAGTGTTTTAAAGTATTTGGAAGAGAATCCTGATAAATGGTCAGATATAACAGAAAAGCCTTCTAGAGAATTTATTCTAAAAAATATTGATTTAAACTGGGATTGGAAGATATTAACAAAACGATTTTGTTCAACAATAAAAATTGAGTCATTAGGGAATCCTAACTGGATTGATAAATGGGACTGGGTGTATCTAACACAGAATCTTGATTTCAATAATGTTCTTGATAAAATAGATTTATATGCAGAGCGATGGGATTGGGACTATTTATCTCAAGAAACTGATAAGCAATTTATTTTAAATAACTTAACAGGCTATAATGAATACTGGAACTGGGAAATCCTCTTAAATAAGCGGTTTGACAAAGTTGATTTAGAATTTAAAAAACTAATAGAAATTGCTGCTTGTGTTTCCGTTTTAGATACAGAAACAAACAATTCTTTATGGGAAGTCATAACAGAGAAATTTAATTTTGAAGATTTAGAGTCTTTAATTAGGAAGACTAAAAATATTGAGGTCTTTAATTGGAATTATTCTTTTTTTTATGATTTACCAGACTTTAGTCCTTTAAATTACCTTGATAAAAATTACGATTATATTTCTTGGGAAGCATTTTCTAGCTCAAAATCTCTAAATAAGTCTTTAAAATTGGATAAAAACTTATTTAGCTATGGAATATGGATAAATAAAATTACCAAACTACTTAAATCAAAAAAGTATAATTGGGATTTTAAATCACTATCAAAATTGGATAGCATCAATTGGAACTCTTCAGTTCTAAGTGTCTACACAAAACGTTGGGATTGGGAATATTTATCGGAATTCAGTGGCTGTTTTAGAAAGGGTAAAGACTTTGAGGATCGTTTCAATGAATTTATAGACTTTATTGATTTTCAATCATTCTCTAAAAGAAAAGATTCTGATATCAATGAAGAACTACTAAATGAATTTATTGACAAGAATTGGAATTGGAAAACGTTGTCATGTAATGATTCTGTTAAGTTTACTATAACTTTCATAAGTAAACATAAAGATAAGAATTGGGATTGGGAATATTTATCATCAAGAAATGATATTGAATTCAAAAATGAATTATTTCTTGATTTATCCAATAAAGAATGGAATTGGGAAGAAATATCGAAAAGGAGTGACATTGAATTTTCAGAAGAATTAATTAAAAGTATTAGTAATAAGCCTTTAGATTGGATGTTGGTTTCTCAAAGTGAAACTTTTGAGCCTAATGCAAATGTGCTTTCATTATTAAAAGGTAAGGAATTAGATTGGTATAGTATTTCAAGTAATCCAAACTTATCATTAGATATTTTATGGGATTATAAAGAACTATTAGATTGGGAACTTGTAACAAAAAACAGGGTAATTAAGTTTTCTGATATTTCATTTTTGAAGAAGTTTCAAAATTTACTGAATTGGAATTACATTTCAAGTTCACAAGATTTTAATATATCGATAGAGAATCTAAAGCAATTTAAAAATAAGTTAGAATGGTCTACTATATGCGACAGGGAAGATTTTATAATATCTGAAGAGTTATTACAACCTTTTGCTGATGTATTAAATTGGTCAATAGTCTCCAGGTCAATGGATATACAGATCACAAGTGAATTGATTGAGAAGTTTAGGGATTATTGGGATTGGCAAGAATTAAGAAAAAACCCTCAAATAATAGAAAAATTTGATTCCACGCTAAAAAAATATCAAACAGAATTTAATTATGTTAATTTTTTAGAAAGATTTGACAGACAACCGTTTATTTATCATTTTACGCATTTGTTCCATGCAGTTGATGTAATAAATAGACGCAAAATATATAGTAGGGATAAAGCAATAGATCTTGGATTACTAAAATATGATGCTGCAGGAAGTGTAGTTGATAGAAGCAAAAGTGCACATCCTTATGCTCGCTTCTATTTTCGTCCTCAAACACCAACACAGTTTTATAATGAATGCCTAGGGTGGGATGATACTCTAAAGACATCTTGGGGTAAATCTTATTACCAACAAGCATGGGATTTAGGTCTGCCTAAATGTCCCATTCCTGTTTTTTTTAAATTTGATTTGAAAGAAATATTAATGAAAATGCCTAACAAATGTTTTTACAGCACAGGAAATATGCAAACTAATTGGTCACGTATAAAAAATGTTTCTAATGATCCTGATTCATTAAATGTAACGCACCTATATGCCGATGTCGACGATTTTGAGAATTATAAACAATATGCGCAACAGGAATTTTTAATTGAAGAAGAGTTTGATTTTTCAATATTAGATTCATTTGAGATTATTTGCTACAATGAAGAGTATGTCAATATTCTTAAATCACAGTTAGGCGATGATCCAATTTGTAAGAAAATAAATTCTGATGGATGGGAGGTGTATCATCGTAGGAATAGAGAACTTCTAATTTCTCAAACTGATTCTGAAATTTCTATTGAATCAGAATACAAAGATTCTGCTCATATTTTAATTAAGGGGGAAGGAATAAATGAATTAAATATACTGGAATCGGAACACATACAAAGGGAGACTAAAACAGAAATTATAGCTTATCCAAAAATTAAGTTTGTTAAAACAAAGAGACCTTTAGAGGTATATTTTGTTGATACTGCAATAGGGAAAAGGGATTGGCTTATATATAAAAATTAAGATATGGCAATAAAATACATACATGGTAATATTTTTAATTCTAAATGTCAAACAGTTGTGAATACAGTCAATTGTGTTGGTGTTATGGGTAAAGGAATAGCTCAAGTATACAAGTTAAGATACCCATTAATGTTTCAACAATACAAAGAGCATTGTAAAAATAAACTCATTAAACCTGGTGTACTTTGGTTATACAATAAACAAGATAATGCACCTTGGATTTTAAACTTTCCAACAAAGTTTCATTGGAAATACCCAAGTAAAATAGAGTGGATTGAATCTGGCTTGGAAAAATTTGTTGAAACCTATGAAACAAAAGGTATTACGTCAATTGCTTTTCCTTTATTAGGAACGCATAACGGTGGATTGGATATTCAAACAGTTAAATTTTTAATGGATGAGTATCTAGGAAAGTGTTCAATTGATATAGAGATATATGATTATGACCCAAACGCAAAAGATGATTTATTTGAGAAGTTTAAGTTGAAATGGCTTGGTTTAAGCCCAGAATCAATAAAAAAGGAAACAGGTATTCAACCGCAATATGCTCGAAAAATCAGTGAATTGATAAGGTTAGGAGAAGTAAACTCTATGATTGCTTTAGCAAATTATAAAGGGATTGGTGAAAAAACTCTAGAAAAAGCTTTTAATTATGTACTAAACCAATACAACACCAATCAAGGTCAACTTAATTTTTCTTAAAGTATTAAAACAATTATCTAGTTAAAATGGATGGCAAAAAAAGAATAGAAGAAATTTGTGAAAAGGTACCTGCTCTCAATGTTTTGTATAATGCCAGAGTGAGACATTATGTAATAAAAGATCATACCATAAATGTATACAACCAATTTGAAAAGTATTTTTTTGATGGTTTTTCAAAAGAAAATAAGGAAGAGTTTATATTATTCCTGCTCTTACATGATATTGGAAAGTCTATATCATATAATAATGGAAATCGACAAAACCAATATATAGACTCATATAATGAAGTAAGTAAATATGGTAAGGAATTAGATATATCTGAAGATAGTATGCTTTTATATAAAGCCTTGTTAAATTCCAGTTATCTAGGAAAGTATATGGAGAATAAGTTTCCTTTAGAGGGAATATATGCCCTTATCAAAGAACAAAGTGAATATGCGAAATTAGAGTTGGGAGATTTTTTTTATTTACTATCTGTGTATTATCAATGTGATATAGCTAGCTATACAAAAGACGCAGGTGGTTATCCTTATTTAGAGCATCTTTTTGTGTACAAAAATGGACAAAAAGTTTATAATGAAAAGGATAAACTATTAGAGTTTAGTAGTGTTTTTCAAGAAAGATATAATGAACTTAACAAAAAAATTGCTGCCGATACAATAACACAAAAAGTATCAAAAAAATTAAAAGACAAAGTAGACTCAACTTCTCAAATTGGAATTAAGGTTGTTGGTAAAATAGATTTGTCAAAATTAGAGAAACCAAAAAAGGAGATTAAGAAAAACAAAGAAAACCTTTATATCATTGATACAAATGTATTTGTAGACTGCCCTGAAATAATTACTAAAATTAACAAGAAATATCCTGTGATTCTATCTGCAAAAGTATTAGATGAACTCGATAAGTTAAAATCTACTTTAGATAATAATGGTAAAAGACAAGTACAAAAAGCTTTAAAATCCATAAATCAGAATATAGATAAAAGAAATTTAAAAATGGAACTTGCTGACATCTCATTACTTCCACCTGATTTTAGTAATAGATCGGCTGATAATTTAATCTTAACAGTAGCATTAAAATTTAAGCAAGAAAATCCTATTTTGTTAACTTCAGATAATGGTCTACAGATAAAAGCCAAAGGGTTAAAAATTACAACTATTACACTTAAAGAATATTTAAGTCAATTAAATAAATATTGATTCTAACTGCTAATTAAATCTATTCTGATGAGGTTGAATAAATCAAATACTTCTGGAATTACTATAAAAAGCTTAACGGTAGCTGTACTTCAAAACAAACCAAAAATCTTCCTATATCATTTATTAGCCAATAACATAGAGACAACCTTTCCTAATAAATTAAATTTTTATAAGTTCTTTACCCATATGCTTAAATGTGCTTATAAAACATCTAAAGGGAAGTTGCATTTAAGAATTGAAAATCCAGAATGGGAAGATGAGGGTTACAAGCATTACTGTTTCTACGATAAGTACCATAAGCATAGCCGAATCTATGTTAAAATAAAGGAATCAAACGGAAAGCTTTATTTTGATATGTTACCATTTTAATATTAGATAGATACAGTGAAAAGCAAAAGGAACTGGTAAGCCCACACTTCAAGCACTTGCATCCTCGTTTGTTCCGTTGCACTACACGCCCTCAAATACAAGAGCTTTACGTTCCCCGCAGTACAAGCTAAAATTTATCAATTTCAGCCTGTACTTTTTTGCCTTTGCGCTCAATCTCGTTAGAGCAGGTAATAAGGTGTTCGTCAGTTGTTCCATTTTGTTCCATAAAGCATATCTGCAAGCCATTTGAGAGTATCATTATCACCACGAGCGCAGTCGAGGGGTCTCATTATAATAGGTAAATCAGTAATAAAAAGGCTTGCATATACCATACATAGCACTACTGCGGTGGCACATCCTCGTTAGCACTATGTATTTGCTTTACTTCACACACTACACAACTTCCTCACCCGCAGCTACTCTTGCACCCCAAGCCCCAATAAGGTGTGTGCTTGTGGCACACTAAATATAAATTGGGGTACAACCGCTGCTTCATAATTTGGCTCGCCTGCTGTTCGCTGCGGGCTAATCAGGGTGTCACAGTTTTTGAAGGCAGCCATTTTGCATATACAATAACCGCTTCAAGAAATTTGAAATTTCCAAATACCTTTAAAATCTCATTAATAGTTGATTAAATATCTTTTAAATGCAAAAGCGGATTATTCTATATTGCAAACGCACAGCAAGAGTAACGCATTCAATCAGCTATTTCAGCCAATACACAACCCATTTTTAAATTGGCAATTGCTCGTTAGAAAAAATCAAAACCCTCAATTTCCTTAATCTACTTAAATCCTTAAATATTAAATAACAATAAGCACTCTCACAATTGCTAAAATTTAAAAACGGTAGCCTTCCTTCAATAGCTTCATTCAATTGTTACACTTGCTTTCCCACGCTACACCCAAGCTGAATCCAACGGCATCAAAAACCTGCGCCACCCTTGCGTTTTCAACGTAGGTGTGGTAGCCCTATCGGGCTATTTTCCCACACCACCCTTGCTCAACTCGCTGGCGGCTCGCTATTATGGCTATCGCCATACGCTACGCGATTACCTGCTAAAGAAACATTGTCGAAAAAAGAAAACCCTCGAAAAGAGGGCTTTACTATTATTTTGATAATTTAGCTTAAACTTAAACTTCAACAACAGTAGCATTAGGCGCATTGGTTTTAACTGAAGCGATACCATTTTCCATTCCAGAAGATGATTCATACATTTCGCTGGTTCCAATCACTTGACCATTACTGGCTTTTAAATTGAAATAGTGTTTACCGTTACTTGATATTTTTCTATCGAACTTACTGTCATCTTGAGAGTTTTTCCGAACAGATTCGATACCATTCATACAACCAGATTTTGCAGAATAACCTTCACTTACTAATATGGTTTGCCCATTGTTAGCTTTTAATCTAAAACGATACTCACTTCGAGCATCTTGATATACTTCAAATTTTGCCATAATGTTTTTATTTAAAATTATCCTTAAATATAAGGAAAAGGAAAAAAGATTGCAAAGTTAGATGGCTTTCCTCATCCCACGCTCATCATACTATAAAGTTCAAGCCCTACGGGTTTTGAAAAAAATATTGCACCCTTGTCAGGTGCAAATTCTCAAAACCCTTTTCATCAGCAATATTTTTTCCAAAAAAACTTGACAGTATGTCAACGCCATCAAAGAAACGGCTTTCTTTTTTCTCTTTTTCTTTGTAAAAAAATATTCATTTTTTTATTTCTAATGCAAAAGGAAGCAATCTAAAGCAACAAAATCCATATCAAACGATTAGCATAAAAGTTGCCATATATTTCAACGGAAGGTACAACTTCGTGTCAAGTCCGTACCAAGTCCGAAGAAAAGTAAGTTTCATTTAAATTATTTATGTTATGGGTAAAATTGCTCAAGGAATTTTAGGAGGGCTTTCCGGTAAGGTTGGAAACATTATCGGTGGAAGCTGGAAAGG
>Ga0079224_100010358_pt1 | contig 12790 bp, 10 predicted proteins | sample Stecom2015_FD_80414 | JGI IMG/M metagenome (GOLD analysis project Ga0079224, IMG submission 80414) | Agricultural soil microbial communities from Utah to study Nitrogen management - Steer compost 2015 | ecosystem: Environmental > Terrestrial > Soil > Agricultural land | place: USA: Utah...
GATCTGCGGCGTGCTCGGCGACCACGAGCTGTTCGACTTCTTCCTCGACTACAACCTCGTCGCGGCGGCGCTGGCCGGCGTGGACACCACGTTCCCGCCCGACCCGGCGCACTGGACCGGCGTGGCCATCCCGCAGATCGTCACCACGCTGGCCACCGCCTGGCCGTCCGGACTGACGCCCGACGGCGAGAACCTCAAGGCCATGACCGAGCTGCGCTCCGGCGGCGAGCGGCCGCTGTTCGACGCCGCGTTCCTGCGGTGGGCGACGTTCCTGCTGGGCTTCGGGTCGCTGGACGGCACCGTGCCCCGCTCGCCGGGGGTGGTGGTGGACAACACCGACACCGTCTACCAGTTCGACACCGACCCGGCGCTCAGCCCGGCCGAGCAGGCCCTCAACGAGTCGGTGCTGCGGGTGGCGCAGGACCCGTCCGGCCGCGTCCGCCAGGGCCTGGCCAACGTGCCGGTGGTCGACGGCACCCCGCCGGTGCCGGTGCTGAGCCTGCACAACCTCGGCGACCTGTTCGTGCCGTTCTCCATGGAGCAGGTGTACGCGCAGCGGGTGGCCGCCCACGGCCTGTCCGACCGGCTGGTCCAGCGGGCGATCCGGGGGATCGAGCACTGCGACTTCACCGCCGAGGAGCTGGTCACCGCCTTCGTCGACCTGGTCGCCTGGGTGGAGCACGGGATCAAGCCGGCGGGAGACGAGGTGCTCGACCCGGCGGTCGTGGCCGACCCGTTCTACGGCTGCGCGTTCACCACGGCGACCCGGGACCTGGGTCCCTTCACGGCACCCTGCCCCTGACCCTTGGGGAAGCGGCCGGTCCGGCGATGTCGGGCGGGCCAGGGGAGTGTGCCGGTTTCGGCGGTGTCGGGTCGCCGGCCCGGCGTACGGTGACCTCAGGCGGTGCGTACGGGGGGCGGTCGCCATGCCAGAGCTTCCGGACGTGGAGGGCTTCCGGACGGTCGTGGCCGAGCACGGCACCGGTCGCCGGGTCCGCCGGGTCGAGGTGATCGACCCCGGGGTGCTGCACGGGGTCCAGCCGGGGGAGCTTGACCGGGCCCTGTCCGGGAGGCGCCTGCGCGACCCGGACAGGCACGGCAAGTGGCTGCTGGCCCGCACGGACGGGCCGACCGTGATGTTGCACTTCGGCATGACCGGGGAGCTGCGGTGGTCGCCGGGTGACCAGCCGCGGCACCGGCACGACCGGGTGGTGTTCGTCATCGACGACGGCGAGCTGCGCTACCGCGACATGCGCAAGCTGCAGGGGCTACGGCTGGCTCCCGACGACGACGCCGTGGCCGAGGTACTGGCGGAGCTGGGTCCGGACGCCTCCACGGTGTCGCGTCGGCAGCTCGACGCGATCCTCGACGACCGGCGCGGTGCGGTCAAGGCGCTGCTGGTGGACCAGAGCGTGATCGCCGGCCTGGGCAACCTCCTGTCCGACGAGATCCTGTGGCGCGCCGGCATCCATCCCCGCACGCCCTGCTGCGACCTCACGCCGCAGCAGCGCGACCGCCTGCACCGGGAGCTGCGCGGGGTGCTGCGCGCGTCGGTACCCGCCGGCCGCATCCCGCCCCGTCCGTCCTGGCTGACCGGTGTCCGCGACGATCCGCACGCCCGCTGCCCCCGCTGCGGTACGCCCCTGCGGCGCGACCGGGCCGCCGGACGCACCACGGTCTGGTGCCCCCACTGCCAGCCGGGGTGACGCCCGACCGGAGTCCCCCGGTCGGTGTGCCGCCTCGCGCCGGTGCCGCGTCCGACCGGTGCGGCTCCCTCACGAGCCGCTCTGCTCGCGGCGGAACCCGTACAGATCGGTCGGCTCCTCGTCGATGACGATCTCCCCCCCGTCCGGGTCGGTGACGATGAGCGCCCGCCCGTACGCCTCGTCGATGATGTGCGCGTCGGTGAAGCCGGCCGCGTGCAGCCGGTCCCGGACCGCCTCCAGCGGCTCGTCCGCCTCGAACGACAGGGTGGTCTCGCCGGCCCGGTGACCCCGGTCGCTGCCGGCGGCCGAGTGCAGGGCGGCCATCCCCTCGCCCGGGGAGGTGAAGCTCACCCAGCCACCGTCCTGTGAGGAGATGCGGGGCACCAGGCCCAGCGCCTCCAGGAACCGGCGCATCGCCGGCACGTCGTCGGTGAACCGCAGCGGGCGTACCTTCATCGTGCCCTCCTTCCGGCGCTCGAGGTACTCGGTCAACGCGCGCGCCACCAGAGCCGACAGTGACTCATTCTCATCGATGGCTTGGTGCTTGACCCGCCGGATCAGCTCCGGCGGCAGGTAGACGTTGAACTGCGCCTTGCGCTCCGGCCCCGCCATGCCTAGGATGCTAGCATCCTATCATTACGCCGCGAAGGTGGGGGGCTGATGAAGATCCGTTTCGACCACGTCGGCATCATCGCGCGGACCGACCGGGAGAGCCAGGAGTCGGCGGCGTTCTTCGCGGATGCCCTCGGACTGCCGGTCGAGGGGAACCCGGCCGCCGGGTACGCGGAGGTCAGGACGGGCGGGTCGACCATCGCGCGGCACCGGGGCAGCCCGGTGCCGGGCCGGCCGCACGGGGGGACCCTGCTGCAGTTCCGCTGCGACGACGTGCCTGGCGCGGTCGAGGAGATCCGGCGGCGCAAAGGCACGGTCGCCGTGGAGCCGCACCGCACCGACTGGGGGACCGTCTCGGCGTACATCTCCGGCCCGCACGGCATCCTCGTGGAGCTGTATGACGAGCCGTCCGCGTGACGGGCGCCCGGGCGCACCGGACCCGACGCCGGCGGGCAGGGTGGGCGCCATCTCCACGGCCCCGGAGGGCACGGACGTCGACGTGTCGCTGCGGGCGATCTTCCGCGGGCGACGGGGGCGGCTGCTGGGCGCCCTGCTGTTCACCGAGTTCGGCGCCGCGGTGCACAGCATCGCGTACTCCTCGGTGCTGCCGCTGGCATCCGCGGAGCTCGACGGCAGCGCGCTGTACGGCGCGGTGCTGACCGCCGGCGCGTTCACCACCATCCTGGTGCTCGCGGCCGGTCCCGACCGGTTCGCCCGCATCGGTCCGGTGTGGACTCTCGCCGTCGGGACCGTCCTGTTCCTGGCCGGAGTGGCGCTCGCGGTCGCGGCGCAGGACATGCTCTGGATCCTCGTCGGGATGGTGCTGCGCGGCCTGGCGGCGGGGCTGCTGGCCGGACTCGGCCTGACCGCCATCGGAGCCCTGTTCGAGGACGCGCTCCGCCCGCGGGTGATGGGGCTGTTCGCGGTGATGTGGCTGTTGCCGTCCCTGGCCGGACCGGCGCTCAACGCCGCCGTCGCGGTCGCGGCCGGCTGGCGGGCGGCGATGGCGTGGCCGGCGGTGGTGGTGCTGGTCGGGCGGCTGCTGGTCGGACGCGACGCCGCGATGATCCCGTGGCGAGGCGCATCCGTCGAGCGGCCGGACCTCGGCAACGTGGTCGCGCTGCTGCTCGGGCTCGTGCTGGCGGCGACCGCCCCTGCCGCCAGCTCCGGATGGGGCGTGCCGATGCTCGTGGCCGGCCTGGCCGTCGCCACCGCGGCCAGCCTGCGCGTCCTGCGGGTCCAGGTGTCCGCCCAACCGGTGCGGTTCCTCACGACCGCCTCGTTCTTCGGCCTGTGCCTGGCCTTCTTCGGCGGCAGCGGGATCGTCTCGCTGGCGGTCGTCGACGGGTTGGGCAACGGTGTGGTGGCCAGCAACGTGGCCGTCGGCGCGGGCCTGCTCGCCTGGGCGGTCACGGGCACGCGCTCGCCGAGGCTCGACGACCGGGTCGGGGACAGCGCAGTGCTCGGCCTGGTGGTTCTCTGCGTCGCGCTGCTGGCCTGCTCCCTGACGCTGACCCCGCTGCTGCCGTCCCCGACCGCGTTGCCGGTGCTCGTCGCCGCGTGGTCCCTGGCGGGGCTCGGCATGGGGGTGGCGTACCCCCGCATCTCGTCACAGGCGATGGACGATCTTGCGACGGAGCGGGTCCCGGCGGCGGCGACCGCGGTGGCGTTCGCGGAGACCTCCGGTACCGCGGTCGGGTCCCTGCTCGGCGGCGGGACGTACTCGCTGGCCAGCGCCCACGCGGTCGCGCCCGGCACCTCGATCGGGTGGGCCTACCTCCTGCTCACCGGCGCCGGGGTCGCCGCCCTGCTGGTCTGCGTCCGCCGTCGCCGGGCACCGGCGCCGCGACCCGGGGCCAGCGCCTGATCCGGCCAGCGTCGGGCGTCGCGCACCACAGACGTGCAACTCGCCGCCTACGCCATAGAGCCGCCTACGCCATAGAACGGGAGGCGACGCTCCGCTCCCACGACGTGGGCTTCGGCCGCTTCCCCGGCCTGCGCTGGGACAACCCGTTGGCGCGCTGACGAACGGCTCCTTGCGTGCCCGCTGGTGCGGCCGGGCGCGGGCGCGCGCACCGCAATGCAGTTGACCGTGGGGCGCGGGTCAACTGAAATGGGCGCGTGTCGACCGTCACGTCCGACCATGTCGCCGTCAACCGCCGCTACTGGGACACGCAGCTCGCGCGGATGTTCGGTGCCCGGGCGCGGCGGCACTGGGCCGCCGCGGAGCCGTTCTGGGGGACCTGGGAGATTCCCCAGTCGAAACTGCCGGTGCTGCCGGCGGAGGTGGCCGGCTGGGACACCGTCGAGCTGGGGTGCGGGACCGGGTACGTGTCGGCGTGGCTGGCCCGCCGCGGCGCGCGGCCGATCGGGGTGGACGCGTCGGCCGAGCAACTCGCCACCGCGCGGCAGATGCAGCGCGAGTTCGGACTGCGGTTCCCGTTGCTGCACGCCGACGCCGAACGGGTGCCGCTGCGGGACGCCTGCGCGGACCTGGTCATCAGCGAGTACGGGGCGGCGGTGTGGTGCGACCCGTACCGGTGGATTCCGGAGGCGGCGCGGCTGCTGCGGCCGGGGGGCCGGCTCGTCTTCATGGCCGGGTCGACGCTGCTGATGCTGTGCCTGCCCGACTCCGGACCCGCCGGCGACCGCCTCGTGCGGGACCTGTTCGGGCTGCACCGGCTCACCTGGCCGGACGAGGACAGCGGGGTCGAGTTCTACCTGCCCCACGGCGAGCGGATCCGGCTGCTGCGCGACTGCGGCCTGGAGGTCGAGGACCTGATCGAGGTCCGGGCGCCGGAGGGCGCAACCAACACGTACATACCGGAGGAGGTTCCGCTCGAGTGGGCGCGCCGGTGGCCGTCGGAGGAGGTGTGGTTCGCCCGCAAGCGGTGAGGTCACCGCAGGGGCGGACACGGGGTCACCGGCGCGGGCCCAGAAGGGCGAGCTCCGGGACCGGAGCGTGTGAGGCCGCCCACTGAACGTACTACGACGCACCGTAGTAGAGTCGGCTACGTGGCGGGGCTCGGTGAGCTGGAACGCGCGGTGATGGAGGTGCTGTGGGCGCGGGACGCCCCGGCCGACCCCACCGACGGCGCGACCGTACGCGAGGTGGCCGACGCGCTGGCCGACCGCAAGCTCGCCTACACGACGGTGATGACCGTCCTCGACCGGCTGGCCGGCAAGGGCATGGTGGTCCGGCACCGCGACGGGCGCGCCTGGCGCTACCGCCCGGCCGCCCCCCGCGAGGCGTACATCGCCCAGCTCATGCTGGACGCCCTCGACCTCGCCCGACCCGGCGGCGCCCCCGCCGGCGCGGGTGACCGCGGCGCGGCGCTGGTGCGGTTCGCCCGCTCGGTCAGCGGCGCGGAGGCGGAGCTGCTGCGCCGGGCGCTGGAGGACCAGGCCCGGGAGCGGGAGGGCTGAGGCATGGGTCAGGTCGCCGTCCTCGCCGCCGTCCTCGCCGGCACCGTGCTGGCCGTCCGGCTGCTGGCCCGGGCGCGCTGGACCTGGCGTCTACCCCGGGTGGCGATCCTGAGCTGGCAGGCACTCGGTCTGGCCATCGGCCTGGCCCTGATCGGGGTGCCGCTGGCGTTCGGCCTGGCCCCGTACGGCGGCCCCACCGCCAGCGCCGCCACCCGCCTCGTCGGCGACCTGGTCCGCGGCGACCTGCCGCCGGCCATGGGACCGGTCCGGCTCGCCGCGGTCGCGGTCGGGGTCGCGGTCGCCGCCCGACTGCTGTGGGTGACCGGCGCCTCCGCGCTGGAGGTGGTCCGTGACCGCCGGCGCCACCGCGACCTGCTGACGCTCGTGGGCCGGCGGGACCCGGCCGTGCCCGGTGCCCTCGTGCTCGACCACCCCACCGCCGCCGCCTACTGCCTGCCGGGCCTGCGCCCGACGGTGGTGGTGAGCGCCGGTGCGCTGGCGCTGCTGCGCCGGGCCGAGCTCGACGCGGTCCTCAGCCACGAGCGCGCCCACGCCGTGGAGCGCCACGACATCGTGCTGCTCCCCTTCCTGGCGCTGACCCGGGCGTTGCCACCGCTGGGGTGGCTGCTGGCCGCGTCCGAGGCGGTGGAGCTCCTGGTGGAGATGCGCGCCGACGACCGGGCGCGCCGCCACCACGCCGCGGCCCTCGCCGCGGCGCTGCGCCGGTTCGCCGACGCCCCGGCGGTCCACGCTCCGGCCGGGGCACTGGCCGTGGCCGACCGGGCGATCGCGGCCCGGCTGGAGCGGCTGTGCGACCACCGCCCGCCGCCGCTGGTGCGCGGCGCCGCCACGCTCGGGCTGTGCACGGCGCTGGCGGCCGCGCCGCTGGCGCTGTTCCTGGGAGGGTGACCACGCGTCCGTTCGACCCGCGCCTGCCGCGCCGCGTCCCGGAGGTGCGGCGCCACCTGGCCGTGCTGGGGTTCCTCGGGGCGGTGGCGGCCGCGATCGTCATCACCCAGGCGGTCACCCTGGCGGCCGTCCTCGCTGCGGCGGCGCAGGGTCGGCTGGACTCGAACGCACTGGCCGGCTTCGTGGCGGCGGTCGCTGCCCGGGCGGGCTGGGTGTGGCTGTCCGGAGTGGTCGCCGCCCGTACCGCGGCGCGGGTGAAGCTGGCCCTGCGCGGCGAGCTGTTCGCGGCGGTCGGGCGGCGCGGACCCGGGTGGCTGGCCGGCCAGCGCGCCGGTGAGCTGGCCACGCTCGCCGGCCGGGGCCTGGACGGTCTCGACCCCTACGTCACCGGTTACCTGCCGCACCTGGTGCTGGCGGTGACCGTACCGGTCGCGGTGCTCGCCCAGCTCACGCTCGCCGACTGGCCGTCGGCGGTGATCGTGGCGCTGACCCTGCCGCTGGTGCCGGTGTTCGGGATGCTCGTCGGGTGGCAGACGCGGGTGGCCACCCGGCGCCAGTGGCGACGGCTGTCCCGGCTGGGCGGCCACTTCCTGGACATGGTCACCGGCCTTCCGACGCTCCGGGTGTTCGGCCGGGCCCGGGCGCAGGTGCGCGCCGTGCGGGAGATGGCCGACCGGCACCGGGTGGCGACCATGCGGACCCTGCGGATCGCCTTCCTGTCCGCCCTGGTGCTGGAGCTGGTCGCGGCGGTGGCGGTGGCCCTGGTCGCGGTGCCGGTGGGGTTGCGGCTGCTCGCCGGCGGCATGTCCCTGCACACCGGCCTGCTGGTGCTGCTGCTCGTTCCCGAGGCGTTCGCCCCGCTGCGCACCGCGGGCGCGAGGTTCCACGCCAGCGTGGAGGGGCTGACCGCCCTGGACGAGGCGTTCGCGACCCTCGGCGACCCGCCGGCCGGCCCGCTCACCCTGGCCACACCGGCGGCCCCGGCCGTCCCCGTCGGCCCGGTGGATCGGGTCGACCCGGTCGCCCCTGGTGCGGCGCGTCCCGTCCGGAGCGCGCCGCTGGTCGAGCTCGCCGACGTGACCGTGGCCTACGACCGGACGGTCGCGTTGTCGGGGGTGTCGCTGCGGATCATGCCCGGGGAGCGGGTGGCGCTCATCGGGCCGAGTGGATCCGGCAAGAGCACCCTGCTGGCACTGCTGCTGGGGTTCGTCAGGCCGACCGCGGGCCGGGTGGTGGTCGGCGGGGTGGATCTCGCCGACGCCGACCTCGACGCGTGGCGCCGCGCCCTGGCCTGGGTGCCGCAGCGGCCCCACCTGTTCGCCGGCACGCTGGCCGACAACATCCGGCTGGGTGCCCCCGACGCCACCGCCGGGGCGGTACGGGCGGCGGTGTCCGCGGCGGCGCTGGACGAGGTCGTCGCCGGGCTTCCGGACGGGCTGGACACGGTGCTCGGCGAGCGGGGGTACGGGCTGTCCAGCGGGCAGCGGCAGCGGGTGGCGCTGGCCCGGGCGTTCCTGCGGGACGCCCCGGTGGTGCTGCTGGACGAGCCCACCGCGCAGCTGGACGCGGCGAGCGAGGCGGCGGTGTGCGAGGCGACCGCGCGCCTGGTGGCGGGGCGGACCACGCTCCTGGTGGCCCACCGGCCGGCGCTGCTGTCGCTGGCCGACCGGGTGGTGCGCCTGGTCGGCGGCCGGGTCGTCGCCGACGTGCCCGCCGACGGCCGGACGCCGCTGGCGGGTGCGGTCCCGGCCGGGGCGGGGGTGGTGCGGCCGTGAGGGTGGTGCTGGCCGTCGCCCGGCCGTACCTGTGGCGGCTGGTGGGTGCCGGTGCGCTCGCGGTGGCCGCGGACCTGGCCGGGCTGGCGCTGATGGCGACGGCCACCTGGTTGCTGGTGACGGCCGCGGGCCAGCCACCGCTGGCCGCGCTGACGGTGGCGATCGTGTCGGTCCGGGCGCTGGCGGTCGGCCGGGGCGGCCTGCGGTACGCCGAGCGGCTGACCGGGCACGACGCGGTGCTGCGGGTGCTCGCCGAGGTGCGGGCGCGCATGTTCGCCGCGCTGGTCGAGTCGGGGCCGCCCGGCCGGGTCGACGGCCGCGCCCGGGGGCGGACCGGTGCCCCCGCGCGGTCCGGTGACCTGCTGTCGCGGCTGGTCTCCGATGTGGAGGCGGTGCAGGACCTGCTCCTGCGGGTGCTGGTGCCCGGTGCGGCCGCCGCCGTGGTCGGCGCCGCGGTCGTCGCCGGCGCGGCCGTCCTGGCACCGCCGGCCGCCCCGGTGCTGGCGGCCGCCCTGCTCGCCACCGGTGTGCTGCTGCCGGCCGTGGCGGCGCGGACGGCGCGGCGAAGCGCCGAGCTGGTGGCGCCGCTGCGAGCGGCGGTGGCCACCGACGCCGTCGACCTCACCCGCGGGGCGGCGGACCTGGCCGCGTTCGGGGCCACCGCCCGGGCCACCGCCCAGGCGCGGGCCAGGGCGGCGCGCCTGGCGCGGGTGGAGTCCCGGCTGGCCGCCGCCGGCGTGGCGTCGGATGCCACCGGCACGCTCCTCGGCGGCGTGGCCGCCGCGTGGATGGTCGTGGTGGGCGTGCGGACGGGCATCGACGGCGCGGTGGTGGGAGCCCTGGCGGTGGGCACGCTGGCGGCGGTGGAGGCCAACCTGGCGCTGCTGGCCGCGGCCCGCCGGTGGGTCGAGATCCGCACCCCGCTGGCGAGGGTCGCGGCACTGCTGACCCCGGCCGTGGCGGGGCCGGGCGGCCGCGCGGTGCCGGACGGCCCCGGGGCGCGGGACGGCGGCCGTGACGTGCCGGACGGGCCGGTGACGCTGTCGGCCCGCGGCATCCGCGTACGGTCCCGGGACGGTTCCGCGCCGGCACTGGACGGCGTCGACCTCGACCTGGCACCGGGGCGGCGGGTGGCGGTGGTCGGCCCCAGCGGGGCCGGCAAGAGCACCCTGCTCGCGGTGCTCGCCGGCCAGCTGGCGCCCGACGAGGGCACGGTCACGGTGGCCGGACGGCCGCTGTCGGCGTACCGCCGCGACCAGCGGCACCGGCTGGTTGGCGGGCTGCTGGCCGACGCCCACGTGTTCCACACGACCGTGCGCGAGAACCTGCTGCTGGGCCGGGCGGACGCGACCCCGGCCGACCTGGATGCCGCGTGCGCCGCGGCAGGGCTCGACGGCTGGCTGCGGGAGCTCCCGGCCGGCTTGGACACCGTGGTGGGCGAGGACGGGGCGCAGCTGTCCGGCGGGCAGCGGCAACGGCTGGCACTGGCCCGGGCGCTGCTGGCCGCGCCGCGGGTGCTGCTGCTGGACGAGCCCACCGAGGGACTGGACCCGGCGGCCGCGGCCGGCGTCCTGGCCCGGGTCCTGGCGGCCGCCGGCCCCGACCGGGCGGTCGTCCTCGTCACCCACCAGCTGTCCGGGTTGGAGGGCTTTGACGAGGTCGTCGTCCTGGACCAGGGCCGGGTGCGCCAGCGGGGACGCCACCGCGACCTGGTGGAGCAGCCGGGCTGGTACCGGGACAGCTACCTCGCCCAGCGGCTGGCCGAGCACGGCTACCGCGTGGTGGCCGGCGCGTGAGCCGGGCCACACTCGCGTCCCGGTCGGGATCTTCTACTACAAGTCGTAGTAGCGTGCTAAGTACTACGTCCGGTAGTAGTGGTCAGCACCCCACCGCGAGGAGGCCCGCGGCATGGACGCACTCGAGCTGGCGCGCTGGCAGTTCGGCGTCACGACCGTCTACCACTACCTGTTCGTCCCGCTCACCATCGGCCTGGTGTTCCTGGTCGCGGGCATGCACACCGCCTGGTACGTCACCGGCGACGAGCGCTGGCTGCGGCTCACCAAGCTGTTCGGCAAGCTCTTCGTGATCAACTTCGCCATGGGGGTGGTGACCGGGATCGTGCAGGAGTTCCAGTTCGGCATGAACTGGAGCAACTACTCCCGGTTCGTCGGTGACGTGTTCGGCGCGCCGCTGGCGATGGAGGCGCTGCTGGCGTTCTTCCTGGAGTCCACGTTCATCGGATTGTGGATCTTCGGCTGGGACCGGCTGCCTCGGCGCGTGCACCTGGCCACCATCTGGGCGGCCGCGGTGGGCACGCTGCTGAGCGCGTTCTTCATCCTGGCCGCCAACTCCTGGATGATGAACCCGGTCGGGTACCGGATCAACGCCGAGGCGGGCCGGGCGGAGCTGACCGACGTCGGCGCGGTGCTCACCAACCGGGTCCTGCTGGTCACCTACCCGCACGTGATCGCCGGCTGCTTCATCGTGGCGGGATCGCTGCTGGTGGCGGTGTCGCTGTGGCACCTGATGCGCCGGCCGGCGCCGGACACCGACCCGGCCTGGCGCTCGGCGCTGCGGCTGGGCGGTGTGGTGGCCGTGCTGGCCAGCCTGGTCCTGGTGGTGACCGGCGACCTGCAGGCCAAGGTCGTAACCGAGACCCAGCCGATGAAGATGGCCGCGGCCGAGGGGTTGTTCGAGACCGAGTCGCCCGCGGCGTTCTCCCTGCTGACCATCGGCACCCTGGACGGCACCGAGGAGGTGTTCTCGCTGCGGGTGCCGGGCCTGCTGTCGTGGCTGGCCACCGGCGACTGGCGCGGCGAGGTGGCCGGCATCAACGACCTGCAGGTCCGGTACGCCGAGATGTACGGCCCCGGCTCGTACGTGCCGAACCTGCCGGTCACCTACTGGAGCTTCCGGTTGATGATCGGGCTGGGCGTGCTCACCACGCTGATCGTGCTGTGGGCGTGGTGGGCCCAGCGCCGTGGCCGTACCCCGACCTCCCGCTGGCTGCTGCGGGCCGCGCTGGTACTGCCGCTGCTGCCGCTGGCCGCGAACTCCCTGGGCTGGATCATGCGCGAGATGGGCCGCCAGCCGTGGGTGGTCTTCGGCCAGATGCTGACCGCCGACGGGGTGTCGCCGAACGTGTCCGTGGGTGAGGTGGCCACGTCGCTGATCGTGTTCACCCTCATCTACGGGGTGCTGGCGGTGATCGAGGTCAGGCTGCTGCTCACGTACGCCCGCCAGGGCCTGCCGGACGTGTCGCCGCCGTCCGAGGAGGAATTGGAGTCCGAAGAGGACCGTCCGCTGGCGTTCGCCTACTGACGGGGAGCCACCGTGGAGCTGAGCACCTTCTGGTTCATCGCCATCGCGGCGCTGTTCACCGGCTACTTCGTGCTGGAGGGCTTCGACTTCGGGGTCGGTGGGCTGCTGCCGATCCTCGGCCGCGACGACCGGGAACGGCGGGTGGTGATCAATACCATCGGCCCGGTCTGGGACGGCAACGAGGTCTGGCTCCTCACCGCCGGCGGGGCGATGTTCGCCGCCTTCCCGGAGTGGTACGCCACCCTGTTCTCCGGCTTCTACCTGCCGCTGCTGCTGATCCTGGTGGCGCTGATCGTCCGCGGGGTCGCCTTCGAGTACCGCGGCAAGCGGGACGATCCGACCTGGCGCGCGCGGTGGGACCTGGCGCTCGTGGCCGGGTCGCTGGTGCCGGCGGTGCTGTGGGGCGTGGCGTTCGCCAACATCGTGCGCGGCGTGCCGGTGGACGCCACCGGCGAGTACGCCGGCGACCTGGTCGACCTGCTCAACCCGTACGCGTTGCTGGGCGGTGCCACCACCCTTGGCCTGTTCCTCACCCACGGCGCGGTGTTCGTGGCCCTCAAGACGCGCGGTGAGGTGAGGCAGCGCGCCAACCGGCTGGCCCGCCAGCTGGGCCCGGTGACCGCGGTGGTCGGGGTGGCGTTCCTCGGCTGGACGATGGTCGAGGTGGAGGCGCGCGGTGCCGCGTGGCTGCTCGCGGTCGCCGCCGCGCTCGCGCTGGTGGCAGGCCTGGTCGCGAACCGGGCCGGGCGCGAGGGCTGGGCCTTCGCCGGCACCGCCGGTGCGATCGGGCTGGCGGTAGCGGCGCTGTTCACCGCCCTGTTCCCGAACGTGCTGCCGTCCACCATCGACCCGGCGTACAGCCTGACCACCGCCAACGCCTCCTCCGCGCCCTACACCCTGCGCATCATGACCTGGGTGGCGCTGATCTTCCTGCCGGTGGTCATCGCCTACCAGGCCTGGACGTACTGGGTGTTCCGCCGGCGGCTGGACGTCCGCATGATCCCGGACGACACTCCGCGGCCGCGCGGCGACCGCGTCGCC
>Ga0079224_100010359_pt1 | contig 12790 bp, 23 predicted proteins | sample Stecom2015_FD_80414 | JGI IMG/M metagenome (GOLD analysis project Ga0079224, IMG submission 80414) | Agricultural soil microbial communities from Utah to study Nitrogen management - Steer compost 2015 | ecosystem: Environmental > Terrestrial > Soil > Agricultural land | place: USA: Utah...
CGGCCCCCGGTCAGCGGGTCGGTTCGATGATCGGCGAGCACCTGTCCGCGCTGCGCGCGAGCCAGGTGAAAGGAAGAGGGCGCGAGCGCCCTCTCCATATAGAAGAGCTGGAAAGGCAAGCCAAGGGAGCGGGCGGCGAGCCCATCGGTCGAAGTATACCGGCCGAACGGGATTCGTTCGGCCGATCCACACGGAGCGAGGGGCGCTGGTGCGGGCCCCCGCTTCAGCGACGCTTGCGCCGCGAGTAGCGGCGCAGTGAAGCAAGCGGAGTAGGCAGGAAGAGACGGAGTAACTCAGCCGCGAAACGGCCGAGCAGAAGCGGGGGCCCGCACCAGCGCCCCCCACCCACAAGAGAAGAAAATGGCCGACCGAATCAGAATCAGACTCAAAGCCTTCGACCACTGGGTCGTCGACCAGACCGCGGCAGATATCGTGCGCACGGCCCAAAAGACCGGCGCCGTCGTCCGGGGCCCGATTCCGCTCCCGACCCGCCGCCAGCGCTGGACCGTGCTGCGCTCGCCGCACGTCGACAAGAAAAGCCGCGAGCAGTTCGAGCTCCGGACGCACAAGAGACTGATCGACATCGTCGAGAGCCGTTCACAAACGATCGACGCGTTGACCAAGCTGGATCTTCCGGCCGGTGTCGACGTCGAGATCAAGGTCGACTGACGGAGGAACTCCGGAACATGGCCGGATTGATCGGAAAAAAGATCGGCATGACCAGGATCTTCAACGACGAGGGCGTGCAGGTGCCCGTCACCGTCATCGAAGCCGGTCCCTGCCCTGTGGTACAGATGAAGTCCGAGGAGCGCGACGGCTATCGCGCCGTCCAGGTCGGCTTCGGCGCGCAGAAGGCCAACCGGGCCACGCGCCCCGAGCTCGGCCACGCGGCCACAGCTGGCCTCGAGGCGGCGCCTCGGCTCATGCGTGAGTTCCGTCTGGGCAGCGACGAGGAGTACGAGGTAGGCCAGCAGCTCACGGTGGAGCTGTTCGAGGCGGGGGACCTGATCAAGGTCACCGGCAAGTCGAAGGGACGGGGGTTCCAGGGCGTGGTGAAGCGGCATGGCTTCCGCGGGCGCCCGGCCGGACACGGACACCCGATGTCGAGGACCCCCGGCTCGGTGGGCCTTGGCACGGACCCATCCCGAGTGATCAAGGGAAAGAAGCTCCCCGGTCGTATGGGCGGTGAACGCACCACGATCCGGAATCTGCAGGTTGTTCGCGTGGACGGCGAGCGCAACCTGCTCTTCGTGAAGGGCGGCGTTCCCGGCGCCCGCGACGGCTACGTTCTGATCTCGAAGTGACCATGTACAAGGCGAAGTACTACAAGGCCGACGGCAAGAAGGGACGGGCGCGCGAGCTGCCCGACGCCCTCTTCGACGGCGTCGTGAACGAGAGCGTCATGCACCAGGCGGTGAAGGCGTACCTCTCGAACCAGCGTCAGGGCACGGCGTCCGCGAAGACGCGGTCGGAGGTTCGTGGCGGCGCGAGCAAGCCGTGGCGGCAGAAGGGCACGGGTCGGGCGCGTCAGGGCACCATCCGGGCGGTGCAGTGGGAGGGCGGCGGCGTGGCCTTCCCGCCGATCCCGCACTCGTGGCGCCTCAAGATGCCGAAGAAGGCACGCCAGCTCGCCCGCCGCTCCGCGCTGAACGACCGCGCCGAGAACGACCGGGTGATCCTCGCGGACCTTCCGAGCCTCGACGCCCCGAAGACGCGCGAGCTGCGGATGTTCCTGAAGGCCGCCGATCTCGATGGCAAGGTGCTCGTGCTTACCGACGGCAAGAACGAGAACGTGTACCTGTCCGCCCGCAACCTGAAGAACGTCAACGTCATGCCGTTCGGCGACGAGTCGGTCTACGACGTGCTGTGGGCCCGGCACGTGGTGATCGAGCGCGCCGCCATCGACGGGCTGGGCGTGACGGTCGCGGAGTCGGACGAAGACAGCGAGGAGACGACCGATGCGTGAGGCCTGGGACATCATCATCTCGCCGGTCGTGACCGAGAAGACGGCCGACGAGATGGAGGCGCGCGGGACCTACACCTTCATCGTGGCCAGGGACGCGAACAAGATCGAGATCGGCAGCGCGGTCGAGCGGCTCTGGGACGTGACGGTGAAGGACGTGCGCACCATGCAGTATCCCGGCAAGGCCCGACGTGCCTTCCTGGGGCGCATGGCGCGTAACCCCGCAAAGGGCCGACGCGCGGCTTACAAGAAGGCCATCGTGCAGATCGGCGAAGGCGAACACATCGAGCTTTACGACCAGGGCTGACCATGGCCATCAAGAAATTCAGACCGATCACACCGGGCACACGAACCCGCTCCGTCCTCCAGAACGACGAGGTGACGCGGAAGGGTCCCGAGCGCTCGCTGACGGAGTCGCTGAGCTCGAAGGGCGGACGGAACCACCACGGCCACGTGACCATGCGCCGCCGGGGTGGCGGGCACAAGCGCCGGTACCGCCGGATCGACTTCAAGCGCGACAAGCACGGGGTGCCGGGCGTGGTGCGGGAGATCGAATACGATCCGAACCGTTCCGCGAACATCGCCCTGATCCACTACGCCGACGGCGAGAAGCGCTACATTCTCCACCCGCGCGGTCTGCAGGTGGGCGACGAGGTGCTTTCGGGCGAGACGGCCGACCAGAAGATCGGCTCGACGCTCCCGCTCGGCATGGTCCAGCTCGGCACCACGGTGCACAACGTGGAGCTGAAGCCGGGCAAGGGCGGCCAGATGGCGCGCTCCGCGGGTGCGGGCGTCCAGGTGGTGGCGAAGGAGGGCGACTACGTCACGCTCCGCCTCCCCTCCACCGAGGTGCGGCGGGTTCGTCAGGAGTGCCTGGCGACCATCGGGCAGGTCGGCAACACGGACCACGAGCTCACGGTGATCGGCAAGGCCGGGGCGAACCGGTGGCGGGGCAAGCGGCCCAAGGTGCGCGGTGTGGCGATGAACCCGGTCGATCACCCGCTGGGTGGTGGTGAGGGCCGCTCGTCCGGTGGACGTCCGCCCGTGTCGCCGTGGGGCAAGCCGGAAGGCAAGAAGACGCGCAGGAAGAAGAAGGAATCGACCAAGTACATCGTGCGGGGCCGCCGTCGCGGCAAAGCCACGAAGTAGGCCGGAGACCAAGCAATGCCGCGTAGCGTAAAGAAGGGTCCGTTCATCAGCGACAAGCTTCTCTTCAAGATCGAGAGCATGAACTCGAGGAACGAGAAGAAGGTCATCAAGACGTGGTCGCGCGCGTCGACGATCTCTCCGGAGTTCGTCGGACACACCGTCGCGGTGCACAACGGAAACAAGTTCATTCCCGTGTACATCACGGAGAACATGGTTGGTCACAAGCTCGGTGAGTTCTCCCCGACCCGGTTGTTCCGGGGTCACGGGGGCAAGCTCGCCGACAAGCGGTCCAAGGGCCGGTAGGGGCGAGCGAGCAATGGAAGCCAGAGCGATTGCCCGGCACGTCAGCATGAGCCCCCGCAAGGCGCGGCTCGTGATCGACCAGATCCGGGGAAAGACGGTCAACGACGCGTACGCCATTCTGCAGTTCTCGAAGAAGGGCGCCGCGGAGACGATCAACAAGACGCTGCGCTCGGCCGTCGCCAACGCGCAGGTGAAGTCGCAGGACGAGGGCGAGGTCCTGGACGTGGACGGACTCTTCGTGCGCGAAGCGTTCGTCGACGAGGGGCCGACCCTCAAGCGTTGGCGTGCCGCGGCCCAGGGCCGCGCCGCGCCGATCCGGAAGAGAACCAGCCACATCACCGTGGTCGTGGACACCAAGGACGCCTGATTACATGGGACAGAAGACACACCCGACCGGGTTCAGGCTCGGCGTCGTCAAGGACTGGTCCTCTCGTTGGTACGCCGAGCGGGATTTCCCCCGGCTGCTTCATGAGGACGAGACCATCCGCACATACCTGCGCCGCCGGCTGTCGCACGCCGCGCTCGCCCAGGTCGACATCGAGCGGAAGCCGAGCAAGATCGTGGTGACGCTGCACACGGCCCGGCCCGGCGTGGTCATCGGCAAGCGCGGCTCGGAGGTCGACAAGCTCCGCGACGAGCTCGCCATGCTGACCAACTCGGAGATCTCCGTGAACGTGGAAGAGATCAAGCGTCCCGAGGTCAGCGCGTACCTGGTGGCGGAGAACGTGGCGCATCAGCTGCGCCAGCGGATCTCCTTCCGCCGCGCGATGAAGCGGGCCGTTCAGGCTGCGATCCGGTCGGGTGCCGAGGGCATCAAGATCCAATGCTCGGGCCGGCTCGGTGGCGCGGAGATCGCGCGCACCGAGGGGTACAACGAGGGTCGGGTGCCGCTGCACACACTGCGCGCGGACATCGACTACGCGCAGCTCGCCGCCCACACCACGTATGGTGCCGTCGGCGTGAAGTGCTGGATCTTCAAGGGTGAGATCATCGAAGAGCGGCGCGGCCGCACGTACTCGACGGGCTCCTGAGGAAACCGAGGAATAGACGATGTTAGCGCCGAAGAGGGTCAAGCACCGGAAGACGCACAAGGGCCGCATGCGCGGAGCCGCGCACAGGGGCGGCAAGGTGTCGTTCGGTGAGTACGGGCTGCAGGCCCTGGAGCCCACGTGGATCTCGAACCGGCAGATCGAGTCGGCTCGTGTCGCCATGACCCGCCACATCAAGCGTGGCGGCAAGGTCTGGATCCGGATTTTCCCCGACAAGCCGATCACCTCCAAGCCCGCGGAGACGCGGATGGGGAAGGGGAAGGGAAACCCGGAGTCCTGGGTCGCCGTGGTGAAGCCGGGCCGGATCATGTTCGAGCTCGAGGGCGTGACGGAGGATGTGGCCAAGCGCGCCATGGAGCTCGCCGCCGCCAAGCTGCCCATCAAGTGCAAGTTCGTCGTTCGTGACAGCCAGCTCTAAATACGCGTTCGGGGCACGAGGAGTAGGAAGAAGATGAAGGCTGAAGACATCAGGGACTGGGACGACGCCGAGATCCGCGCGCGCCTCTCCGAGCTGAAGGAGGAGCAGTTCAAGCTCCGCTTCCAAGGCTCGATGATGCAGCTCGAGAACTCCGGTCTCGTCGGTCAGATACGGCGCGACATCGCGCGCCTGCGCACAGTGCTCCGCGAGCGTGAGCTCGCCCAGAAGGCTTGACGGAAAACGCAATGAGCGAGAATCAGAACGAAGGGACCGAGAGCGCCGCCGCGGTCGCCGAGCGCAACGCCCGCAAGTCGAGGCTCGGCACGGTCGTGAGCGACAAGGCCGACAAGACCGTGACGGTCCTGGTCGAGCGCCGCTTCGCGCACCCGCTCTACGGGAAGGGCGTCGCGCGCAGCAAGAAGTACCACGCGCACGACGAGAACAACGAGTACCAGGTCGGCGACAAGGTGCGGATCGTGGAGACGCGACCGCTGTCGAAGACCAAGCGGTGGCGCGTGGTCGAGCTCATCGAGCGCCAGACCTGACCGCCGCGATCCACACACGTACGGGACCATAGAGAGATACCGAGATGATCCAGCAGGAGTCGATCCTCAGGATCGCCGACAACACGGGCGCGAAGTCGGCGCTCTGCATCCGCGTGCTCGGCGGCTCACGCCGTCGCTACGCCGGTGTGGGTGACGTCATCGTCGCGACCGTGAAGGACGCGATCCCGAACGCCGGGATCAAGAAGGGCGAGGTCGTCAAGGCGGTCATCGTCCGCACGGCCAAGGAGACCCGGCGCAAGGACGGGACGTACATCCGTTTCGACGACAACGCCGCGGTCATCATCAATCCGCAGGGCGAGCCCCGCGGGACCCGCATCTTCGGGCCCGTCGGGCGGGAGCTGCGGGAGAAGAGATACATGAAAATCGTTTCCCTAGCGCCCGAGGTGCTGTGATGGGTGCTCCGAAATTCCGGATCATGAAGGGCGACCGGGTGCGCGTCATCCGCGGCAACCACCGCGACCTGGAGGGCACGGTCCTCGAGGTCCTACGGGACAAGGAGCGCGTGCGGGTGGAGGGCGTGAATCAGCGCAAGCGCCACACCCGCCCGAGCCAGGCGGATCCCGACGGCGGCATCATCACCTTCGATGCCCCGATCCACATCTCGAACGTGATGCTGCTCGATCCGGCCGGCGACACCGCCAGCCGGGTGCGCATCCAGGTCGAGGAAGACGGAACCAAGGAGCGGATTGCCGTGAAGACCGGCAATCCGATTCCACGGCCACGGTGACGATCATGAAGCCCAGACTGAAGCAGCATTACGAGACGCAGGCGCGGGACCGGCTGAAGGAGGAGTTCCAGCTCGGCAACCCGCACCAGATCCCGCGACTGTTGAAGATCGTCGTGAACGTGGGCGTCGGTGAGGCATCCAAGGATCAGAAGCTGCTCGACAGCATCGTCGAGGAGCTCGGGACGATCACCGGGCAGCGGCCGGTGGTGAACCGGGCGCGGCAGTCCATCGCCAACTTCAACCTCCGGGAAGGCATGCCCGTCGGCGTCTCCGTGACGCTGCGCGGCGACCGGATGTGGTATTTCCTGGATCGGCTGGTCAGCACGGCGATACCCCGGATCCGGGACTTCCGCGGCCTCAATACCCGCTCCTTCGACGGGCGCGGCAACTACACGCTCGGTGTGAAGGAGCAGATCATCTTCCCCGAGATCAAGTTCGACGAGGTACGAAAGATCCACGGGATGGACATCACGTTCGTCACGTCGACGGACCGAGACGACCAGGGGTGGGCGCTGCTCAAGCAGCTCGGCTTCCCCTTCCGCGGTGATGTGCCGGTGCAGATCGCCGCTGCCGCCGCGTCCTGAGAGCAAAGAGAGCAACCGGAATGGCCAGAAAGGCGCTAATCGAGAGAGTCAAGCGCAAGCCGAAATTCGGCGTGCGTCACCGCAATCGGTGCCAGCGGTGTGGGCGGCCCCGTGCGTTCCTGAGAAAGTTCGGGATCTGCAGGATCTGCTTCAGGGAGATGTCGCTGCGTGGCGAGATCCCCGGTGTCCGTAAGTCGAGCTGGTGAGGATCAACGAGCCATGATGACAGACCCTATCGCGGATATGCTCACCCGTATCCGCAATGCCGCCCAGGCTTCCCACAAGTGGGTGGACCTGCCCGTGTCCAAGGCCAAGGTCGAGATCGCGAAGCTGCTCCAGGAGAGCCACTTCGTGCACTCGTACAAGGTCCTCGACGACGGCCGGTTCGGCGTCCTGCGCGTGTACCTGAAATATCACGAGGGCCAGCCGGTCATACGGCACCTCGAGCGCGTCTCACGGCCCGGTCGTCGCCGCTACGTCGCGGCGGACGAGATTCCTCGGGTTCGTAACGGTCTCGGCATGGCCATCCTGTCCACATCGGCCGGCATGCTCACCGACCGCACCGCCCGTAGCCAGGGCGTCGGCGGCGAGCTCATGGCTCTGGTCTGGTAGGAGCGAAGGAGAAACGATGTCGCGTATCGGAAGACTTCCGGTCTCGATCCCGAAGGGGGTCGACGTCAAGCTGGACGGGGACCGGATCACCGTGAAGGGGCCGAAAGGCCAGCTCGACCTGGACGTGCATCCCGCGATGAAGCTCGCCATCGAAGACGGCGAGATCCGCGTGGCACGCCCGACGGACGAGAAGCCGCACCGCGCCCTGCACGGGCTGACCCGGTCGCTCGTCCAGAACATGGTCACGGGCGTCACGGACGGCTTCAGCAGGACGCTGGAGATCGTCGGCGTCGGCTACCGTGCGGAGGCCAGGGGCAAATCGCTCCTGCTGAACGTGGGCTTCAGTCACCAGATCGACTACAATCCGGCGGACGGCGTAGACGTCGCCTGCCCCAATCAGACGACGGTCGTCGTGTCCGGCATAGACAAGCAGAAGGTCGGGCAGGCGGCGGCGGAGATCCGTGGCTTCCGGCCACCCGAGCCCTACAAGGGCAAGGGCATCCGATACCAGGGTGAGCAGGTCCGTCGCAAGGCCGGCAAGACGGCGGGATCCTAACCGATGATCAAGCAGAGCAAGCTCAAGAAGAGTCGCCTCCTCCAGAGGAAGCGGCGGCACCAGCGCGTGCGGAACAAGGTGAGCGGGAGCGAGAGCCGGCCGCGGCTGGTCGTCTTCCGCTCCCTGAAGCACATCGAGGGGCAGCTCGTGGACGACGGCACCGGGCGCACGCTGACCGGCCTGTCGACGACGGCCGGCGACCTCCGTGCCTTCACGGCCGAAGGGCCGAACCGTCGGATCGAGCTGGCGCGGGCCGCGGGCAAGATGCTCGCCGAGCGCGCGAAGGCGAATGGAATCCAATCGGTCGTGTTCGACCGCGGTGGCTACCGGTACCACGGCAGGGTAAAGGCCTTCGCCGAAGGTGCCCGTGAGGGAGGACTCGAGTTCTGATGGCCAGAGACAGCAAGAAGAAACAGGGCGGACGCGGACGCGAGAGCGATCTCGTCGAGAACGTCATCTTCATCAACCGCGTGGCCAAGGTGGTCAAGGGCGGGCGGCGGTTCTCGTTCTCCGCCCTCGTCTCCGTGGGCGATCAGAAGGGGAACGTCGGCATCGCCATCGCCAAGGCGAACGAGGTGGCCGAGGCCATCCGGAAGGCCTTCGAGCGCGCCAAGCGCAACATGGTGAAGGTACCCATCGAGAACGGCACGCTGCCCCACGACATCATCGGCCAGTGGGGTGCGGGTCGCGTCCTGCTGCGTGCCGCCGCGCCCGGTACCGGCGTGATCGCGGGCGGGCCGGTGCGTGCGGTGCTCGAGGCGGCCGGCGTGACCGACGTGCTGACCAAGAGCCTCGGAAGCAACAACCCGATCAACGTGGTGCGCGCCACCATGGAAGGCCTGACCGAGCTGGTGACGGTCGAGCAGGCCGCGATGGAGCGGGGCATCAGCGTCGAGGCGCTCGGAGGAGTGCATCGTGGCTAAGAACAAGCAGCTCAGGATCACCCAGAAGCGGAGCACCATCGGACGGCAGGAGCAGCACCGCCGGACGCTCCGCGCGCTGGGCCTCAAGCATCATCAACAGAGCGTCGTCCAAGAGGACACGCCGGCCATCCGGGGCATGATCGCGAAGATCGGCTTCATGGTGGACGTAGAGGAAGTGGACAATGGCTGAATTGAACGATCTGTCCCCGACGCGGGGCTCGACGAAGGCCCCGAAGCGCAAGGGGCGCGGACCGGGCTCCGGCAACGGTAAGACGGCCGGCCGCGGCCAGAAGGGTCAGAAGGCGCGCTCGGGTGGCAGCGTCCATCCGCGCACCGAAGGCGGCCAGATGCCGCTCATCCGCCGGATTCCCAAGCGCGGCTTCACGAACCTGAACCGGGTGGAGTACCAGGTCGTCAACGTGCGGGATCTCGCGCGCGTGGACGGCGATGTGACGCCCGAGGTGCTCGCGAAGGCGGGTCTGGTCGGGTCTTCCCACCGGCCGGTGAAGATCCTCGGTGTCGGTGACATCGAGAAGTCCCTTTCCGTTAGCGCCCATGCGTTCAGCGGGTCGGCCCGGCAGAAGATCGAAGCCGCGGGCGGCTCGGTGAGCGTGATCGGCGCGGAGTCGGCGGAAGCCAGCTAGGAACAGGCCACCCCATGGCGAACAATCCCGTCGCGAATCTGTTCCGGGTACCGGAGCTCAAGGAGAAGATCCTCTTCACCTTGTTCATCCTCCTCATTTATCGGACCGGCGCGCACATCACCGTGCCGAGCCTGAACGTGGGGATCCTGCAGCAGCAGTTCGGCGCGCTCCAGAACACCTTCTTCGGCATCTACGACATGTTCGTGGGTGGGGGGCTGTCGCGTGCGACCATCCTCGCGCTCGGCATCATGCCGTATATCTCCGCCAGCATCATGTTCCAGCTCCTCGGGGCGGTCTTCCCGACCATCGAGAAGCTGCAGAAGGAAGGCGAGGACGGGCGGAAGAAGCTGACCCAATGGACGCGCTACACGACGGTCGTGCTGTCGATGGCCCAGGCGTACGGATACTCCGTGTTCCTGCAGTCGATTCCGGGTGCGGTCATCACGCCCGGCTTCACCTTCATGTTCACGACGGTCATCACGCTCACCGTCGGCGCCATCTTCGTGATGTGGCTCGGTGAGCAGATCACCGACCGCGGCATCGGCAACGGCATGTCGCTGCTGATCTTCTTCTCGATCATCGAGACGTTCCCGGCGGCGGTCGGCCGGACCTGGGAGTCGTTCACGCTCGGCGAGATCAGCGTGTTCGCGCTCGTCGCGCTGCTCGTGGTCGTGGTCGGGGTGTGCGCCGCGGTCGTGGCGATGACCATGGCTGCCCGCAAGATCCCCGTGCAGATCCCGCGCAAGGTCGTGGGCCGCGGGCGCATCCGCGAGGGGCAGAAGAGCTTCGTGCCACTGCGGGTGAACTCGGCCGGCGTCATGCCGATCATCTTCGCGCAGTCGTTCATCGTGGTGCCGGGGACCGCGGCCGCGTTCATCGACCTGGGCCCGCTCTCCACGCTGGCCGAGATGTTCCAGCCGCAGACGATGACGTACTACATCACGTATGGGCTGCTCATCCTGTTCTTCACGTACTTCTACACGGCGATCATCTTCAATCCCGTCGATCTGGCGGAGAACCTGAAGAAGCAGGGCGCGTTCATCCCGGGCGTGAAGCCGGGCACGCGGACCGCCGAGTACATCGATCGGGTGCTGACCCGAGTGACGCTGCCGGGATCGATCTATCTCGCGTTCGTCGCGCTGGTCCCGTTCTTCATCTTCGACATCTTCAACATCCAGACGTTCTTCTTCGGGGGCACCAGCCTCCTGATCGTCGTGGGTGTAGGGTTGGACACCGTGCAGCAGGCCCAGCAATTGCTGCTCCTGCGTCACTACGACGGCTTCATGAAGAAGGGTCGGGTGAAGATGCGCGGTCGCCAGCGCTACATGTAGGCAGGGCCATGATCGCGATTCTGTTGGGCGCCCCGGGCGTCGGCAAGGGAACCCAGGCGGTTCGTCTGGCCGACGAGACGGGAGCGGCGCACGTGTCCACGGGAGATCTCCTGCGGACCGCACGACGCCAGGGCACGGAGCTCGGCCGCAAGGCGCAGAGCTACATGGACGCCGGAGAGCTGGTGCCGGACGGCCTGATCCTGGACCTCGTCCGGGAGCACCTGACGACGCTGCCCCGGACGTCCGATGTGCTCCTGGACGGCTTCCCACGCACCATCGCGCAGGCCGAGGGGCTGGACGATGCGCTCGACGAGGTCGGGCTGGAGGTCGGCCGGGTGGTGCTGTTCGAGGCGCCCGACGAGACGCTCGTGAAGCGCCTGGCGGGCCGCCGCACGTGCACGAAGTGCGGCGCCGTCTACAACACGTACTTCGGCCCGCCGGAGCGGGACGGCGTCTGCGACCGCTGCGGCGGCGAGCTGGTGCAGCGTCCGGACGACGAGCCGCAGACGGTGCGGCGGCGGCTCGAGGTGTACACCGAACAGACCGAGCCGCTCATCGCCTATTACGAGAATCACGACACGGCCGAGCTCGTGCGCATCGAGGCGGACCGTTTGCCCGAGGCCGTGTTCGAGGATTTCCGTCAGGTGGTCGGGGGCGGCACGCCCGCATGATCCACTTGCGCACCACCGAGGAGATGGACGCGATCGCGCGCGGCGGAGCGATCATCGCGGCCCTCCATGCCGAGCTCCCGACCCGCATCGCGCCGGGCGTGTCCACCCTCGCGATCGACCGCTTCTGCGAAGAGTTCATCACGTCGCACGAGGGGGCGCACCCGGAGTTCAAGGGGCTCTACGGATTCCCGGGCGCGGTGTGCATCTCCATCAACGAGGAGATCGTGCACGGGATCCCGACGGCGGAGCGGATTCTCGCGCACGGCGACATCGTGTCGGTGGACGTGGGCGTGCGGCTCGACGGCTGGTGCTCCGACTCCGGCTGGACGTTTGCGGTGGGCGAGGTGGGCACGGAGGCGCGCGCGCTCCTGGACGTCACGGAGCGCTCCCTCTGGGCTGCGCTCGCCGAGGCGGTGCCGGGCAAGCACATCGGCGACATCGGAGCGGCCGTCATGCGCACGGTCGACGGGACGGGCTACGGCATCGTGCGGGACCTGGTGGGACACGGCATCGGCCGCGACGTCCACGAGGAGCCGCAGGTGCCGAACGTCGGCAAGGCGGGCCACGGGCACCTCCTGCGGGAGGGCATGGTGCTCGCCATCGAGCCGATGCTGTCGGCCGGCACCGCGGACATCCGCACGCTGGCGGACGGCTGGACGGTCGTTACCGCGGACCGCTCGCTGTCGGCGCACTTCGAGCATACGGTCGGAATCACCGCCGAAGGCCCGCGGATCCTGACCGGGTTGGACAGCGCCGTGGGAGCGAGCGTCCGCTCGCCGAACGGCGCTTGAAGGGCTGTCACCTCAGGGTTATACTACCTAGCTCTGCCACAAACGGACGCGGAGAAATCACGTGAAGGTCCGAAGCAGCGTCAAACCGATCTGCGAGCACTGCAAGGTCGTCCGCCGCAAAGGCGTGGTCCGAATCATCTGCTCGCGGAACCCGAAGCACAAGCAAAGACAGGGATGAGCGCGGACCCGCGCACGTACCGCTTTCGGTCAAGGAACGAAGAGTAGCCCATGGCACGTATCGCAGGCGTCGACCTTCCGCGCGGAAAGCGGATCGAGATCGCGTCGACCTACATCTACGGGATCGGCCATTCCCGCGCGCGAAAGATCGTCGAGGCATGTGGCATCTCGCCGGATCTCCGCACGCAGGACCTCGGTGACGAAGACGTGGCCCGTCTCCGTCGCGAGATCGAGAGCAAGTACAAGGTCGAAGGCTCCCTTCGTACCGAAACGTCCATGAACATCAAGCGTCTCATGGACATCGGCTGCTACCGCGGCCTCCGCCA
>Ga0079224_100010360_pt1 | contig 12790 bp, 7 predicted proteins | sample Stecom2015_FD_80414 | JGI IMG/M metagenome (GOLD analysis project Ga0079224, IMG submission 80414) | Agricultural soil microbial communities from Utah to study Nitrogen management - Steer compost 2015 | ecosystem: Environmental > Terrestrial > Soil > Agricultural land | place: USA: Utah...
ACCTCGTAGCGCGGAGACGAGTATTCGGCCCGCCGGGCTCGACGTCCCCAACGAACTGTACGGCGACGGCGTGATCAAGCAAAAGGCAAAGCTTCGCGAGATGAAGGCAGACGGTTATCATCAGCCGCTCGACTTCCCCGATCTCGCTGAAAAGCGTCTGAACAAGGAACTTATCGAGATGCCGATGGCCGCACAAAGCTATTATCTCGATGTCGGCGGCAGCGCAAGCGACGGCCCATTTCAAACCTTTGCTTTCCCGAATGTGCGTGCTGACATCGTGCCGGGCACCGCTGAGTATGCGGCGATCAGCAGGCTCGCGGAGAGTTTCGCAGGGCACAAATACGACCTCAACAACCCCACCGACCGTAAGCAGATGCGTGTGCGTCTGCTAAGGATGTTCAATCCAAGGGCAAAGCCCATCCTGCTCGAACTTGCCGAGGCGTATTACAAACAGTTCAATCGACCGCTGCGCGTAACTTCGCTGACGCGTTCGATGGACTATCAGATCGCGCTGAACGCAAACAACGTCAATTCCTTCAAGGTACGCGATGAGAATGCCCTTCCGCCGCACACCTCCGGATGCGCGTTCGACCTCGCACGAAAGCATATGACCGCCGCCGAGCAGAATTTCGTGATGAAAAAGCTCGCCGAGATGGAGGACGCGAAAAAGCTCGACGCCCTCATCGAATACGGCCAGAACGCCTGTTTTCACGTCTTTATCTACTTCGACGGCCTGGCCCCTCGAATGTAGCCCCGTCTCGACCAAATTGATTCCCGCACCACGCGGTTCTAAACTCGTATTAGATGACCGAAGCCGATCAGGAATATGAGAAGCAGTCCATTACGGATCTTGCGAAAGGGCTTTCGCGGCTTCCGGCCGGAAAACGCCGTGCTGCGATCGAATCAAGCGCATCGATCGCAGGCGTCAGCCTGAAAGCGAGCCGTGCGTTTGTCGCTGCCGCTGCTGACGCAGCAAAAATATTGTCCGCGGACGACCTTCGCGGCTGGGCGGACTTCGGCAGGCGGCTCGCGATGGGCAAGGCCGAGACCGGAATGAGATTCTTCGCCGATGGTGCCGCAGGGCTGAAGGCCGTACCTTCGCCGCTACGTAAGTATGTTTTCGACATCGCATCCCGCCAGCTCGTACTCTCAAGTTCGGTCGCGGCAGAGACATTCGCGGTCGTTCCCGACCTCGCAAAACAGGTGAAGGACAAGGAGCTTCTCGAACGCTTTCTGCACCTTGCAGTTCAGGTCGCGATGCGTTCGGCAAAGCATTCGTCCATTTTGCTAAAAGCGTCAACCGATGTTGCGGCCGCATTTCGAAGGTTCGATAACGAAGCACAGCCGGTCATCGACGCGGCGTTTACGCTCGCTGAGAATTTCGCCTCGCGGACGGGCGGAATGACCGCCGATCTTTGGGTCGAACTGCCGACCGCGTTGGCAAAACTGTCCGCACGCGACGCAGTTCTGCTTCTCGAAGAGGCGGACAGATTCCTCGATTTCGGCGGCAGCGTAACCCTTCTTCTTGTCTCGTCCGGAGCCGATGTTCTCACTGCGGGGCGGGATGTTTTTGCCGAGTGGATCAAAGCCTCAAGAAAGGTCGCCGAACACGGAAATGCCGTACTTATCGCGTTTCTGAGGGCGGCACCGATTTTCCTCGCACGCGTGTCGCGGCACAAGACCGTGAACTCATTGGCTATCTCCCGCGTGCTTTCCCTCGTCGCAAAGATCGCCGAAACTGATGCCGAAAGCGCGCTTGCCGCTCTACGCTCGAGCGCCTCGGCCCTCGAAAAAGTTTCCGTCAAGCAGTATGAAGAATGGGTCGGTGCAGGCCTCGTCGAGCACGAGAATTCGTCATCGAAAGCGCGTCGAAGCTATTTCGCACTTGAAACGCGCGAGTCCCGCGACAAACTCCAGCAGACAAAAACGGGCATCTCGCTCGAGGCCGTTCAGAACATCCTGCGCATCTATGTCGAAGGGTTGACCGGCCGTGCGGTCGAGGTCGCACCGCTTTCCGCTATTCCCGAAGGTAGCCGCATCGGTGATGAAAAGACGATCTTTCTGCCGGCAGCTGTCGCAGAATTCGGCGATGACGAGCGTGATTTCAAGCTCTACAAAGTGCTCGCCGCACACGCCGCGGGCCAGATCGAGTTCGGCACATACGCGCGGTCTTCCAACGAGCTGAAGGCCGTCTATAGCGAGCTCTCGGCGCTTTATTCCGCGACCGCCGACCAGCTTGACGCGTTCTCGCTCTCCGGATACATCGAAGATGTGCAGAAGGGCGAACGTGCCCGGCCCGATGAGATAAAGGCTGTCGAGTACAAACTTCCGAAAGATGGCGACTATCGCTCCGTACTCGCCGTCTTCCCGGAACCGCGTCTTGCACGCCGCATCTTCGGGACGATGGAGAACGCACGCATCGACGCGTGCCTTCGCACTCAATATCGCGGACTGCGAAAGGACCTCGACCTTATGCAGCAATTCTTGCGGGAGAGACGCCCGTATATTTTCGATGTGCCGGCGAATCAGGTCGCGTTCGAATTGCTTTTTCAGATAACGATGTGCGGCGGAGCGACCGACGATTCGATGCGTTTTTATCCGCAGGTGGTCGATGAGATAACCGCTGTTCTCGATCGTTTCGTTCGACAGCAAGATGAGTCGCGGCCTTCGACCGTTGCGGATTCGCTCCTTGCCACAAGCCGCGTTTACGACCTTTTCCAGAACGTGATGCCTGAGCGTGCCGAAGAGACGGACAGTCAGGAAGACGTCGATGAGGAGGGCGAATTCGCATACGACGACAAAGAGGCACAGGAATCCATTACCGAAGACAAGGTGAAACGTGAACGCGAGGCTGCCGCAGAGAATGTTTCGGAGCTTTTTAGCGCCTGGAACAGTCTCGATGATGAAGGCGAGCCCGACGACCTTCGCGGTGCGGAGGCCTGGGCCGGAGCCGAGATCCCGGAGCAGGCGCTTGACGAAGGCGAAGTTGCCTTCGCCTACGACGAGTGGGACCGTGAGCTGAATGACTATCGCGTCGGTTGGAGCCGCGTGATCGAAAAGCGAGTAAAAACGGGCGATCGCACCTTTGTTGAATTGACGCGTAGCCGCTATCGCGGCGTAATATCGTCGATCCGGCATCAATTCCAATTGATGAAGCCGGAGAATCTCACGCGGATCCATCGGCAGATCGACGGCGAGGAACACGACCTTAACGCTCTCGTAGATTTTGTCATCGACCGCAAGGCCGACGGCCGCCAGGACGAGAATATCTATACGAAACGCCTCCGCCGCGAACGTGACGTCGCTGTCTCGATCCTGCTCGATCAATCGAGCTCGACCGCCCGCACGATCACGCGAAATCCGCTGCAGCCGTACACACATCCAGGCCGACGCATCATCGAGATCGAGAAAGAAGGCCTCGTGCTGATGAGCGAAGCTCTCGATGCGGTCGGCGACGTTTATTCGATCAACGGTTTTACGAGCGAAGGCCGGCGAAACGTAAAATTCTACGTCGTGAAGGATTTCGCAGAGAAATACGATGCGGATGTCGAGAGCCGCATCGGCGGCATCACTTTCGAGAACAACACGCGCCTCGGAGCGGCGATACGGCATGCCGCGAACAAGCTGCTGCGGCAGGAATCGCGAACAAAGCTTCTGATCGTTCTGACGGACGGACGGCCTTACGATCATGATTACGGCGATGCGCGATACGCACGCGAGGACGTACGCGAGGCACTGACCGAAGCAAAGATGTCCGGCATCACGCCTTTCTGCATCACGGTCGATCGTGAATCCGAGGCCGAGCTTCGCGACCTTTACGGCGATGTCGGCTACACGATCATCGACGATGTGCTCTCGCTGCCCGAACGTATGCCGAATATCTATAGACGTTTGACTACGTAGTTTTGGATATCGTGTTTCGACCGTTCTGCATCATAATTGAAACGTCCCACTGAAGAGTTTTGGATCTTGTCGCGAGGACAAAGAGGAGACGGGTTATGAACATCACTTCGCTTGCCGCATTCTTTACGCTCTGCTTTTCTATCGCGTGCTCGCCCGCGAATACGCCGGCCGATGCGACGTTCCAAACGGCTTCGGGTGACGTGAACTTCACTGTCGAGACCGTCGCGACCGGGCTTGAGGTCCCGTGGGCGCTCGCGTGGCTTCCGAACGGAGACATTCTGGTAACCGAAAGGCCGGGCCGCGTCCGTTTCGTCGAGAAAGGAAAGCTTCGCGAAAAGCCTGTCTTCACCGTGCCCGATGTCGAACCAAGCGGCGAGAGCGGCCTGATGGACATCTCGCTTCACCCGGACTTTGCAAAGAACAATTTCATCTATCTCGCCTATTCCTACAACACCGATGGCAAGAAGGTTAAGGTTGTGCGGTACGTCTATAAGAATGGTGAGTTCACCGCCCCTAAGACGATCATCGACAGCATTCCCGGTGAGCCGAATCACGCCGGAATGCGTGCACGCTTTGGGCCGGACGGCAAACTTTACATCACGGCCGGTGACTCGACCGACTGGGACCTCGCACAAGATCTCTCATCGCTCGCCGGCAAGGTTCTGCGTTTGAACGACGACGGCAGCATCCCGAAAGATAATCCTTTCGTCGGACGCAAAGACGTGCGTGCGGAGATCTGGACCTACGGCAATCGTAATCCGCAAGGAATTGCGTGGCAGCCCGGCACAGGCCTCGCGTTCGAGACGGAGCACGGCCCGAGCAGCTTTGAGGGGAAAGGTTCGGGCGGCGATGAAGTGAACATCCTTGAAGCCGGGAAGAATTATGGCTGGCCCGTAATTCACCACACAGAGAAGCGCGACGATATGGAATCGCCGCTTCTCGAATACAGCCCCGCGTGTGCGCCGGCGAGCGCGATGTTCTACACCGGTTCCGTCTTTAAGCCGTTTATCGGTAACTTTTTCTTTGGGTGCCTACGGGGGCAAAGGATCATCCGCGTGCGTCTTGACGGACGAAAGGTCGTCGGCCAGGAAGATCTCGTAAGCGGTGCGTACGGACGCATTCGGGACGTGGCCCAGGGCCCGGACGGCTTTGTCTATTTCACGACATCCAATCAGGATGGCCGCGGCCGCCCCGCAGCCTACGACGATCGCATCCTCCGCATCGTCCCCAAACCCGTTGATCCGCCAAAAGCAAAGGAGAAGCCCGCGAATGCTAAATAACGCCGCACCTCGTGTTTTAAAGTCACTGGTCTTAGTTTCGATCTTCCTTGCCTGCGCGACCGTAATGTTCGCGCAAGTAAAGCTCACGCCGCACAAGGTGCAGCTGAAGAAAGGCAAGGCGTTCACGCTGGATCTGCCGGAGGATTTTGAGATCATTCCTGCAGCGGAAGGATTAAAGCGCGTGCGTTTTATGACTCGTTCGCCCGATGGCCGCATCTTTGTGACCGATATGTACAACCTCACTGACAACAAAAAAGGTGCGGTTTACATACTCGATGGCTTTGACGCAAAAACCGGAAAGTTCGCGAGCGTTACGCCGTATATGACCGGTTTGAGGAACCCGAATAGCTGCCAGTTCCACACGGATGCGAGCGGCCAGGTCTGGTTCTATCTCGCCGAAACGCATCAGCTTACGCGCCGCAAGTTCACGCTTGGTGAAACCAGCCCGACCGACAAGAAGCCCGAGGTTCTCGCGACATTTCCCGATTACGGCCTGAGCTACAAGTACGGCGGCTGGCACCTGACCCGCACACTCTCGTTCGGCCCGGACGGACGCCTATATGTCTCGGTCGGGTCCAGTTGCGACGCGTGCGTCGAGAAAGAAAAGGTGCGCGCGAGCATCATTTCGATGAACCCCGACGGCTCGGACGAACGCGAGATCGCACGCGGGCTTCGCAACGCGGTCGGCCTTCGCGTCATCGGCGAATACATTTTCGCAACGAATCAGGGCGTCGATCACCTCGGCCTTTATAAGCCGGACGAGACGTTCTACGCCCTCAAGTCAGGTTCTGATTACGGCTGGCCGTATTGTTATTCTTCAAAGGGCAAGATCTATCGCGATCCAAAATTCAAACGGGCCGCGGGCTGCAAGGACGTACCCGCACCGTACGCATATTTCCCTGCGCATTCGTCGGCACTCGGATTTGACTACTTTAATGATGAAGGCGCGGACCCCGCGATAAAAGATGGTTTTCTCGTCTCACTGCACGGTTCGACCGACAAGCGGATCGGCCACGGATACAAGGTCGTCGTAATGCGAAAAGGCAAAGCCCTCGCCGACTTTATTACGGGATTTCTTAAGAAAGGAACGGTTTACGGCCGCCCGTGCGACATTATGAAACTCGACGCGAACTCCTTCCTTTTGACCGACGATAACAAGGGCATCGTCTACCTCGTGCGGAAAAAGTCCGTCTAGCCGCCGATGAGCGTCGTTCTCGTCGCGATAAGGGCAGGCAACCCAAGGAAGACGCCGCAACCGGCAACGTCACCTGATGGCGTCCAACGGGCGGCCGGTAGTCCGTGAATGAAGACGGTCGCCGACCCTTTCATGATCGGCGTCCCGAACGGAGGCGTCGGGACCGGCGGATGAACGATCCCGCCGGTAATAACGCCCGTACAAAGGGCGATGCAGCCTACGTGAGCGGCGGGCAAACCTTCGATCATCACCGGCCCCATAGGACACGGTCCGGTTGCCGGCGGCCCGATCGCGCCGGACGGCACCAACAGATCGTGTGTCAAAGGATCGCCTTTTCTTGCTGCTGGAAACATATCTCTCTCCTACATCGCGTACAGGCGGCTACGGCCGCGAGAAAGGGCCGGCCTCTCTCCGTCCCTGCGATTCTACAACTCTCCGCTTCCCCAAGACTAACTTCGTCTTAAGCCGATATCGTTCAGAACCTTTCGAACGTATCTGTTCGAGCGTTGACATCAGCTCCAAGAGGCACTGGGTTTGAGGAGATCGTCTGCACCATTCCCAGCAGATTCTGGTCCCAAAGCCGATATGCATTCTCGACCGCCGTCTTCTCGACCTTCAGGCCCTCGGTCTGATTTACATACTGGAGAACAAAGACAGCTCTTTCGGATCTTTGCTTCTCGACCTTTTCAGCATTGAGTTTTGGAAAATACGGGTTGTACTCCTCAACCGGAATCGGAACACGGATCTTTTCAGAAAATGTTGCACCCGGGCCCAACTGGGTCGCGAATGGGATCAATCGAAGCTCGACCGACTTGATCCTCGGAACAGGCGGTACCATCTTTCCGAGAACCAACGTCCCATCTGATCGAAGACATGTGTAAAACGGCTGCTCAGCCCGCTGTTCCAAGGATCCCGGGCTCATTAACACATTAAAGAGGAAGATCACGGAATCGGTCGAATTAGTAACCTTGTAATCGACCTCGAGTTCTGCACCTTCTATACGGAAGCTAACATCGAGCTTCGGTGACTTTTTCATTTCAACGTTTTCCATCTTCGCCTTCACCTGTCGGTTCTCGTTAGGTACCGTGCATTCCCCATAAAAGGTCAGCACGGCACAAACCACTACCAATTTTTGAAGCACCGCCAACATTCTGAATCCTAAAGCGTAGTGTGGTCAGTTCGTGTATGAACGCCCCTCTCCGTACGATATTGATTGTCATCATTGATCGTATTGGTCTCCTCGATATGAGGGTTGTTCGGCTGACTTGGGTCGGGATGAGTTATATCATAATCACCATGTGCCGCGTGGTCAGCGTGAGCCATCTCGTGATGCAGTCCTACGTCACGAGGACGCTGTGAATTCGTTCCGGCATTGTCCGGATCCCACGCAATGGTACCGCCTGTCCCGTTACCGGTTCCGGTCACCGGGCCCGACCCGAAGTTTCCGGTATCACCGCTTGGCATTGCATCCGCAACATTGTCGGGATTGTACGAATTCCCGGTTCCCGGCGAATGTACGATCGTGACCGTTTGACCGCTATTGTTTAAGCTGTTCAGCCTGTCCATTCCTTCAGGATAATTTGACATTGTTGTCAGATCGTCCAGCGCCTTCTGCTGAAAGTCCGGATCCGTCGGACTTGGCGCAATTACCAGCCCATTCCCAACCTCAATGCTGCCATCAGGACGTGTACGCGTCTGAAACGGCGGTGCGTGCTGTCCTTTAAGGGTTCGGCGTCGTCGGCCTCCGCCACCTCCGCCCGTGCGCGGACGGTCGAGATATCCGGGTTCGCCCGTATCAGCCGTTTCCGCGTCAAGGGGATCATCGATTACTGCCGACGAAGTTCCCATGCCTGCTCCTCCGGAATTGATCCTGACCATGGGTCCTGAGATCGTAACACCCGAAAGGTCAACGGAGATAAACGAACCTCCAACCTTAAACGTGATCTTGGTCAGCGCTTCTAAGGTGATCGCCTGCGCATTCAGTTCGCTCTTGCCGGTAACGACAACTTGTTGAGCTCCCTGGATCTCTTCGACATAATCGCCCTTGATGCCCTCATTAAGTTTGCCGTCGATGCCGATGTAGTTGTCGGCTTTGACGTGGAGGTCGTAGTTGCCGCCGACGGTGATGGCGAGGTTGCCGCCGGGCTGGTTATCCGAGCGGACTCCGATGACCTCCTGGCGGTTGCCGCCGCAGGTCTCGTACATCGAGCCTTTTGCGCGCAGGTCGTATCGCTTCTGCGAATGGATGAACACCTGCTCCTTGCCCTGCTTATCTTCGAACCGAAGTTCGTTAAAGCCTTTACCATCGTCCGGGCTCGTACGCGTCTTGATGTACGTCAGCGTCTTGAACTTCGGCAGGTCGTAATGCGGCATCGTCTCGGGGTTATAGACCGAGCCTGTAATGATCGGTTGATCCGGGTCGCCCTGGAGGAAATCCACGAGGACCTCCTGGCCGATACGCGGAATGAACATCGTGCCCCATTTGTTGCCGGCAATGCTCGTGCCGACACGGAGCCAGCATGATGATGCGGCGTTATTCTGCCCGTCACGGTCCCAATGGAACTGCACTTTGACGCGGCCGAATTTATCGACGAAGATCTCTTCGCCCGCCGGCCCGACTACGACGGCCGTCTGGCTGCCGTGCATAATTGGCCGCTCCGTAATACGCGGCGGACGATACGGCGCTTGGCCTTCACCCTGCGGGATCGAGGTGAAATTCACCATATACGCACGGACGCGGGTGTCGTCCGACACATAACCGGGGTCCTGTAAGGCCTCGGTCTTTGCCGAAACGATCGTATGGTTCCGATTGTTCTCCGCCGTCGGATGCGTGGTGAGCTTGAATCTAAAGCCCGGTATCAGCGCGCAAGTATCTGCCGAGCCGATTCCGCTCTTGTATGCAACGTCGATCTCCTGTTGGCGAATGTCGATCGTGTGCTGCCTTGCCGGAAAGACCTTTGCGAGCTCGCCCGGCTGTTCGCCGCCGCTCGAATCGATGCCGTCGAACAATTTCGCATACTCACCCGGATAGCTGTAGATCTCGTTTTCGCGATTTCCGTTGATGTCGAAGCGGCTCATCTGCTCGGCCTCGAGCGAATTCGTCGGCAGCTGGAACTGATGATCTCGCACACGATACTTACCCGTGCGTATCTGATTCGTTACCTGGAACGAATTTATCGCACCTTCCCATTCATCCTGGTTCACCGAAATATCCACAATGTACGGGATCTCGGCCTTCGACGGACAAGGTGCGATCGCCGGATCCGCATCTGCGATAACCAGCGTGTGGCCCGAACTCGTATGTTCAAAGAAATAGAAGATGCCCTCTTCTTCCATCAAGCGCGACGCGAAATCCCAATCCGTTTCGCGATACTGAACGCAATAATTTCTTGGTTCGTAGTTTCCCTGAAGCCGGAGGCTCGGGTTAAAACCATCGAGCACTTTAGTGAGCACGTCCGGTATGGAAAGATTCTGGAAAATGCGGTTGTGCGAACTCTGCGTAAGCAGCCAAACCTGCGGGCGGACGACCGCGCGGTATTTCGAAAAGCGTGCGTCGCGCGAGCCCTGCGAGAACCGCGTGCAGATACCGCTGAAGTACCGGTTTGCACCGTCGCGCTGGTTCACGGCGACCATCATCGGCTTGTTCAGCACCTGATCGGGCGCGATCTGAAAGGGCTCGGTGCCCGTCTCGTCTTCATCGTGGAGCAGGTCAAGCTCGAAGGTAAAAAGCTGCGACATACCTTCGGTCGCCCGCAAACGGTGAATAACGATCTCCTCATTCGAAAATGAGCTTGTCGTAAAGTTTAATAGTCGTCCTTCTTGGCTGACTGCCATAATCTTCTAGGTCCTGTCGGCGGCCTTTTAAGCTCGGTTTCAGTCAATAGACGAGCCGCCTGACGCTACTAAGACGCGGAAACGGCTCTGTTTTTGCCTTAACGGCGCATCGTAAATCGCGGATCGGGCCTCGTCGGCGCCGGTTCGGCTACGGCCGGTGCATCGCCGAATTCCGTGATCACCTGCCCGTCCCGCCCGTAATGCACGACCTGGCCTTCCCACTCGCCGAATTCTATCGGCGAAGTTTCGCAATCGAAAAAGCTGCAAGTCTCGGTGAAGGTGTATTCCTGCCGTTCCCGTGCGGCCGTAACCTCAGCATTTGCCGCGATCGCGATCTGACGGCAAAGTTCGTCGCCTTCGCCGCGGCGCGTCATATGGGTTTCCGCAGCGTGGCAAACGTAGAGCACGATGTGGTCGACGAGGCCGCGCAGCCGCGCAAAATTATGCACCGTCTGATAGCTGATCAGCTCAGCACAAAATTGGATCGCGGTGGTATCGAGATCCCGAACATAAAGCCCGTGTGCCATGATCGACAGCCGCGAGATCCCGATATGTCCGAGAGCGGTCTCGACTGCGAAGTCAAAGAAACCTTCGAGCGGGGTCGATTCATTGACTTCGATCGTCAGAGTATCGCGCGAAGCGGACGGCGTGCGTCCCTCAAGCCGAGTGTCGTGTGCGATCAAGTTAATTGGCATCTTCCCCTCTCTTTCGGCTCCTTTAGATCACGCAAAGGTATAAGCAAAGTTCTCGCCTTCGCCGACCGAAACGCGTATGCTCGTCAACGCATCGCCCTGAGCCATTCTCGAAAGCACCTCGCCCGACATCTCCGGCAAGAGCGTTCCCGTCAGGATGTTATACACGTTGCGTGCACCGCTATCGACGTCCGTGCAACGCTTCGCGATCGTATCGATGACCGCGTCGTCATAGCTGAACGCGGCGTTGTGATTGTCCTTGATCCGCTGTGCGATCTTGCCCAGCTGAAGCTTGATGATCAGCCTGAGGATCTCGTCAGAGATCGGATAATACGGGACCGTCACCATTCGGCCGAGCAATGCCGGTTTGAACGCCTTATTGAGTTCCGGCTTCACGGCATCGACAAGGCCGTCCGGTTCTGGACGCGTGTCGGGATCTGCGCAGAGCTTCATTATCGTATCGGTACCGACATTCGACGTGAGCAGGATGATACAGTTCTTGAAGTCGATCTCGCGGCCTTCGCCGTCTTCGAGAACGCCTTTATCAAAGACCTGGAAGAAAAGCTCCATCACGTCCGGGTGCGCCTTCTCGACCTCGTCAAGAAGCACGACCGAATACGGCTTTCTGCGAACCGCCTCGGTGAGTACGCCGCCTTCGCCGTAACCGACGTATCCCGGAGGCGAGCCCTTTAGGCTCGAAACCGTGTGGGCTTCCTGATATTCGCTCATATTGATCGAGATCAGGTTGCGTTCGCCGCCATAGAGCGATTCTGCAAGAGCGAGGGCCGTCTCCGTCTTACCGACGCCGGAGGTGCCGACAAGCAGGAAAACACCGATCGGACGTTTCGGGTCCGTCAAGCCCGCACGCGAAGTGCGAATTCTCTGCGCGATCGCATCGAGCGCATGGTCTTGCCCTAGCACGCGTTCACGAAGAGTGCTCGAGAGATTGAGAACCGCGTGGATCTCGTCGGCGACCATTTTGCCGATCGGGATGCCCGTCCAGCCCGAGATAACTTCTGCGACCGAGTTGCCATCGACGACCGGATGCATCAGCGGATCCTCGCCCTGAACCTTTTTCAATTCTTCGTTCGTTGCCTTAAGCTCGGCGCGAAGTGCCTCGGCCGCCTTGTCATCGAGCGGTTCCGGTGCCGGAGCGGCTTCGGCGGTTTCCGCCGGAGCGTCGCCTTCAGCACTTTCGCCTCCGGCAGCTGCGGCCGCGGCTTTGCCATTTGAAGCAACAGCATCATCGAGCCGCGTTTGTTCGAGCTTGAACCGAATATTGCGGATCTTTTCGACAAGTTCTTTCTCCTTTTCCCACTGCGCCGTAAGGCGTGAAAGCTCTTCTTCCGTCTCGCTTCGTTTGGTCTTCAGCTCGACAAGCCGTGCATCGTGGCCCGCACCCGTAACCTGTTCGCGTTCGAGCGAATCGATCTCGGAGGAAAGATTCTGCACGCGACGCGTCGCATCTTCGAGCGAAGCAGGCGTTGCGCCTTGCCCGATCGCGACCTTTGCACACGCCGTGTCGAGCACCGAAACGCTCTTGTCCGGAAGCTGTCGGCCCGTAATGTAGCGTGCCGAGAGCTTTACGCACTCGACGATCGCTTCGTCGAGCACGCGGACGTTGTGGTGATCTTCCATCTTGTCGGCGAGGCCGCGCATCATCGCGATCGCCTTCTCTTCATCCGGCTCCTCGACCTTCACGACCTGAAAACGCCGTGCAAGTGCAGCATCTTTCTCGAAATATTTCTTGTACTCGGCCCACGTCGTCGCAGCGATCGTGCGAAGTTCGCCGCGTGCGAGTGCGGGTTTGAGGAGGTTCGCCGCGTCATTCTGTCCCGCCTGGCCGCCCGCACCGATAAGCGTGTGGGCTTCGTCGATGAACATAA
>Ga0079224_100010361_pt1 | contig 12789 bp, 8 predicted proteins | sample Stecom2015_FD_80414 | JGI IMG/M metagenome (GOLD analysis project Ga0079224, IMG submission 80414) | Agricultural soil microbial communities from Utah to study Nitrogen management - Steer compost 2015 | ecosystem: Environmental > Terrestrial > Soil > Agricultural land | place: USA: Utah...
CCTTGCTGTTTGGTTAAGGCGGCTTCTGCTTGTTTTTCATTCGCGGTTCCACCAAACACATTTAACATTTCAGTCCTTGTTTTTTCGGAGACAAACTCGCCGGGCTGAATGATATTTACAATTGTTAATCCGACGGCAACAGCTATGAACGTTGTTAAAATATAGATGGCAAACGTACGAAAGCCCATTTTGGAAAGTTTCGTTATGTCTTTTAGATCTGTTATACCTTTGATTAACGATGCAATAATCAAAGGTATAGCGATCATTTTCAGTAAGTTAATGAAAATAGTACCGAAGGGTTTAACCCAATTTGTTACGAAAGTAGTGCCCCAGGGAAACTGAATAAAGACAATACCTGCTATAACGCCAAATAGAATACCAAGTAAAATCTGCCAATGTAATGCTAGTCTCTTCATAATTTTTTGTCGAATTCTATATATATTTTAATATATATAGAATTCGACTGTGCCATTTTCTGTAATCATACCGCGATACATACCTGAAGTATTATAAGGTGCAGCGTAATTTCCGTTTTTATCTAACGCGATTAAACCACCTGTACCGCCCATATCTCCAATTTCATCTATCGTATCTTCACTAGCTTCATTCACCGATTTATTTAATAAATTCATTCGTGAAGCTACATTATAAGCTGCTACTGTGCGCATAAAGAACTCCCCCCAACCCGTACACGAAACAGCAACTTCGTGGTTTGCATAGTTTCCGGACCCGATAATCGGCGAATCGCCTATGCGGCCAAATTTTTTGTTGGTCATTCCACCAGTGGAAGTTCCGGCAGCAAGATTCCCTTGTTTATCTAAGGCCACAGCCCCAACGGTACCTATCTTATCTCGGTCCGTGGTATTTGATAGCAAAGACGATTGTTTATTATCGTGGTCTAGTTCTATTTTGTTAGACTCCTCTTTTAATAATTCTTGAATCCTTTTCCACCGATGTTCTGTGAAAAAATAAGAGGCAGGGACAATTTCTAAGCCCATTTGTTCTGCAAATTCTTCGGCGCCTTTTCCGGCTAGCATGACGTGGTTAGATTTATCCATTACCATTCTTGCTGCCTTAATCGGATTTTTGATCGTCGTCACGCCTGCAACAGCGCCAGCTTTTCGCGTTGCGCCATCCATAATCGAGGCGTCTAATTCGTTTTTCCCTTCATTGGTAAACACCGCACCTTTTCCCGCATTGAAAATCGGGTTGTTCTCCATAGTTTCGATAGCAGAGACCACAGCGTCCAGACTCGTTTTTCCTTGTTTAATTTGTTGATATCCAGCTTGCAATGCTTGTGTTACTGCGGCTTTGTATGCTTTCTCCTGATCGGGTGTGATTTTATCACGGGCAATTGCCCCGGCACCGCCGTGTACCACCAATACATATTTTTCTTTTTTTGCCTCTTGTGCTTGTACACGCGAGCATAAGCCTGTTGTAAATACAACAATAAATACGCATGCGTACTGAATCATTGACTTCATAATCTGTTTCTATTTAATCCTCAAAGCTATTTTCCATATAAATATTCTGCCGCGTCAATCGCCATTCCACGATTGTCATGTCCAACACCGGGTACCTGCCGGATCGACCAATTGAACTTCCAGCCATGTTTTTTCGCAATCGATTGGGAGCGTTCGTAAAAATTATGACCCCGCTCGAGCCGGTGTGAACCTTGTTTCATAGCTTCGTCGCTAGTGTTCAAGTGTTTGTGGTTTGGGTCTGTGTCTTCTTTCCCCAGTTGTATTACTAGCTTTTTAGCATAAGCTGAACGTAGGCAACCTTGGTCACAGATCGTACCTTTTAATCCAAACGGAAATTCCACTTCAAAGTCGGGCATAGTATACGTACCTGCATTCGCTGAGACAATACGGTTGGCCTTTGTTTGATTCAGGAATATCGCAAAACGATGTGTAAATTGAGAACCGGCTGAATGCCCAAAAATATCATATGCAGATTCGTTACTTTGAACATCCTGAACAACCGTGTCAAATATGGGGTCGATCAGCGTATAAGACCATTCGGATTTCGGGATATGCACGCCTTCTTTCGTCATTATATTTCCGTAATTGTATTGTCTGCTTGTTGGGAAGTATTCCCGGGAAAACTCGGGAACGATAATCAATACGTTATATTCTTTTGCCAAATCTACCCAGTTATCGCGATAGGTATCGGCATTACGATTTGTGCCATGCATGACAAAGAGGATGGGCATTTTCGTAACGTCTCCCTCGGGTCTATAGTAATACACAGGAATAATTTTCTTCGTTTCAGATTGCGTTACGATATAATCGAAAGAACCTTTTCCCTCTTTTATTTTGCCGGTAGGAGCCTGCGCCCATACAGGTTCGCTAAGGCTGTTAAGACAAAAGAATAAAAAGATAGCTATTCTGGTTAGGGTAGTCGACTTTGCTAAAGTTTTTAAATACATCATGGTCTGTTTTTTATCGGGCATTCTAGAAATTATCGGTTAACAGGCGTTTTTTCATATATATTCGGAATACTGGCCGGGATATTCAGATTACGATCAATTTCGGTTTGTGGATAAATAAATCGTTGAGGAAACTGGTCGCCGACATTTGGGTTAATCGGTAACCCAAACGGTTCTGCTATCGTACGTCTGATATCATTAAATGTCTCTAGCTGAGCAAAAAGACTGACGTATTTCTCTTCCAAAATCTCTCTAAGTAACGATTGCGTTCTATCCAGGCCCTCAATAGCAGCGATACCTCCGGTAGCAAAATCAGAAGGCTCGTAGGGCTCATATTTATAGCTATCCGATTGATAACCAGTTCCAATATGATGGCCAGCATTCAAATAGGACCTTAATGTATTGAGATAAAGAAGCCCTTCTTCAAACCCCGCTATGCGAAGACTAGCCTCGGCTAAAATTAGCAAATTTTCCTCGTACGAGAAAATAGGAAAGGGGCTTGTCTGACTAAAAGCACCGTCATCGCTGGTATTCAGAATATGTTGACTGGAAGAGCGAGGCGCTGTAAGGTATCTAAATCGAGCGGTTTCGTCGGTTTTTGCATCTCCCCGATAAATTTCGCTTCCGGTCGACATCAGGTTGTAGAAATAGGTATCATTCACCTGCAAATCATCGGCTCTGTTTCCATTATAAAATTGGAAAAACAAGTTTTGCGCATCGTTAGCTGCTTCGTGGTATGTTTTCCAGGTATAAACATCAGAATCTATACCATTTTGGGCATTATCATAAGCTTTTTGATATTCTCTGGTATGCATGTAAAAGCGCGCCTTTAATGAGTAAGCTACTTTTGTCCAGGCATCGGGGTCGCCGTTAAAAAATATGTCAGAATTGGCAATTGGTCGGCCAAGCGGACTGGCAAGATCTTCTATCGCTTCGTTCAATTTTTCTTGGATTTGCGTATAAATGTCGAGTTGGCTGTCGTATTTCGGCGATGGGTTTTTTACAAAATCACCCGCTTCAGAATAGGGCATATCGCTCCATAAGGCAGTCGCCATCCCCATCGTATGCGCCGCCATAACCTTGTTTATGCCTACAAGAATACCTTCCCGATTTTCCTCTTTCAGCTTTTCGTCCAGAACAACGGTATTGCGCATAACATTGGTGTATACATCTGCCCAAGCACCGTTAAAGTCACTATTTAAGATAAAATAATTATAGAAACCATAATATTGTCGGTCCGTTCCTTTATAATAACCACTCCATAGCCCAGCTTTTCGAGCTAAATCTCCTTCATGGAACGTCATTGCGCCTACTTGCAAACCTGTGAGGATAAGATCTGCGGAAGCATCTGAAGGTAAGTCAGGGTTTACATTTATCCCCTCGACTAATTTATTGCAACTGCTGAATACCAAAGCTGTCACTAGTAAAATATAGATCGTATTTTTCATAACCAGATTTTTAATAGACAAGTTTAAGAGTGAAAACATATGATTTGGTTCCTGGTGTGTTAAAGTAATCAATACCGCGAACAGTTGATATACCCATTAAGTTAGTATTCGGATCATTACCTTCAAATTCTGACCAAACGAATAGGTTACGTCCGGTTACTGACAAATCAAGACTTTGTAAACCCGTTTTTTGTTTAAACTTATCTGAATTGAAGCTATAAGAAAGAGAAACCTGTTGTATACGAGTCCACGATCCATCTTGAATAAACTGTTCTGCTGCACCGTTGAAGTAACCTCCGCCTGCTCGATACCAGCTCTCTTCTAACGCTACTGTACCCGCACCGAAGTTTTGCGTAGTGCCCCTGAAAGGAGTCCCTGCTGTTATAATTTGGCCATCGTACGTCAATAGGTTCTGAGGTGCGGTTGTTGTAATGGCAGACTGAGGTGCGAGACCGTAATCCAGCAATGCACCATAGGTTCCGGCAAAAATATCATTCCCCTGAGAGGTTTCCAGAACAACATCTAAGCTTAGGTTTTTATACCGCAGCGTTGTCAGTGCACTACCCCGCCAATCGGGGTTAGGATCTCCGATAACACCCTGACTTTCGTCCATTTGCGGAAAGCCATTCTCGCTAAGGATCAGTGAGTTGTTCTCGTCACGTAACCAGCGACTTCCCCAGAGTACGCCTAACTGATAGCCCTGTACGGCGCGTCCTGAAATACCACTTAAGCCGCCTAAATCTAATGATTCTGCGTCAGGTAGCTTTGAAATCATGTTTTTATTCCGGTCCCATAATACCCCTAGAGTCCATGAAAAATCACGATTAGCAATTAGGTCATAGTTGATATCGAGCTCAATACCATTATTCTTAATCTCGCCGGCATTGTCCTGTATGCGTGTATACCCGGTTGAGGAAGCAATAGGCACATCGAAAAGTACATCTTTTGTTCTATTATTATAGTAAGTCACTGACGTGCGCAGTCGATTGTCGAAAAAGCGGAGATCCAGTCCGGCTTCAACTTCATTTTTGATCTCTGGCCGAAGAAACGGATTCCCAACACGCGTACTCGGCACAAATGCACCATTTCCAAATCGGGAGGCGTCTAAAGTCCCACCTGACGCGTCAGAGTAACTTGCTGCCACATATTGGTTCATGGTACGGTAGATGGCGGGCTCAACACCTACGATTGCATACGAAGCACGTAATTTACCAAAGTTGAAGAAGTGTGGCAAGTTGTTGATGTTTTTATGGAACTGCCAGGCCAGAGTCGCCGAAGGAAAGAAGAAATCACTTTTTGCTTCTTCTCCGAAGGTTGACGCACTTTCGAAACGACCGGTAAATACACCAAACAAAAAATCCTTATACGATAGATCGATTGAGCTATAAAGGGCAGCATTCCGTCGTAAGGACTGACCGTTTGAAAGATCATAATTACCCCTCGTTCCGTTAATAAAGTTATCAATATCGAGCGACGGGTCGATAAACCCTTCAATACTCCCGGTCAATGATTTGGCGCTACGTTCGTTATAATTGAAGCCGACCAAAAGTTCTGACTGCAAATCTTGGTGTAATTCTGGTCGCCACATCCCCATCAGATCGGCATTAAATTCTGTATCGGTGTCTTTCTCATCTTCGAAGGTACCGGTCGCCTGAATAGCGCCAGCAGACCCTACATCAAAAGAGGCAGACCGTTCATCGACGTAGGTATCTACACCCGCTCGGAGAATGAACTCAAGCCATTTATTGGGAGTTGCATTTAGTTGAAAACTGGTTATAAAACGGTTAACTTTACTAAAGTTGTCCTGATTATTGATGGTCCAAAGCGGGTTGTTAAATCCCGGGTTGGCATTAGCACCTAGCGGGTTTCGGTAAACACGCTGTCTATTGCGCAAAGGTGCCGCACCCGGACCCTCATAATATTCACCTTCGTAATCAAGTATATTAAAATCAGGTGCATTTCTAAGCAATCCCAAGTATAGGCCTGAACTCGAATTTCCTTTACGAAGCCGGTTTCCTTTGGTTAACGTATAGTTTGTTTGGGTACTGATTGAGAAAATATCACTAAATTTTCTGCTAGCATTGACACGGAATGTCGTTCTGCGATAGTCACTGTTGTTACGAGCAATACCTTCCTGATTCATGTCGCTGAGGCTTGCAAAGAAGGTGGATCGACTGTCACCTCCACTAAGGCTGAGGGAGTTGTCAAAGAAGTGGCCGTCCTGGAATATCTGATCAAAGTTTGAATCGTGATAGACTACCTGGCTGCGTTTTTCTGTTATAGGATAGTATAGTGTACCGTTCGTGGCACGGAAAAATGGGCCTGTATTGTCAATATAATCAGAACCACCTAAACGATCAGCGATAGGGTCTCCCCACGAGCGTAGGCTCGTCTGTGAGTAAATCCCTTTGTCGCCCTGGCCAAAGGTGCTTTGCAACGGATGTCGGTTTAAAATCTGATCGACTGAGTAAGACGATTTGAAGGAAAGATTGAGTTTATCACTGCTTTTGCCTTTTTTAGTCGTAATAATTATTACTCCGTTAGCCGCACGGGACCCCCATAATGCAGCTGCAGAAGCGCCTTTCAAAATATCCATGGTTTCGATATCATCAGGATTGATGTCATTTAGGCGTGATTGCTGATACACACCGCCATTCGAGTTTCCCGACGAAGAGTTATCGATAGGGATGCCGTCTAAGACAATTAACGGTTGAATGCCACCGATGGTACTGGCTCCCCGAACCTGAATATGAGCACCTGCTCCGGGATCTCCAGATGAGCGGGTAATTTGTACTCCGGAGGCTTTTCCTGAAAGACCAGTGATAATCGATCCCTCCATCGATTTTGATATCTGGTCACCATCTACCTTAGAAGTGCTGTAACCAATGTTATCTGCTGAACGTTCAAAACCCAATGCGTTGATGACCACTTCATCAAGATGCGCAGATGACTCTTCTAGCGATACGTTAATTGTTGTCCGGTCACCGATTTCGACTTCCTGCTGGTCGAAGCCGATAAACGAAAAAAGCAGTGATTTAGCCTCAGAAGGAACATTAAGTTGATAATTACCATCAATATCGGTTACTGTTCCACCCGGATTCCCAACCAGGGTTACTGAAACGCCGGGTAGCACTTCACCGTCGACTGCCGATACAACCCGCCCTTGAACTATACCTTGCTGTTGGGAAATCCTTGTGCCAATGGTTGTTACTGTCTGTCCCTGACCCGAAACCTCGATACGGTTTTGATGTAAAGGGGTGTTTTGGACTTTTAGCGTTGGTTCCGGAGCCTGATTTACTATAATATAGTTCCCTGAATCACCTACTTCCTTGAATGTCAAGTTTGTATTATTTAGCCATATCGGTAGTACAGTTTCCACAGAGACACCTTCGTTGTTTGTCAATACCGATTTGTCGATTTGGATGTTTCTAACCAGCGAGGGTTCGTAAATAATTCCTACATCGAGTAGTTTCATCAACTCAGTAAGTCCCTCTTGAAGATAGGCAACCGGTTTTGATTTTTCTCCCTGGCTGTAGGCTGCAACGATAGTAAAATCACCTAATGAAGAAGTCTGCGCATTGCTCGGCATGTTGATTCCCGCTAGGACAAGCACAGAGATTATACAATATTTACTAACGGTAAGTGGTAAGTTTCTATTCATAATGAAGGGCTTAATCTTTCATAACATGTAATGTGTCATTGGTTTGGGTTATATTTAGGGAAAAGGTTTCCTCCAAAATTTGAAGCAAATCTTTTAATTCATTGACTTTTACCTGGCCGCTTAGTCGTTTCTTGGTTACATCCGGGTCTTCGTACAGCACCTTTAAGCCGTAGCGTTCTTTGACAAGCTCCATGATTTCCTGGATAGAATTGTCTTTAAAGGTCAGGGTCTCCTTGCTCCATGCAAAATATACTTCAGAGTCAACGTCAGTTGAAACAATCTCCCCGTTTTTGTCAAGGGTTGCTAACTGGTTAGGTAATAGGCGAACAGGATTCTCTTCTAATCTGTTTTTTTGTTTCAAGTCTACAATTCCTGACTTAAGTACCACAAAATCATCATTATAGGTGTTTACATTAAAAGAGGTTCCTATTACACTAATTACAAAGTCATCTGTATAAACATTGAATTTTTGATCTTCACCTTCGGGAGTTTTCTGTTTACTAACATCGAATGAGGCTTCTCCGTCTAGCCAGATCTCTCTGGTTTTGCTGGCGCTCCAGTTTTTGTTATAACTTAGGCGGCTGTCACGGTTTAAGGTAACCGACGTTCCATCAGGTAGGGTAAGCAGGACACGTTGAGCTATTATTCCCGTTTCAAAAACTTCTTTGGTTTTCGTCAGGTTCGTAAAAAGCATGCCCAGCGAGAAAAGAATGGCACCAGCAAATACAGCTGCTATTCCGTAAGCTATTTTTTTCTTGTTCCGTTTTTTCTCATTGGATTGTATGAACTGGTCTTGTTGAATTCTGGCCTTTAATGCTGACCAGTCTTTTTCCGCCGGCTTCTTTACCGTTTTTTTTTCAAATTGGCAGGCTTTTATCGCTTCTGCCGATTTGCGGATCAAGTCTTCCTGCTTCGGATTTTCTCGTATAATATGTTCCCATTTCTCCACGTCTTCGCGACTGGAACCCAGTGCAAAGTTGATAAATGAATCCCTACTTAATTGATCTTTTAATCTTTTCATGTGGTTATTGACATTTTGACCGTCAGCGGCCATCTGTTGGGTTTTTCTATTTAAAACTGTTCAGTAATACTGGGTTTTCCCTTAATTTTGTTAGTGCTCTGCCAAATAGGTTTTGAACCGACTGATACTTCATATTCATTACTTCTGCAATTTCGGTGTACGAAAGTTCTTGATAGAAGCGGAGGTAAATCACTTCTTTTTGTCGTTTCGGTAAATCATTCAGCACATCTTTGATAACCAGACGCTTCAACGAAAGTGATTCTTCGCGAATACGAATCATCTCGGTCGAAAACTCGATGTCCGGACTGCGCGTCACCATTTCCAGAGCGATCACTTGCTTTTGGCGGTTCGCTTTGAGCTTAATCATCACGCGTCGGCGAACTGAACTAAATAAATAGGCTCGGATGGAGATAACATCTCCCAGTTTTTTCCGGGAAATCCACAGTTCTGAAAACAAGTCCTGAATCGCGTCGGCACACAAGGTATCATCGTTACATATCTTCATTGCATATTGAAACAGACCATCGTAATGTGAAAAATAGATTGTTTTAAAAGCATCTTCATCATCCATCTTGAATGCCGACCATAGGTTAGCATCATCCGACGAGCTGGATGCCTTTAATCCCAATGAGACGTTCTCTATATGATTAGATGCTTTCATTCTTTATTATTCAGCTAATATCAATACAGCAGCTTGCGCCATGTCTTCATTTTCATGAGATACACCCGGAACCGTTACGAGTGACCAACCAAAATCAGTAGACATGCTGCTGGCGAGGTCTTTAGCATGGTTGTAGAAATAATTCCCTCTTGCTAACCGATGAGGACCCTGTTCCAATGTTTCTGGCGTATTGCGCAGGTCGGAGTCGTTCGGGTCCGTGTCATTTTCTCCTAAGAGAACCGTTACTTCCTTTCCCAAAGCATGTTCTGCATCTGAAACAGGAGAATTTCTTAAGCCATAGGGAAATGCGATATCCGTATCCAGCATGGTATACCAACCCGCATTTGCGCAGATCGCTTTATCGATTCGTGCATTCTTCATAAAGGTTACATAGCGACTGGTAAATTGAGAGCCGGCCGAATGGCCATACATATCATAGGTGTTTTGCGTACCCTGAATTTCGCTGACTACATAATCAAAAATCGGCTCAATCAAAGAAAACGACCATTGCTCTTCGGGTAGGGGCCTATCATTCTCATCGACCATATTACCTAGATTATAGCTTCGGCTTCCGGGAAAGTCCTGATCGGAAAATTCGGGTACGATTACGAGGATATCATGAGCTCTAGCCAGTTTAGCCCAACTATCGCGATAACCCTTGGCGTTTCGGCCTGTACCGTGCATGACAAAAAGAATCTTAGAATCTTTCGGGTTGTTTTTTGGAGAGAAGAACCATAGCTTGATGGGTCTGTCCTTAAAGGGTTCGTATCCCGCAAACTCCACAACACCGCCACCAATAATATTAAAATCATTTGGCGCTACAATACCCGGATCTGGAAGAATGGTACGATCATCTTCACACGCACTGGTTAAGAGCAGTAGGGTAGCAAAAAGTAAGGATATATTTAAATGTATTTTCATAATTTAATGATTCTAATTATTTCGTCCAGTTTGCTGTCCAATCGTCTGTTTCCGGCACCGCGCCAATATATGATGTGTCGTCAAACCATGCATTGAGTTGTTTTGGGGCGTACCCACCTGCAGCAGTCCCGATATATCCGTTAAGCGGCACGGCCGATGTCTTGTTGTTAAAGGCACTTGTAGAAAATGCAGTAGCATCATTTTGGTAGTCGCGCGTTGAGTTATTCCATAAATGGCTGTAGCCAAAGAATAAGCTGCCTGACGCTATTTCGGCAGATAGATCGTCGGCTCTGACGCCGGTCACCGTGTTCGTTATCAACGTATTGTAAATTCTTCCCTTTGTGCCATCGCGTAAGCGTATTGCTCTGGAATTGCTGTACGCTGAGCTTCCCAAAGACATCAAGGTGATATTCGATAATGTCGGGTTAGACGTCGGGTCATAACCTTCTATCAACGTTACTGCACTTGATGGGTTCGATGTGTAGATCGCTAAAATGTGCTGTACGAAACCTATATAGCTGCTTTCCCAACGTAGCGCACGACCGTCCGCGTGGTCGATGAACGCGTATTTTAGGTTAGCGCTACCTCCTCTAAAGCGAATAGCATGACCATCCGCTTGGTGTACATTGATATGATCTATCGTTGTTCCGGAGCCCACGCCGTTAAAGTTTAGTGCACCCGAACTACCAGCAAGAGCCGCTCCGGCAAACTCTACACGAACGTACTGTAGCTTACCTGAATTATCGGCTGGGTTGCTGCCCCCATAGTTTCCAATTTCGTTAGCCAGTGAACTAGCTGTACCCGAAACAGGTGCTAACCCATTGATATGTAGTCCTACCCAATCGGCTAACTTGCCATTTCCGTTGAGATCGTTAATACTTGTGAAAACAATAGGTTCCTCTTTTGTACCCGAGGCGTTGATCGTAGCACCGATCGATATCACTAAGGTTGACAATGCTTCACCATAAATCGTTGTTCCCGGCTGAATATGAAGCGTAGAACCTGAACGTACAGTAACATTACCGCTTAGAATATAGTTGGATGTACTTTCTAGTTCGACATCAAGGTTGATCGTTCCGCTAATCGCTTTAAAGACTTCGCCGTTTATGGTACGGTCTACAATAGTGAATGTCGGGTCTAATGGCGGCGGTGGAGTAACTTCGACTTGAAATGAATACATAGAGGTACGACCTAAATTGTCCTCAATTGAAAATTGATAATCGATTTTGTCACCAACTTCAAAACGATCGTCCATGAGTTCTCTGATTACATAGTTATATTTAACCTTGCCTTCCGTAAAATCTAGAGACTCAACTTCGGTAGCTCCTTGAAGAATACGTATATTCCGTATACCCGCTTGGGCTTCGAAGGTTACCGTAAAGTAGAGTTCGGTTTCAGCAGGTTGTTGCAGACTGGCATCGTCAACCGATAACACAATAGTTGGCTCCGGTCGCTCGTCGCTGGTTACATTAAATTTCTCTTTCTCGCAGCCCGAGTTTATGACAAGAAACAACGCAAAAATTGTGTAAATACTACGTAAAGTTTGCTTCATATTTAATAGATTTTATGGGTAGACAGGGCATAGTATAACCTTGTCAATTAATAAAGAGTAACTCACCTCATTTTTTTACTCACTTTATAGAAAAAATATTTTTTAAGCAGTTTCAGGCTAGGAATATAGGCTATTTAGCTGAAGTCTCAAATTTAACCATAGGGTTAACGAGACTGAAAGGGAGGACTGAAACGTAATTTTTAAAATAAAAATAAAAAAGATTTGGAAGCTATACTATTTTTGTTCTATAGTAGGGTACTAACCAAATAGTACACTAATATGATAACCATTACAAACTTAAATTTTAGCTACAGGAAGCGGGCACCTATCTTTACTAATATGAGTATGCAACTCAAAGCAGGGCATATTTACGGCTTGCTGGGAAAAAACGGAGCGGGGAAGTCTACCTTATTGAAAAATATTGCAGGCTTGGTTTTCCCAGATAGTGGATCAATCGAAGTATTGAAATTTACACCAGGCAAAAGAGAAGTACCCTTTTTACAAGACGTCTGTTTTATTCCTGAAGAATTTTATCTGCCGGCCGTTAAATCTGACAAATTCATCAAATCCAATGCGATGTTCTATCCAAATTTTGATCACGAGTATTTCGAGAGCCTCGTAACCGAGTTTGAGATACCCGTTCAGCAAAAGCTGGAAGATATGAGCTATGGTCAGAAAAAGAAATATATTATTTCTTTTGGACTTGCTTCCGGTTCGAAACTAGTAATTATGGATGAGCCAACGAATGGGCTTGATATCCCCTCTAAAACACAATTTCGGAGAATCATGGCATCGGCCTTGACAGACGAACGTTGCATTATCATTTCTACACATCAGGTTCGCGACTTAGATAACCTGATTGATTCGGTTATCGTATTGGATCAGAATAAGGTCGTCTTAAATGCATCTATTTTTGATATCGCTGATAAGGTGCATTTTCAAAAATCGACAACAGTTAGCGAAGATGTCTTATATGCCGAATCTAATTTGGGTGGATTCCATACCATGGTGCTTAATGTTCAAAAAGAAGATTCAAAGGTAGATCTTGAACTGTTATTTAATGGGGTATTGACCCAAAAGGAAAAAATTACAAA
>Ga0079224_100010362_pt1 | contig 12788 bp, 10 predicted proteins | sample Stecom2015_FD_80414 | JGI IMG/M metagenome (GOLD analysis project Ga0079224, IMG submission 80414) | Agricultural soil microbial communities from Utah to study Nitrogen management - Steer compost 2015 | ecosystem: Environmental > Terrestrial > Soil > Agricultural land | place: USA: Utah...
CAATTCTTCATGTTTTCCTTTTTCTATTAAATTACCTTGATCTAAAACTAGAATTTGATCAGCATTTCTAATTGTCGATAATCTATGAGCAATAATAATTGTAGTTCTATTTTTAGCAATCTTAGTTAAAGAGCGTTGAATAGCAGCTTCTGTTTCATTATCTACTGCGGAAGTTGCTTCATCTAAAATTAGGATTGGAGGATTCTTTAATATCGCTCGTGCAAGTGCAATTCTTTGTCTTTGACCTCCCGAGAGTTTTTGTCCTCTTTCACCCACAACGGTATCATAAGTTTGCGGTAGATTCATAATAAATTCATCAGCTTCCGCCAATATTGCTGCCTGCTTAATTTCTTCATTTTTGGCCTCAAAACTACCATATTGTATATTTTCTTTTATACTTCCTTCGAATAAAAATATATCTTGACTTACAAAACCTATTGCTTTTGTCAAATCATTAATTTTATAATCCTTAATATTAATCCCATCTAATAATATAGCTCCAGAATGCACATCATACATGCGCATTAAAAGTTTAATCATACTACTTTTTCCTGCTCCAGTTGGACCTACAATACCAATAGTTTGTCCCGATTCAATTTCAAAAGAAAGATTGTTTAATACTTGTCTGCCTGTTTTATATTTAAATGATACATTGTCGAAAATATATGTTCCATTAACCTGTTCTTTATTTATAGTGATATTTCCATCTTCTAATTGTTGGTTTATTTTTAATAAAGACATTATTCTTTTAGTACTAGCCATTGCTCTTTGGTACAAATCAAAAGTTTCTCCCAATCTAGTTAAAGGCCATAATAATCTTTGAGTAACAAATATTAAAATGCTGTAAAGACCAACTTCCATTGTTCCATTTAATGTTTTGAATCCTGCAAAAAGTAAAATACCTATAAATCCTGCAAGGATTAACATTCTAATCATCGGAACAAAAGCTGCACTCAAGCGAATTACTTTTTGATTTGCTTGTTTGTATTCCTCAGATAATAAGGCGATTCTTTTTTCTTCATATTTTTCCGTTCCAAAGCTTTTTATTGTTGCCATTCCACCAAGATTGTTCACCAATTGCGCACTAATATTTCCGGCTTTTTGTCGAACTATAGAATAGCGGGGAGCCAATTTCTTTTGAAACCATACAGAACCCCAAATAATAAAGGGCATAGGTAATAAGGCAATCCATCCGATTTCCGGAGCTGAAATCATAAATAAACTTCCTATAACCAAAACTGTAATTAAAACTTGAATAATATCATTAGCGCCATGATCTAAAAACCTTTCTAATTGATTAATATCATCATTTAAAATAGCAATAAATTCCCCTGATGACTGATCTTCAAAAAATGCCATTTCTTGGTTTTGTAGATTTGCATATGCATCATTACGCAAACTGTCTTGTACTAATTGAGCTAAATCTCTCCAATAAATTTGAAATAAATACTCAAAAACCGATTCTAAAGCCCATATTATTGCAGTTATTATAGCTAAAAAAATCAGCTGTTTACTTGATTCTGTAATTCCAAATTGTGCAATAAAACTTTCTTCTCCTTTTACTACCACATCAACTGCAGCACCAATTAAAACAGGAGGAGCTAAATCAAATAATTTGTTGAAAATAGAAAATGTTGTTGCCCAACGAACTTTATTTCTGAAAGGTTTTAAATATTGGAACAATTGTGAAAGAGGGGAAGATTCTTTTTTAATCATTTATTTTAAGAAATTAATTAATTTTTTTAAGCCAATTTGAAATTTTGGTAAAGGTACAGAATTAAGTGAAAAAACAGGAAGTGTAAATTGGAGCAAATATTATTTTATAAAGTATAATGTATTGATAAAATTATAAAAGCCACTATATTTAGTGACTTTTATACTGTTTATTAATAAAGATTATCTACTTAAGCGTAAACTTCTTTCTCTATAAAGCTGTCTAAACCAAGGGTCTCTTAAAGAACTTATAAACCTTATACCTTCACCTGTGCTCTTCATTTCTGGCCCTAACTCTTTATTTACTTTCGGGAATTTATCAAAACTGAAAACAGGTTCTTTAACAGCAAAACCTTCTAATTCTTTTTCTATATCAAAATCCTTTAATTTTTTATGACCTATCATTATTTGCGTAGCAATATTCAAATAAGGTACACCGTAGGCTTTAGCAATGAATGGGGTAGTGCGACTAGCTCTAGGATTAGCTTCGATTACATATACTCTGCCATCTTTAATAGCAAATTGAATATTGATTAATCCTTTTATATTGAGTTTTAAAGCGAGTTTTTTGGAAATATCAATCATTTCTTCTACCTCTAAAGGTGAGATATTAAATACTGGTAAAACAGAATGGCTATCACCACTGTGAATTCCAGCAGGTTCAATATGCTCCATTATTCCCATAATATGTACCTCTTCACCATCGCAAATAGCATCGATTTCAGCTTCCTGGAAACGATCCAAAAACTCATCAATTAGAATTTTATTGCCAGGTAAATGGCGTAATAAAGAAAGAACACTTTTTTCTAATTCATTATCATTAATTACTATACGCATTCTTTGTCCCCCTAATACATAGGAAGGACGAACTAGAACAGGGTATCCAACATCATTTGCCACTTCAATTGCTTCATCAGTTGAATAAGCCACCCCATATTTGGGATAAGGGATATTCAATTCCTTTAAAAGGTCACTAAATCTTCCTCTATCCTCAGCTATATCCATATCATCAAAAGAGGTTCCTAAAATTTTAATACCTCTTTCATGTAATTTCGCAGCAAGTTTTAAAGCAGTTTGGCCTCCTAGTTGTACAATAACACCTTCTGGTTGTTCGTGTTCGATTATTTCCCAAATATGTTCCCAATAAATGGGTTCAAAGTATAACTTATCAGCAATGTCGAAATCAGTAGAGACAGTTTCAGGGTTGCAATTAATCATTATTGCTTCGTATCCACTTTCTTGAATTGCCATAATACCGTGAACACAACAATAATCAAATTCAATTCCTTGTCCTATTCGATTTGGTCCGCTACCTAAAACAATTATTTTCTTTTTATCCGAGCGAGTCGATTCATTTTGAATCATGTTCTATGTTTTATATTTATCTAAAATTATATTATACGCCAACAATTAATGGCATTAATAACATTAAAAAGTCTTCATTTTCCACTTCTTCAGTAGCTCTGAATACTCCTGCTTTGGAAGGCATAGATAATTCCAGTTTTACTTCTTCTCCATCAAAATTATTCATCATTTCAATTAGTAATTTTGAGTTAAAAGCTATTTTCATATCCTCACCAGAATATTGTACATTGAGCGTTTCTCTACCTTCATAGGAGAAATCTAAATCTTGAGCAGAAATGCTTAAAGAATTTCCTATGATATCAAATAACACCTGATGAGTACTTTTATTAGCAAAAACACTTACTCTTCTTAAACCACTAATTAGTTCAGCACGGTTTATAATAAGGACATAAGGGTTATCCTGTGGAATAACTGCTTTATATGGCGGGAATTTACCATCAATTAATCGACAATTTAGCTTAATGGAATCGTTTTCAACATATAAATGTGATTCATTAAATGAGATTTTAATTGGAGTCTCATCCGTAGGAAGCATGTTCTTTAATTGCGTTAATGGTTTTTTAGGAATTATAATTCCTCCTTCATCAGGACAAGATATATCAGAACGAGAAAATTTTACCATTCTATGTGCATCCGTAGATACAAAAGTTAAACCATTTTCCTCAAATTCAAAATACACTCCAGTCATAGCTGGTCTTAAATTATCCGTACTTGTTGCAAATAATGTTTTATTGATTGCTTCAATTAAATGAATAGAATTCATTTCAAAGCGTTCTACATTTTCTGATAACATTGGCCATTTAGGATATTCCATGCCATTTTCACCACCTATCTTGTATTTTCCTGTACTACTACTGATTTCAAAAGAATAATCCTCAGGATTAATAATGAAATTTATAGGTTGTTCAGAAAGATTTTTTAAATAATTAATTATAAGATTGGCAGGGATACATATTTTTATATTATCCTGACTAGAAGTTTCAGAAACTTGAACATCCATTTGAACTTGGATCATGGTTTCCATATCTGCTGCAGTTATTTTCAACTGATTATTTGAGATATCTAATAAAAAATTTTCTAAAATAGGCAAAACTGAATTGGGATTTATAATACCCGAAATCATTTGCAAGTTTTTTAATAAAGCACCTGAGGAAACAATAAAATGCATAATGAATGTTGTGTTTTAAAATTTACTATAATAGTACATGCAAATATAGAAAATATTGTTAGTATTTTTATTAATCCAACAAGATTATTATCACAAATAATGTTTGTAATAAAGGTTTTTAAAAATCAGGAATTAAAAAATCAATGAAAATGATGTTTTTCAATGTGATTTTGACAATTTTGAAAAAAACTTTGAAATTTTTATAGAAATGATTTGGTGGAATGAAAAACCTTCTTTACATTTGCAATCGCAAAGAGGCGGTGCGGTAGCTCAGTTGGTAGAGCAAAGGACTGAAAATCCTTGTGTCGCCGGTTCGATCCCGGCCCACACCACACAAAAAGAGATTTCATTTGAAATCTCTTTTTTTATTTAGTGCAATCTTCCAAATTTTTTCTAGTTTTTAAAAAATCTCTTATTATTTCCAACAAGAGAAATTAAGTTATGCTTCTTTATTCGTGAAATCGTTTTTAGATAGGTTTTGAAACATTAAACTTTGTCGTCGCCTTGTTATATTACAAAGGAATGCTAAGGAAAAGGATAAAAATTAAATGTAAACAAAAAGTAAAATAAAATACCTATAATTTAACCTAGGAGTATTTTATAGGTTTTGTTTTCTTAAAATGTTTTTTTTACTTAAAAATTAAAATCTCCTAAGAAGTTTTGTGATGGATAATTTAGCTTAAGCGATGAATTTTTTATTTTATAGTATAAACGCATTTTCACGACAAAATTTATAGGAATATTTCCATTTTAAAAAATAGGGTAGCTATAAAAAATGCTATAAAAAAATCGGAAAGCTCCTAAGAAGCTTTCCGATAATAATGTAGCAAATTGTTTACTTTTAATTGCTTAAAATATAATATTATAATTAGAATTAATTACACAACTCTTTAAGTATTTCTACCGCTTTATCTATTTCCTCTATGGTATTAAACTTTGAAAATGATATTCTTAAAGGATTTTGTTTAATATTAGGATATACTTCTGCAATTACATGACTTCCGGTAGTAGCTCCACTACTACAAGCACTTCCTCCTGAAACACAAAGACCTTTCATATCCAATTGCATAAGTAACATATTGTTTTCAGGTTTAAATGGTATACTCAAATTGAGTAAGCAATATAAACTATCACCATCCCAATCGCCATTAAAAGAAATATGAGGTAATTCACTTTGAATTCTTTTGATAAAGTGTTTTCGCAATTTAAGTATATGTTCTTTATTCTTTTCTCCGTTTACTAAAGCCAATTCTAAAGCTTTTGCTAAACCAACAATTCCTGCAATGTTTTCAGTTCCTGCTCTTATATTTCTTTCTTGTGCACCACCTTTAATCCAAGATTGTACTTTAATTTCATTATTAACGAATAAAATTCCAGAACCTTTAGGCCCATGAAATTTATGTGCAGCACCTGTTGCAAAGTGGATATTATTTTCTTTTAATCCTATAGGATAATGTGCAATTGTTTGCACAGTATCACAAAGAAAAATAGCATTATTTTCTTTACAAAGAGTACCTACTTTTTCTATATTTAATAAATTGCCTATTTCATTGTTCGCATGCATTAAGCTTACTAAAGTTTTATCTTTAGAAGCTTTTATTAAGCGCTCTAAATCCATTAAATCTATATGTCCATTTTCAGTTAATGCTACATAATGCACTGGAATATTCCATTTTTTACTAAATGCTTCAATTGCATGCAAGCTTGCATGATGTTCAATTTTTGAACTGATAATAGTTTTGCATCCTAAATCATGTATTGCCATATGAACGGCAGTGTTTATACTTTCCGTTCCTCCAGAAGTAAAAAATATTTCATTTGCCTTTACATGAAGCAATTTTGCTACTGATTTTCTAGCTAATTCAATTTGCATTTTTGCTTCTCTACCATAAGAGTAAGTAGAAGAAGGGTTTCCAAAATGATTTATATAAATATCTTGCATAGATTCAACAACCGCTTTATCCATTGGAGTTGTTGCTGCATTATCTAGGTAAATTCTATGATTGTTACTATTCATATTAATGATTTAGTAAGCTTGTAATTATTTAAGGTTAGATTTAATGAATTCAATAGGAGCTACAGGTTCAGGATCGATACCCTTTAATGCTGCTAGGTGTATGGATAGCCAATCTCCATAATGTATTAAATAAAAAGCTCTTTCAAAAAAGTTATTACCCTTAGAATGCACCTCAAATACAGCATCTGTACATTTTTTAATAATTTCAATGGATAAATCTATACGCTGTTTTATTCTTCCAAAATCATTATCATTTCTTAAAAATACTACTGCAAAATCATCTTTTCGCTCATCCCAACCAACTATTTCATTATGATTCATTTCAGGCAGAACATTATCCCAAGCTATGGTTTTTGCATTTTCATTTACTTGTTGCCTCCATCTAGTTGTAATGTCTTCAATATTATTAGAAGAATAAAAGAGTGGTGTTTTTCCTAGTAAATCTTCAGCCAACTGTTTGGAATGTTCTTTAATATAATCCATTTCTCTTTCTAATAAAGTAATAGATTCTTGTATTTCTGTAATATAGCTTTTCCCAATTATTTTAAATTCAGAAATAATATATAATATATAAGCTATAGCATAGCCAATAGTTGCACGAGGATGGTAGTCTTTAGGTAATGCTAAATGAGGAATGTTTTTTTCTTTAGCTATTTCTTCTAATTTTCCACCGGAAGAGAAACAAATTATTTTAGCATTTTTTAAAATAGCGTCTTTTAAGGCACTTATTGTTTCTTCCGTATTTCCAGAATAAGAACAAATAATTACTAACGAGTTTTCATTTACATAGGCTGGTAGGAAATAATGTCTATTTACATAGATTGGAATATTTATTATTGGGTATAAGTAGTCTTTTACAATACCACCGCCTATTGCGCTCCCACCCATTCCGCTAATAACAATATTCTTTGGATTAAAATCATCTTCAAATATTTCAAAATTTGATTGTATATTTATAGCGTCTTTTAATTGTGACGGGAATTGCGTAATTAAGTTCTCCATAAAAATTATTTTTAATTGTGAGCAAACATAAACAATTAGGTAAAAAAGGTGAAATTATAGCTAGAGAATATTTGAAAAAAAACAATTATTCTATTTTAGCTCAGAATTTCTGTAAAGATAAAAAAGAAATTGATATCATAGCAGAGAAAGACGGCTTATTAATTATAGTTGAGGTTAAAACACGTAGTTCTCATCAATTTGGTTTTCCAGAAGAAGCAGTTTCTATAGAAAAAGAGGAAAATATTAAAGAAGTAGCAGAAGAGTATCAATTTCAAAATCCTAAATATCAAGAAATGCGCTTTGATATTATTAGCATTACCATCAAAAGAAATAAAAAACCTGAAATAGTGCACTTTAAAGACGCATTTTATTAATTCTTTATTCTTTATTTATTTTTAAATTATTTTACTTTTTTAGATTTTGAATTTAAAGAAAACGCATATATTGCTATTCCTGACCATAAACCTATCATACCACCCACCCAAACATCTAATAAAAAATGCTGACTTAAATATAAGCGAGTATAAGCCACAATGGGTATTAAAATAATTCCTAAAATAGCCCAGTAGTATTTGTGTTTATTAGGAGCTAGTAGTACCAGAAAAGCGAATAATGCACTTATTCCTTCTGTATGTCCTGAAGGGAAACTCAACCAATAACTTTGGCTATGCCCCCAGATTTCTGGAATGCTATTAAACCAATTTTCCTCTCCATATAAAGTGGAAGGTCTAGGAGCATTTTTATAATATTTTAGAAATTGCAAAATTATTAATGGAGTAATCTGAGTAAGAAGTAATAAGTAAACACTTTTTCTGGTTCTCAACTTAGGATACATTAAAAAAAATAGTAGTAACAAAAATGCAATAAAATAAAATGTGCCCATATGTGTCAAACTAATAATTAGCTTGGGAGGAAAGTAAGTAACAGTTTTTGTTTGTATCCAATAATAAACACTATGATTTTGTTCATAATAAAAAGCTATTGCTCCTAAAATAGTCCATGTAATTACGAAGATGAACCATATTTTAGGATATTTTATTTTCTCTTGTAAAAACATTTTTTATTTTTTTGAAAAATTGAATATATCCATCTCTATTTAAAATTTGGGAGTCATTTTTAGCTTTAAATAAAATAAAAACTGCTATGGGTAATAAAATAAAAGTAGCTAACCATAATCCGTACCAAGGTTCCACTGCATTTTGTTCTGCAAGTTTTTTACCTGTTGAGGTTACTATAAAATAAACAACAAAGAAGCCAAGAGCAGTTAATAAAGGAACACCAATTCCGCCTTTACGAATTATTGCTCCGAAGGGTGCTCCTATTAAAAAGAGCAAAATGCAAGCAAAAGTTAAGGTGTACTTATCATGCCATTGGATTTTATATTTCTTTATTTTTTCTGCATATATATTCTGATCTGCCTGTACTATAGAAACTAATCTTTTCATACTTTCGAGATTCGATTTGATTCTACTATCTATTTTTTGTCTCTTCTTTAAGGGAATGTGCTCCCAGTAATTTCCTTCATAAGAAGATTCTAAAGCATAAGTTCCAATATCAGATATCCAAGATGTATCTTTATTATAAGGATGAAATGCATAATAATAGGGATCAATATATCTATCAAGGTCTAATAAAGCATTTTCTTTAAGTTTAGAGGCGCTGTCAATTTGCTGATTTAATTGACGAACATTCATCATTTCTTCATTATCTTTAAATAATTCTTCTTTAGTTCTTTCAAACATAAAAGAAGACATATCAAAGTTTTTACTCCATTTTGCAAAATACATACGATTTTGTTGTTTTGCAGAATCGCTAGGATTGGATTCATAACGCCATCCATCATACATTTCTAATACCAGTTCTCTTCCTGAGTTTGTCATATACATACGACCTGAATCCGCTAGGATAACTGCTATGTTACCTTTGTGTTGACTATGATCATAAATGATTATATCTTTTAAACCTGAGCCATCTTCATGCTTTTTCCCAATTCGTATAGAAAAACCATCCAAATCATTATTAAATCTACCTTCCGTAAGATTCATGGTTGGTTTTTGATTTCGCATATCATAAGTGAGTGCGTAGGTTTTAAGATTTATAACAGGAATTACGTAATTATTAAAATAAAAGGCAGCTATAGAAATCAATAATATAAAGACGAACAAAGGCCTCATAAATCTAAATAGAGAAATTCCTGAAGATTTTATCGCCACAAGTTCCATGTTTTCTCCTAAATTCCCAAAGGTCATAATAGAAGCAAGAAGAATTCCCAAAGGTAAAACCATGGGAATAATGGTTAATGCTGTATAAAATAAAAGTTGAATAGTGAGCCATGGAGAAAAGCCTTTACCCATTAGTTCATCCATATACAGCCAATAAAATTGAAGTACAAATGTAACTAAAACTACAAAAAACGTAATCAAGAATGGACCTATAAAACTTTTTATGATTAATCCATCTAATTTTTTTATTCTAAACATAGATATATGCAAAAATAAAAAAAGCGCAATCATTAAAATGAAAAACGCTTCTTTATTTTTATAATTTTTATTTCTAAAGGTAAGGAATATTTTTAACTGCCAATTCTTAGCTTTAAATCATCTATTTGGCTCTCCCATAAGCGTCTTTGATCCTTTTCCTCATACTCATCAACAAAATCAGTAATGATTAATATAGTTTCATTTGTTATAATACTTTGTTCAATAGTAAATTGAAAATATTCCCCTTCGTCCATATAGTCCCATTTGTATTTTATCATTTCGTTTTCTACAGAATCAATGCGAAAAGCTTCATCAGTAGATCCATCCCAAGTAAAAAAGAAAGAGTCACCATGCTGTTCTACCTTATCTGCAAACCACTCTTGAAGGCCACTTGCTGTAGATAAAAAACCGTATAATATATTAGGAGAGCAATTTATAGGAATTTCTATTGTAATTAATTTTTTGTCCATAGGTCAATTTTTATATTGAGGATATTGTTTAAATAAAATAATATGAATTCGGCGGTAATTTACGAATTATTTTTATGAATAACAAATAGTGCATTTTTTTTAATTTTTCCAAGAAATTTATTGTCATTTACAAATAATTAAGTAATTTGGAGGTGGAATTGCTAAGTATAAAGATTTTTATTTTTTTTTGATTGTAAAATATCCTTATCTTAGCTAACGTTTAACAATTATTATAAACCTTTTAAATTGTTTTTTTATCGTTTCAACTTTACAAACTAATTTTCATGCGTCAACTTAAGATTACCAAATCGATTACAAATCGGGAAAGCCAATCCTTAGAAAAATATCTTCAAGAGATTGGAAAAGTTAACCTAATTACTGCTGAGGAAGAAGTAGAATTGGCAATTAGGATTAAACAAGGGGATACTAAAGCCCTAGAAAAGCTAACAAATGCTAATTTGAGATTTGTGGTTTCAGTAGCCAAACAATATCAAAATCAAGGCTTATCACTAAGCGATTTAATTAATGAAGGAAATTTAGGTTTAATTAAGGCTGCAAAACGCTTTGATGAAACTCGTGGATTTAAATTTATTTCATATGCTGTTTGGTGGATACGTCAATCTATTTTACAAGCATTAGCTGAACAAAGTAGAATTGTTAGATTGCCTTTAAATAAGGTAGGTCTTACGAATAAAATCAGCAAAGCTTATAATCAATTAGAGCAAGAATTTGAACGTCCTCCTTCTTCTGTAGAATTAGCTTATCTTTTAGATGTTGATTTAGAAGAAATAGAAACTACAATGGGTGTTGCATCTAGACATGTTAGTATGGATGCTCCTTTCCAAGAGGGTGAGAATAATACATTATTAGATATTTTAGAAAATACTAGCTCAGTTATTGCTGATCGTGGTATGGAACATGATGATTCGTTAAAGTTCGAGATAGAAAGAACTTTAAATACTTTGACAGAAAGACAAAAAGAAGTAATTATACTTTATTTTGGCATTGGTCGTGAACACCCTGTTTCTTTAGAAGATATCGGAGAGCGTTATGGTTTAACTAGAGAAAGAGTTCGTCAAATTAAGGATAAGGCGATAGCTAAATTACGTTCTACAAATAGAAGTGAACTTCTTAAATATTATTTAGGATAATGTATAGAATGTTATTTATTTTTGTTGTTAATGCGAATTATATTTTTTAATTCGCATTTTTTTATGAAAGAATGCTCTTTGCAATACGCAATCTTTTAATACTATCAATAAATAAACTTTTCAGCTAAATTAAAATTGGAAGGTTTTTTTAGATTGTTGTTTTTTGCTTTAATTCTTTTTCTTCTTTTTTTATCCAATTATCTACAATTATTAATGCAGCTATATTTAGATAGAATACAGCACCTACTTTATGCGTTTCAATCAATTCAGAAAAGAAATTATTTACGAAATTAGCTGCCATAATCATTGCTAATACAGAAACGAATATTTTATAATCTTCTCTTTGTGTTTTATGATATAAATTTTGACAACGAGCAAAAAAGTAAGCTATAAAAATTGCATAAAGTAACATTGCAGGATATCCTTGCTCAACTAAAAGAAATAAAAAATAATTGTGTGTAGTGGAACGTTCTGGATTATCACTTACCCATGTTTCGAAAGAGCTTACTGTATGATTTTTATAATGATCATAAAAATTATTAGGACCTACACCAGTTATTGGATTTTCTTTAACCATTCTTACAGAAGCAATCCATCTATAAATTCGCTCCATTGAGGACATATCCTTTCCTGAAAACATCCCAGTTACCGCATCAATAAATGTTTCTTGCGAGGCATTTTCATGCTTGTCAGGACGTAATCCTAAATAATTATTATTGTAAATCATTAATGTCAATACAGCAACTATAAGCAAATAGCCAAAAGGCATAACCCATTTGGTGAATTTATACTTTAAACCTATCCATATAAACATTGCAAATATTACACCTAGAATAGCAGCTCTTGCGGATGCAAAATAAATTGCAGGAAGTAGAAAAATAATTACTCCCAATAATATGTATTTTAAATATTTATTTTTCTTTTTAAATTGATAGATACCTATAACGATAGGGAAGATACAGGATAAAATTGTGGAATAATCCACATGATTGTAATAAAATGGTTTGACTACCATATTTGATTCCCTAAAACCAAAATTTAATTTATAATGCCAAGCTAATACAAATATAGAATGCAAAACAACAGGAATTGTGAAGATAGCAGCCATCTTCTTTAAATCTTTTTTATCTTGAATTACCCAAGCAGGAAAAACTATAAAGGCATTTAAAAACCAAATTTTTGCCAATAAATGTTTTAAGGATAAAATATGGTTGGTCGAGAATATTACAGAGATTATGAGCCAAAATAATTGTAAAACAATAATGATAAATAAAGGATGATTAACATACCATTTTGGAAGTAAATTTTTATTATGTGCCCAAATCAAAGCAGTCACACCAACAAAAACCCACATTATTGGTTCATCGGGTAGAGTGGTAGATAAACTATCACCCATTAAATATATTTGTACTGAAAATGGTA
>Ga0079224_100010363_pt1 | contig 12788 bp, 8 predicted proteins | sample Stecom2015_FD_80414 | JGI IMG/M metagenome (GOLD analysis project Ga0079224, IMG submission 80414) | Agricultural soil microbial communities from Utah to study Nitrogen management - Steer compost 2015 | ecosystem: Environmental > Terrestrial > Soil > Agricultural land | place: USA: Utah...
CACTTCGCGTCCCCGGCCTCGCCCGTGGACTACCTCGAGATGCCCCTGGAGACGCTGCGGGTGGGCTCCGTCGGCACCGAGCGGGCCCTCTCGCTGGCCCGTGACAAGCAGGCCAGGTTCGTCCTGGCCTCCACCTCTGAGGTCTACGGGGACCCGCAGGTGCATCCCCAGCCGGAGGACTACTGGGGGCACGTGAACCCCATCGGTCCGCGGGGGGTCTACGACGAGGCCAAGCGTTTCGCGGAGGCCCTGGTGACGGCATACCGATCCACCCACGAGGTGGATACCGGCATCGTGCGGATCTTCAACACCTACGGACCCCGCATGCGCCCCGGCGACGGCCGGGCGATCCCCACCTTCATCCGGCAGGCGCTGGCCGGTGAGCCGGTGACCGTCTCCGGCGACGGGTCGCAGACCCGCTCGGTCTGCTATGTGGACGACCTCGTCGCGGGCATCCTGGCGCTCGCCGACTCCGAGCTCGCCGGGCCGGTGAACATCGGCAACCCGTGCGAGCAGTCCGTCCTCCGGATCGCCGAGGACGTGCTCACGGCGACCGGCTCGTCCTCGCCGATCGAGTTTGTCGGCCGCCCGGTCGACGACCCGGAGGTCCGGCGGCCGGACACCACGCGCGCGCGGACCGAGCTGGGCTGGGAACCGCGGGTGGACTGGCAGGAGGGGCTGCAACGCACCGTCGACTGGTTCGCAGAGGCCCTGAGCCGCCCGGCGTGACAGCGCCGATGCGGGACCTCAGGCCGTGCCGTGAGCGGCCAACAGCCGCGCGGACGCGGTGGCGACCTCACCGACCGTGATCGCTGCCAGCGCGGGGTCGAGCACCCCGGCGTGCGGGTCGCCGTTCCCGTCCCCGTGCCAGATGACCGTATGCCGGTCTGTGTCGATCGCGGGACCCCACCGGTCTGGAGCAGTTGGCCCGAAGAGGAGGACCGAGGGGGTGCCGTAGGCGGTGGCCAGGTGGGCCACGCCGGTGTCGCCACAGACCACCAGTCTGGCCCCGGCCACCACGCGCGACAGTGCGCTGAGGTCCAGCAGACCGGCCATCGACAAGACCTCGGGTCGGGCCACGGCGTCGACGATCGCGTTGCACAGCCTCTCCTCAGCAGCCGAGCCGGTGACTACCACCCTGTTGCCCTCCTCAACCAGCACTCTCGCGAGTGCCGTCCAGCGGGCGAGGGGCCAGCGCCGTGCCTCAGCGGCCGCGCCGGGGTGGAGTACGACGGGCGGGCCGGCGTCTCGGGCCGACGGTGCGTGGTCGGCCTCCGAGACCTCCGGTGCTGGAGCCGGCAGCCGCAGGTCCTCCCGGCTGCAGTCGCCGCCAGCTGCACGCACCAGGCGGCACCAGCGGTCGACCTCGTGCTCGTCCGGGTGCCACGGTGGGCCGGAGTGCCCGGCGGCGGGTGAGTCGAACGCCACGAGGCGGGCCGCGCCGGTGGCCAGCACGAGGCGGTGGCTCTCCGGCCCGCGGCCATGGAGGTTCACCGCGAGGTGGCCGCCCCCGAGCGGGCTGCGCGGCTGACACCACGCTGGCCGCAACCCCTCCGTGGACAGGACTGCGTCCACGACCCCTAGCCCCGCCAGCCACTCCCCTACCGCCGGCGGTGCGGCCAGGACGATACGCCGACCCGGCCAGGCCCGGCGGACCCCCCTGAGCGGCGCAATCCCGGTGAGCGCGTCACCAAGGCCCAGCGCCCGCAGGACCAGGACGTCACCGCCGTCGAGGCGTGCTTCGTGGGGATCGAGCACCACCCGACGGCGCGCGGCGCTGGCATCGGTCACGGCCAGGAGGGCTCGCCCGAGGCCATCACGAGCATCTCGCGGATCTCGGAACCGACCGGCTGGGTGAGCGCCGTGACGACGGCCCCCGCGGTGCTGGCGGGGTCGTTGAGGTCCTGGTCGGGGGCTGGCTTGAACCGCTCGTCCCGGCCGTCGAAGAACCCCGTCCGCATCCCGCCGGGCAGCAGGCACGTGACGCCGACCCGCCCGGCGTACTCCACCGCGAGGGCCTGGGAGAAGCCCCGGATCGCGAACTTCGACGCCGAGTATGCGGTCGCCGCATCGGCGCCGCGGAGCCCGAGGGTGGACGACACCGTCACGACGGTGCCGCGGCTCCGCTCGAGGTGCGGCAGGCAGGCGCGGATCACGGCGACGGTGCCGAAGAGGTTCACCTGGATCACCCGCTGCCAGTCCACCGGCTCGATCTCGGCCAGCGGGCCGCACGCGTCGATTCCCGCAGCGGTGACAACCGCCTCTGGCGGACCGACCTCCTCCACCATGCGGTCCACCGCCCGGGTGGCGGCCTCCCAGTCGGACAGGTCGACCTCGGCATACGGCACGTCCGTGTCCGGCGGGACCCGGTCGAGAACCACTGCGCGGCCTCCGGCCGCACCGACAGCGTCCACGACGGCGGCCCCCAGACCGCGCGAACCTCCCGTGACGTACACCGTTCCGAGCTCTCGTGGGGTCGTGCTCACCGATCTCCTCCTGTGCTGGTCGTGGTCATCGTGTCCGTGGCCCGGTTGCCCGCCGAGCGGCGCAGGATCGAGGTGGTCGAGCGGCCGTTCAGGTAGGGCAGCAGTACCACCCGACCACCGTGCTCGCTCACGACGTCAGACTCCGGCAGCAGGGTGCCGCCGTAGTCACCGCCCTTGACCCAGACGTCTGGCCGCAGCGCCTCGAGCGCTCGCCGTGGGTCGTCCTCGTCGAACACCACGACGGCGTCGACGCAGTCCAGGGCCTGCAGGACGCGTGCCCGGTCGGCGGCGTCCACCACTGGTCTCCCAGGACCCTTCAGCCGACTCACGGACGCATCGGAGTTCATTAGGACCACCAGGTGGTCCCCGAGCCGACGGGCCGCCTGCAGCGTGGCCACGTGGCCCGCGTGGACGATGTCGAAGCAACCTCCGGTCGCGACCAGCCGGCCCCCGTCGGCGCGTAGCCGGCCCGCGAGGGCGCTGAGCTCCTCCCTGGGCAGCGAAGCGCCCGGCTCGGCCCTGATCTGGTCGGCCTGAGCCTGCGCCGCTAGCTCCCCGGAGTCCGGTCCTTGCTCGGCTGACCTACGGAATCCCTCGGCTCCGCCGGCGGCGACCCACTCCGAAGCCTCGGCCACTGCCGACTCCACCGATTCGGAGAGCAGCTCCCCGCCGGCCAGGGCGACGGTGGCGCTTGCGGCGAAGCGGTCACCTGCTCCGCAGGGATCACCGGCGACCTCCCGGGCCGGGAAGTAGGAGACCTGGCCACCGCGGTCGGCCAGGAAGGCTCCCTCCGCGCCGCTGGTGACGCACACGGCGTCCGCCTGCCACGCGACACGGAGTGCCAGCGCGGCCGCGTCCGGGCCGTCTGCATCCGCGCTGTGCGAGCGCGCCTCCGCCAGGTTCGGAGTGGCCAGGGTGACTCCGGGGACGGGCACGCCTCCGCGGGGGTGCGGGTCCCACACCAGGCGGGTGGTCTGTGCGGCCTCCACCAGAAGGCTGCGCAGCACCGGGTCCCGGGTGACGCCTGCGCCGTAGTCGGAGACCAGCACCGCGTCCGCATCGAGAAGGAGGTCGCGCACCCACGCCGCCGGGACGTCAGTCGGCGTTCCGGGGCCGCCCTCGTCCATGCGCAGCAGGGAGCGTCCGTCGGTGCGCAGCCGCACCTTGGTGCGGGTCGGTCCCTCGTGGCCAAGGGGAGCCACGGCCATCCGCTCCTGCAGAGCCTGCAGCAGTCGCCGCCCCTGGTCGTCGGCGGCTACCGGCGCCACCAAGGTGACTCGTGCCCTGTCGCTGCACAGCAGCGCCGCCAGGCCAGCGCCTCCCGGGCTCGTCCGGGTTGCGCTGACATCCAGGACCGGCGCCGGCGCGTCCGGACACAGTCGGTCCACCGAGCCGTCCACGTCGATGTCGAGGAGCAGGTCCCCGACCACGACGACGTGCGGGCGCGGGTCCGGGTCCGGGTCCGAGTTCACCGCCTCCCGGCTCAGGTCGGTCGATCCGATCGACTCGCCGGCGGCCTCGCTGGTCAGCCCGGTTGACTCTGCGGTCGTTTCCGCGGCGTCGAGGTGGGCGTCCAGCGCCGCGCAGAGCGCGTGGATCGCCACCAGGTGCCCCTCCTGGATCGCCGCCGTGGTGGGCGCGTCGACGCAGATGGCGTCGTCGCACCGAGCCGCGAGCGGGTTGGGCTCGGGGCCGGTCAGGCCCCAGACCGTCAGCCCGCACTCACGGGCCCGGTCCGCAGCGGCCAGCACGTTGCTGCTGGTGCCGGAGGTGGACAGCAGCACCAGCACGTCCCCGGGTCGGCCGTGCCCCTGCACCTGACGGGCGAACAGCTCATCCGCGCCGTAGTCGTTGACCACGCATGTCATCGTGGACGAGTCGGAGCACAGGGAAACGGCGGCGAACGGGCGCCGGTCGTCGAGGAACCGTCCGACCAGCTCCCCGGTCAGGTGCTGCGCCTCCGCGGCGCTGCCGCCGTTGCCGGCCGCGAGCAGTCGCGCGCCGGAGCTCAGGCGCTCGGCCAGCACTCCCCCCCACCGCTCGATGGTGTCGACCTGGCTCTGCACCGAGGTCATCGCGGCGTCGACCTCGCGAGCGTGCTGCTCCATCCACCGGTGGCTGGTCATGCCGTAGCCCCCTTCTTCTGCTCGATGACGCTGCCGTAGGAGCGCTCGGTTGACAGCGCGACCCGCTCCCAGCTGAAGCGCTCCACCGCCCGACGCCGGGCCCGGCGTCCCATCTCCTCTGCTCGGGCAGGATCGTCCAGCAGCTGCCGGACCGCGTCGGCCAGGGCGTCCGGGTTCCGGGGTGGCACCAGGAGTCCGGTGCGTCCGTCGGCCACGCTGTCCAGCAGTCCGCCGACCCGACTCCCCACGAGTGGCCGGCCGCATGCGGCCGCCTCCAGCGGCACGATCCCGAACGGTTCGTACCACGGGACGGCGACCACGACGTCCGCGGAGCGGATCAGCGCGGGGATCTCACCGCGCGGCACCGGCCCGCGAAGGTCCAGCCGGTCGGTCACGCCAAGGTCCTCGGCCAGCTCAGCCAGACCCCGCGCGACCGGGTCCTCGCCCTGGTCGGCGGCGCCTCCGACGACGACAAGCTCGGTGTCGGGCAGGTGGGCTAGCGCCCGCACCACCGTGTCAACCCCCTTGCGCTCCACGAGCCGGCCGACATACACCAACCGGCGCATACCCTCCCGGCGCGGGGCGCGCCCGGAGTCCGGCGAGAACTGCTTGACGTCGACGCCGCAGGGGACCACGTCCACACGGTCCTCGGGGACGCCCATCGCAGCCAGCTCACGCAGCTCGTCACGACAGGTCGCGACCACCAGGTCGACGGTGGCGCCGATCCGGGCCTCCGCTTCGACCCGACCGGCGGGGCTGGTGTCCTTGGCGCCCTGGTGCCGCCGCTTCACCGTCCCCAGCGCGTGATAGGTGTGCACGAGCGGTGCGCTCGTCTCCGCGGCGAGCACCGCCACGCCGGACATCCAGAAGTGGGAGTGCACCACGTCGGGCACACCCGTGACGGCCCAGTGCTGCCCGAGCCACGTCCCGAACGCGGGCATGAAGGGAAGGAGGTCGTCCTTGGGCACCGGACCCGCAGGCCCGGCCGGGACGTGCACCACCCCGACGCCGGGGAGCATCTGCACCGTCTCCGGCAGATCCGGGTCGTCCCGCCTCGTGTAGACGGTGACCTGGTGGCCACGGCGCGCAAGGGCGGTGGCCAGGGCGGCGACGTGCACGTTCTGGCCGCCGGCGTCCACACCTCCCAGGGCGGCCAACGGACTGGCGTGCTCGGACACCATCGCGATCTTCATCACGCGACCTCCTTCAAGAGGTGTTGCCATTCGGTGAGGAACCGGTCGAGCCCGAACTGCTGGCGGGCGTGTTTGCGTGCTGCGGCGCCGCGTTCTCGCGCCTCGTCTGGGTCGGCCAACCACCGCCTTGCTGTGGCGGTCAGCACGGCGGGGTCCGCGGAGACGACGCCCGCCTCCCGGGGGACGGCCTCAGGGGCGGCGGTCGTGGCCAGGGCGAGCACCGGCATACCAACGGTCATCGCCTCGATGAGCGACAGCCCGAGGGAGGTCCAGCGGTAGGGATGCAGGTAGGCCCGGTGCCGGGCGAGCCGAGGGTGCAGCTGCTCCTGCGGCACGTCCTCGTGGAGCTGCCAGCCCCGTGAGGGCTCGTGCTGGGCGAGCGCGTCCATGCCCATCCCGTAGACGCTGACCGGCACGTGGCCGGCCACGTCGAGGAGCACGTCGGTGCCGGCGACCCGCCAGCGCCGAACCGGCTCGTTCACGACGGCGGCGATCCGCTCGACCTCTCCGGTGTAGAGCGGGCCGGGGTCGGGTATGCCGTGCTCGATGACCCTGACCGGGGATCGTCCCGAGTCCCAGACCAGGGCGTTGAACGCCGTCACATGCACCACGGGGATGTCGGACCGGTCGGCCAGGTGGTGCCGCGAGGCGACGGGGTGTGCGACGGGCGTGTTGTGCTCGACGTAGACGGCCGGCACGTCCGTGCCCGGCCGCAGGCCCGTCCAGTCCTGGAACAGGTCGATCTCCGAGGGGCGCTGCAGGACGACCACGTCACAGCCCTCCTCGCGCAGCTGCTCCGGGGTGACCTCCCGGGCGGCGGCCGGCCAGTCCCACGTGCGGGCCCGGCCCAGTCCGTCAGGACCACGGTCCGGCAGGACCGGGATCAGATAGTCGTCCGGTCCCTGGAGGAAGCCGGTGAGCCAGGAGCCGTGCACGTGCCAGATCGCGATCCTCATGCCCGCACCCCCACCAGCTGCTGCACGGCCGCCACCACGGACTCCGGGGAGATCCCGGTCAGGCACGGGTGACCACCCACCGGGCACTCCCGGGCGCGGGTGTCACGACAGGGCGCCTGCTGGTCGCCGAGGACGACGCTGGGTATGCCGTACGGCGCCCAGCGTGACGCCGGCACCACCGGCGCGAAGAGTGAGACGACCGGCGTGCCGACCGCCGCGGCAAGGTGGGCCGGTCCGGTGTTGCCCACCACCACGCAGGCGGCGTCCGCGAGGACCGCGGCAAGCATGGCGAGGGTGGTCCGCCCCACCAGGTCGGTGGCTCCGCCCCGCTGCGCGGCCGTGGCGTACTCCGCCTCGGACGGGCCGCCAGTGAGCACGACCTGCCAGCCGGCGGCCGTGAGCACGTCGCAGAGGGCGGTCGCGTGCTCGACGGTCGTGGCTCGCGAGGGCACGGACGCACCCGGGTGCAGCACGACATACTCACCGGGGGGTGTCAGTCCGGAGACGTCCGGCAGCGGGGTGCGCAGGGCCAGCCGGCCGCTGTCCCCGTCGGGGAGCCGGGCACCTGTGGCTCGGGCCAGGTCGAGCATGGCCTCCACCTCGTGCAGTCCCTCGGGCCGGCGGTGCCGCAGGTCCAGCAGCGACCCGGGGTAGTCCTCGCTCGTCGCGGCGACGTGTGGGATGCCGGCGACCTTGCAGAGCAGCGCCATCGGCAGGGGGCTCTGGTGGAAGGAGGTGAAGATGACTGCGGCCGCGTACTCCCTGGACCGGAGGGTGCTGACCAGGTGCTCAACAGCGTCGTCGTCGACCGGCGGCGGCCGGAAGCCGCTCCAGGGGGCGTCGTAGGTCAGCACCTGCGACACGCCGGGCAGCAACCGGGCGGCAGCCTCACCGGACGGCGCAGCGAGCAGGTCGACCGTGGTGCCTGAGGCGGCCAGGGCACGGATCGCGGGGCCGGTGAGCAGCACGTCTCCGTCGCTGTCCAGGCGCACTGCCAGCAGCCGGCTCACGGCTGGTTCCCGTCTGCCATGCCCAGCACCAGCTCGGCGGCCGACACCAGGTCACCGGCGACGTACTCGGCCGTGTCGACCTCCTCCGGTCGGGTAACCGGGGTCGGTACCAGCACCGAGCGGGCCCCCGCAGCGCGTGCCGCATCCACGTCGCTGCCGATGTCACCCACCACGACACACTCGTGCGGGGCGACCCCGACGGCCGCAGCGGCCCGGAGGACCAGCTCGGCCCCAGGTTTGCGGCAGGCGCACCCCTCGTCCGGGCGGTGGGGGCAGTGCTGCCAGGTGTCGAGCGGCCCGACGAGCTCCTGCAGCCGCTCGTTGACGCGCTCCATGTCATCCTCGGTGAGGAGCCCGCGGCCGATGCCTGACTGGTTGCTGACCACTCCCAGCCTCAGGTCGGCGGCCCTCAGCCGCTTGATGACGGTCCCGGCCTCGGGGACCGGCGCCACCCGGGCCGGGTCCCCGTTGTACGGAACGTCCTCGACCAGGGTGCCGTCCCGGTCGAACAGCACGGCTCTTGTTGGCGGCGGCCAGGGCGCCACTCCGCGGCGATAGCGCGCCTCGGCGACCAGCCGGTGCCACACCGCCACCCAGGGAATGGCCATGCTGGTGACTGCCATCCGCGCCCACTCCTGCCGCCAGCCCTCCTGGCCCGGAGGTGGGCCCGGTGCCAGCCGACGCGCCAGGAAGTCGAGAGTGAGGGCGCTCGTCGCGGTCGTGCAGAACGCCGATGTCCGCCGATAGCCGGTCAACGCTGCGCCGACGGCTGCCACACCGGAGGCGACGGTCGCCAGGTGCCAGCGGAAGCGCCCCCGACCGGTCCCGGCCCGCTGTCGCCAGCTCCGCCCGTGCAGGGCTCGCATCAGTGCGTCGGAGGCTGCGCCGCGCTGGGTGCGGATGCTCACGTCCCACGGGGCGGGCCGTGCGGGGTGCACGACGTGCCGCCGTCCACGGACCAGCTGCCAGCCAGCCTCACGCACGCGCAGCGCCAGGTCGGCGTCCTCGCGGTAGGCCAGCGGGAACCGCTCGTCGAAGCCGTGGACCGCCGCCAGCGCGGCCCTGCGGTAGGCCATGTCGGCGGTCGCCCAGAGTGCCGTCTCAAGTCCCGCGGTGTTGCGCTCCCAGTCGGTGGGCCGCCGGTCTGCCGGGAGGGGCACGCGGATCTCGCCCTGCACGCCGCCCACCTCCTCACCGGCCGTCGCCAGGTCGGCCGCGAGGGCAGCCGCCCAGCCCTCCGGGAGCCGGACGTCGTCGTCGAGGAACGCCACCCAGCCGGTGCGGGCACTTCGCCAGCCCGCGTTCCGGGCCGCAGCGGGGCCTCGGCCACCGGACCGGAGGACGCGGCTGGGGAACGGTAGGTCGGGTAGGAGCAGGGGCTCCGGTGGAGCGCCGGGCCCTGTGCCCAGGCGACGGTCGTCAACGACCAGCAGCTCCACGGGCAGGTGCTGGTTCGGTTGGTCGGCGAGGTCGGCCAGCAGCAGGTCGAGAGAGGGACGGCCGACCGTGGGCACGACGACCGTGTATGCCGCGTCCTGGGACGTCACCGGGCCACCTCCCCCGTTGTTCCATCCCCGGACGACGCCGCGAAGAGCTCTGCCCGGCGTACCAGGTGCGGCCCGAGGACCAGGGCATCGACGGGTGCCGAGCCGAAGAGCTCCAGGGCCTCCCGCGGGTCGTCCACCATGGGACGGCCCGCCGTGTTCAGGCTGGTGTTGATGACGACCGGGATCTCGGTGCGGGCGGCGAACTGCTCAAGCATCGCGCCGAGGCGAGGGTGGGTGACGGGGTCAACGGTCTGGATGCGGGCCGTGCCGTCCACGTGGACGGCTGCCGCGATCCGGTCCCGCCACTCCGGGCGGACGGTGTGCACGAAGAGCATGTAGGGGCTGGGGATGGGTCCCTCGGTGAAGATCTCCTCAGCCCGGTCGGCCAGCACCATGGGGGCGACGGGCCGGAACTGCTCCCGGCCCTTGACGTCGTTCAGTCGCTCCAGGTTGCCGACCACCCCTGGGTGGGCCAGCAGGGAGCGGTGGCCGAGAGCCCGGGGGCCGAACTCGCTGCGTCCGTCGAACCACGCGACGACCCCGTTGGCGGCGAGGATGTCGGCGACCTCGCCGGCCAGATCCTCAGGCGTCGTGAAGGGCACCGCCGCGACCGTCAACCGCTTCGCGAGCTCCGCGTCGGACCACGACCGCCCGAGCGAGGCGCCGGGCATCGGCCGTGGCTCCTCGCCGAGGTCCGCGGCGAGCTGCAGGGCCGCACCGAGGGAGGTGCCCGCGTCCCCCGCGGCCGGCTGGACCCAGACGTGCTCGAACGGGGACTCCCGCCAGATCCGGGAGTTGGCGACACAGTTCAGGGCCGTCCCGCCGGCCATCGTGAGGGCGGTGTCACCGGTCTGGTCATGCAGCCAGCAGGCCAGGTCGACCAGAACCTCCTCGAGCCGGGTCTGAACCGAGCAGGCGAGGTCGGCGTGCACCCCGCCCCAGGTCCCGTCGTCGATGCGGGGCTCGACCCAGCGGTTCCAGTCGGGCACGGGTGCCTCGAACCCACCGTCTCCGGTGGCGCGGATGATGTCCCGCAGCTCCTCGAGGTAGCGCGGGCGGCCGTAGGAGGCCAGCGCCATCACCTTGTACTCGTCGCTGGAGCGCAGGAAGCCCAGGTGCTCGGTCAGCGACTCATACAGCAGGCCGAGGGAGTGCGGCAGCATCTGGCTGGCGAGCTGCTTCAGGGAACCCCCGGTGTAACGGCCTGCGAGGTGCGAGGTGCACTCTCCCCTGCCGTCCAGGACCAGCACACTGTTGTCGGCGTGCGGGGACGCGATCCCGGCGGAGGCCGCGTGGGCGACGTGGTGCGGCACGAACCGGACCAGCTCGGGGTCCAGCCCGGGAAGGGCCGCCGCGATGAACTGGGGCGCCCGCTCGGCATACGTCAGACGCAGGTGGTCCCACGGGTCATCCAGCCCGAGCTGGTCGGCCGGTCGCGCGAGAGCGGGATCGAACGAGTAGGCGACGGCGTCCAGGTCGCGCGGCTCCAGACCGGCGCGGTCCAGACACCAGCGCATGGACAGCTCGGGCAGCTCCCATGCCGCGAAAGGCACCGGCCGGTGACCGTGCTTGCGCCGGCTGAACCGCTCCTCCTCGGCGGCTGCCACGACCTGACCGTCCACCACGAGGGTGGCGGCAGGGTCGTGGAACAGGGCGTTGACCCCGAGAATCCGCATGGCTGGACCTCCGAAGTGCGAAATCCGTCATTGGTGATTTGACCTCTTTCGCCACCATGCAGGAGGGAACCGCTTCTCGCACGGCGAAGCGGTTCCCCCTTCTGACCACGCAGGTCAGGACTGTTTCCCCCGGCTCAGGCCGGGCGCATCCAGGCGGGACAAACCCCTGAGCAGACACCGAAAAGCCCCGAGCCGAGGGCTCGGGGCTTTTCGATGTCGTAAGACATCACCGTGTGTCCGGAGGGGGACTTGAACCCCCACGCCCGTTAAGGGCACTAGCACCTCAAGCTAGCGCGTCTGCCATTCCGCCACCCGGACGAGGGTGTCTGCTCGCACCGCTTCACGCGGTGGGCAACGACGGGCAAGATTAGCACGGCATTCCGCAAGCTCCGTCCTCAGGCGACGCGGGCCGACGGCGTCCCCGGCGTCAGTCCTCCCGCCAGTCCGGCGGGTCCGCCGCCGTCAGCTGCGGGTCGTCGTCCGCGAAGGTCCGGACCGGCCCGGGCTGCGTCCGCGGCCCCTCGAAGCGCACCGTCACCCGACCCAGGCCGCTCCCCCACACCCACCCCGCGCCATACCCAATGTGCCGCACGTCAGCGCCCGGTCGCCAGTGCGCGCCGTGCGCACCCACGGGGGTATGACGGATGGCCGGCTCCTCCTGCACCGCACCGGTGCTGTCCGGCACCTCCGGTCCCGCGGTCGCACTCACGGTGAAGAGCCCCTCGCCGAGCTCGAGCTCCTCCTGCGCGTGCGTGGTGAGCCCCGAGACGCCGACCCCCAGCAGCCGGATCCCCGACGAGACGTCGATGGCGGTGAGCAGCCGTCGGGCCTGACGTCCGATGACCGTCGGGTCGCCCGTGGCGTAGGGAAGCGTGCCCGAGCGGGTCTGCTGGGTGAAGTCGTGCTGCCGGACCTTGACCGTGGTGGTCCTCCCGAACACCGCGGCCTGCCCGAGCCGGCTCGCCACGCGAGCGACCATGAGGTCCAGCTCCCGCTCCAGCACCGCCGGGTCGGCGATGTCCGTGTCGAACGTCTCCTCCACGGACACGCTCTTGGTCTCCCGGTGGGCCTCGACGGGGCGGTCGTCCTCGCCCCGGGCCAGCCGCACCAGGCTGCTGCCGTGCGCCTGACCGAAGATGGCCACCAGGTCGCTCTCGCTGACCCGCGCCAGGTCGGCCACCGTCTCGACACCGAAGGCGTGCAGCCGCGCGGAGGTGGCCGGGCCGACGCCGGCGATCGCCCGCACGGTCATCGGGCCGAGGACCTCCTGTTCGGTGCCTGGCTCGATCAGGGTCAGCCCGGCGGGCTTGCGCATCTCGCTGCCGATCTTGGCCATCATCTTGGAGGTGGCCATGCCGGCGGAGGCCGTCAGCCCCCCGGTCTCGACGCGGACCGCCTCCATGAGGTCCTCGCCCAGCCGCCGCAGACCCGCCGGCGACAGATCGCGCGGACCACCGGCGCTGAGGTCGACGTAGGCCTCGTCGACCGACACCTGCTCGACCACGGGCGAGAGCTCGCGCAGCAGCTCCATGACCACCCGGGAGCTCATGCGGTAGGCGTCGAACCGCCCGCTCAGGAAGGCGGTCCCAGCCGGGCACCGGCGCCGTGCCTCCGCCGTCGGCATCGCCGAGCGTGCGCCATACCGCCGGGCCTCGTAGGAGGCGGTCGAGACGACGCCGCGGGGACCGATGCCGCCGACCACGACCGGTCTGCCCCGCAGCGACGGCTTGTCGCGCTGCTCCACCGCGGCGAAGAACGCGTCCAGGTCCACGTGCAGGATGCTGGACTCGCGGC
>Ga0079224_100010364_pt1 | contig 12788 bp, 9 predicted proteins | sample Stecom2015_FD_80414 | JGI IMG/M metagenome (GOLD analysis project Ga0079224, IMG submission 80414) | Agricultural soil microbial communities from Utah to study Nitrogen management - Steer compost 2015 | ecosystem: Environmental > Terrestrial > Soil > Agricultural land | place: USA: Utah...
ACATCATCCGGTTGGCCCTGGACGGCAATGCCACCGAGATGATGCGCCTGATGCGCGAGCACCGGTTCATCACCGTCGGCAGCAAGATCACCGCCCAGGACGTACTCGACTACCTTTCACCCTTCGTCGAGCCGCTCACGGTCGACAGGTTCCACTTCACCCGACGCTGGCTGCAGCAGCAAGCGGCCCGCATAGGCGACGTCTCGGGCAAGGATTTCCGCACGGCACGCTTCCTCAACCTGCCCGCCGAGTACTTGCTGATTCACCGCACCACGGCGGGTAACACCGGCATCCTCTGCCAGCTGGACGCCGAGGTTTCGGTCCGTGACATCGCCGAGCGCTGGGTGCCCGGCTTCGCCGACTGATCACCGCCCGAGCGGTAGACGCCGGCATGTCAGACGGCTGATCCACAACCCTGCCGAAAATTGGGGCAATTCCGGCATTTTCGGCGGAGTTATCCACAATTTTGCGAACGCCGCCAATCGCGCCTTGCCAGCCGAGACGATCAAAGACATGGAACACAGACGCAGCCGAACCGTCAGTATTCCGCCCGAGATCGCGCCGGATGGAGTCGCGCCGGTCACCGCGCTACTGCGAGCCGGGATCAGCCACAGCATGATCACCAGGAGGTGCCGCGCGGGCGGCCCCTGGCGGCGCCTTCTGCCCGGAGTCGTCATGCTCGCGAACAGTGAGCCGACCCGCAAGCAGCTCTTGCGAGCGGCCATCACATACGCCGGTCCCCGTGCGGTGATCACCGGTGTCGACGCATTGAACGCCTACGGCGTGCAGCTCCCCGCTCCGCACACGGTCCGCCTGCTCGTTCCAGTGGAACAGCGGCTGGCCCCGAAAGAATTCGTCACTGTGGAACGCACGACGCGCATGCCCAAGCCGATCATGCGTGACGGTCTGCCCTTCGCCCCACCATCTCGCGCCGCTGTGGACGTAGCCCGCGGCACGTCCAACATTGCGTTACTGCGTTCCGCCTTGGCGCTACCCGTCATGCACGGCTTGTGCGATCACGACAGCCTGCAGCGCGAACTGGAGGCCGGGAACCAGCGGGGCACCGCAGCTGTCCGACTGGCACTGCGGCAGCTCGACGTCACGGCGACCAGTGCTCTGCACAGCAACGCCGCAGCGCTCCTGCAGCACGCCCCACTCCCGCCACCGCAATGGAACGTGACGATCCAGGACTGTAGGCGCCGCCCGCTGGGGTACGCCGATGCGTGGTGGGACGAGATCGGCCTGGCGTGGCAGTTCGAGCCAGCGGTGCCTGAATCCGCCACGCCGGCCCACGGTCATCTCGCACTTACCGCGGCCAAGGTCATCGTCGTGCGCACTCCGGCTGCCGACGTTCGCGCCGCTCTCGACGATTTCTCTCTCCGCGACATGATCGTTCGCGAACTGGCAGCCGCCTTCGCGGAAGCCGGCACACGGGAGCGACCCCGGGTGGAGGCACGATGCTTGTCGGTTCCCTACACCGCGTAAGGCAGCGGCTGCCGAATCCCGAGCCCGGCATGAGCCACTGTCGCAGCTCCTTGAGCTCAGGACGAACCTTGAGCTCCGGATGATCCGCCGTCTACATCCTGCGCTCGACTTGACACCGCCGCCGGCATCTTGTGCTCGGCTGAGCCGCCGGCGATGGCCGGTTCACGTTGACGGCCCGGCGGCAACCGCATCAGTGCGTGTTCGGGGGGAGGTTGAGGCAGGTCAGGGACCGCGCCTGCAATGTGGGGTCAGGCCACGACCCACGATGTGAGGCCACAGCGCGACCGCAGGACAGGAGGGCAAGCATGCCGCGCGCCGGGAGGGCCCGGGCAAGGCACGAACCGCGCGTACGACGTCGGGGCGAAGCATGATGCGTGCGGCTGTGGCTTGGCACGAACCTACCCACGCCCCTTGGCCCGTAGGCACGAACCGCGCGTGACGCTCTTGCGCTCGGCTTGAGCCTCGCAGCGAAAGCAGGTTCACATGCGAAGTGGGCCCGCGCGGCCGGGTTCTCCCGGCAGCACGGGCCCACTTCCTCCTACACACAGCTCCAATACAGCAAGCGCCGAGAGCTAGCCGTTGCGTACGCGTTCCGCGCGACGGCTGGCCCAGTGGGCGAGTCGCTCCCACCGACGGGCGCGACGCTGCCGATTCTGAGCGGCCAAAGCGTCAGCCACAGCGACGTCGCCATCTGCGGGCTCGCTGTAGTGGGCGTGCTCGCGCTCACGGATGAGCGCGAACTGCTCACTCAGCATCTCCATGTCGTCCAACTCCTCAGAAGTAGGTCTCGTCTTCGGGCAGTGATTTGCCGGAGCGCAACTCCCGTGGCCGGCGACCAGCCGGCCCCAAGCAGTGACCGTTTGCCAGCTGCCACGCTCCGACCCCGGCAAGCAGCCGTCGCCATCAGGCCCCGACAGCGGCCGGTGACGTCCAGACCCGACACCGGCCAGTGACTTTCAGGCCTGCCCCCGGGACCTCCAGACCCGACACCGGCCGGTGACCTCCCGGCCTGGCCGGGACGTCCAGGCCTGGCACGGGGCGTCCGGGCACGGCACCGGGGAGCTTCAGGCACGACACCAGCGACCTCCAGGCTCTACCCCCGGGAAACCTCCAAGCCCGGCACCAGCGACCGGCCGGCGGCCGTCAGGCCGCGACCGGATGCTTGCGAGGTCGGCCACGCGGACGCTTGCGCGCGATGATCACCCCACGGTCGAAAATCTCGCCGCCCCAGACGCCCCAGGGCTCACCCCGTTCCAACGCGCCGGCCAGGCACGCATCGCGGACCGGGCAACCTGCGCACAGCTTCTTGGCGCGCTCCAGGTCGGCCGGCGCCTCGGCAAACCACAGGTCCGGGTCGCCAACGTGGCACGGCAGGGTCAGTTCTGCGCTCAGCGGATCCGCTGGCGACACCGTCGCCGCCTCGAGTGCGAAGGCGGTTTGGGTTGACATTCGTTCTCCCCTTGAATCTGTCTTCATTTCGTCGTGTGGCGGAAGATCTGCGGACCACACAGCACGAAGGCCGCGGATCCGGTGATCGGTCCCGCGGCCTTCGTGACCCGTGAATCTGACTAAGTCAGTGACTTCACGTGAAGACGAGACAACGGAACCGCTACCTGCGGAGCGATGAATGCCGGCTTGACAGCAACGACGGCGATGTCACCGGTCGGCACCGGCTGAACCGGCTGCGCCGCCGTGGGCACGTCGCGCTCGACGCTCACCGGGTTCACCGGGAGCACGCACGAACGAAGCCGTGCGCCGGACATACGAATCCCCCCAAGCCGCGGGTGGCTGCGGGTACGTGCGAGCGCGAAGATCTCCACCGCTGCCACCTCCCTCGGCTGGTCACATCGAAAGTAGTACGGGCGTTCAACCCGGCCCTAGCAGGCTATCTGCCCACTGCGGACCGCGGCAACTTATTTTTCGAGAATCCTGTCGGCGCAGGTCACAGGCTCACCGTCAGTTCGACCCGGAGGTCGCGGCGACTGCGCGACGGAGTCACCGCGGCCGACAGCCCGCCGCACCGAGCGGTGCTTCTGGAGACCGAGCGGTGCTTCTGGAGCACGACGCCGTCAGTCTCTGCACCGCGGCCTGCACCGCGGCTCTGGACCGAGGCCGATCCAAGGCCGGCACAGCAGTCGGCACACAAGGTCACCGCGCCGGGTACCAGCCGGTGCGTGCTCTGGGCAGGGGCTGAGGGCCGGTGCCGGACGCTCACCGCACATTCCTCTTGGGTCCTTCACAAGCTCCGCTCGGGTCCTCCACATACTTCGCCAAGGCAGTACGTGCCGAGCTGGGCGCGGTGGAGCTGCGACAGGCCAGCGCTGACAACTCGCAGCAGACCCAGACGACTCGCACCAGACCCGTTGGATGTCTCGAACGTGCCGCAGGCACACGCCTCCGCACGCCTCACTCACACCGGGCACTCGACGCGAACCCGCCCCAGGAGTCGCCACCAAGGCAGCGGGAACCTGCTCACCACCTCACTCACCCGTCCGCACATCGCGAACACACCTCGACCACGTGCTGGCACACCGCAGGCCCAGGCCGGGCACTCGACGCAAGGTCCCGACCGAAAGCACCGCCAAGCTGCGGCGGAACCCTCCCGCCAGCTGGCGTGGGGCCATACCCTGGCCAACCTCGCAACCCAGGCGTCGCGGATTCGTCACAGGCCCCGATGGGTTTCATTGCAAACGGCCCGTCCACGGCTTCGTCGCCTACCCCCTCACAGCTCCATCGCCGCCCCCCTCACAACTCCATCGCCGCCCCCCTCACGGCTCCGTCGCAGGCGCCGTCAGGAACTCCACAGCCGCGCATCACCCGGCGCACGCCATCAGCTGCTCACCACGAAGTCCCCGGAGAGGTCTTCTGGCCCGAGAGGGTTCTTCTGTCACGAGCTCTCCGCGTGCTTGCGCACCTCGGCAAGCACCTCCGCGCCGAATCGTTCCAGCTTCGTCGCACCGATGCCGGAGATCGCCACCAGCTCGCTGTCGTCGCTCGGCTTGGCTTCCGCGATCGCCATCAACGTCGCATCGGTGAACACCACGTAGGCGGGCACCTTCATCTCCTTCGCCTTGGCGCTGCGCCACGCCTTCAGCGCCGCCAGCAAGTCGGGGTCGACATCGGATGGACAGCCGGCGCACCGCCCCAGCTTCACATCGGCGACATCGGTGAGCACCTTCGCGCAAACCCGGCACCGCGGGCGCTCACCGCGTCCTCGCCGAGCCACCCGAGCGGCCGGATGGTCCTCGGGCACCAGCCCGTAGAGAAACCGGCTCCGCCGCCGGGTTCGCCTGCCCCCGGGCTGACGGGACAGGGACCACGACAACGACAAGTACTCCCTTGCCCGGGTTACCCCCACGTACAGCAGCCGCCGCTCCTCCTCGATCGCCTCCTCGTCGTCGTCCGCGTGCTGGATGGGCAGCGTCCCCTCGCACAGGCCGACCAGGAACACGGCGTCCCATTCCAACCCCTTCGCGGCGTGCAGGGACGCCAGCGTCACCCCGGCAACGGTGGGCGCATGCTGCGCCGCGGCCCGCTGCTCGAGTTCGTGGACGTAGCGCCGCAGCGTCGGCGCGGAGGCGTCCGCGTGGAACTCCTCGGCCAGCGCGACAAGCGCCATCAACGAATCCCACCGCTGCCTGCTCGCGCCACCGGCCGGCGGCTCCGCGGTGAGCCCCACTTTGCCGAGCAACTCGCGCACCACCGCGGGCAACGCTCCTTCCGGCTGTTCCTCCGACGCGGCCGCCGAGCGCAGCACCGACATCGCCTGACGCACTTCCGCACGTTCGAAGAAGCGCTCTCCCCCACGCACCACGTACGGGATTCCGGCCTCGCTCAGCGCCTGTTCGTACGCCTCAGACTGGACATTCACCCGGAAAAGCACCGCGATCTCGTTCACCGCGACGCCGGAATCGATCAGCTCCCGGATGCGCGCCGCGACGCCTGCGGCTTCGGCGTGCTCGTCGTCGTACTCGGTGAACTGCGGCTCCGGCCCGTCCGGGCGCTGGCCCACCAGCCGCAGCCTGCTGCCGGGTAGACGGCGCCGTGCCGCGCCGATGACTTTGTTGGCCAACGTCACCACCTGCGGCGTGGACCGGTAATCCCGCACCAGCCGGATCACCTGCGCATGCGGATAGCGCCGGGTGAAGTTCAGCAGCTCACGCGGCGACGCCCCACCGAACGAATAGATCGTCTGGTTGGCGTCGCCCACCACCGTCAGGTCGTCCCGGCCACCCAGCCACGCATCGAGCAACCGCTGCTGCAACGGCGTCACGTCCTGGTACTCGTCGACCACGAAGCAGCGATAGCGATCACGGAATTCCTCGGCTACCTCCGCGTTCTCCTCCAACGCCGCCGTCGTCTGCAGCAACAAGTCGTCGAAGTCGAGCGCGCGCTCCTCGACCTTCAGCTTCTCGTACACGCGGTAGACCTCGGCGATGCGCTCCGGCGCCTCCGGCGTCGTGCGCCGCGCTTGCGCCACCGCCGACGGATAGTCCTCCGCGCTGATCAGCGATGCCTTCGCCCACTCCAGTTCGCCCGCCAGGTCGCGCAGCATCTCGGCGTCGGTGTCCACTCCGACCCGGTGCGCCGCCCGCCCGACCAGCGGCAGCTTACTGTCCAGCAACCGCCACGGCGGGCCGCCGACGATCCGCGGCCAGAAGTACCGCAGCTGCCGCAGTGCCGCGGCGTGAAACGTCAACGCCTGCGGCCCCTCCACGCCCAGCTTGCGCAGCCGTGCACGCATCTCCCCTGCCGCTCGGGCGGTGAAGGTCACCGCCAGGACGGCGCTCGGCGCGACGTGGCCGGACCTGACCAGATGCGCGATGCGGTAGGTGATCGTTCGGGTCTTGCCCGTGCCTGCGCCCGCCAGCACGCACACCGGACCGCGCGGCGCCGTCACCGCCGCGCGCTGCTCGGGATCGAGATCGCGCTCCACGTCCATCGATTCCGATCCTCGCAGAAGCCCACGACAAACGGAGCCGCTATCCACAACCGGAGTCCTTGTCCACAACCGCAGTCCGTATCCTGGACGGCATGGCGCCAACCGAGGACAAGGACGCGAAGAAGGCGGCCAAGCAGGCCAGGAAAGCCGAGAAGAAGGCCAGGCGGAGCCAGATCTTCCAAGCGTTCAAGATGCAGCGCAAGGAAGACAAGTGGCTCATCCCGTGGATGCTGCTGGTCTTCCTGCTGGTCGCCGGGGCCGTGTTCGCGCTCGGCTGGTGGTGGGGCATCCCGTGGGTCATGCTGCCGCTCGGCATCCTCACCGGTGTCCTCGGCGCCATGATCACGTTCGGCAGGCGGGTGCAGAAGACGGTCTACGCCAAGGCCGAAGGCCAGCCAGGGGCCGCCGGATGGGTGCTGGACAACATGCGCGGCAACTGGCGGGTCTCGTTGTCCGTGGCAGGCACCACGCAGCTCGACGCGGTGCACCGCGTGCTCGGGCATCCCGGCGTCATCCTGGTCGCGGAAGGCGCACCGCACCGGGTGAAGAGCCTGCTGGCCCAGGAGAAGAAGCGCATCGCCCGCTTGGTCGGCGACACCCCCATCTACGACGTCGTCGTCGGCCGGGAGGAAGGCCAGGTGCCGCTGCCCAAGCTGCAGCGCTATCTGATCAAACTGCCGCGCAACCTGCGCGGCCGCGAGGTGGACGCGCTCGAGGCCAAGCTGTCGGCGCTGAAGAGCCGGGCGGCCGCGATGCCCAAGGGCCCGATTCCGCAGGGCGTCAAGATGCGCAATGTGCAGCGGGTGATCCGCCGCCGCTGAGCGGTACCTGCGTCCTCAGGCGCGCATCCGCACCACGACCGTGCCCGTGGCCCGGTCGTGCAGTCCTTGCCCGTCGAAGTTGCGCAGCGCAGGCGGGATGAGAAGGGCCGTGAGCAGGCAACGGACCGCGGCGCGCGGCAGGCCGACCATGGTCGCCCCGTCCAGCCTGGCGACCCGGATGCCCAGCAGGCCCATGCCCGGCGTGATGCCGAGGAAAGCCGAGGACGGCACCGTCAGCACCACCCACACGCCGACCGACGCCCAGTTGAAGCGCGACATCACCTCGAGATCGGCGAACTCCGGCCGGATGAACAGCGTGGTGATCATCGCCGCGGCGAACAGGTCCGCCAGGAAAGCCACCAGCCGCTGACCGCCGGAGGCCACCGAGCCCACGCCGTCCTCCGGGAGCCCGAGCTTCTCTCCTGGCCACTTGCCCTGCTCTTCGTCCAGCCCGGCTCCGGACAGCCAGGTCTGCGTCCAACGCGCCACGTCACCAGGGTAAGCCGGTTTGCGGGCAGACACGCGGCCGCATCGGGTCTAAGCTGGTTTCGCCGGCCTCACTCATGACATGTGTCACTGGCTCATCCGTTAACACCCGCGAAACATTTGGGTGACGGGAGGGCAACACCGTCCCCCTAGCTTTGGCCAACAACGGACTGAGAGCACCCGCGCTCGCAGCACGTATCCCGCATCACATGAAGGAGCAGACGAGCGTGTTCAACTCCCCAGACGAGGTCAGGCGCTTCATCTCCGATGAGGAGGTGAAGTTCGTGGACGTCCGGTTCTGCGACTTGCCGGGCATCATGCAGCACTTCACCGTTCCCGCGTCGGCGTTCGACGACGACGTCTTCGAGGAGGGCCTGGCGTTCGACGGCTCCTCGGTGCGCGGCTTCCAGGAGATTCACGAGTCGGACATGCTGCTGCTGCCCGACATCTACACGGCGCGCCTCGACCCGTTCCGCGCGGAGAGGACGTTGCTGATGAACTTCTTCGTGCACGACCCGTACACGCGCGAGCCGTACAGCCGCGACCCGCGCAACATCGCACGGAAGGCCGAGGAGTACCTGTCCGAATCGGGCGTGGCCGACACCGCCTACTTCGGTCCGGAAGCGGAGTTCTACATCTTCGACTCGGTGCGGTTCGACTACGCCGAGAACCGCTCCCTGCACGAGATCGACTCGATCGAGGGCTGGTGGAACACCGGACGCGAGGAGGAAGGCGGCAACCTGGGCTACAAGACCAGGTACAAGGGCGGCTACTTCCCGGTGACCCCGGTCGACCACTTCGCCGACCTGCGCGACCAGATGGTGCTCAACCTGGAGCGCGTCGGCTTCACCGTCGAGCGGGCCCACCACGAGGTCGGCACCGCCGGTCAGGCGGAGATCAACTACAAGTTCAACACGCTGCTGCACGCCGCGGACGACCTGCAGCTTTTCAAGTACATCATCAAGAACACCGCGTGGGCGGCAGGCAAGACCGTGACGTTCATGCCGAAGCCGCTGTTCGGTGACAACGGCTCGGGCATGCACACCCACCAGTCGCTGTGGAAGGACGGCGAGCCGCTGTTCTACGACGAGTCCGGCTACGCGGGCTTGTCCGACACCGCGCGGCACTACATCGGCGGCATCCTGGCGCACGCGCCGTCGCTGCTGGCCTTCACCAACCCGACGATCAACTCCTACCACCGTCTGGTACCGGGCTTCGAGGCACCGGTGTCGCTGGTGTACTCGCAGCGCAACCGGTCGGCCTGTGTCCGTATCCCGATCACCGGCAGCAACGCGAAGGCCAAGCGGGTGGAGTTCCGCTGCCCCGACTCGTCGGGCAACCCGTACCTGGCGTTCGCGGCGATGGTGATGGCTGGTCTGGACGGCATCCGCAACAAGATCGAGCCGCCGGGCCCGATCGACAAGGACCTGTACGAGCTGCCGCCGGAGGAGCTGGCCGGCGTGGCGCAGGTCCCGTCCGACCTCGGCACGGTCCTGGACAACCTGGAGGAGAACCACGACTTCCTGCTCGAGGGTGGCGTGTTCACTCCGGACGTCGTCCAGACGTGGATCGACTTCAAGCGCGAGAACGAGATCGATCCGCTCCGGTTGCGGCCGCACCCGTACGAGTTCGCGCTCTACTACGACGTGTAAGTCGGCGGGCGCGCGTTCCCTTCCCCCAGCCAGCGACGGCGGCGGCCTCGGCCATGACCGGGCCGCCGTCGTCGTCTCTCCAACGTCGGCGGAATGCTCAGACCCGCAGGCCCAGCTCCCGCAACGCCTCCACCGGCTTGTCCACCAGCTTGCGACGGTTGAGGTCCATCACGCCGAGCACACACTCGATCTTTGCCGAAACCGTGCCGTCGAGTTTGCGGATCTCCGAGTACATGGTGAACGTCTTGCCGTCACCGAAAGTGGCGTCGCAGGTGACGTCGATCTCTTCCCCGTTCCGCAGCTCGCGCAGAAACCACACCCGGGTCTCCAGTAGAACCGGCGCAATCGTCAGTCCGCCTTCGGCGAGTTCGTCCCCGCCCATGTGCCGGAACCACTCGAAGCGTGCTACCTCGGCGTACTGGTGATAGACGGCGTGGTTGACGTGCCCCAAGGTGTCCAGCTCGTAGTGGCGAACCTTAATTCGGGTAACGAACTCACTCATACGCTCACTCTAAGAGCCGCGGTCGGTGTTCACCCGATACTTCGTGTCCAGGTGTGATCAGGACCGGTAGAAGATCCTCTCCACCACCGCACGCGACCGCCGCATGGTGCGCAGGTAGGAGTCGAGGAACTCACCAGGGTCGGTGTCCGGGCCGTAGCCGACGATCCGTGCGACGGACGCCAATTCCTTCCCGGTGGTGGGCACTTGGTCGACCTGCTTGCCCCGCACCAGAGCAGCGGCGTTGCGCACGCGGGTGGCCAACAGCCAGGCGTCGCGCAGCGTGACGGCGTCTTGCTCGGCCACCACTCCCTTGTCCTGCAGTACCTGCAAAGCCTGCAACGTCGACACAGTGCGCAGCTCGGGAATCTCATGACCATGCATCAGCTGCAGGAGCTGCACCGTCCACTCCACGTCGGCGAGGCCCCCGGGCCCCAGCTTGGTGTTCGTCCGCGGATTCGTCCCACGTGGCAAGCGCTCCGAATCCACCCGCGCTTTGATCCGGCGCACTTCCCTGGCGCGGTCGGCAGTCAGCCCACCGGCCGGGTATCGCACCGGCTCGATCATGCCGATGAACCGCCGCGCCAGATCCTCGTCGCCGGCGACCGGCCGCGCCCGCAACAGCGCCTGTGCTTCCCACACCTCGCCCCACCGGTCGTAGTACGCCTGGTAGGAGCTCAGGGTGCGGACCAGGGGCCCTTGCCTGCCTTCCGGACGCAAGTCGGTGTCGACCTTCATCGCCGGGTCCTGACTGGGCGCCCCCAGCAACCTGCTCAGCGAGCTGCACACCTCGGTCGCGAACTCCACGGCCTCGCGGTCGCTGACCCCGTCGTACGGCTCGCAGACGAACAAGACGTCGGCATCCGCTCCGTAGCCGAGCTCGGAACCCCCTAGCCTGCCCATCCCGATGATGGCGATACGCGCCACCCCTGAGGGCCTTCTGGCCAGGGACACGGCCAGCGTCGCGTCCAGAACCGCGTCCCACACGCTCGACAAGGCTGCGCAGACCTCGGGGACTGCGAGTAGGCCCAGCACGTCTGCGCAAGCCACACGAAGCATTTCGTGCCTGCGGAGCGAGCGCGCCGTGGACACAGCGTTGTAGAGGAACGTTTGCCTGCGGACGGCTTGTTGCAGCGCCGCCGCAACCTCCTCCGGGCGCTTCGCGGTCAGCTCGGCGGGATTTCCGAGCAGGCGTAGCACCTCGGGCGCGCGTACCAGCAAGTCAGGAACCAGCTTCGAGGTGCCGAGCACGGTTGCCAGGTTGTCCACCACCGCACCTTCATCACGCAGGACCCGCAGATACCACGGCGTCTCGGCCAGGGCCTCGGACACGCGCCGGTAGGCCAGCAGACCACCGTCCGGGTCCGGGGTGTCCGCGAACCGGTCGAGCAGTACCGGCAACAGCGTCTTCTGGATCGCGGCCCTCCGGCTCACGCCCGAGGTCAAAGCCTTGATGTGGCTCAGTGCGCCGTCCGGGGCGGTGTAGCCGAGCGCGGCCAGCCGGCTGGCCGCCTGTGTGGTGGTCAGCCGGAGCGCTTCGGTGGGGACTCGCGCCACGGCTTCGAGCAACGGGCGGTAGAAGACCTTCTCGTGCAGCTTGCGGACCACTGCGGCTTTGCGCCTGTACTCCGCCACCAGGACCTCGCTGGCGTCGCGTCCCCGTGACGGCTGCACGCCAAGTGCCCGGGCGAGCCAGCGCAGCTCCGCAATGTCGGATTCCGGCGGGAAGAGGTGGGTGCGGCGCAAGCGACGCAGCTGAAGCCGGTGCTCGACGGTGCGCAGGAACTCGTAAGCCGATTCCAGCTCCGCGGCGTCGGCGCGGCCCAGGTAACCACCGCGGCCAAGCGCGGCAAGTGCCTCCATCGTCGACGGCGAACGCAAAGTGACGTCCGCCCGGCCGTGGACCAGCTGCAACAGCTGCACCGCGAACTCCACGTCACGCAGACCACCGCGACCGAGTTTCAACTCGCGCTCGGCGATCTCGGCGGGCACGTGGCTTTCGACCTTCCGGCGCATGCTCCGGACGTCCGCGACGAAGTTCTCCCGCTCGGCTGCGGACCAGACCAAAGGCGTCACGACCTCGGCGTACTGCTGTCCGAGCTTCTCGTCACCCGCCACTGGGCGGGCTTTGAGCAGCGCTTGGAATTCCCACGTACGCGCCCATTTCTGGTAGTAGGTGCGATGACCCTCCAAGGTGCGCACTAGAGCACCAGCTTTGCCCTCAGGACGCAGTGCGGCGTCGACCTCGAAACAGGCCGCGCCGACCACACGCATCATCGTGCTGGCCACCCGGGTCGCGACCTCCAGGTCGCCTTCGGCCACGAAGATGACGTCGACGTCGCTGACGTAATTCAGTTCCCGCCCGCCGGTTTTGCCCATGGCGATCACGGACAGACGAGCGGTGTCGTCACCGCTGGCCTGCCCGCTTCCGGTGACCTCCCGCCAGGCGATGTCCAGCCCGACCCGAAGGGTGGCTTCCGCGAGCGCGGTCAGGCGTGCGGTGACCTCGGCGTACGTGGGGCGTTCCAAGTCCGGCTCGACGAGCGCACCGAGGTCTGCCGCGGCGATCTCGAGCAGCATACCGCGGTATCCGGCGCGCAAGGCTTTGATGGCGTGCTTGCCTGCTGGCAGATCGCCGTGCGGCGTCCGCACGGCCTCCAGGAGACGGTGCGTGTACATCTCCGCCGACCCGGGAGGCGGATCCATCAGGCGACGCCATTGCTCCGGTGCGTTGACCAGATAGTCCGCCAGCGCCGTCGATCCGCCGAGGACCGCGAGCAGCCGTCCACGAAGGCCAGGGTGGTCGTGCAGCGCGCGGTTCAGCTCGGTCCATCCGGATCCGATGGCCTCGCGCAGCCGATCCAGAGCGAGCAGTGCCTGATCGGGGTCGGCGGTGCGGGACA
>Ga0079224_100010365_pt1 | contig 12788 bp, 8 predicted proteins | sample Stecom2015_FD_80414 | JGI IMG/M metagenome (GOLD analysis project Ga0079224, IMG submission 80414) | Agricultural soil microbial communities from Utah to study Nitrogen management - Steer compost 2015 | ecosystem: Environmental > Terrestrial > Soil > Agricultural land | place: USA: Utah...
CACGCCGACTCCCCCGCGCAGCGCGACCCCAACCCGACCGTCGTGCTCATCCCTGGCCTCGGCATGGTCGCCTGGGGCAAGGACAAATCCGAGAGCCGCGTCACCGCCGAGTTCTACAACTGCGCCGTCGAGGTCATGCGCGGCGCCGAGGCCATCGACACCTACATCGCCCTCCCGCAGCAGGAAGCCTTCGACATCGAATACTGGCTGCTCGAAGAGGCGAAACTCCAGCGCATGCCCGCCGAGAAAGAACTCGCTTGCCAGATCGTCGTCGTCGTCGGCGCCGGCTCCGGCATCGGCAAGGAGACCGCCCACCGCCTCGTGAAGGACGGCGCGCACATCGTGTGCGTTGACCTCAACGCCGACGCCGCCAAGGCCACCGCCAAAGAGATCACCGACAAATACGGCGTCGGCATCGGTGTCGCCGGCACCGGCCTCTCCAACTGCGGACTCGCCATCGGCCTTGCCGCCAACATCACCGACCGCGCCAGTATCCGCGCCATGCTCGATCAAGTCGCGCTCGCCTACGGAGGCTTCGACCACATCTGCGTGACCGCCGGCATCTTCGTGCCCAGCGACACCACCGGCCACATCCCCGACGACAAGTGGGCGCTCACCTTCGCGATCAACGTATCCGGATCCTACTACGTCGCCGACGAGGCCGCCAAGACCTGGAAAGAACAAGGCCTCCGCGGCAACCTCGTCCTCACCACCTCGGCCAACGCGGCGGTGGCGAAGAAAGGTTCGCTCGCCTACGATACCTCCAAGGCCGCCGCTAACCACCTCGTCCGCGAGCTCGCCATCGAGCTCTCGCCGCTGGTGCGCGTCAACGCCGTCGCCCCCGCGACGGTGGTGAAGGGCTCCGCGATGTTCCCCCGCGACCGCGTCATCGGCAGCCTCGCGAAATACAACATCCCCTACACCGACGACGAAGAGACCGACTCGTTGGTCAGCAAGCTCGCCCAGTTCTACGCCGACCGCACCTTGACGAAGAGCCCGATCACCCCCGCCGACCAAGCCGAGGCGTATTTCCTCCTCGTGACGAGCCGCCTCAGCAAGACCACCGGCCAAGTGATCACGGTCGATGGCGGCCTCCACGAGGCCTTCCTCCGCTAAGGTAGGGCGGGACCGCTGGGCCCGCCGATTCCGTAGGGCCGCCGCTCGTCGGCGGCCGCTCCGTCGTAGGGGCGCGCCTCGTGCGCGCCCGCGTCCGCCCAAGGAGAGCCGCTTTTCAAGCGGCTTGGTTCGACAGCCGTGCCGCTCCGTCAGCCTGACGCCACTTAAAAAGTGGCGCTCCTTGGCTCGACTACCGGCCTCCAAATTTTCCGCGCGCGTTTTGGATGACGCGGGCGGAGATGCAGTGCTGATCCAGGTGACGAATACGACTCGTCGACATAGACCATGCACGGCTCACCCAGTGGCTTCTCAGTCTCCACTGCGCCGTCCTCGTCGTCGCGATCGGCCGCTTCCGCCAGTTTTTCTATATCCATCAAAAGTGACCACTCCGAGTCAGCGCAATGCTGGCAATGGTAGATGCCGTGCTGGGGCCGCGACGACTCGTCGAGCCAAAGCCACCCGTAATCGTTCGCGAGATTCCACGCCCACTGATTGATTTCGTCGCACCGTTCGTCGCCGAACTCCTCTTGCACCGCCTGAGCCACCCCATCTTCATCGTAAACGGTGTATCCGCAGTCGCACTCGTGGAGAAGATTGCGCTCTCGTAGCCATTCCGCGATCTCGCTTTCGCTGCCGTCAAAAAGTTCATCCAATTCCATGGTGTTGAAGTGATTTGTCGGACCAATAGCTGTGGCTTTATCGTTTTGCAACCGGTCGGATGTGATCCGACGAGCCAACGGGGTCGGGCAGCACGTTTCGAATCCGCCCCGTTGTCCGAACCCTTCGCGAGACACCCCCGACCGAATCCTACGGCGGACTTGCCCGGTGGCATGAAGCGGTCGAGCCAACGGGGTTGGGCTGTAAATTGGCAACGAATGCCCGACCCGTTCAGCCGCTGCGTTGCAGCAGGTCGCGGAGGAGCTAACAGCGCTTTTGCTGAAAGCGGCGCTGGCGGGCGGACCGTCAATCCACGTCCGTGCGGAAGGGGGCGGCGGGGAGGCCGGCGGCGTTGTTGGCGCGCTTTTGCTCGACGGACACGACGGGGCGTCTGTGATTATGGCTTCAGTCGTTGTAGAAAAAATACACCCGAGCATAGATCCGGGTGTAGCGCGGCAGATAGGGGTTCTCGGCCAGTTGCTCCGTCGAGAATTCTTCGAGTCGGCCGCCTTTCTCCAGAATCACCACGCCGATCATGCCGAGCATGCCGCTTCCTCGCTCAATTCTCACCATGCTTGGGTCGACGCTGATGTTGAGCATCTCTTTTGGCCACATGCGGGCGACGGCAAGTTCGTCCGGTAACAGTTCGCCGAGTCTCTCGGTTTTCTTTCTCTGCCGGGCTTCGAAATCTAGCTGAAGCGAGGCCATGTCATGACCAATCGAATAGGTGTCGAACTTGGATGGACCCAGACTCCGGATATGCGCTGCCAATGCCAGATAGGCATTCTCGTCATGGGTGCGAAGTGTTTGGATGAACCCGCCATCATACGGATGCGTGGGTAAGTTTCCCGCAATCTTGATTGCCGCAAATACCAGAACGCAGGTTGCCACATGCAAGATGACGATGAGGGACTTCAGCCGAATGGCCAGCACGGCCAATACGGCCGAGCAGATGCAAACGATGTAGGGGGCAAGCACGACATACAGACCCACGGTCATCGCTAGCAGCGGTGACACTTCTCCCATAAGCCGCAGATCTTGGCCTGTCCTGAACATCCACGCTTGTCTGACCGCGATGCAGCACAACCCGATGCCGATGAGCACGAGCGGGAGTATAGGGTTACGTGCGATTTTCACGGGTTAGTTTTCGCGCTGAAGTGGTGTGCCGAACTTGTCGAATTCCGGGACCACGAAGCCTTCGGGCAAAGGGTAGAAGGGTTTCACGCCAAACTTGGACAGGCGGGTCAGCCACCAGAGCGGCGCGCCGCGGTTGACCTCCTTGCGGCTGCCGTCGGGCTCGATGCGGTAGATGCGGTCGCCGTCGTTGAACGTGTGTGAGTAGGGGTCGCCGAAGCTGCGGAGTTTGTAGTGGATCGACTCTTTGCTAGCATAGACTCCGGTGATGGCGTGGCAGGTGCCGAAGAGGGGTTCGCCGCGCTCATCCACGGAGACGACGCGCTTGATCATGCCGGCTTGGTCATAGGTCAGATGATAAAAGAGGAAGGGCTTTTCCTCGGCGTTGAAACAGACCGCTCCGAGCGGAGTCATATTCTCCGAGTAAAGGATGAGGTGGGACAGGCGTTTGCCGTTGATGTCGTGCCGGGTTGAAGAAACGAGCAGTCCGTCCCGATAAACGAACTCGTAGTAGGAGGAGGTGCTGGGCGGATATTCGCGGGCGTAGGCGTTGTAGCTCAGCCAGCCGTCCTCCGAAGACGCACCCGATGCGTAGAGTGTCATGGCTGGACCGGTTGGCACGCTGTAGTTACTCACCCAGTTTTTGATGTCGTCTCGGATGGTGTGGATCTCGGCGGGGGTAAGCCTCAGGCGTGCGGGCAAAGTCTTCGCGGTGTATGCCTCGGACCGTGGCACGTCGTGGATGCGAGTTTGCCCGTCGGGGCCGCGATCCGAAAGCAACAGGCCGACTTCATCGGCGAAGGTGAGGTAGGTGGGCTGTCTTGGGCTTGCGGATCGAGTGGGCTCCGCGGGAGCCGGTGTCGTGTCATAAATGTCGGTGCCTATACGCGGAGTGGAGCAGCCGATGAGGCCAAGGCACAGAATACAGACGGGGAAAACGGCGGAGTTCATGTAGGGGTGAGTGGTTGATGTAACGCCGCAAGCGTTTCACGGGCAACGCCGTATCGGCCCGGGTATGGTCTTCTGCAGCTGAAGGTCGGGCTCCAGACTCATTGCTTTAGCATCGTTGCGGTGCATGAAGCCGCGATGAAGTCGGCATGAAATCCGTATGAATTGAGCAGGCAAGCCAACGGGGGGGGCTGTAAATTGGCAACGAATCCCCGATCCGTTCACCCGGTGCGTTGCAGCAGATCCCTGAGCAGCCGCCGGCGTTTTTGCTGAAAGCGGCGCTGTCGGGCGGCGTTGTTGGCGCGCTTTTGCTCGGCGGACATTGGCTCGGCTACAGAGCGATGCGGCGAGCCCGTTTATCGCGGGCGAAGTATTCGATCATCGTGCCGGCGGGCACCGAGAGTTCCTTCAACACGTCTCGCACGATCTCGAGACTGCGGGAGCCATCAAAAATCAAAAAATCGATGTAGCCACGTTCCGTGCCCTGTCCGCCTCCGATCAATTGTCCGGACTGTTGACCTCTCAACGCGGCATCCAGCGCGTCTTCCACTTCGCTCCTTTTGGCGACCTCGGCACCTTGCGGGAAAAACGCTCTCTCAATCGACACATAGACGTAGTCCGCACCCGCACCCGCCAACAAGTCGGGCATGGTCTCTTTTTCGTCCATGCAGGCTTGAAAAAGTTGAGGGGTGGAGGTGGACAGGCTGATCAAATCCCAACGGGGATGCCGTCCCTCGCACGGCTTTATTCTAAAGACGGTCCACTCGTCTCCCGGCAGTCCACGTTTCCATTCCGCATTGCTCACGGTGTCCGTGACATGGCCCGCCAGCTCTTCCAGCGGGAATGAATTTGCCAGACGATCTTTGCCGAAGGTCAGTTCGCCGATCCACATTTGGGTGCCGTATTCACCGAGCGCTTCATCCAAAAATAGAAACACAATGGTCCAACGGGTCTTTTCGCTGATATGCTCCCACGCGTGATGCCACACGGTGAGATCAATCTTTTGGCGTTCGTGGTCAGGGGAGGGCGTCACCCAGATCTCTTTGGGATCAATGCGGAGGTCCTGTATTTCGATGACATGTCCCTTGATCGGCCCGGCCTGGCGGGAGGCATAGAACGTCCATCCGGGAATTTCAGGTGCCTGGCTGAGCCAGTAGCGGGCGAGTAGTTGGCGATGCTCAATGCCTTCTCCCGTGATTGTCAGCGAGTGGCCTTGGTTGTTTGCCCCGGGGCCGTAGACCCATGCCAATTCAGGGGAGAGTTTATCGACCATCGATGACGTTTCTTGCTCCAAATCCGCACACCTATGTGCGTCGATGGTGGCGAGGAAGCGAGGGGCTGCGTTCGCAAACGTTTCCCAGAATTCGGCCACGCGTTCCTTGAAGGATTTTTCGAACGGCGTAGTCGGGGTCTTGCGGCGAAAAAACGACAGCATGTTTTACTTTGAAGAAGGTTGCGGGTTGGTGGCTGGGCCGGGCTACAGGTGTTCGACCTTTGTGGGCGCAAATCCATATTGGCTGATTTCGCCGAACGGCAGGTCACGGGTGATTTTTCCAGCCAGCAGCCCCATCCCGATGCCGGCTATCAGCGCGGCGAGGCACGCGTAGATTGGAATCAAAAACAAGGGAAGGTCATCCGCGCCGGGCGGGTCGTCGATAGCCAGGGCCAGATATCCACCGATCACACCCAGCATACCAAGGGAGAACAGTAGGCAGATCAGCATCTGCCCGATGCGTAGCAACGAGCAAAGCATGAGTTTGAGGCCCAGGGTGCGAGCGACGCGTGGCTCGGGCACGTGGACAGTTTGAAACACGACCTCCTCGAACTCCACCCGCCGAAGCAAGGTATTGATTATCCTGTCAGCGAGGTTTCGAGGTCTTGCGCGGAAGACTCGTTTCCACGTCACCCGATAGCCCGACTGATCGGTTGGACTTCGGGTCGTCTCCTCGAAGTAAACCGCGATGAATTTGGCCGCGGCGATTTCAGACGGGAACAGCGCGCGGATGGTGTCCCACGAGGCATTGTTCTCAAGCAGTGCAATGACTTCGTGATCGTTGACCTGCATGCGTTGGGTGGTGGGGAATGGTTCAGGGAGGGTGTTGAAATAAACAAAATACCCTCGGCTCGGTTCAAGTGGTGGACTCGTAGATGGCGTGAGATTCAGGCGTCCAATAAGGGTGCGGGAGAACCATTGCCATGTAGGTCTGAGGATCGACCAAGATGGGGAACAGGCGTCCCCGGATTATGCTGTCGGGGAAGCTTTCCCTGCGGAAAATCGTGGTGGAGCAATACGCCGTTCTGCCTCCGGTGATGCTTGGAGCGATGCGCATGCCGAAAACTCGGGTAAGCTGATTTTCAAGGTGCCCGGCCAAATCCGGGTCGTCCGGATCAGGATCGCCTTTGCGGTCGAATGCCTTCGACGCGATGTCGAGCAATTCGCCGGGCGGGGTGTCGGCATCCGGACAGACCAACAACTCGCCGGGGTGATCCTGATCGCCCTCTTTGAACAACAGTCGGTTGACCTGAATGAGGGTGCCCATGCGCACGACCCCGCGCTTGATCAACGTTTCCTGAGCGTCGAGCAATTGGTTCAGGGCGTCTTTACCGCCCTTGGGCAAATAGTCGGGTCTCTGTATGCGGGGGAAGCGGTATCGCCTCCACAAGGATAGCTCTCTGGGTGCAATGCCGTAACGCATGCTGTTTCACATGTCCGTCTCGCAAGGCTGCATCAATCACTTTGCGCAGGGGTGGCAGGACCGCTCCTTTCATAGCCAACGCGAAATTCCCCCAAGGATTTGGTGCGGACGCACGTCTTCACTATGACATGCAGCAATGCCCGTTCTGTTTGCCGGCGTCTTGGGACTCGGGCATGGCAGGGTGAGCCGCAGGCTGCGTTACCCAGACCCTGTTTGCCCCATTATTGATTATGACTCGCTATCTTTCGCTTTGGTTTTGTATCGCGATCCTCGGCGCGCTGGTTCTGCGCGCCGAGTCGGGGGCGGTGGGTCCGGATGTCGAGAGCGCCGTCGCCAAACTTCCGCGAGTGGTGTTGCTGGTTGATGAGCCCGACCTCGAGGCGTTGCTGATCGCTGGCCTGTCGGAAGTGGAAACGCTGGGGCGGACCGATCTGCCAAAGGCCGTGAGCGAACACGCTCTGGCGGGCGGAGACCTGCGGCTGACCAATGCCGAGATCGTGCTGGTGGTGACGCGAAGCGAAGGCGGTGGCATGGCGAGGGTCGTGGACTGTGCTTCGGGAGCGACGGTGGTCGCACTGGACTTGCCGGTGCTGCCGGTCGCGGAAGGGGCAAACTGGATCGTGTCGCGCGTGCGTCCGTTTCTGGGCGCGGTGGCCGATTCGGCGCGACCGCGCGTCAGTCTGACCGGGTTGCGTTTTGTGACGGATTCCGTGGAAAACCGGGCGACGGAGCGGGCGATCAATCTGATGCTGGCCACTCGTCTGCAATCGGGTGGCGCGCTGGTGCTGGAGCGTTGGCGGATGACAGACCTGGTGTTCGAGAAATCACTTGGCGCAGTGGACAGTCCCTTCTGGCGGGCGGCGGAGGTCATCGACGGCAGCTTGTCGGCGTCGGCGGGGAATCTAACTGCGCGCGTGCGCATCCGGTCCGCGTCGGGCGAGGAGAGCCTTATCTTGGCGGCGGGCGATACGGCGACTAAATTGATCGATGAAATCGCGCGGCAGGTTTTGGAGGTTCCGATGCAAGCCGCCATCGTATCCGGAGGCTCGGTCGAGGCGGACGCGTTTCTGGTGGAGGCGCGCTGGATGCTGGCGCATGGGTTGCAGCGCGAGGCCTGGCAGGCGGCGGAGTCGGCGCTGGCGCTTGGCACCGAGGGTCGGCAGGAAGCCCGGATGTTGCGGGCAAGGGCGGCGGCGCTGTGCGCTTTTCCCGGGAATCTCCATGGATATGCCAGTGGCAAAAGCTATGATCGGAATGCTTTCCCGACGCCGGAACTCCCTGCGCGCGTGGGGATGATCACGGAGGCGATCCTGTTGGCCGGAGATTATTGGGAAGACTATGTTGCGGACGCGGAATATGGGTGGGGACCGGCCTATCCCCCGGTGCTTGCCTACGAGACTCTTTACGCGGGACTGGAGATCCTGCGGATCGCGCAGGATGCGGGTTGGTCGTCTCGCAACGCGGAGGCGGCGCGGGGATTGCGCGCGGCGATCCGGCGGATTGTCAGCCTCGTGGATGCCGGTCTGCAGGGGGTGCAGCGTCAGTATTATTATTCAGTTTTGACCTACCATGCCGGTTATTGGAACGAGACGCCGGCGGAGGCGGTTGCCTTTTACCGCAGGGTGCTGGACCCGCATTTCGACGGGGGAACGGGGAAGTGGCCGGAGAGGATTCGTTCCCGATTGACCAGTGGCGGTGTTCCGTTTCCGCCGTATCTGGCCGCGAGCACGCGTCCGGCGAATTTCTCGGGCAGGGTCGGTCCATGGCGGGTGCCGCCTCTGGACGAACGGGATGCCCATGAGGCGTGGCGGGCTTTTCTGGACGAACTGGACCGGTCAACCGACGTGTTGAGCCGGGCCGACGGTCTGATGCTACGCTGGCACTCGACCGCGGATGCGGCGGATCGCATGGCGTTGACGGATCGCATCGTCGATTTTCTGGCGGAGAACATGGATGCGCTGGCCGGGCCGGACGGCGGGGTGATCGCGGGTCAGATGTGGGCTCCATTGCGCGATGCCGGCAGGCTTGACGGGGAGAGTTCGGCCCGAGGGAAAACCATCGGGTTTTCCTCCACGCTTTTGCGTTCGGAGGCACCGCTGTCTCCCACCGTGGTAAAGTTGATCAGGTCCCTCTACCCGACCGGTTCTCGGGCGGTGGGTGACGAGGAGCAGGGGCGGGAAATGCTGACGCTTCTGAACGTTCGTCGTGCCCGGCCCGCGATCTCGCGACAGGAGCGCGTGGCGATCGACGAGGTCTCTGCGGTCATCATCGCACGGTGGCCAAGCCTGCGTTCGTCGCCGGAGGTCGGGGACGCTCTCGTGGTGCGGTCGTTGTGGATCGCCGGAGAGCATGCTCCCGACGGCGAGCGGGCGAGGTCGCGCAGCTTCCAGTCTCGCGCCACGGTATGGCACGACTCGCGTCTGTGGCTGCTGGAGGTGGGTTCAAGCCGGATGTGGCAGGTTGATCCGGCAAGCGGCGCCACGAACATTTTTGCCGCAACCCATCAGCCGGTGGCGGGCGTTAACTCCCAACTGGTGGCCTGGGGATGTCGGTTCGTGATGACCACGCAAGACGGGGTTTGGGTGCTCGATCAGCAGCTGCGGCGCTGGGAAAAACTCAATCTGCCGGCCGACCGCTACTGCGTCGGTGTCGTGCGCGGGGAGTTGTGGGCGGGCGCGGGGGCGCTCAGTTCGCTCGGTGCCGCCAAAGAGAGCACGGGCACCACGATTTATCGGGTGTCCGCGGAGCTGTCCTGCGAATTGGTGGTGTCCTCGCGTCGTCGTCCGGCGGTCCATGCGCTTGATGAGCGACTGAAGGGGCGGCCGTTTGCGCTGTTGCCGTCGGGCCGGGGCGGGCTGCTCATCGGGACACGCGGGCCGGGAGAAATATTCGGGTTCTTCGACACCGCCGGCGACGAGCCGTTCAACGTCATCCACAAGCGGTATGTCGGTCCCGTGAGCGCGACCGGCACGCCGGGCCTGTTGATGCGGCGTCGATTTCCCCACGCGGATCGCATCGGCGCGACCAACCTGGAGCTGATCGACACGGAAAAGGACGAACTGTTGCTCTCGCATCCGCTTTTGCGTAATACGGACAACGCTCGATTTGCCTATCCCGAGGACGGGGTTCCTCTGACCGCAACCGGTTATGCGGCGGTTTGGCGTGACGGAGGCATCGATGTTTTGATCTGGGCTTCCGTCGGATCTCGGCAAGGGGCGGGACAAGCCTGGCTCATGCGGGTTGACGAGGGCGGGGGATGGGTTCGGCCGTTGCGCTTCGAGTGGTCGGAGGGCATCGAGAGGCGCGTGCGAACCGCCGGAGGTGCGGCCTCGAATTTCCACCACCCGATTATCCGACCGGAGGATCTGCTGCTCACGGATCAGGGGCTCGTGGTCATGGGGGAACAGATGGGTGGTTTTTGGTTCATCCCGAACGCAGATCTGGCGCGGCCTGGTTTCTAGTCCTGACCGGATGTCTTCTTGGCCGTGGCGCGTCCGCGGCGTGGAGAGTGCGAGGGCATCCCACGCACGGTTTCGCCGGGGATCCAGGTGCCTTCGAGGTGGATGGTGCGGGGATTGTGGGAAAGCCCGAATTCGTTGCGGCTGAGCTGGGCCGCCACCACGTCCACCGCGGCGGCGCCGATCTCGAACGGGTTTTGGTCGATGCCCGACAGGCTCTCGCGTTGGTAATGAGGATGTAGATCGAGAGTCGTGAAGCCGATGTCCCCGGGCACCGAGAGCGAGAGTTCGTCCAGCATCGTCAGGGCGTGGGTCATGTTGCTCACGATCACGTCGGGTTGGTTCGTCTGAAACCAGCGGGAGAGCTCCGCCTTCGACCAGGCCTGCTGGAACATGGGCGGGATGGGCGCCTTTCTGAAAACCACGTGGTAATACATCAGGTAGGCGGAAAGCCAGTGGTGGGCCACGCGTTGGTCCTGCTTGGCCAGCGTGAAAAAACCCGGACGCCGGTAGCCCAGCCGCTTGAGTTCGCGCAACGCCAGCACCATGCCCGCGTGGTGATTGTGGGCGATGCGGTGCGCCTCGGGCTTGACCACCGAATACCCCAACCGGGCGATGGCAAAGCGGCTCCAGTCGAACGAGACGCGTCCCATCGCATGGGGGAGGGAGGGCAAAATGATGCCGTGGATACCTCGCGCTACCAAGATCCGCGCCATTCTGCTTTGCGTGAGTTTTTCCTCGGCCGGCACGAATACATCCACGCGATACCCCAGCTCGTCGGCGCGGCGGACCGCGCCCTCCAGGTAGTAGTGGGTGTTTTGCGCCCAGTCCTTCCGGCTTTTGTCGAACGACAGGAATGCGATGGTCTCCAGGGAACGACTTTTCCTGGCGACCCGCAGGCGGGTCATCAGTGAGGAAATCACCGGGTCGGGCCGGTAGCCGGTCCGGACCGCCAGCTCCTGAATCCGCCCGCGGACTTCCGTCGAGACGCCGGGGCGGTTTTGCAACGCGAGGGAAACCGCGTTCAGCGAGACGCCCGCCACCTGGGCGAGTTCCCGCATCGTTCGGCATCGGGGAGGAGGCGTGTCCATCGGCTTCTGACGTTTGTCCATGGTTACTTGACTGTCCAGTTTCATGCGACTCGTCACTTTTTAAACAAATATTACGGTCGTGATGTATGAACTACCCCCGTCTTGCCCCACGCTCTCCTCTACCTTCCCGTCTCGCGGGTTCCGCCCGAACGGCGGCTGCGACGATCCTGATCGGCGGCCTTCCGTTTCTCGCCCAGGCCCAAACCACCTGGAACGCGGGAGGGGCGCCCGACCAGAGCTGGTCCAACTTCGACAACTGGAGCTCCGCCGCCTCGCCCGCCGGCCTGGATGTGTTGTTCCCGGACGCGAACAAAACCACGGTGACGGTTCCCAATAATATCGTGGACGCGGATTTCACGATTCGCTCGCTGACGTTCACGAACACGGGGTTCGGCGAGTCCGACTGGCATGTGACCGGAATCGATTCTGGCGTGACCTTGACGATCAACGACGTGAGCGCCCCGGCGACCAGCCTTCTGGTGGGCGGTATGGCCGGAGGCTCGGGAGAACAACTGACCACGCTCGCCCGGATCGAGGGCGCGGGCAGCCTGTTCATCAATCAGGCCGCCGGCGACATCCGCATCGCCAATACGGGCATCAACAACGGGCAGTCCCAGCATCGGGGGTATGCCACGCTGGACCTGTCCGGCCTCGCCAACTTTGACGCTGTCGTCAACCGCTTCGAGGTCGGCATTGGCAGGACGTCGAACGGGACCGTGCTGTTGGCGGCCGACTCTCAAATCACCGCGACCATGTTGGCGGTGGGCGATTCCGCGGGGAACCACGTCGGGGGACATGGCCATATGCGCCTGGGCGAGGAAACCCGGCTGTTCGCCGATGGCATTCGGATCGGCGCCCGCTCCTCCAGTCCCAGTGCCAGCAACGTGCACAACTTCGGGTCCGGCACCGTGGACTTCCAAGAAGGCTTGGATACGCCGACTCTCCTGATTCGCGGCAGTGCCGGGGGCGACAGCCGGGCGGGGGTTTGGGTGGGAGACCAAGGAGGCGATGTCGTCGCCAACACCGCGGTGCAGGAGGCGGTCCTGGATCTGACCGGCGGCGAGGTGGATGCCAAAATCGCGCTGATGCTCATCGGTCGCGGCCGGGGCAACAGCACGAGCGCGGGACTCAACGCCTCGGTCAGCATGGACGCCGGGGTGATGGACGTGGAAGAAGTGCGGGTCGGAACCCTCAGCAGCAATGCAAGCGGCTCCTCAGGAGCGGCGGTGGCGACACTCAATCTCTTGGGTGGCGACTTCTTGGCGGGTGACCTGCTGGTGGCGTCAAACACCGCAACCAACGCGCGGCAGGCACTGCAGGGCCGGGTCAACATCGACGGCTCCGCCTATGCGGAGGTCACCAACACCATCGTGCTGGGCAATCAGGCCACGACGAGCACCCCGGGCACCGTCACCGCGAAGTTGGACATTTCGGGCGGCACGCTTTTCGCCAAAGGCGGTATCGCCGAGGGCAGCAATCCGGGACTGGTGAGTTCCGAGCTGATTCTCCGGGGCGGCACGCTCGACGCGAACGGCCAAAGCATCTCCGTGGACACGTGGAATCTAGAGTCCGGCGTCTTGCGGAACCTAGGCCAATTCAACTCCGGCGCCGACTTGGTCAAGACCACCACCGGCACCCTGATCGCTGAAGGGGTCAACGCCTACACGGGCGCGACGCTCGTCCAAGAA
>Ga0079224_100010366_pt1 | contig 12787 bp, 12 predicted proteins | sample Stecom2015_FD_80414 | JGI IMG/M metagenome (GOLD analysis project Ga0079224, IMG submission 80414) | Agricultural soil microbial communities from Utah to study Nitrogen management - Steer compost 2015 | ecosystem: Environmental > Terrestrial > Soil > Agricultural land | place: USA: Utah...
CTCGGCGCCGACCACCAGCACCGTCTTCGCATCCCCGGTGCGGATGAACTTGTCGGCCACCGACAGCGCGAACAGGAAGCCCGAGCAGGCGGCGTTGACGTCGAACGCGCCGCAGCCGGCGATGCCCAGCCGCTGCTGCAGCAGGCAGGCCGAGGACGGGAACACCAGGTCCGGGGTGGTGGTGCCGAAGACGATCAGGTCGATCTCCGAGGCGTCCACCCCGGCCGCCTCGAGCGCACGCAGCGAGGCCTGCAGGCCGAGGTCGACCGTGGTCTCGCCCTCGGCGGCGATGTGGCGCTCGCGGATGCCGGTGCGCGAGGCGATCCATTCGTCGCTGGTATCGACGATCTTCGACAGATCGTCGTTGGTCAGCACCTTGGAAGGCAGGTAGCTGCCGGTACCGGCAATACGGGAATAGATGCGCTCAGTGCTCATCTCGGGGACGGCCCTCGGGTCGTTGCGGACGCATGGCGCCGCGGGGTGCCGCGGGCGCGGACGCCCGTCGGCATGCCGGTGGTCGCCGGGTCCGCGCGGACCCGGGCGGCTCAGTCTTCCTCGACGATCCGGGTCTTGGGCGGAATCACCTGCTTGCCGCGGTAGTAGCCGTCGGCGGTGATGTGGTGGCGCAGGTGGGTCTCGCCCGAGGTCGGGTCGGTGGCCAGCTGCTTGGCCGTGAGCGCGTCGTGGGAACGACGCATGCCACGACGGGACGGGGTGACGCGGGACTTCTGCACAGCCATGGGATTGCTCCGGAAACGATTCTGTTGTTGCGACTGCTCGGTGACGCCATGACGGCGCGTGGCACTTCAAACCCGATGTTTCGACTTCAGTTGTTCTTCTTCAGCGCGGCCAGCCCGGCGAACGGATTGACCCGCGCTTCCTCCTCCGCCGACACCGGCCAGTCGCGCTCGACCGCCTCGGTGCCCGGCTTCACCGGAACCACCGGCAGGGCGAGGATCAACTCGTCCTCGACCAGGTCCAGCAACCGCAGCTCCCCGTCGGCCGGGACCAGCAGCGGTTCGTAGCCCGGTGGCAGCGCGGCCTCGTCCGCCTCGTCGCGGATCAGGCCCAGCCGCTGCACCGCCCGGACCGGGAACAGGAACCGCTGCAGGGTGCGCTGGCATTGCAGCGGCAGCTCCGCAGCGAGCTTCAGTTCCAGGTACGGGACCCGCAGGGCATCGCGATCGAACGCGAGCGCGAACTCCACCTCGCCTTCCGCGTCGGACAGCGCGTCGCGCAGCCGAGGGAGCGCGGACAGCGCGGCCCGCCCCTCGAACTCCCGTCGCGCAGCGACCATCCGCCAGGCGTCCAGGATTTCGGGCAGTTCCGCGGACATAAGCCGATGAATGCTAAGGATCGCGGGCCTGCGTGTCAAACCCGGCGCGGCCCCGCCCGCCGGAGTCCGGACCCGCATTTGCCCGGGCCCGCGGCCCGGGTCAGACTGAACGCCCGCCCCGGGAGCGTCCGAGTGACCGTGTTCGCACTTTCCCTGCTGCTGGTCGCGGCCGCATTCGCGCTGGCAGCCTGGTCCCGCCGTCGCGGCGAGCGGCGCACCCTCGCGGTGGCGCGACTGCTGGACTCGGCCGACGCGCTGGAGGACCGGCTGCGCACGGCGCGCTCGGAGATCGAGGCGATCGCCGGCGACGAGCACAACCCGGTGCGCGAGGCGATGCAGGAGATGCTGCGCCAGCGCCTGTGGCTGCAGCAGCACGGCCAGGACGCGTCGCTGGAACAGCTGGACACGGTGCGCGCCTCGATCGATGCCGCTCGCGACCGTGTCGACAGCCAGCTGCTGCAGATCGAGCGCGCCCGCGCGGCGCTGCACTGAACGATGGACGCCGGCATGCCGCCGCTGCTCCTGGCCTCCACCTCGCGCTACCGCGCCGGGCTGCTGGCGCGCCTGGGCCTGCCTTTCGAAAGCGTCCGGCCCGGGGTCGACGAACGTCCGCGCGCCGGCGAGGCGCCCGCCTCGCTGGCGCTGCGCCTGGCGGCGGCCAAGGCCGAGGCGGTGGCGGCATCGCGCCCGGGCGCGCTGGTGCTCGGGTCCGACCAGGTGGCCAGCTGCGATGGCCGGATCCTGGGCAAGCCGGGCAGCCGCGAGGCCGCGATCGCCCAGCTGCAGCAGATGTCCGGCCGCGAGGCGGTGTTCCTGACCGCGGTCGCGCTGGCCGGCGGCGACCAACCCCCGGAGCAGGTGCTGGACACCACCACGGTCCGGTTCCGCAGCCTGGCCGTGGACGAGATCACGCGCTATGTCGACGCCGAATCGCCGCTGGACTGCGCCGGCAGCTTCAAGGCCGAAGGCCTGGGCATCGTGCTGTTCGAGGCGATCGAATCGCGCGATCCCACCGCCCTGGTCGGCCTGCCGCTGATCGCCACAGCGCGCCTGCTGCGCGCCCGGGGCGTGGCCCTGCCCTGAGCCGCGGCGCGGCGACGCGGCCGGCCTTCAATCCCCGTCCCGTCGAGCGCCGTCGTGCGCAGGCCGCTGCCCGGCCTGCGCAGGCGCGGCGGCGGGCGGATCCACCCGTACGGGCAGCTCGCTCCAGTCCTCCACGCTGCCGTCGCGGCCGTGCAGGCGCAGGCCGATCCAGTGGCGCCCCGGTGCCAGGCCGGCCGTATCGAGGCGGGCGCGGAAGCCCACGTCGGGGTGGTTGGGGTCCGCGGAAACGCGCCAGTACAGGGCGACGCCCGGGCTTGGGAGGCCGTATTCGGCCTGCGCGGCCGGACGTCCGTCGACCAGGACCTCCACCCGCTCCAGCCCGGGACCGTCCTTGAACGCCCAGCCGGCGACCTCGACCGTTCCGGCCAACGAGGCGCCCGCAGCGGGCACATCGATCCAGGCCATCGCCGGCGTGGCGCAGGTGGCGGGGTCGGGGGTCTCCGGCAGCCCCTGCGGCCAGGCCAGCAGCACGAAGCGCTGGCGACCATGGTCGATATTGAGCACCCGCGGCGGCGGCAGGGGCCCCAGCAGCCGGCACAGCGCGTGGTAACGCTGGAGCAGGTCGCGGTAGGGCACGTCGGTGGCACCGACCACGAGCAGCAGCGGCTCGCCGGCCAGGCGCTCGCGGCTGGCCTCCAGCCCCCACAGCGCCAGCTGCGGGGCACGTCCATGGGCGCGGTTGAGCGGATGGTCGAGGACGGGGATGCCGGTCTCGCCCAGCGCGAAGCCGAGTTCGGCGCCGATCTTGAAGTTGTCCGCCACCAGCCGCGTCCCCGGCGGCAGCGTGCCGCGCAGCTGCCGCACCTCGTCGGCGAGTTCGTCCCAGCCCGCGAAGTTGGATGGATACCACTTGAGCCCGGCCATGCGCGCCCGCGCCTCGGGCGTGGACACGGCCAGGTAGTAGCCCAGCACCGCCAGCAGCCCGCAGCCGGCCAGTGCCCAGGTGGCCACCCGCAGCCAGCGCGGCCAGCGCGCGAGCACCGCCGGCAGCAGCGGCAGCAGGGCGAGGTAGCCCGGCAGCGGCCAGTGGAAGCTCACCCGCTCGGTATCGGCGAAGAAGCCGAGCACGAAGAAGCCCAGGACCACGATGCCGCCGCTCAACGCCAGCAGCCGCAGACCAGGCGCCGGGGCATGACGGAAGCGCCACGCCGCCAGCAGCAGGGCCACGAACAGCAGCGGACTCACCAGCACGGCCTGGATGGCGGGAAACGCGATCCCCTGCGGATGCAGCGACCAGGGATGGCGGTCGACCAGCTGGAAGCGCAGGCCTGCCTCGGCGTTCTCGATGTTCCAGGCCAGCAGCGGCATCCAGGCGGCCGCGCCGACGGCCAGCGCGACGATCACCCGCGGGTCGCGCAGCAGCGCCCGCCCCTGCGGCACCAGCAGCAGCGCCAGGAAGCCGGCGCCGAGCGCGGCGATGAAGCGGTAGTGGCTCAGCGCGCCGATCGCCAGCGCCAGCGCCAGCTGCGCGGCATTGGCATGGCTCACCCCGCGCAGCATCCTGGTCAGCGCATCGAGCGCCAGCAGCGTGGCCGCGGCCAGCAGCACGTCCGGCAGCGCCATCACCCCGAGCATGGCGAACAGCGGCAGCACCAGCGCGGCGCAGCCGGCCAGCCAGCCGGCGCGCCGGTCGCACTCGCGGCGCGCCATCGCCACCACCAGCCACGGCAGCAGCAGCGACACCAGCAGGAACAGCGAGCGCAGCGCGAGCACACCGTCGCCGAACAGGTCGCCGCCCAGGCGGATCGTCCACGCGGTCAGCCCGGGCAGGTCCGAGTAGGCCCAGGCCAGGTGCTGTCCCTCCTGCCAGTAGAAGGCCTCGTCCACGAACAGCGGCAGGCGCGCGGCCACCAGCAGCTTGACCGGCACGATCGCCAGCCAGAGCGTGATGAATACCGCACGTATTGCCCTGTCGTCGCGCATCGCGCTGCAACCCCGCTACACTCGAAAGCGATTCGATGAGGAGAGCGCCGTGCCTGCCGCCATCCAGGAGCCGGCCATGCTAACCGAGCGCGATCAAGAGGCGTTGACGGCCGCGCAGGCACAGGTGAACCGGCTCGTGCTGGGCAAGGAGCGCGAGGTCAGGCTGGCCTTCGTCGCCCTGCTGTCGGACGGCCACCTGCTGATCGAGGACCTGCCCGGGCTGGGCAAGACCACGCTGGCGCATGCGCTCGCCGCGACGCTCGGGCTGGGTTTCCAGCGCGTGCAATTCACCTCCGACCTGCTGCCTTCGGACATCGTGGGGGTGTCGATCTTCGACGCCCGTTCGCAGCGCTTCGAGTTCCATCCCGGCCCGGTGTTCGCGAACGTGCTGCTCGCCGACGAGATCAACCGCGCGCCGCCGCGCACGCAGAGCGCGCTGCTCGAGGCGATGGCCGAACACCAGGTCACGGTGGACGGCACCACCCACCGCCTGCCCGAGCCGTTCTTCGTGATCGCCACCCAGAACCCGGTGGACCTGTCGGGCACCTATCCGCTGCCCGATTCGCAGCTCGACCGGTTCCTGCTGCGGCTCACCCTCGGCTACCCGGACGAGGCGGCCGAACTCGCCCTGCTCGCGGGCGAAGACCGGCGCGCACTGATTGCCCAGGCGCTGCCGGCACTGGGCGCCGAGGACGTGCTGCGACTGCGGCGCGCGGTGGCCGCCACCCATGCCAGCCCGGCCCTGGTGGGCTACGTGCAGGCGTTGCTGGCGCGCAGCCGGCACGCCGCCGGCGTGCGCATGGGCCTGTCGCCGCGCGCCGGCATCGCGCTGCTGCGCGCGGCCCGCGCCCATGCCGTCCTGCTCGGCCGCGACCACGTCCTGCCCGAGGACGTGCAGACGCTGTTCGTCCCCGTGGCCGCGCACCGGCTGGTGCCCGGCAGCGATGCCGACGACGACGGCGCCGCGCTGGCCGAATCGATCCTGCGCGGCGTGCCGGTCGACTAGGCCGGGAATGGGGCGGCAGGCGATGCTGGGGGAATCGAAGCGGTACCCGCCCGGACACGCGCGAATCGACGAGGCGCGCGGGTACCGGCCGCGATCCCCGCGTCCGTGCTGATGGCCACCTCCCTGCGCCAGCGCGCGCGGGCGCGGTTCGACCGCTGGGCGCGTCGCCGCGCGCCGGCCACCCTCCCGGTCCGGTTCGACCGCCATACGATCTACGTGCTGCCGACCCGGTTCGGGACGTTCTTCGTCCTCGTGCTGCTGACCATGGGCCTGGGCGCGCTGAACTACAACAACAATCCCGCCCTGCTGCTGTGCCTGGCCCTGGCAGGGGCCGCGGTCGCCAGCCTGCTCCAGGCCCAGCTGCAGCTGTCCGGACTCGAGATCCACGCCATCGCCGCCGAGCCGGTCCCCGCCGGCAGCGTGCTGCGGCTGCGCGTGCATGCGCGCGCCGCGCCCGGCCGCGTGCGCCGCGGGCTGCGGGTGGAATGCGCCGGACAGGCCGCGCCACTGTCGCTCGAGGCCGGCGCCGGCGAGGCCGTGCTGGCCCTGCCGACCCTGCGTCGCGGCTGGCTCGACCCCGGCCGCCTGACGGTTTCCACCACCCGGCCACTGGGCCTGGCACGGGCCTGGACCTACGCCTGGGCGGACACGCCGCTGCTGGTCTATCCGGCGCCCGAACCTTCCGGGCCACCGCTGCCGCGCGGCCAGGGGGATGGCCAGCAGTCGCACCTCGATCCGGCCGGCGACGACGTCCACCACCTGCGCGAGTGGCGCCACGGCGACAGCCGCCGCGTCGTCGCCTGGAAAGCCTCGGCCCGGCGCGACACCCTGCTGGTGCGCGAGTTCGAGCAGCCGCTGGGCGCGAACGTGGCGCTGGACTGGCGGATGTTGCCGGGACTCGACCATGAAGGCCGGATCCGGCGCCTCGCGCGCTGGGTCGACGAGGCCGAGCGCGGCACGCTGCGCTACAGCCTGTGGCTGCCCGGACAAGCGGTGACCGGCCCGGGCAGCGGACCCGCGCACCGCCACGCCTGCCTGCGGGCACTGGCCCTGCTGCCGGGGGAATCCGGTGCGCCGCACTGAACCGCTGCCACTGGGCCGGGCCGGGCACGCCTGGTCGCTGGCCGCCGCGGCGGCCTGCCTGCTGCCGCTGCTGGTCCAGCTGCCCGCGGCGCTCGCCGCCGGCACCCTGGCCGTGGGGCTGGCCACCGGCGCCCTGTCCTGGCGGCGACGCCTGCCCGGCGGGCTGAGCGCGCTGCTGGCACTGGCCCTGGCCGGCATCGTCCTGGCCACGTTCGGCTTCCGGCTGGGCCGCGACGTGGCCTGCGCGCTGCTGGCGGTGATGCTGGCGCTCAAGCCGGCGGAGCTGGCCACCGTGCGCGATGCGCGCAGCCTGGTCGGCTTCGCCCTGTTCGCCCCGTTCTCCACCTTCCTGCTCGACCAGGGACCGCTGTCGCTGCTGCTGGGCCTGCTGGGCGCGGTGCTGGCGCTGGCCGCCCTGCTGCAGCTGGCCGAGGACGAATCGGGCGATGCCGTCCCCGCGACCGCCCGGCACCGGCTGCAGGCGGTGCTGCGCATGGTCGCGATCGGCCTGCCGCTGGCGCTGTCCGCCTTCTGGCTGTTCCCCCGCATCGCCTCGCCGCTGTGGGGCGTACCCGAACGCGTGCTGGCGCGGCCGGGACTGTCGGACGAAATGGCGCCGGGCGAATGGCTGGAGATGATGAACGACGACCGCCCCGCCCTGCGCGTCGGCTTCAACGGGCCGGTGCCGCCGCCGCACCAGATGTACTGGCGCGGCCCGGTGCTGCTGGATTTCGACGGCCGCACCTGGCGCCGGGCGCGCCGCACCGGCGCGCTTCCGGCAGCCACGACCACGCGCACCGGCGAGGAATGGGACTACGTGGTCGAGATCGAGCCGACCGAGCGCCGCACGGTGCTGGCCCTGGAGCTGCCGCAGGCCGTGCCCGCAGGCGCCCGGCAGTCCTGGGACCTGGTGCTGGAAGCCGACGCGCCGCTCACCTCGGTGACACGCTGGCACATGCAGTCGCGGCTTCCGGCGAGCTTCGAGCCGGAACTGTCCGCGCAGCTGCGGCAGCAGGCGCTGCAGCTGCCGCACGGATTCAACCCCAGGACGATCGCGCTCGCGCGGCAGTGGCGGCAGGCGCACGGGCCGGACGGCGATGCGGCGATCGTGGAACGGGCCATGCAGATGATCCGGGCGGAGTTCGGCTACACCCTGTCCACGCCGCTGCCCGGGCGCCACTCGGCGGACGAGTTCCTGTTCGACTGGAAGCAGGGCTTCTGCGAGCACTTCAGTTCCGCGTTCGTGATCCTGATGCGCGCCGCCGGCATTCCCGCGCGCGTGGTCACCGGCTACGCCGGCGGCCGGCGCAACGCGTTCGGCGACTACTGGATCGTGCGCCACGAGGACGCGCACGCCTGGGCGGAAGTCTGGCTGGAGGGCCGCGGCTGGGTGCGGGTCGACCCGACGGCGGCGGTCGCGCCCGAACGCATCTACGACACCATCGACGACCGCACGGGCGGCGGTGGCCTGGCCAGGCTGCCGGGAATCGCGCCGATGCGCGACCTGGGCGACTGGCTGCGACGCGGCTGGAACGACCTCGTGCTCGGCTTCAATGCCGCGCGGCAGATGGCGCTGCTGCGTCCGGTCGGCCTCGACGGCGCGGGCGCGCGCGGGCTGGTGGCGCTGTTCGCGGCCAGCGCCTGCCTGGCGCTGGGCTGGATGCTGTGGCTGACCGCACGCGCCGAGCGCAGCCGCGACCCGGTGCTGCGCGCCTGGCGACGGCTCGGCCAGCGCTACGCGCGCCTTGGCCTGGGCCGCGAGCCGCACGAGCCTGCACTGCAATGGGTGGCACGGGTAGGAGCCGCCAGGCCGCGGGACGCCGCGGCGCTCGAAGCACTTGGCCGGCGCTTTGCAGGGCTGCGCTATGCGCCCGGCGGCGCCGCGCAGGACCCGCGCCGGCTGGCCCGCGAGCTGCGCCGCCACCGTCCGGCCTGAAACGGCCCGCGACCGCCTCGTCGTCGCGCGCGCCCATCGGGTGTCCGGCGCGCCCGCGGTGCCAGGCGACCGGCCCCGCCATCGCGTTCGGCGACGCCGGCCTCGGGCGCTACGCCCCGAAGCGGCCCAGCGGCGCGCCGGCCAGCAGGTGCAGGTGGATCTGGAACACGGTCTGGCCGCCGTCGCCGTTGCAGTTCATGACGATGCGGTAGCCGTCCTCGGCCAGGCCCTGCGCCCTGGCGTACGCGGCGGCGGCGAGCGCGAGCCGGCCAACGACTTCCGGACGCTCCTGCGGCACCTCGTCGAGCGTGGCGAAGTCCTCCTTGGGCACGAACAGCACGTGCACCGGCGCCTGCGGCGCGATGTCCCGGAAGGCGATGACGTGTTCGTCCTCGAACACGATGTCGGCCGGCAGCTCCCGGCGGATGATCTTGTGGAAGATGGTGGGCATGGCAACCGGGTTGGGATGGGGATGGGGGATGGGGAATGCGCGATCCGGGACTGTGCTCCGCCAATCCCGGAGCGGACGCGACCCGTCGCCGGATTCTGCCTCCTCCGGCCTGCGGCCACCAACCAGCGGTGGCCGGTCGCGGCGCTCACTCCATCTCGCTGCGCGATCCGAACGCATGCGACAGCGTGCCGCGGTCGACGTACTCCAGTTCGCCGCCCAGCGGCACGCCGTGGGCCAGCCGGCTGGCCCTGACCGAATGCTGGCGCGCGATCTGCGCCAGGTAGTGGGCGGTGGCCTCGCCCTCGACGGTCGGATTGGTGGCGACGATCAGTTCCTGCACTTCGCCCTGGCCGAGGCGGTCGGCGAGCCGGTCCAGGCCGATCTCGCGCGGCCCGATGCCATCGAGCGGACTCAGCCGTCCCTGCAGCACGAAGTACAGGCCGCGGTAGCCGGTGGCCTGTTCGATCGCCAGGCGGTCGGCCGGCGATTCGACCACGCACAGCTGGTGCCGGTCGCGCGCGGCGCTGGCGCAGGTGGCGCAGACCGGATCCTCGCTGAAGTCGCGGCACTGCGCGCAATGGCCCACGCGCTCGACCGCATCGGCCAGCACCCCGGCCAGCCTGCGCCCACCCTCGCGCTCGCGCTCGAGCACGTGGTAGGCCATTCGCTGCGCGGTCTTCTGGCCTACGCCGGGCAGGATGCGGAAGGCATCGAGGAGCTGTTCGAGCAGGGACGACATGGCGGGGACGGGTCGGTCGCGACCGGCGATCGGCGGGAGCGGACGCGTGCGTCCGCCCGTCACGCCATCGGCGCCGGCCTGGGCCTCAGAACGGCAGCTTCATCCCCGGCGGAATCGGCATTCCGGCGGTGGCGCTGGCCATCTTCTCGCGTGAGGCGGCGTCGATGCGGTTGGAGGCGTCGTTGAACGCGGCGGCGACCAGGTCCTCGGCCATTTCCGGATCGGACAGCACGCTCGGATCGATGCGCACCTTGCGACATTCCTTGGTGCCCGACAGGGTCACGTTTACCATGCCGCCACCGGCGCTGCCGGTGACCTCCAGCGCGGCGATCTCCTGCTGCACCTTCTGCATGTTCTCCTGCATCTTCTGCGCCTGCTGCATGAGCTGGGCGATGTTTCCACGCATGTTCGTCTAGCCTTCGTCGTAAGGTCGGATGGAGTCGGGCACCAGCCTGGCGCCCTGCTGCTGCATCAGCCGCTGCACCTGGGGATCGGCCAGGAACGCCTGCTCGGCCGCGGCCTGGCGCGCGTCGCGCTCGCGGGCGTTGCGTTCGTGCAGGGTTTCGCCCCGGGCCACCGCCACGTCCTCGAAGCGCAGCTGCGGCGCCGCGCCCAGGGCCGGCTCCAGCGCCTGCGACAGCTGGCCGATGAGGAACGGGGTTTTCAGATGGTCATCCGCGGCCGGCAGCGCCAGGCGCAGCACGCCCCCGCTCCAGTCCACGAACGAGGCGTGCGCGGCGAGTTCGCGCACCGGGCCGCGCAGGCCCAGGCCGGCGACCAGGTCCAGCCAGCCGGCGGCATCGAGCGAGCGCGCGCGGGCCGGCGCGGCCACGTCCGCGGTTGCGCCGGTGGCGGCGGCGGTCGGGGCCGGTGCAGGGACCGGTCGGGACGGATGCGCTGGAGGCGAGGCCGGCGCGGGCGCCGATGCAGGTCCGGCAACAGGTGCAGGTGCAGGTGCAGGTGCAGGTGCGCGCAAGGATGCCGGCGGCGGGGTCGGCTCTGGCGGCGCGGCGGATGCAGTCGCCGTGCCGCGGGCCGGTTTCGCAGGCGCCTGGAACTCGCCGGCCAGCGCCGCGCGCGCGGCGGCCGCGGCATCGCGGGCCGACGACCGGCCGGCACCACCACCGGCGGCGGCCGCGCCCTGGTCCGTGCCGTCGCCCCCGCCCTCGGCCGGCCGGAACGCCAGCATCCGCAGCAGGCTCATCTCGAACCCGGCGCGCGCACCCGGCGCCAGCTCCAGGTCGCGGCGGCCGCCCAGGGCCATCTGGTACCACAGCTGCACCAGCTCCGGCCGCAGCGCCGAGGCGAGCGTGTCGACGTCCAGTCCGTCATCCGCGGCCGCCGCATCGGGCACCAGTTGCCGCACCTGGATGCGGTGCAGCGCCGCGGCCAGCGCATCGAGTACGCCGGCCCAGTCCGGTGACATCTCCGCCAGCGCGCCGATTTCCGACATCAACCGCGACCCGTCGCCGTCGGCCAGCGCCTGCAGCAGGGCGTCGATGCGGCTGCGATCGACCGTCCCGAGCATGCCGGCCACCGCCTCTTCCGACAGCACCGCGCCGCCGGCGCCGGCGCCGCTGTAGGCGATCGCCTGGTCGAGCAGCGACAGGCCATCGCGCAGGCTGCCGTCGGCCGCGCGCGCCAGCTGGCGGATCGCGCCGGGCTCGGCGGCAATGCCCTCGGCCTCGAGGATCCGTCCGATCTGGCCGCCGATCTGCTCCTCGTCCAGGCGCTTGAGGTTGAACTGCAGGCAGCGCGACAGCACCGTGACCAGGAGCTTTTCCGGGTCGGTGGTCGCGAACAGGAACTTCACGTGCTCCGGCGGTTCCTCCAGCGTCTTGAGCAGCGCGTTGAACGCCGGCTTGGACAGCATGTGGACTTCGTCGATCAGGTAAACCTTGTAGCGGCCGCGCGAGGGCATGTACTGCGCGTTGTCGATCAGGTCGCGCACGTTGTCGACGCCGGTGTTGGACGCGGCGTCGATCTCGAGCAGGTCGATGTAGCGGCCGGCGTCGATCGCCAGGCAGGTCTCGCACTGGCCGCAGGGATCTGCGCCGGTGCCCTGCTCGCAGTTCAGGCTCTTGGCGAAGATGCGGGCGATCGTGGTCTTGCCCACGCCGCGGGTGCCGGTGAACAGGTAGGCGTGGTGCACGCGGCCCGAATCGAGCGCGTTGGACAGCGCCCGCACCACGTGTTCCTGGCCCACGAGTTCGGCGAACCGCCGGGGGCGCCACTTGCGGGCAAGGACGAGGTAGGACATGCGCCCATTGTGCCGCGCCGCGCCGCGGATTGCCCGGCCCGGATGCACGGACGCACCGGTTCGCGCCCGATCCGGACCCCTGCGTTTGGTTGTGGTAAAGCCTGGCGACCGCTAGAATTCCTGCCCCTGCGCGCGGCCGGACGCCGCCTGCCGGGGACCTCCCGGAGAGGTGTCCGAGTGGTTGAAGGAGCACGCCTGGAAAGTGTGTAAGCGCCTAAACCGCGCTTCGGGGGTTCGAATCCCCCTCTCTCCGCCAGTTCCAGCATCAAGGGCCGCGCGTTGCGCGGCCCCGTCCTATGGTGGCCCCGTCGGCCCCTCGCGACGCTAGGTCGAAAACCCCGCCAGGGCCGGAAGGCAGCAACGGTATCGATCGACGCGGGTGCCGAGGCAAGCTGGCGGGGCCACCGCCTTTCCGGCCGCGCGATCGGCGCGACGTCTTCAGCGCGGCGCGCCGGGTCCCGCATCCGACGCCAGCTCCACCACCGGCTGGCCGTCCTCCTGGCTGAACACGACCGCGTAGGAGAGCCGCAGCGCCACCGGCGTGTCGATCGAATCGGGTTCGGCGCAGGCATCGGGCGAGGCGCGTCCGTCGGACGTGCGGCAGACCAGCGCCGGGTCGAAACGCCAGCGGCACACCGCGTCCTCCAGCAGCGCGGCGAAACGCGACCGGTGCGGCCCGGTGCCCGGGCAGTCCACGCCTTCGCGTGCACGCACGTCGCCCACCAGCCCGTCCGCGCCGATATCGACCTCCACGCACAGGGTCTGCGGCGCCAGCCGCAGCGCGAGCAGGTCGGGCGGATAGACGGGCAGCTCCGACTCGAGCAGCAGGGGGAACACGAAGGCCTCGCTGGAATCGAGCTGCATGCGCGCGGCACCCGCCGGGGGCGGCACCAGCGCGATCTCCACGTTGGCCACGGGCGGCGGCGGATCCGCGGGAACGGTCCGGCAG
>Ga0079224_100010367_pt1 | contig 12787 bp, 9 predicted proteins | sample Stecom2015_FD_80414 | JGI IMG/M metagenome (GOLD analysis project Ga0079224, IMG submission 80414) | Agricultural soil microbial communities from Utah to study Nitrogen management - Steer compost 2015 | ecosystem: Environmental > Terrestrial > Soil > Agricultural land | place: USA: Utah...
ACGCGGCGACCACCCCGATGCTGCCCGAGGCGCTGGAAGCGTACGTCGCCGCCGCTCGCGAGCCGGGCAACGCCGCCTCCCTGCACGCACCCGGCCGGTACGCCCGGCGCCGGGTGGAGGAGGCCCGGGAGCGGGTGGCCGCGGCGCTGGGCGCCCGCCCGTCCGAGGTGATCTTCACCGGTGGCGGCACCGAGAGCGACAACCTGGCGGTCAAGGGCATCTACTGGGCCCGCCGCGCCGCCGACCCGGCCCGGGTCCGGGTGGTCGCCAGCCCGGTCGAGCACCACGCGGTGCTCGACGCGGTGCAGTGGTTGGCCGAGCACGAGGGCGCCGAGGTGACCTGGCTGCCGGTGGACGCCGCCGGTCGGGTGCCGGTCGAGGCGCTGCAGGAGGTATGCGACGCCCATGGTGACGAGATCGCGCTGATCAGCGTCATGTGGGCGAACAACGAGGTGGGGACGGTCCAGCCGATCCCGCAGTTGGCGGCGGTCGCGGCCGCGCGGGAGATCCCGTTCCACACCGACGCGGTGCAGGCGGTCGGTCAGGTGCCGGTGGACTACGCCGCCGCCGGCTGCGGCGCGCTGAGCGCGAGCGGCCACAAGCTCGGGGGACCGGCCGGGGTGGGAGTGCTGCTGCTGGGCCGGGACATCGCCTGCACCCCGCTGGCGCACGGCGGCGGGCAGGAGCGCGACGTGCGGTCGGGCACGGTGGACGTACCCGGGGTGGTGTCGTTCGCGGTGGCCGTGGAGTTGGCCGCCAAGCGCCAGCGCGAGTCCGCCGCCCACCTCACCGCGCTGCGGGACGACCTGGTGACCCGGGTACGCGCGGCGGTGCCGGAGGCGGTCTACAACGGTGACCCGGTCGACCGGCTGCCTGGCAACGCCCATTTCTCGTTCCCCGGCTGCGAGGGGGACGCGCTGCTGCTGTTGCTGGACGCGCAGGACATCGCCTGCTCCACTGGTTCGGCCTGCTCGGCCGGGGTGGCGCAGCCCTCACACGTGCTGCTCGCGATGGGCGCCTCCCCCGCGGTGGCCCGCTCGTCGCTGCGGTTCACGCTCGGCCATACCTCCACCGGCGCCGACGTGGACGCGCTGGTGGCGGCGCTGCCGGCGGCGGTCGAACGGGCCCGGCGGGCCGCCCCCCGCCCCTGACCCCACCCCCCTTAACCGCCGATCTTGGCGACAACCAGCCCGATATGCCGGATTCCGGCGTGAACTTTTCCTAGATCGGCGGGTGCTGGGGGCGGCTGATGGCCGCGTTACCCTGGGCGGATGCGGGTACTGGCGGCGATGTCGGGGGGTGTGGACTCGGCCGTGGCGGCGGCCCGGGCGGTCGACGCCGGGCACGACGTCACCGGAGTCCACTTGGCGCTGTCCCGGAACCCGCAGGCCTACCGCAGTGGGGCCCGGGGTTGCTGCACCCTGGAGGATTCGCGGGACGCCCGGCGGGCCGCGGACGTGATCGGGATCCCGTTCTACGTCTGGGACATGTCCGAGCGGTTCCACTCCGACGTGGTGGAAGACTTCGTCACCGAGTACGCCGCCGGGCGTACCCCGAATCCCTGCCTGCGCTGCAACGAGAAGATCAAGTTCGCGGCGGTGCTGGACCGGGCGGTGGCGCTGGGCTTCGACGCGGTGGTGACCGGCCATCACGCCCGGCTCGGCCCGGACGGCAAGCTGCGCCGCAGCGTAGACCTGGCCAAGGACCAGTCGTACGTGCTGGCGGTGCTCACCCGCGCCCAGCTCGAACGGTCCATCTTCCCGCTGGGAGACTCCACCAAGGCCGAGGTACGCGCGGAGGCCGCCCGGCGCGGGCTGGCCGTGGCCGGCAAGCCGGACTCGCACGACATCTGCTTCATCGCCGACGGGGACACCCGGCGCTTCCTCACCGACGCGCTGGGCGAGCGGCCGGGCGAGATCGTGGACGCGGTCACCGGCGGGGTGGTCGGCCGGCACACCGGGGCGTACGCGTACACGGTCGGTCAGCGCAGGGGGCTGAAGCTGGAGCGGCCGGCGCCGGACGGGCGCCCCCGGTACGTGCTGTCGATCACCCCGGTCAGTAACACGGTGACGGTGGGCCCGGCGGAGGCGCTGGAGGTGACCACCGTGCACGGCGATCGGGCGGTGTGGTCCGGTTCGGCGCTGCCGGCGGAGCCGGTGGAGTGCGAGGTGCAGTTGCGGGCGCACGGGCAGCCGGTGCCGGCGGTGGTCACCGTGACCGGCGATCGGCTCACCGCGCACCTGCGGCGCCCGGTGCGGGGAGTGGCTCCGGGGCAGGCGGTGGTCGCCTACCGCCCGGACCCGGTCGCCGGTGACCTGGTCCTCGGCGCCGCCACCGTCACTGCGAGCGCCTGACCCTGACCGCCGCAACCGGCGACCGTCGGTTGCGCCTATGTCCTGCGCGCCTTCCTTGACCGCGCGGCCGGGCGAGACTGAGGTTGCTGATCTGTGGCTCCGCGGTCCGGACCATGCAGGCGATCCAGGAGTATCGCGCTATGGGGTGATGGGTGGCAGCCGCTCTATCTGTCCTGGTGGGACCCTTGCCAGTCGCCGGCGGAGAACCTTGGGCGGCTGGCGTGCCGGCCGGACGTTTCGGGACGCCCGGTAAGCGGGGTAGCGTGGGCGGACGTGGAAGACTACCCGTGGGTTGCGGGCGCGGCGACCGGGATCGGGTCGCTGCCTGGCACAGACATCGTCGAAGCGGTCAAGACGGTCTTCGGCGAGCTTCCTGATCTGCCGTTCCTGCCGGAGTTGCCGGCGCGCGGTCCGGGTGCGGACATGATCGGTCGCAGCGCCGGGTTGCTGGTCGACCTGCCGGTGGAGCTGTACGCGGCCCGGTGGCGGCTCGCCGCCCGGCCCGGCTCGGACGCCCGCCGCATCGCCGACCTGCGAGCGCGGGACCTGGACGCGCTCACCGACCAGGCCACCGGCTACCAGGGGCTTTTCAAGATCCAGGTGGCCGGGCCGTGGACGCTCGCGGCCAACCTGGAACTGCGTACCGGCGGCGCGGTGCTGCGCGACCCCGGCGCGGTCGCCGACCTGACCGCTTCGCTGGCCGAAGGGCTCCGCCACCACATCGCCGAGGTCGCTGCCCGGGTGCCCGGGGCGAACCTGATGGTCCAACTCGACGAGGCGTCGCTGCCGGCGGTACTGGCCGGCCAGGTGCCCACCGAGAGCGGCTTCGGCACCCTGCGGGCGGTAGAGAGCACTGTGGTCACCGAGGCGCTGCGGGAAGTGGTCCGGGCGATCGAGGTGCCGGTGGTGGTCCACTGTTGCGCCCCCGACGTACCGCTGGCGGTGGTACGCGATGCCGGCGCGCGGGCGGTCGCGCTGGACCTGGACCTGCTGGACGACCTGGACCCACTGGGTGAGGCGATCGACGCCGGGCTCGGGCTGTTCGCGGGTGCGGTCGCCACCCAGGCGCGGGTGGTGCCGTCCGGGGCCGCCGTGGCCGAACGGATCCGCCGCCTGTGGCACCGGCTCGGCTTCCCCGCCGAGCGCCTGCCAGAGCAGGTGGTGGTGACGCAGACCTGCGGCCTGGCCGGTGCCACGCCGGACTACGCGCGGGCGGCGCTGGCGGCGGGCCGCGACGCGGCCAGGCGCCTCAGCGAAGGCTAGTCACCCACCACCGCAGCCACCCGCCGACCGCCGGTAGGGCCACCGGGTGTGACACTGGTCCCATAGGCTAATTGGTATAGCCAAGTTTTCGCTAGACTTCGCCGACTGTGAGGACTGACCGGGTGGAGCCCGCCAGCAGCGCGCTGGATCGGATCGAGCGGGAGCTGACAGCGGTGATCCAGCGCGCGCAGAAGGTGCGGCTGTACGGGGCGGGCGGGCCGCAGTTGCTGGAGCGCTCGGCCTACAGCGTGCTCGGCCGCCTCCACGACCACGGGCCATCGCGCCCGACCGACCTGGCCACCGCCTTCGCGCTGGACCTCTCCACGGTCAGCCGGCAGCTCGCCACCCTGGAGCGCGCCGGGTTGGCGTACCGCTATCGCGATCCGGCCGACCAGCGGGCGTACCTGCTGGCGATCACCGCGGCCGGCCGGGAGGCGTTCGAGCACACCCGCAGCGTCCGCCGGCAGGCGCTGCGGGACATCCTGGAGAGCTGGCCCGCCAGCGACGTGGACACCTTCGCCGGGCTGCTGGAGCGGTTCAATGCCGAGCTGCGTGCCCGGTCTCCGCGCCCCGACCAGCCCGTCGCCGCCGACCAACCGGCGCTCAGCACGCCGGGGCGGCGCGCGTGACCCCGCCCGCGCCGAGCCAGCGCCAGATCACGGCGGTAATGATCGGGCTGCTTCTCGGTATGCTCGTCGCCGCCCTCTCGCAGACCATTGTGGCCACCGCGCTGCCCACCATCGTCGGCGAACTGGGCGGGCAGGAACAGCTCGCCTGGGTGGTCTCGGCCACCCTGCTCGCCTCCACCGCGTCCACTCCGATCTGGGGCAAGCTCTCCGACCTCTACGGCCGCAAGATCATGTTCCAGGCCGCCATCGCGATCTTCCTGGTGGCGTCGGTCGGCGCCGGGTTCGCCCAGGACATGGGCCAGTTGATCGCCGCTCGGGCCGTGCAGGGCCTGGGCGTGGGAGGCCTGATGGCACTCTCCCAAGCGATCGTCGGTGACGTGGTGAGCCCGCGCGAGCGCGGCCGCTACCAGGGCTACCTCGGCTCGGCTTTCGGCCTGGCCACGGTGGCGGGGCCGCTGGCCGGCGGCTTCCTGGTCGAGCACATGTCCTGGCGCTGGACGTTCTGGTCCGCGGTCCCGCTCGGCATCGCGGCCCTGGTGGTCGTCGAACGGGCGATCCAGTTCCCGTTCGCCCGCCGCCGCCACGCGATCGACTGGCTGGGCGCGTTCTTCATTGTGGCCTCGGTGAGCGCGCTGCTACTCCTGCTGTCCCTGGGTGGTAAGCAGTTCCCTTGGCTGTCCGGTTGGACGGCGGGGCTGGTCGCGATCTGCCTGGTGGCCCTGGCCGCCGCGGTCTGGCAGGAGCGGCGCGCCGCCGAACCGATCATGCCACCGCGCCTGTTCCGCAACCACACCTTCGTGGTGACCAGCCTGGGCGGCTTCGTGGTGGGCATCGCCATGTTCGGGGCGATCATCTTCCTGCCGCAGTACCTCCAGATCGTCAAGGGGCAGGGCCCCACCGCCTCCGGTCTGCTCACCCTCCCGCTGGTGGGCGGGCTGCTGTTCGCCACCATCACCTCGGGGTGGTTGATCACCCGTACCGGCCGGTACAAGGTCTACCCGGTGGTGGGGATGGTCGTCGCGGCGGTTGGCCTGGGGCTGCTCTCGCTAATGCACGTGCACACATCGCTGGTGGTGGCCGGCGCGTACATGCTGGTCGCCGGGCTCGGGATCGGCATGGTGATGCAGGTGCTGGTGCTGGCCGCCCAGAACGCCGTCCCCCATGCCGACCTGGGCGTGGCCACCTCCGGCGCCACCTTCTTCCGGACCATGGGTGGCGCGGTCGGGGTCGCCATCTTCGGCGCGCTGCTGGCGCACCGGCTGAGCCACACCATCCCGGCCGCGCTGGCGGAGGCCGGGGTCCCGCTCGAGCGGATCCGGTCCGCGAGCGGTGCCGCCACGGCCAGCACCCCGGCGGAGATCGCCGACCTGCCCGAGCCGATCCATACCGCGGTGGTCACCGGGTTCGCCGAGGCGACCCAGACCACGTTCCTCGCCGCGGTCCCGTTCGCGGTGCTCGGCTTCTTCCTCCTGCTGCTCTTGCGGGAGATCCCGTTGCGGCGGCATCCCGGCGGCGACGCCCACGAGGGGACCGCCAGCGACCTCGCGTACCAGGACCCGCCCGCGCCGGGCAGCCGGTGACCGGCGGGCAGGGCCAACGCCCTGGCGAGCCGGCCGTGGATTATGTGTCGTACCCGGTTGGCAGCATGCCGGTGAGGAGGTTCCCATGATCGGAAAGTTGGATACGGTGGTCCTGGAGGCGCGCGACCCCCATGGCCTGGCCCGGTTCTACTCGGAGTTGCTGGGTCTGCCCATCACCCGGGTGGACGGCGATTGGGTGGACATCGGCGACGCGACCACCCGTATGAGCTTCCAGCTCGCGCCGGAGCACGAGCCGCCGCGCTGGCCGGACCCGGCCTCGTCGATGCAGTATCACCTGGACGTCGAGGTGGCGGACATCGAGGAGGCGGAGCCGAAGGTGCTGGCGCTGGGGGCACGGCGGCTGCCCTGGGGATCGGCCGAGGAGGTGGCACAGGGCCTGCGGCCACCCAGCGACAGCGGCTTCCGGGTGTACGCCGATCCGGCCGGCCATCCGTTCTGCCTGGTCTGGGGCTGAGCTGCGTACGCGTGTCGGGGCGGGCGCTAGCCTGGCGACTGTGAGCGGATCCGAGAGCAGCTCCGAAGGCAGCGCGGCGGAGCGCACAGACCCGCAGCGTACAGACCTGCAAAGCACAGCCGGGCAGCGCCCGGAGCGGGAGCCCGCCGTGCCAGGGTCGGCAGCTCCGGAGCCGGCAGCTCCGGAGCCGGCAGTGGGAGGGCAGCCGAGCCCGGAGGCGGTGGCCGCCGCCGGGGCCGAGCCGCCGGCGGCGGCGCGGGAGCGGCACGCGGAGCTGGCCAAGGAGATCGAGGAGCACCAGTGGCGCTACTACGTGCTGGACGCGCCGACCATCTCCGACGCCGCCTACGACGCGCTCATGCGCGAGTTGCAGGCGCTGGAGGAGGAGTTCCCCGCGCTGCGGACCCCGGACTCACCCACCCAGCGGGTGGGCGGTACGTACTCCACCGAGTTCACCCCGTTGGAGCACGTGGAGCCGATGCTCTCGCTCGACAACGCGTTCCGCGAGGATGAGCTGGTCGCCTGGGTGCAGCGGGTGGAGCGGGAGGCCGGCACCGATCGCCTGGCCTACCTGTGCGAGCCGAAGGTGGACGGGCTCGCGATCAACCTGACCTACCGGCAGGGGAGGTTGGAGCGGGCGGCCACCCGTGGCGACGGGCGCACCGGTGAGGACGTCACGTTCAACGTCCGAGCGATCAAGGACGTACCCAATGAGCTGGTCGGGGAAGGCGTGCCCGGGCTGCTGGAGGTTCGCGGCGAGATCTACTTCCCGCTGGCCGGGTTCGCCGACCTGAACGCGTGGCTGGTGGAGCACGGCAAGGCGCCGTTCGCCAACCCGCGCAACGCCGCCGCCGGCAGCGTCCGGCAGAAAGATCCGAAGGTCACCGCGTCCCGCCCGCTGCGGCTGGTGGTGCATGGGCTGGGCGCCCGGGACGGGCTCGAGCCGGCCACCCAGTCCGAGGCGTACCGCCTGCTCCAGCAGTGGGGGCTACCGGTGAGCGAGCGGTGGCGGGTGGTCCAGGACCTCGCCGGCATCCGCGACTACATCGACTACTACGCCGAGCACCGGCACGACGTGGAGCACGAGATCGACGGCGTGGTGATCAAGGTCGACCGGTGGGACCTGCAGCGCCGCCTGGGCGCCACCAGCCGGGCACCCCGCTGGGCCCTCGCCTTCAAGTACCCGCCGGAGGAGGTCAACACGGTCCTGCGCGACATCAAGGTCAACGTCGGGCGGACCGGCCGGGTCACCCCGTACGCCGAACTGGAGCCGGTCCGCGTGGCCGGGTCCACGGTCGCGTTCGCGACCCTGCACAACGCCCGGGAGGTGGCGCGCAAGGGCGTGAAGATCGGTGACACGGTGGTGGTGCGCAAGGCGGGGGACGTGATCCCGGAGATCCTGGGTCCGGTGGTGGACCTGCGCCCGGCGGACGCCCGCGACTTCGTGATGCCGTCCCACTGCCCAGAGTGCGGGTCGCCGCTGGCGCCGGCCAAGGAGAGCGACGTCGACATCCGCTGCCCGAACGCCCGCAGTTGCCCGGCGCAGTTGCGCGAGCGGGTGTTCCACCTGGCCGGGCGGGGCGCGCTGGACATCGAGGTGCTGGGGTACAAGTCAGCGATCGCGCTGCTGGAGTGCGGCGTGATCACCGATGAGGGGGACCTGTTCGGCCTCACCGCGGAGCAGCTCGCCACCTGCGCGTACTTCGTCAACAAGGACGGGACGCTGGGTGCGAACGCGCGGAAGCTGCTGGAGAACCTCGCCGAGGCCAAGCAGCAGCCACTGTGGCGGGTGCTGGTGGCGCTGTCCATCCGGCACGTCGGGCCCACCGCCGCCCAGGCGCTGGCCAGCCACTTCGGCTCGGTGGACGCGATCGCCCGGGCGCAGGTGGAGGAACTGGCCGCGGTGGAGGGTGTGGGCAGGATCATCGCCGAGAGCCTGGTGGAGTGGTTCAGTGTGGACTGGCACCGCGAGGTGGTGGAGAAGTGGCGCGCGGCCGGAGTGCGGATGGCCGAGGAACGGGTCGAAACCGGCCCAAAGCCGCTCGCCGGCCTCACCGTGGTGATCACCGGGACGCTCGCCGGTTACTCGCGCGACCAGGCGACCGCGGCGGTGACCGCGCAGGGCGGCAAGGTGACCAGCTCGGTGTCGAAGAAGACCGATTTCGTCGTGGCTGGCGAGAACCCGGGGAGCAAGTACGATAAGGCCCTTGCGCTGGGCTTGCCGGTGCTGGATGAGCCCGGGTTCGAGCGCCTGCTGGCCGAGGGTCCGGAAGCGGCCCGGGAAGCTGCTCGTGCATCGGCAGGTGCAGAGTAACAATCGGGCGGAAACTGTCCGATCCGGCCTTCCGACACGGGTCCGCACCGCCGCACGGCCTGCATACTGTGTGGGTCCTTGCGGTGCGGGAGGTTGAGCCATGGACCCAGTGGGGCCGGTGACGCCGGCCGCTCTGCGCGCGCCCATGCGCCGGTCCAGCTCTTTCCCGGCCCTGGTCCTGGCCGTGTTCCCGTCGGTCTGCCTGACGTTCGCGGTGCTGCTCGCCTGGGGACTCGCCGCCGCGGTGCTGGCGCAGGCGGTGGCGGTGGTGCTCGCCGGGCTCTGGGGCTGGCACCACACCAGCCGCATGGCACTCACCTTCGGACAGTACGCAATGGCGCTGACCGCGGCCGAGGTCGCGCTGCGACTGACCGGCCTGCGGCCGTACCCGGCCGACGGCACCCTCACCGCGGCCCAGGCCGGCGCGGTGGTGCTGGCCGCGACCGCCTGGTTCCTGGTGCGCTACGCCACCCGGGCCGCGGCCTGGCGGTGGCGCCGCCACGGCCACGCGCCGCCGCGCTCGGCCCGGGAGGTCGCCGGCGAGGCCGTGACGTACGCGGCGATGCTGCTGCTCAGCCCGCTGGTGGTGGCGGCCGCCGCGATCTCTCCGGCCCTGGTGCCGTTGTTCCTGCCCCCGCTGTACGCGGTGTACCGGATGGCCCGGCTGGCCGAGGACCTCGCCGACCTGGCCCGGCAGGACCCGCTGACCGGCCTGGCGAACCGGGCCACGCTCGCCGAGGTCCTGGCCGAGCGCATGGCCGGGCACGCCGAGCGGTCGGTCCCCGGTGGGGACCACCGGCTGGCCCTGCTCCTGCTGGACCTGGACCGGTTCAAGAATGTCAATGACGCGCTCGGCCATGAGGTCGGCGACCGGCTGCTGGCCGAGGTGGGCCGGCGGCTGCTCGCGGTCGCCGGCCCCTACGGCGAGGTGGCGCGCCTGGGCGGAGACGAGTTCGCGGTGGTGGCGTACCCGGTCTCCGGCGCCGCCGACGCCCGGGCGCTGGCGGGGCAGATCGCCGAGGCATTGGCGGAACCGGTGGCGCTGGAGGGCCTGGCGTCCTGGTCCGGAGCCGCCCGGGAGGCGCCGCTGGAGTTGGAGGTGAGCGCCTCCATCGGAGTGGCCGTACACCCCGACCACGGGAAGGATGTCGCGACCCTGATGCGCCGCGCCGACGTAGCGATGTACCAGGCCAAGCAGCTCGCCACCCCGGTGGCCGTCTACGCCTCCGAATCCGACGACCACTCGCCCCAGCGGCTGGAGCTGCTCGCCGACCTGCGCAGCGCGCTGCGCAGCCCGGGCGCGGACGGGGTGGAGATGCATTACCAGCCGCAGATAGCGGTGGCCACCGGCGAGGTGGTGGGGGTGGAGGCGCTGCTGCGCTGGCGCCATCCCACGCTCGGCCCGGTGGACCCGGACGAGCTGATCCGGGCGGCGGAGCACACCGCGGTGATGCGGCGGCTCACCCTGCGCGTACTCGAGGAAGTGGTGGCGCAGGTGGCGGCCTGGGCCGATGAGGGGGTCCGGCTGCGGGCCTCCATCAACGTGAGCGTCCGCGACCTGCATACTGGCGAGGTGGCCGAGCGGCTGGCGGGCCTGATGCGCCTGTGGGGGGTGCCGGCCAGCCAACTCCAGCTCGAGATCACCGAGGGGGCGTTGATGGCGGACCCGCGGCGGGTGCTCGCCACCACCGCGGCCCTGGAGCGGCTCGGAGTGGCGATCTCGCTGGACGACTTCGGCACCGGCTACTCGTCACTGCAGCATGTGCGGCGGCTGCCGCTGGCGGAGGTGAAAGTAGACCGCTCGTACGTGCAGGGCATGGTCGGCGACCCAGAGGACGCGGCGGTGGTCCGGTCGATCGTCGAACTCGCCGACGGCATGGGGCTGCGGGTGGTGGCCGAGGGGGTGGAGGACGAGGCCACGTGGCGGGCGCTGGTCGCCGCCGGCTGCCAGGTCGCGCAGGGGTGGTACTGCGCCCGGGCCATGGCCGCCGATGAGCTGCTGCCCTGGTTGGCGACCTACCGCCAGGCCGGCGCGGCCGCGGGAGGCGGTCCGTTTGGGGGCCGGACCGCCTCCCGGACGGGGGCGGTGCAGGTCGACGCCGGTCGCCCTGGCCCGGTCGGCCACCGGGCCGGTTGGTAGCCTCACTCTGTTATGGCTGCCATTTCCCGGGACGAGGTCGCACACCTGGCGCACCTGGCCCGGCTCGCCGTCACCGAGCAGGAACTCGACACCTTCGCCGATCAGTTGGGTGTGATCCTGGAGGCGGTGGCGCGGGTCGGGGAGGTCACCGCCGCGGACATCCCACCCACCTCCCACGCGGTGCCGCTCACCAACGTGATGCGCGACGACGTGGAGGTGCCGGGCCTGAGCCGCGAGGACGCGCTGGCCGGCGCCCCGGACGCGGCCGACGACCGGTTCCGGGTGCCCCGGATCCTCGACGAGGAGGCGTGACGTGACGTCGAGGGATGAGGCGGCGTCGGGGCGGGAGGCGGCGCGCGAGCCGGACCTGATCCGGTGCGGCGCGGCCGAGCTCGCCAAGCTGATCGCCGCCGGCGAGGTGTCAGCGGTCGAGGTCACGCAGGCCCACCTGGACCGGATCGCCGCCACCGATGACCGGGTGCACGCGTTCCTGCACGTGGACGCCGACGGCGCGCTCGCGGCCGCGGCCGCGGTGGACGCCGCCCGCGCCGGCGGGGAGCCGCTGGGCCCGCTGGCCGGGGTGCCGGTAGCGGTCAAGGACGTCTTCACCACCCGGGGGGTTCCGACCACCTGTGCCTCGCGGATCCTGGAGGGCTGGCGCCCTCCGTACGACGCCACGGTGGTCAGCCGGCTGCGCGACGCCGGCCTGGTGATGCTCGGTAAGACCAACATGGACGAATTCGCGATGGGGTCGTCCACCGAGTACTCCGCCTACGGCCCCACTCGCAACCCGTGGGACCTGGAACGCATCCCGGGCGGCTCCGGCGGCGGCTCGGCGGCGGCACTCGCGGCCTACCAGGCGCCGCTGGCGATCGGCAGCGACACCGGCGGCTCGATTCGCCAGCCGGGCGCGGTCACCGGCACCGTCGGCGCCAAGCCCACCTATGGCGGGACCTCCCGCTACGGGCTGGTCGCGTTTTCGTCCTCGCTGGACACACCGGGGCCGTGCGGGCGAGGGGTCGCCGACACCGCCCTGCTGCACGCGGTGATCGCCGGCCACGACCCGCGCGACTCCACCTCGGTGCCGCAGCCGGCACCGGACGTGGTGGCCGCGGTCGAGCAGGGCGCCGCCGGAGACCTTTCCGGCACCCGGCTGGGCCTGGTGACCGAACTCTCCGCGGAGGGTGCCGAGCCCGGGGTGGCGGCCGCGTTCCGGGACGCGGTGGAGGCCCTGAGCAAGCTGGGCGCCGAGGTGGTCGAGGTCTCCTGCCCGCACTTCGGCTACGCGCTTCCGGCGTACTACCTGATCGCGCCGAGTGAGTGCTCGTCCAACCTGGCCCGGTTCGACGGCGTGCGGTACGGGCTGCGGGTCGGCGACGATGGTGAGCGGTCGCTGGAGGAGGTCATGTCGCTGACCCGCGAGGCCGGCTTCGGCCCGGAGGTCAAGCGCCGGATCATGATCGGGACGTATGCGCTCTCCTCCGGCTACTACGACGCCTACTACGGCCAGGCGCAGAAGGTGCGTACCCTGATCGCGCGGGATTTCACCGCCGCGTTCGAGCAGGTGGACGCGCTGATCTCGCCGACAACACCGTTCGTGGCGTTCCGGTTCGGTGAGCGCACCGCCGACCCGTACCAGATGTACCTGGCGGACCTGTTCACGATCCCCGCCAATCTCTACGGCGGGCCGGCCATCTCGGTGCCATGCGGTCTCGCGGGCGGGCTGCCGGTCGGGTTCCAGGTGATGGCGCCGGCCATGGCCGACGACCGGATGTACCGGGTAGCCGCCGCGCTGGAGTCGGCACTGGGCACCTTCACCCCGCCGGAACTGTAGTCCCGTTCCCGCCCTTGGGCGCGCCCCGGCGCAGCACTTTTTCCCTTTTCCTGAGGAGGGCGCCCCTGATCAGGCTCCAGCCTGATCAGGGGCGCCCTGCTCAGGTTCGTGGTTCCCATAGGGCTCCCCTATGGGGAGGTTGGTGCTGAGCAGGGCGCCCCTGTGGTTGCTCAGGCCTGATGAGGGGCGCCCTGCTCA
>Ga0079224_100010368_pt1 | contig 12787 bp, 9 predicted proteins | sample Stecom2015_FD_80414 | JGI IMG/M metagenome (GOLD analysis project Ga0079224, IMG submission 80414) | Agricultural soil microbial communities from Utah to study Nitrogen management - Steer compost 2015 | ecosystem: Environmental > Terrestrial > Soil > Agricultural land | place: USA: Utah...
CGGGTGGAGATCCCCGGCCACGGAGTCAACAAGGTCAACGCCGCCTACGCGTTCGGCGGGCCCGACCTGCTGGTGGAGACGATCAGCCGGGAGACCGGGATCCGCATCAACCACTACCTCGAAGTCGACTTCGGCGGGTTCGCCGGGATCGTCGACGCCCTCGGTGGAATCGAGCTGGACTTCCCCGCTCCGGCCCGGGACCGCAAGTCGGGCCTGCAGGTCGACGAAGCCGGCACCCAGGTCGTCGACGGAGCCACGGCCCTGGCATACGCCCGGTCTCGGTCGTATGAGGAGCTTCGAGACGGCGAGTGGACGGCGGTCGGAGGAGGCGACATCGAACGTACGGGACGCCAACGCGAGGTCCTTCTCGAGATCCTCGATCGGGCTTCCAGCCCGGGCGGGATCATCCGCAGCCCACTCGTCTTGCAGCAGGTGACCTCGAACCTCAAGGGCGACACGAGCGTGACCCCGTTGCGTCTGCTCAAGACGGCGTGGGGATTCCGGTCGGCCGGCGCCACCCGAACGATCACCCTGCCGGTGGTCGGCCACAGCGAGGGCGGGGTGTCCTACGTGGTGCGGGACGAACCTGCGGCCACGGCGGTCCTGGAGGCGTTCGCCGCCGGAGAGCCGTTGCCCGAGGACTGAGCCTCTGCCCCGACCTGGCGGATCACCTCATCGAGGAAATCCTCGCCCGCGGCGGAGTCCGGGTCGACGTCGCGGAGCCTCTCGACGATCTCGACGCGTTGAGCGACGACATTGCATCCGAGTCGTTTCGCGACCTCGAAGTAGCCGCTGTCCACCACCGTGTCGACGCGATCGCCGAGCTCATCGGCCGCGATCCGGCCTCCGGACACTTCGGACAACTCGTCGAGATCCTCGGCCATCTGGCGGACGACGCCGACGAACGTCTCGCTGAGCTTGTCGCAATCGCGCAGGTCGCTCATCACCTGCTCGACATCGAACTCGGCGATCTCCGAGGGCAACTCCACCGACACGCCGGCGCACGCTGTCAGGAGGACTGCCGCTACCACGGTTCCAGCCCTCGCACCCATCGCCGATGACATTAGCCATCGCCATCGAGGTTGGTTGAGCCTCCGGCGTGCCCGTTACCCTGAGAGCCGACATGCGAAAGGTTCCCGAAAAGCCATCGATCGACGGTCTCGAAGAGCACTGGAGCCGCCGGTGGGAGGAAGAGGGCACGTACCGATTTCCCGACGACGTGTCCCGGGAGGACGTGTACTCGATCGACACGCCTCCCCCCACGGTGTCCGGCTCCCTGCACATGGGGACGGTGTTCGGCTACGCCCAGGCCGACGCGATCGCCCGCTACCAGCGGATGAAGGGAAAGGCCGTCTTCTACCCGATGGGCTGGGACGACAACGGCCTGCCGACCGAGAGGCGCGTCCAGGCCTACTACGGGGTGTCCTGTGACCCGTCGTTGCCGTACGACCCCGATTTCCGTCCGCCCGAGGAGCCTTTCGATCCGCCGCGAGCCGTGTCCCGGCGCAACTTCATCGAGCTCTGTCACATCCTCACCGACGAAGACGAGAAGGCCTTCGAGGAGTCGTTCCGCATCCTGGGTCTGTCGGTCGACTGGAACCACCTGTACACCACGATCTCGGAGTCGACGCAGGAGATCAGCCAGCGCGCCTTCCTGGCCAACCTCGAGCGGGGTGAGGCGTACGCCGCGGAGGCGCCGGTCCTGTGGGACACCGATTTCCAGACCGCGGTCGCCCAAGCCGAGCTCGAGGACCGGGAGCGGCCCGGGGCGTATCACCGGGTCGCCTTCCACCGCCCCGGAGGCGGCCCCGTCTACATCGAGACGACCCGCCCGGAGCTGATCGTGTCGTGCGTGGCTCTGGTGGCCCATCCCGACGACAGCCGGTACCAGGACCTGTTCGGCGAGACGGTCGTCTCCCCGATCTTCGGCGTGGAGGTCGAGGTCCACGCCCACGAGCTGGCCGACCCTGAGAAGGGGAGCGGCATCGCCATGATCTGCACATTCGGCGACACGACCGACGTCACCTGGTGGCGGGAACTGGCGCTGGACACCCGGACGGTGATCCGCCGGGACGGCCGGTTCCAGGAGGAGACACCCCCCTGGGTCACGACCAGGAAGGGCAAGGCCGCATACGCCGAGTTGGCGGGCAAGTACGTCAACCAGGCCCGGAGACGGATGGTCGAGCTGCTGGCCGAGTCGGGCGACCTCGACGGCGAGCCCCGGGCGATAACGCACGCCGTCAAGTACTACGAGAAGGGTGACCGTCCACTCGAGATCATCTCCAGCCGCCAGTGGTACATCCGCAACGGCGGCCGCGATCCCGAGCTCCGAGAGAAGATGCTCGAGCTGGGAGAGCGGCTCGAGTGGGTGCCCGACTACATGAAGGTGCGGTATCGCCACTGGGTGGAGGGTCTCTCGGGTGACTGGCTGATCAGCCGACAGCGGTTCTTCGGCGTGCCCATCCCACTGTGGTACCGCCTCGACGACGACGGCGAGCCCGACTACTCGGACCCCCTCAGGCCGCGTCTCGAAGACCTCCCGGTCGACCCGAGCACCGATGTTCCACCCGGCTACACCGAAGAGCAGCGGGGGAAGCCCGGTGGCTTCATCGGCGACCACGACGTCTTCGACACGTGGGCCACCTCCTCGCTCACGCCCCTGATCGCCGGCAAGTGGGGCCAGGACGACGCCTTGTTCGAGGCCGTCTATCCGATGGACCAGCGGCCGCAGGGTCACGAGATCATCCGAACCTGGCTGTTCTCCACCGTTCTGCGCGCCTACCACGAGTTCGGGGAACTGCCGTGGAAGCGGGCCACGATCAACGGGTGGATCCTCGACCCCGACCGCAAGAAGATGTCGAAGTCGAAGGGCAACGTCATCACGCCGATGGGGCTGTTCGAGAAGTACGGCTCCGACGCGGTGAGATATTGGGCGGCTTCGGCTCGGCCCGGTGCCGACACGGCGTTCGACGAAGGGCAGATGAAGATCGGGCGGCGTCTGGCGCTGAAGGTCCTCAACGCCTCCCGGTTCGTCCTGAGCCTGTCCGACGACGTGTCGCCGGAGGCGGTCACGGTGCCGCTGGACCGGTCCATGCTCGCTCGGCTGGCGACGACGGTCGAGGAGGCCACGGCCGGCATGGAGACGTTCGACTACGCCCGCGCCCTCGACGTCACCGAGAGCGCCTTCTGGGAGTGGACCGACGACTACCTCGAACTGGTCAAGGGCCGCGCTTACGGTGGAGACGCCGCCGCGGCGTCAGCCCAGGCGGCTCTCCAGCTCGCGCTGTCGGTGTTCTTGCGGCTGTTCGCCCCGGTGCTGCCGTTCGTCACCGAAGAGGTGTGGAGCTGGTGGCAGGAGGGTTCGGTCCATCGAGCTCCCTGGCCGAGGCCGGAGGAGTTGACCGTTCACGCCGGTGACCCCGCGGTCCTCGATGTCACCGCCGAGGTGCTCTCGAGGGTGCGGAAGGCGAAGTCCGACGCCAAGGTTTCGATGCGCACCCCGGCTCGCAAGGTGGTCGTCGCAGACATCGCCGATCGCCTGGAGGTGCTGCGCCAGGCGGCGGACGATCTCGCCGAGGCGGCAAAGGCCCAGCAGTTGGAGTTCGTGGAAGGGGAGTTCGCCGTCGACACCGAACTGGTCGACGCCAGCTGACATGGTGAGGGGGCGCAAGTGACCAGGTACTTGCGCAGTACGAGCAAGTAGCTGTATACTTGCGTCATACATGCAAGTAGCTGCTCTCATCGGTGACGTGGTGGCTTCCCGGGAGAGCTCCGACCGGGCCTCTCTCCAGGATCGGCTGTTGGGCGTGCTCCGAGGGGTGTCGGAGCGCTATTCGAGCGAGTTGGCGGTCACCCTCGGCGACGAGTTCCAGGGCCGCTATGGCTCCCTGGCGGAAGCGGTGGCGGTCTCGTGGGAGCTCCACATCCGCTGCCTGCCCTTCGCTCGCCTGCGTCTCGGATTGGGATGGGGCGAGATCCTGGTGGAGGCACCGGGACGGGAGCCATTCGGCCAGGACGGGCCGGCATGGTGGAACGCTCGCGACGCGATCGAGCAACTGGCGGGGACGTCACACCCCTCCCGTACATTGGTCCGCACCGGCACCGACTGGGACGAGCTCTTGAACGCCTACCTCACCCTCCGCGACAACTCCTTGGACGACATCGACAGCGTCGACAGCCAGATCCTGGTGGCCCTGGGCGAGGGCCACACCCAACGGGCCATCGCCGACCGATTGGGGCTGCACGAGAGCTCGGTGAGCCGACGTGTGCATCGTCACCGGCTGGCCACCCTGCTCGACGTATCGGCACCGAGCATCCCGGGGTTCGGATGACGCTCGGGGCGCTGGGCACGGTCGCCATTGCGGCCGCACTGACGATCCCCTCCAACTGGTTCGTCCGGGCGCTGCTCGAGAGGATCAAGGCGGCGCCCACCGGTGGGTCCGACGGCGCCGGCCGCTGGATCGGGATCCTGGAGCGGCTGCTGATATTCCTCCTCGTCGTCGGTGACGAGGCGGGAGCGGCGGCGCTCGTGGTCGCCGCCAAGGCCATCCTGCGGTTTCCCGAGATCACGGGCGACGAGCCGCACTTGTCGGCCGAGTACGTGCTGATCGGCTCGCTCTCCTCCTGGCTCCTGGGAATGGCCGGGGGGCTACTCGCCAAACAGTTGCTCGGCGTTTGACCGGCTGACGGGCCGGTATCCTGGCCTCCCCATGGTGCCCCATCCGATTCCTGGCTGTTCTGTCGCGCTCGCGGAGGCGTCGTGAGCTTGCGCGCCGGTATCGTCGGTTTGCCGAATGTCGGCAAGTCCACGCTGTTCAATGCGCTGACGGCGGCGAACGTAGAAGCGGCCAACTATCCCTTCGCCACGATCGAGCCGAATGTTGGCGTCGTGTCGGTGCCCGACGAGCGGCTCGCCGCCATCGCTTCGGTGATCGAGACCCAGAGAGTGGTGCCGGCGGTGGTGGAGATCGTCGACATCGCCGGTTTGGTGCGCGGTGCGAGCGAGGGTGAGGGACTCGGCAACCAGTTCCTCGGTCACATCCGGGCCGTCGACGCGATCCTCGAAGTCGTGCGGTGCTTCGACGACGCCGACATCACCCATGTAGAGGGATCGGTCGATCCAGTACGCGACATCGACACCATCGAGACGGAGTTGATTCTCGCCGACCTGCAGGTGGCGGAGCGACGGCTGGAACGTTGGGAGAGGGCGGCGAAATCGGGTGACAAGACTCTGGTGGAGGCGCGGGATGTGGCCCGCCGGGTAGTCGATCACCTGGGACGAGGCAACAGCGTCCGGAGCGGGCAGTGGACCGAACGGGAGCGCGAGGTCATCGACCAGATGGAGATGCTCACTGCCCGGCCGATCCTCTACGTGTGCAACGTCGACGAAGGCGGCCTCAGGGGCAATGACCACACGCGGGCCGTGGAGGAGTGGGCGACCGAACGGGGCGAGCCGGTGGTGGTCGTCTGCGCCCAGGCCGAAGCCGAGATCGCCCAGCTCGACCCGGAGGATCAGGCTGACTTCCTCGCCGACCTGGGCCTGGAAGAGCCCGGCCTGCACACCCTGGCGCGGGCGACCTACGAGCTCCTGGGTCTCCGTACGTTCTTCACGGCGGGCCCGAAGGAGATCCGGGCCTGGACCATCGTCGCGGGCACCAAGGCGCCGCAGGCTGCCGGCGTGATCCACTCCGACTTCGAAGCGGGCTTCATCCGGGCCGAGGTGTACCGAGTGGAGGATCTGGTCGAGCACGGCTCCGAGGCGGCCTTGCGGGCGGCGGGGAAGCTGCGGGTGGAGGGAAAGGACTACGTCGTCGAAGACGGCGACGTCCTCCACATCCGATTCAACGTCTGATCGGGCTCACGGCACGGTCAGCACCGGGCAGGGAGCGATGTGCGTGACGCGGTCGGCCACCGAGCCCACCAGGAGACGCTCGACGAGACCGGCACCCCGACGTCCGACCACGAGGAGGTCGGCGTCTTCGGAACGGCACAGTTCGGCCAGCTGTCCCGCCGGATCCCCGACTTCTTGGACCGTGTCGTACTCGATCCCTTCGAGATCCAACGCCGCTTCCGCCCGGTCGAGGATCTCCTTTCGGGCTTCGACCACCGCGGTCGCGAATGCCTCCGGTGCCGGCGGCTCCCCGCCGATGCCCCACCATCCTTCGGGTGGGCGGACGACCGTGGCGAGCACGAGCCGGGCTCCGAACCGCCGGGCGATGGCCGCCGCCAGACTCGCCGCTGACAGGCTCTGCTCGGAGCCGTCGATCCCAGCCACGATCGTCTCGATCTTCCAATCCATGTGTGCACCTCCGGCGCCACACATTAGGCACCGGAGATGCCCGTCAATCGTCGCCCGGGAGTTGCGCCATCCGGTAGATGAATGCGGCCATCTGCCCTCGAGTGATGGGCTGGTCGGGGCAGAAGCGGTCGTTGGTCGGCGGGTTGCACCCGCGCGTGATGTCGGACGCGGCGAGGGCGTCGATGGCGTCTTCGTGGATGTTTCCGTCGTCGTCGACGAACCGGTCGGATCCTGCTCCGGCAGCTAGCCCGAAACTGCGGACGAGGAACGTCGCCATCTGTGCCCTGGTGAGTTTCTCGTCGGGGCAGTACTCGTCGTTCGTGGGCGGGTTGCATCCCTTCGTGATCCCGGCTGCAGCGAGCCGGTTGATCTCGTCCTGGAAGATCACTTTCTCGTCGTCGACGAAGAAGTTCTCGTCGGTCGATCCCAAGTCGAGCGTTCGGTGGAGGAACGCCGCCATCTGACCTCGGGTCACGGACTCCTCGGGGCAGAAGCGGGTGTTCTGTGGGGGGTTGCAGCCCCGCGTGATTCCCTGCGTGGCGAGCCAGACGATCTCGCCATGGAACAAGTGGTCCTCGGGAACGTCGTCGAAACTGGGCGGCTCCGCCTCGTCCGAGGGCGGGTCGTCGTCGCCGTCCCCCGGGGGTTCCGTCGAGGCGGTGAGGTCGGCTACGGCGTGCTGCTGCCCGACCGGGTTGTTCGGGAACAGCCAGAGCATGTCGCCGCCGCGGTCGGTCGGCACCGTGACGCTCTCGCCTCCGTCGAGCACCTGGCTCAGGCCGTCGGGAGCCGTGACTTCTGCCTCGAGATCGACAGTGATCACGTCACTGATCCCCGACGGACCGAGTTGGTCGAACACCATCACGGTCATGTCGAAAGCGGTGCCGTCGTCGCCGAGGAATCCGAAGGTGCCGGTCAGGTCGGCTGGGACGATCATCACCTGGTCGTTCATGTCGGTGACCGCGTCGTACAGAATCACACCTCCGCCGCTGGCGAGATCGATCAGTGCCGTGACCACGTTCCCGGTGGGCTCGGGAGCGCCGGTGAGCAAGCCGAGGTCGGCAGCGACCAGGACGAAGTCGTCGGAGCCGTCCTGGTCGACGTCGATGAACACGTTCACCTCCGTCTCTGAGGGAGCCGACCATGGCTGGCTCAAGGCGAGGCCGAACTCGATCGTCCGGGTTCCGCCGGACTCGCGCTCGGCGTCTGAGGTGCGGTAGCCGACCTGCGCCAGCGAACCGATGCCGTCGCCGGCGGCGGTGAACCCGTCGGCGAAACCCAAAGACGGTCCGTCGTTGGTCAGCGCCACTTCCTGTTCCCCTCCCGCGGCGGCCACGGTCGATGCCGGATCGACCACGGCTATGAGCCCGACCCGCAACCGGTCCTCCGGGTCCTCGGGGTTGCTGAGGACGAGCCACGCGTCGGCCTCCCTCTGGCTGAGGAAGCCGTCGTCGGGAGCGAGGGCCGCCGGATCGACGGTCAAGGTCACGTCGAGCGACTCGCCCGTGTCCACCGTGGTGGACGAGACGGACCAGTCGACACCGTCGAGCGTCTGGTTCTTCTCGATCTCGGCTTGGTAGGTCAGGTCGCCACTCAGTCCCGTGACCTCGATCGCTGCGGTCTGCGTGGTGGGTTCGAGCGCGTTCACTCTCATCACCACCCCGCCGGGCGTGGTGTAGGCCGACAGGTTCTCGACGATCCGGTCGATTTGCACCGTACCGGTGCCCTGACGGGAGATCGGTACCACGCCGTCGGCGTCGCTCGCCGGATTGGCGGCGTTCATGAGCAACGCCTTGGCCGCCTCGGGCGTGAGGTCGCCTCTCCACTCGCGCAGCAGCGCCGCCGCGCCGGCCACATGGGGAGTGGCCATGGACGTCCCGGAGCTCAAAGCAGCCCCGTCGCCGGTGCCGACGTCGGCCGAGCGGATGTTGAAGCCGGGGGCACTCACATCTGGCTCGAAGGCGTTGCCGAACCCGGGGCCCTGCGAAGAGAAGTCCGCCATCGTGTCGGCGAGGCCCTCCAGCGACGTCGTCAGGTCGCCGCGCAACGTCACCGTCACGGGGCTCTCGGCGGAGTGGGTCCTCCGAATGAGTTCGCCGGTCTCCTGGCGCACCATCATGGCCGGGATGTGAGGCCGGGGCTCGGCGCCATTGTGGGCCATCGTGATCGGCGGTCCTTCTACGTTGTTGACCACGAGCACGCCGATGGCACCGGCCTGCTCGGCATTGCGCACCTTCTCGGTGAACTCACACGTGCCGCGGTCGACCAATGCGATCTTCCCTGTGACGTCGTTCGTGAGCGGGTTGCAGGCGTCGGACGGTGCCGCGAGGGCGAGCTCGCCCTGCGTGGGCGGGTCGAGCGAGCCGAACTCGCTGCCCGCCGCTTCGTATTCGCCTCTGATCGATTCCGGCTCGTCGATCGTCATCGCCATGACCTCGGCTCCGCCGTCGAGGGAAGCGGCGACCGAGATGACGCCGTCGGCGACGGCTGGAGACCCGGTCACGTAGGGAAGGGGCCCGGCGTTGCCGGCGGCGGCGACGACGATCACGCCGAGGTCCACCGCGTTCTGCGCGGCGATCGACGACGGGTCGTTGGGGTGCCCGTAGTCCGACCCGAGGCTCATGTTGATCACATCGACGGCATCCTCGATGCTCCCGTCCCCGTTGGGATCGAGAGCCCACTCGATGGCGTCTGCGACGAGATCGGTGGAACCGGCCACGTCTCCGAACACCTTCAAGGCGTACAGCTCGGCGCCGGGAGCGACGCCCTGGCCGACGGTGCCGGTGGCGAGGCCGGCGGCCGTGGCGGCGACATGGGTGCCGTGGCCGTCGACATCGAGCGGATCGTCATCGGGCTTCGGGGCGAGATCCGGATCCGCGGCGTCGTAATACGAGCCGGCGAAGTCGTAGCCGCCGACCACCTTGTCGTTGGGAAAGCCGTCCTCGCTCACCAGTTCGGTCGGGTCGTTGTCGGCGTAGTCGGCGGGATCGCCGCTACCCCCCAAGGCGGCGTGGGTGTAGTCGATTCCCGTGTCGATGATGGCGATCGAGGTGCCTTCGCCGGTCAGTTCCAGGTCGTCGGCCTCGTCATGCGCCCGGATCCACGGCACACTGGTCTCGTTCAGCAGGTGGTAGCGGGTCACGGTCGCCACGGACTCCACGCCTTCGGCGGAGCGGATCAGGGGGATGTCACCGGCCCGCACCACGGCTCGGATGCCGTTGGCGCCAACGACGAGGCGAGACCTCTCTTCGATCACGAGCTCGCCGATCTCGGCCATGACTTCCCGTTGCTGGGCCTTGACGGCCAGCGCCTGGGCGCGCTGTGCAGCCCGTCCCGCCCCGGTCGAGGCGGCGAACTCGGCCACCGAAGGCCTGTCGAGCTGGATGAAGACCTGGACCTCTTCGTCGGGATGACGCAACTCGAAGTCGGGTGAGACCACTGCCCCCATCCGTTGCCCGCGTTCTCGGGTGTCGCCGTCGGTCTGTGCCCCGAGGGGAGTGGCGACGATGGCCGAGGCGATGAGGGCAGCGATGGTCAGCAGCGAGATGCGTCTCCGCACGGTTCCCCTTCCCTCGTTCGACGGGTTAGCACCATACACCAGGTCCAGTGGCTGCAGGGTCCGTCAGTCGCGATACCAGATCACACCCTCGCGCTCTTCACTCCGGACCAGCTCACGAAGTCGGAGATGCTCGAGATGGGAGACGGTCTCGAGGAGCGCGAGTCGTTGCTCGTCGGGAGTGAGGTGGGGGCGGAAAACCTTCCCCACCATCTCCCACGCCGTCACCGGGGAGACCTCAGCGACTTGGAGCATCCGGTTCAGCCGGCGCTCGTGGTGGAGGATCAACTGCTCCACCCGGGCGGAGCCGCGCTCGATGATCGTGCCGTGAGCCGGGTAGGTGAGGCCGATCCGCTCCTCGAGGAGTCGGCGCAGGGAGCGCAGGTAGTCGCCGAGTACGTCCTCGTGCTCCTCGTCGTACATGATCACCGGCGAGATCCGGGGCAGCACATGGTCCCCGGAGAACACGACGCCGGTTCGTGAGTCGCGGAGGCAGATGTGTGCCGGCTCGTGCCCCGGTGTGTGGAGGACATCCAAATGGCGTCCGCCGCCGAGGTCGATGCGGTCGCCGTCATCGAGCAGGACGTCGGGCGGTTCCAGCGTCGGCATGAAGGAAGGGCGTTCCTTGCTGCCCGCCAGGGCGGAAGCCGAGTGGGGAGGCGCTCCGTGCTTCTCGGCGATGCGGCGGTTGCGATCCACGAATCCGACGATGTCGTTGTAGCGGTCCATGCGAGCCGCCGCCCGTCGGTGCATGACGAATCGGCAACCGTGCTCGGCCACCACACGACCCGCCATGCCGACGTGGTCCGGATGGAGATGGCTGACGATCAGCGTGTGGATCGCCGCCCCGGCCAGACCGACTGCGGCGAGGCCGGACTCGAGCGCCGCCCGCCCCGGTTCCCAGTCACAGCCACAGTCGATGAGGACGATGCCGTCGTCGGCTTCGATCGCATAGCAGTTCACCCATGCCGGGGTGGGGAAGGGAAGGGGAGCGGGGACCAGATGGATGCCCTCGCCCAGCGAGCGCGGGTCCGGTAGAGGACCGTTCACCCGTGCTCCACGGAGTCCCGGATGGCGAAGGTCACATCGATGGTGACTTCGAATGCAGTCGGGACGCCCGAGGCGTCGACCTTCCCGCCGGCGCGGACGAGGTCCCAGCGTGTGATGTCGGCGATGGTCGTCGCCGCCCGGGCGAGGACCGTGCGCACGGCGTCCTCCATCGAGTCCGGGGAACTGCCCGTGAGCCGAATCGTCTTCTCGATCATGCCGCCTCCTTGTCGGGGCGATATTGATGCCCGCCAACGCTTCTGTCGAGACGCCGCCTCACCCCGAACGTGTGTTCGATAAGCTGAGGGAGATGGCGTATGCCGAACTCCACTGCCACTCGAACTTTTCCTTCCTCGACGGCGCCTCGTTTCCCGAGGATCTCGTCCATCGGGCAGCCGAACTCGGGTACCGGGCGCTGGCCCTGACCGATCACAACGGTTTCTACGGCGTCTCGCGGTTCTGGCAGGCGGCCCGGGAGACCGGGCTCCCGGTGATCTACGGGGTGGAAGTGGGGCTGCCGCTCGGAGGAGGAGTAGGTGAGGGCAGCGATCCGGTCGCTGCCGCCGAGGCTTGGGACGAGTGGCGACAGTCACAGCGACCTGTAGGGCCGAGACGAGGGAGGACCGTCCGTGCCCACGGTGCCAAGCCGACTCGGCTCCCGCCGACCGAGCATCTCGTCCTCCTCGCCGCCTCCCCGGACGGATACCGGGGATTGGGCCGGTTCATCACGCGGGGCCAGCTACGGGGCGCGAAGGACGCCCCGGCCTTCTCCTGGGACGACCTGGCCGAGGTGGCCTCCACCCGCGAGGTGTGGGCGTTGTCGGGATGCCACGCCGGAGCGGTGCCACGAGCGGCGTCGGAAGGGGACCTGGCGGGGGCGATGGCCGCCGCATCACGTCTGCGCGAGCTGTTCGGACACCGTTTCCACCTGGAGTTGTGGAACCACGGCATGCCCGGCGACGACGCCCGCAACGACCTGATGTGGGAGGTGGCTCAGCGCCTCGGGCTGGGTGTGGTTGCAACCAACCAGGTCCACTATGCCCGCCGTCAGGACGCCGACCTGGCCGAAGTCCTGGCCGCGATCAGGGGTCGGCGCAGCCTCGACGAGGCCGACGGCTTCCGCCCTGCCACCGATCTGCGGCACCTGCGCGACCCGGGGGAGATGGAGCGCCTGTTCGCCCGCTACCCCGGGGTCGTGGCCCGCACCGTCGAACTGGGGGAGAGGCTCGCCTTCGACCTCGCCCTCGTTGCTCCGCGACTGCCCGACTTTCCCATGCCCGGACATTTCCGCTCGGAGATGGAGTACCTGCGTCATCTCACGTGGGAGGGCGCCCGAACCGTGTACCCCGGCGAAGGGGAGGGTGGCATCGACCCGGCAGCGCGCCGCCGGCTCGAACACGAACTGGGGATCATCGAGCGTCTCGGCTTCGCCGGATACTTCCTCGTCGTGTGGGACATCGTCCGCTACGCCCGCTCCCAGGACATCTACTGCCAGATCCGGGGGTCGGGGGCCGACTCGGCGGTGTGCCGCTGCCTCGGCCTCACCCGGGTCGACCCGATCCGCCTGGGTTTGCCTTTCGAGCGGTTTCTGTCCGAGGAACGGGGCCGGGCACCGGACATCGACCTCGACCTCGAGGCCGACCGCCGGGAGGAGGTCATCCAGTACTGCTACCGCCGATACGGGCGCGAGAGAGCGGCGATGGTCGCCAACCTCATCACCTACCGCGCCCGGTCGGTGCTGCGGGACGTCGCCAAGGCGTTCGGGTTCACCCCCGCCCAGGTGGACGAATTGTCCAAGTACGTCGACACCCGCAACCCCAAACACCTCCGCCACGAGGTGCCGCTCCCCGCCGGCCTGACCGCCGAACTCGTATACGACGTCTGCC